>Ga0315282_10014567_pt1 | contig 11684 bp, 9 predicted proteins | sample YL17G07_20_MG_FD_203693 | JGI IMG/M metagenome (GOLD analysis project Ga0315282, IMG submission 203693) | Sediment microbial communities from Yellowstone Lake, YNP, Wyoming, USA - YL17G07_20 | ecosystem: Environmental > Aquatic > Freshwater > Lake > Sediment | place: USA: Wyoming | collected...
AAAGAACTACCAAATCGAATTCCTCTTCAACAATCTTTCCCTCTTCATCCAGGTAAGTGACTAAAAGATTCTTTGTTTTAAAGTGCTCCCTTATTCTGGAGACCATGCACCTGATGAACCGGACGCCGTATTCGGACTTAGCCCTTTCATAATAGGCATCGAACCCTTTTCCATAAGCCCGGATATCCATATAAAAGATGGTAGGCTCGACAAAATTAGCATGTTCTTTGGCAATGATGGCCTCTTTGGTCGCATACATGCAGCACACGGACGAACAGTAATCCTGTCCACAAGAGGTATCACGGCTGCCCACACACTGGATGAAAGCGATCTTCCGAGGGTGCCCTGCGTCAGAGGGACGCTGTACCACACCTCCATAAGGGCCACTGGCACTGAGCATTCGCTCGAACTCGATGCTTGTGACGACATTCGGGTAGACGCCATAGCCGAATTCGGGCCGAATATTTCCTTCCACGGTTTTAAAGCCGGGCGTGAGAATGACCGCTCCAACTTGGAGGTCAACCATTTTCTCGCGGTCATCGTGATTGATCGCCCCTGCGCGGCAAGCGAAGACGCATTGCAGACACTCAGAGCAGATGCCGCACTCCAGGCACCGTTTAGCTGCTTCGATCACCTCCTCTTCGGTGAGCGTCGCTTCTACTTCTGAAAAGTCACGTTTGCGCCCTTCTGCTTCGCGTTTTTCAGGCACTGGTCGCGGGGCTTGTGACTTGGCCTCCATCAATTGCTTCGCTTGAACTGGATCGAGTTTAGCTTCTGGTAACCTTTCAATAGATTCTAAAACTGGAGGCCATATCCTCGTTTCTTTATCTTCTTGTTTTAAATAGGCTTCAATCGAGCGTGCTGCCTTATGTCCTGCGGCAATGGCGTCCACGACAAAAGTGGTGCCTGTAACCACATCACCTCCAGCGAAAATCCCGGGTACGTTTGTGGCCAGTGTGTCTTTGTCCACAGACACTGTTCGGCCACGAACGGTTTCTACCTTATTGTTCAACAAGGCGAGATCAGGTCTCTGGCCGATAGCAAAGATGACCACATCGCAAGGAATGACGGTTTCTGTGCCAGGGATTTCGTCAAAGTCAGGCCGTCCATCGATAAAGCCGCGGAAGTTGACATCCACTGTTCGCACACCTGTGACATGGCCGTCCTGGCTCGTCACTTCCTTGAACGTCCTGCCGGGATAGACATCGATCCCTTCTTCCTGAGCGTCACGGACTTCCCAATCATGAGCAGGCATTTTCTCCCGACTCTCTAAGGAAGACATCCCCACCCAGCTTGCACCCAGACGCACTGAAGACATGGCTGCGTCTATGGCCACATTTCCACCACCGAGGACTAAAATGCGTTTGTTGGAGATTTTTGATTGGATGTTTGATGTCCCTGTGAGGCTGACCTCGCGCAAAAAGTCTGTTGTGATGTGAACCTCTGGCAGGTCATTTCCAGGGATAGGCAGCTTAATGCCAATATGAGCGCCTGCAGCGACAAAGACGGTGTCGAAATCTTTGAGCAACCCTGTTACATCTTCCACACGATGGTTCAGCTTCAGCTCAACCCCTCTTGAGATGATTTCATCTATCTCGCGCTGTAGTAAGTCGTAGGGCATGCGATACTCTGGAATGCCTACGCGCATCATTCCGCCGGGTGCAGGCTGTGCCTCGAAGACGGTGACGGAGTAACCTTTACGAATCAGGTCATTGGCTGCGGTCAATCCTGCTGGGCCACTCCCCACAATCGCCACCTTCTTTCCCGCTCCACTGGTATCCGGGGCTTTTTGGACACCCGATGCATATACCTTCTGTATCTCTTCGGGATGTGCGAATGCCCAGTCGGTCACAAAACGTTTGAAATGCATGATATTGACTGGTTCACTTCCGACCTCGTTTCGGGTACAAGCCTCCTCACAACGGTGATTGCATACGCGGCCGCAAACTGACGGGAAGGGGTTATCTTCTTTGATGGTGCGGTAAGCATCGGCAAAGCGTTTCTCACGGATGAGTGCTACATAGCCCATGGCGCGCTGTTCAATCGGACAGGCGTTACGACATGGAGCTTCACCACGTTTTTCGATGGCGAAAGCATTCGGGATGGCTTGCGGATATCTCTTGTAGATAGCCTTGCGTGTGGAGAGCAAGGCATTGAACTCGTCGGGGCGGAGGATGGGACAGGCTGTTGCACAATCACCGCAACCCGTACATTTGGCTGTGTCCACGAAGCGGGCATGCTTACGAAGGTAGACAGTAAAATTCCCTGGTTCCCCTGAGATACCTTCGACATCGGTGGCCGTCAGGATGCCAATGTTGAGATGACGACCTGCCTCCACCAGTTTGGGAGAGATGATGCACATCGAGCAATCGTTGGTGGGGAAGGTTTTATCCAATTGAGCCATCACTCCACCGATCGCAGTTGATGACTCCACGAGATAAACATAGTAGCCAGATTCGGCCAGGTCAAGGGAGGCTTGGATCCCAGCGATGCCACCTCCCACAACCATCACTGCTCCTACTTTTTCTCTAACCTTCTCTGCCATTTGGTTTGTCATAATTCCGCAGTCCTTAGGTATTTTCTTTGGATCATTTTAAATCCCAAATCCCAATATCCAAATCCCAAATAAATCCCAAATTCCAATATCAAAATTCTAAACTTTTAATCTGTTTGGAGCATTTGTATTTTGAACATTTATGCTTGTTTGGAATTTGGAATTTTTTTGCATCGCTTATGCTCATATAATTCCTGAGACAGCCGATTACATTAACCCCTTGGCACTCAATATCTTGATCGGATCTGTGATATGGTGGCCTAACCATTTCTTTGCATCTTTGTGCCCCAAAGCCAATCCTATTAATTCTGTAAAATAGATGATAGGAAGATTAAAATTTTCCCCAACTTCCTTTTCCATTTCGTCCTGACGGGTATCGAGATTGGCATGACACATTGGACAACCAGTAACCAGACAGTCAGCCTCTGCCTCCTTAGCCATCGATAGGAGTTTGCCGCTCAGTCTTCTGACGATATCCGTCCGCGTCATCACGAGACTGGCTCCACAGCAATCGGTTTTATAGGACCAAGGAACGGAGTCTGCGCCTAATAATTCCATGAGATGGTCCATGTGTTGGGGGTTTTCGTATTCTTTGATACCCGTTACTTTCGGAGGCCTGACAGTAAGACATCCATAGTAACAGACGACCTTCAGCCCGGAGAGAGGTTTAGCAATCTTTTTTTTGATCTCTTCTAAGATAGGCCCCTCACAGAAAAAGTCCAGGACATATCGTATGGGAACATTGCCTCGATATGAGAAATGGATTTTCTCTGGATGTTCCTTGGACTCTTTCTCAGCCCATTTGAATCGGCTATAACAAGCTACGCATGGGACAAGAAGGTCCCGATCGCTCTTCTCTGCGATGGCTAGGTTTCGGGCGGCAAGGTCAATCGCCAACTCCTCATCCGTGCAATGGGCCGAACTAGCACCGCAGCAAGTCCAGTCTTCCAATTCATGGAGTTGGATGTTGAGAAGGCTTGAAACGCCTCGGATCGAATCGTCATACTCTCTCGCCGTTCCATGAAGGGAGCATCCGGGGTAATAAGAAATTTCTTTCACCTTCTCGCCCCTTTCTCGAACTCGTTGAAGATCTCCTGAATCTCTTTCCCTCCTCCAAACCTCGAAGGAAGGAGTTTAATTTTCCCTTTGCGAAACATCTTCCAGCCCAATCCGGCATCCTTGAGAAAATCTTTGGTCTTCGATTTTAATTGGATGATGAGGCTCAGTTCATGGATCCGGCCTTTCGATTTAATCGTATCCAAAAAGACAGAATGGAAAAGAGGGATATCCTTCTCCCCTGGTTTGATACCGGAATGAATTGCCAGATTTCTCAGGACATCCATAATCTTTGCGATATCGATATTATTCGGACATCGTACACTGCAAGTGTAACAGGAGGCACAGATCCAGATGGTTTTGGAAGAAAGGACCCTTTCGCGATGGTCATACTGAATATGCCGGAGGAGCTGATTAGGAAGGATATCCATGGCATAAGCGACCGGACACCCTGCTGAACATTTCTGACACTGATAGCAGGCCTGTATCTTTTCACCACTGGCCTGAACGACTTCCAATAAGAAGGAATTCTCTTGCGGATATGTTTGCTGATTTGGATTCATCGTTTACCTCGTCTCATGGATGGTTTGTCTTTCCAGAATGGGTTGGGTTTCTGGGAAGGTTGGGAGTTCGATTGTAAAGGTGGTTCCTTCACCGACCTTACTCTTCACCCTGATCTTCCCTCCATGCTCTTCAACAATACCGTAGGAAGTTGCCAGCCCCAGTCCAGTGCCTTTTCCTACATCCTTCGTGGTGAAGAAGGGATCGAAGATCCGGGTGAGGTTCTCTTCAGGAATACCCTCACCGGTATCGGTGAACTCTACGAGGACTGACTTTCGATCTGGAGCAGGGGAGGTGGTAATGGTAAGCGTTCCACTGCCATGTATCGCCTCTGCCGCATTGACAATGATGTTCATGAAGACCTGTTTCAGTTGACCGGCATTTCCTTTGACAAAGGGCAGGAAGAGGTCGAGCTTCTTGATGATTCGGATGTTGTGAAAGAGAGCTTGATTTTCCAAGAAGAAGAGACCCTCAGTAATGGCCCGATTGATATCCGTAGGCTCCATCTTCGGCTCGGTCTGTCGGGCGAATTCGAGAAGGCTCTTAACGATCTCCTTACACCGCCCAGCCTCCTGAACGATCCGGGCCAGATCTTCTTTCTTCGAATCTTCCTGTGGGAGATCTTCCATCATCAGGCTGGAATAGATGAGAATTCCCCCTAATGGATTGTTAATTTCGTGAGCGATACCCGCTGCCAGCTTCCCAAGAGAGGCCATCTTTTCTGAGCTGACTAACTGAACGTGGGTCTCCTGGAGCTTCTTCTCCATCATCAGACGGGGCCTCAGATCTGTGAAAATTCCAACACTGGCGGTCTCCTTGCCCGCTCCATTGTAAATGAGAGCAGCTGAAAGTTGGATAGGGATCTCCTCTCCGGCTTTATTGAGAACATTGAATTGAGTGGGGGTGAGTTTCCCGACCCCACCATATTCCGGACTTCGAAGTTTCTTCATAACCTCCTTGGCAACCCCTTCAGGGTAGATCTCTGTGATAGGGGCTTTGCCGATCACCTCTTCAGCAGTGTATCCGGTCAGCGCCTTCGCTCCTTTGTTAAAGATGAAGATATTACCTTTCATGTCCGCCGCAATAATCCCATCCACAGAGCTTTCAATGAGGTTCATGAAGAATTCATTGGCCTCGCGAAGTTCGTTTTCAATCCGTTTTCTCTCAGAGATATCTAAGTTAATGCCTTGGTAGCCAACGACCTCTCCCCCCTCATTCTTAATGGGATGGCCTGTCAGCAAGACGGTGATCTTGTCCCCATTCTTCTTCTTAAATTCCACCTCCATGTCTTTGACATAACCATCTCTTTCGATCCTCTCCTGAAAGGCCTTCCGATCTTCAAGGTTCACATAGAGATCATGGGCAATATCTATTTCGAGAAATTCCTTTTTGGCAGAGTATTCCAGCATATCGAGAAGGGCTTGGTTACAGTCTAAAAACTTGCCCTCCTTCGAGCTGATGAAGAGGCCATGTCTTACTCTTTCGAAGAGGTTTCTGAGCTTTTCCTCGGAATCCTTGAGATCCCTTTCAAATTTTTTCCGTTCTGTGATATCCCGGATATAAGCATAAGTCTTGACCTCTCCGGTATCCGACTTGGCCAAGGCAATACAGACCTCTGCATTCTTGACATGGTCCTGAGAGGTCAGGATATTCATTTCAGTACAGAGTTTCTCACCTATTCCCGCACCGCGGGTGACAGTCCCTTCAAGAAATTCTTTGTCCTCTTTACCAATCACGGAGAAAAAATTTCTTCCTATCAAATCTTCCTTGGGGATCCCAGTGATTTCGGAGGCCATCTGATTGGCGAAAATGATCTTAAAAGCTTGATCGAAGACCACGATTCCATCGTCACCCATCTCCGCAATCTTCTCAAACTGTTGGGTGGCTTCTTGGATCCTTCGTTCCATTCTTTTCGATTCTGTAATATCTCGGAGATAGGCATAACCTTTCCGGGCTCCAAGAGGTGTTTTCGGCAAGGCGATACAAATTTCAGCCTCTTTGATCTCCCTATTAGAGGTGAGCAGCTGAACCTCGGTACAACTTTTTTCGCCATAATGCTCGGGATGGATGAAGAGGTCTTCGATAAAGGGTTGAAGGGGTTTGCCTAAAAGGGAAAGGACCGGCATTTTCAGCAACTCTTTGTTTGAATATCCGGTGATCTCGGAAGCCATCCGGTTTGCAAATTCGATCTGATGACGCTCATCAAATACTAAGATCCCATCGTTTCCCAATTCGGCAATGGACTGAAACATCTCTGATCCCACCCCCTTCTTTTTAACAAGGATAAGTGGTTCAGCTGTTTTTTTTCTCTTTGTTGGTGGAGTTGGTTTTTTGGCAGACATATCCTTCCCAAGGTACCATATCTCCCCAGGGTTGACAAGGAAACGAGGGCGCTCTTTCAGTTTCAAATGCCAAATGTCAAAGTTCACAAGAGAGAAGCAAAAATGGAAAAATGGAATAATGGAACGTTGGAAGAATGGGTTTAAGCAAGAAATATTTTGTCTTTCTACCATTATTCCATCATTCCAGAATTCCATATGGTTTTCATAGTCCTACATAATCCAGGAGAGCGGGGATCTGCTTTTCCCATCCGATGGGAATGATCTGAACTCCTTGGCAAAGTGGTTTCAAGGCCTTGATCAGATTCCCTGCGATTTCAATGCTTGCTTTCTGTTTATCTGAAGCCTTCATCAATTGGTCGATGATCGAATCCGGAACGAAAGCTCCTTCCACATGCTTATTCACATATCGGGCCATGCCGACTGATTTGAGCAGGGTGATGCCTGCGATGATGGGAACCTTGAAGTGAGCAACCTTTTTGACAAAGGGTTCGAATAGGCTCACATCGTAGATCGAGTTCGTGAAGAAGAAATCGGCCCCCATGCGAATCTTCTTTTCCATATCTATGATCTCCAGATCGAGGGCATGGCCTTTCCCTGCTGCATTGACCTGGGTGCCCACAAAAAACTGAGGTTTGCCCTTAAGATCATTGCCCATCATATCATAGCCCTCTTGGAGGCGTTTGGCTGCCCCGAGCAGGCCTATCATATCGAGATCGAAGACCGGTTGGGCCTCGAAGTGATCTCCAATGGATGGATGGTCTCCCTGGAGGACCAGGACGTTCGTCAATCCCAGGGCTGAGGCGTTGAGGAGTTCAGATTGGAGTGCCAAACGGTTTCGATCGCTACAGGAGAGATTGAAGATCACCTCCATCCCTTTCGTTTTCAGCAGGGCACATACGGAAAGGGACCCCAGCCTCATGATCGCATTTTGAAGGTCTGGCACATTGATCGCAGTCACGAGGCCTCTCAAACGCCCCGCATTTTCAAAAACTTCGGAAAGATCGTTTCCTTTTGGAGGCTGGAACTCAACGATAACGACGAATTTGCCGGCTTCTAATCGTTCCTTGAACGACATCTTTTTCTCCTTCCTCCCACCTTTCGGTGGTCATCCAAGTCGTTCGGTTCTATTCCATTCTGTTCGATGTTATGTAATGCCCCCTATAAAACAATTATGTCCAAAGTCAGGGAGAATTTCCATAGTGGGTGGCGTAACGATTTGTGAGTCAATTTCACAAAAATATAGGTATTTTTTAGGATAAAGGGAATGAAAACGAAAGTATTATAATCTTTTGAAAGAAAACATGTCAAGGTAAATGCAATTTTTTTTGATTCCTGAGACAAGAAAACTAAATCCATGACCCAAGAAAAAGCCTTCAAAGAAGGCCAGTTTCTTGATAAGAAGGTTTGCGGGAAGAAAAACAATTTAAACTCGCCTCAGGTGAAACTTGTTTAGTTGAGAAACGTTTTCTTTCCAACCAATCATTTCATTTGACATATCTTTTCTTATAAGCCTCCTGAACCAGAGTCCCCTGAGTTTGATTGCGCCATTCCCTTGCAGGTTTTATCTTTAGAATGTTTTCTAACCTGTTTTGTTGCTTTAGGCGTTTATGAATCTCAAACCAGGCACAAGGTGTATCTTTGCTCACTTCACATTTACCTTCACGAGATGTTCCTCCGCATGGTCCGTTGAAAAGACTCTTTGCACATCTCGTTACAGGGCATATCCCTGCTGTTTCTCCAAGAACACATTCTCTACAGGTACGGCAATTTTCCTCAAACCATCCGAGATCTCGATCCACTCCGACGAAAATGGTGTTCAAAGCCGGAAAGACGGGTTTTTCAGGATATCGGTCAGCCATGAACTGGACCCCGGCACCACAAGCCATCGAGAGGATAGCCTCATAGGGTTTCATCATCTCATCCAATAGGGGATAAAAATCGGCATTGCATTGCCTCTCAATCGTAAAGCTATCGATCCGGAGTGGAATATGATCCAGTTCGAAAGCTTTTTTCAGTTCTTCATTTAAAATACCAACTTCCTTTTGCCCCCCAGAAAGACAGATAGAGGTACACCCTCCACAACCTACATTCAAAACCTTCTTGAAATTCTTCACCATCTCCTTGATTTCGTCAAAAGGCTTTCTATCCGCAACAATCATTTTCTCCCTCCAGCTACGCTATTTTCGTACATGACACTCCCCGCAAAATCGGGGACCTGTTTTTTCCTTTTCCTTCTGGTATTTCATATGACAACCCATACACTGGTCATGAAAGGCCTGTTGCAAATTGGGGCGCAACTTTGAACCATGGCATGTAGAACAACGGATGTCTTGATTTCCTGCCTCCAATTTACTTTCATCGAGAACATTTTTTCCGTTCTCATAAATATGATGGCAATCCTTACAGCCCAACCCTACTTCGATATGCCGGTTATGAGGAAACGTAACAACAGGACGTCCTTTTTTGTTAGAGGTCTTCGAAGAATCCAATATTATCTTGTCCGGCTGCGCCCTGAGGGCGGATCCGGTTAAAACCATCATGGTAGCCACCGTGATCATCAGAACCCTGATGCATTTCCATTTCATATCCTTTCTCCTTCAGAACCTCCTCTTTCTATTGAGAAACTATTAATCCATTTTATAGAGTTACAGCCAACTTTCCGAAGAGATCTCATCAAGCTGAGGATAGACATCCTGAGATCGGCAGATGCTACGGGCAAAAGCAATCATACTGGGAATATGAATGCCTATTGGACAATAACAACGGCCACAGAGAACACAGTTTCTCCACACAATCCCCTTAATCCCTATTAAAAATTTATGATCCACTTTACCTCGTTTTTTATATAATTTTCCCAAAGATTGAATCACCTTGTAAGAGGGCATGTATTGGGGATCTTTGTTATGAGCCATATATAAGAAACAGCTTTCTGCACAAAGACTGCAATGGGCGCAGAAAGACAGATATCGTTTCATCTTGCCTTTTTGTCGATCCAGCATCTCCCTGATTTTTTTAGTATCGACGGGCTTCATTTCCTGGTTGGACATCTTTTTCTCCATTTACCCCGTTAGAAATAATCCCCCCCTGCTCTGTAGCGGGTTAGGTCCCAGAATAATTACGGCGGGGTTAATGCCCCGCTGAAATTTCTAACGGGGTTTATTCTTTATGTCATTAAAATCCTTTAAGTGAACATCCTTTCCATTACCATGTTCGACTTCCTCGGGTGAAACTGTATTCGCTCCCGATCAAGAAACGATACAGGAAGAAAAAGAGCATGTGACCTAATTTCGTAAATGGAATGGTGACGAGCATGAGCTCTCCGGAGAGAATGTGAAGGATCATCACGGTAGGATAGTCAAACCACTGGTGGTAGGCTAAGTATCCGGTCAGGAAAGGGGCTACAGCAATGAGCAGAACGAGATAGTCGTAGAATGTTGAAATGGCTCGGACCCGAGCCAAAAATAGGCGACGGATTAGGAAAAAGGCAGCGCAGATGAAAACCACTATCGTCAACCCGTCAGCGAAACATTCGGGAAGACTATAAAGACTCACCCCCCAGGACTGATCCAGGAGAGTATTATGTCCAAGTAAGAAAATGGGTACGAGGATCAGACAGACATGGAAGACCGATGTCACAACCGTCATCAGGGGATCGGTTTTCCATAGAGTCCCCTTTAGAGAAGTGAGGCCATCAACGATGGATTGTCCCAATGTTTTCTTTTCACGTTTTTCCTCCAAAGGTAAGGGTGGCAAAATCCACTCTTTTTCCCTTGTCAATTTAAAAAATTGGATCCCTTGGTAGATAAGCCCCAAAACAAATATGATAAAGGCGATGGATACCAACTGACTCCCAATAAAATCGTACATCGATATCTCCTTCTCACTTCAGAATCTCCCTATCACCCCATCTCCTCATCATCGGTTATACTTGGGGTCTGGGTACCAGCTTCGCCCGTTCAGCGATTTCTGGTACCCTGTGTTCCCATTCAATGGCCATCAAATGAATTCCACGAACTCCTTTAATCTCTTTCAGCTCTTCAATCTGTTCAACGCAGATTTGAATTCCTTCTTCGGCGGCTTTTTTTGCTTTAACAATTCGATCGATGATTTCGTCAGGAATGATGATGCCGGAGACATTCTTTGCCATGTATCGAGCCATACCTCCTGATTTAAGAGGAGTGACTCCCGCCAAAATATACGCCTTTTCGGTCAGTCCCATATCGTTAGCCTGTTTCATCCATTCCCGGAACCTCTTCATGTCATAAATGCATTGAGTCTGGATAAAGTCTGCACCCGCACTAATTTTTTTTGCCAATCGATGCACCCGCCATTCAAAAGGTTCGGCAAAGGGATTCGCAGCGGCACCAATGAAGAGCTGGGGTGCCACATCAATCTCATCGCCGTTAAGAAATTTTTTGTCATCTCGCATCCCCTTCACCATAGCGATCAGTTGAATGGAGTCAATGTCGAAGACGCCCTTGGTTAAAGGATGGTTACCAAATTGCTGGTGGTCACCCGACAGACAGAGCATATTCCGGATACCATGAGCGTAAGCTCCCAGGATATCGCTCTGCATGGCGATGCGGTTGCGGTCTCGACAGACCATCTGGTAGTTGGGTTCCAAACCTTCCTGAATGGCAATCAAGCCGGCAGCCCAACTTGCCATTCGCACGACAGCAGTTTGATTATCTGTGATGTTCACCGCATCAGTGATCCCTTTGAGATAACTTGCTTTTTTCCGGATCGCCTCCACATTGGCTCCCTGGGGTGGACCGAGTTCACCAGTGAAAGCAAAATGACCAGCTTCGAGAACCCTTTCAAGACGGCTTCCTGATTTCATAAGCACTTCCCTTTCTTTAAGGCAATTCCATGAATGAAAGTTTTGTTTCTATACTATTCGTGAAAATATTCATTTAATAAAATAAAAAATTTGAACCTCTTTTTCTATTCGTCACAACCGCCAAAATAAAAATTGCCTTGACTTCATTTCTATGGAAAAAAGAATCGAAGGATGGAACAACGGAATGATGGAATATTGGAATGCTGGAATACTGGGTTTAGAAATTAAATATGTTTGAACCCATCATTCCCTGTCTGCCGACAGGCAGGCATTCTTCCAATATTCCATTGTTCCAGCATTCCGGCCTTTAGAGTTCCAACCACGAATCAGA
>Ga0315282_10014568_pt1 | contig 11683 bp, 13 predicted proteins | sample YL17G07_20_MG_FD_203693 | JGI IMG/M metagenome (GOLD analysis project Ga0315282, IMG submission 203693) | Sediment microbial communities from Yellowstone Lake, YNP, Wyoming, USA - YL17G07_20 | ecosystem: Environmental > Aquatic > Freshwater > Lake > Sediment | place: USA: Wyoming | collected...
GTCACCGCCGGCTTGTTCTCCGGCGATCGGCTGATCACCGCGATCCAGGCCCCGGCCTGCAGATCGGCCGATTTGCCCATCGCGATCGGCACGAGGCTCTTGTCCTTGGCCTGGATGAGCGCGACCTGAGTCTGCGTATCGAAGCCCTTGAACTCGGCCTTGATCTTCTTGCCGTCGGCGGTAACCACGCTGATCTCTTCGTCGAGGGGGGAGATGAGGGCGGTCGTGACGATGGACCCGTCTTTGTCGATGACCACGCCGGTCGCGACCTTGCGCGTCCCGTCGGTCGCTTCGACCCTGACGACCGAGGGCGCGACCATCCGGGTTATGTCCTCGATCTTTTTCTCCTCGACCGCCGGACCCGCGGTTTTCCGGGGTGCGGCCCCGATGCTCGCGGCGGACAAAAGAAGTCCGAGCGCGAGCCACCCGAGATCTCTCTGTTTATGAATCATGCCTCAAGAACCTCCTTAATATTTTATCTTGACGTCTGAAGCGGTGGAGATTTGCTCCAGAAGATAAACGGTCCGCGGCTCATAGGCCGAGCGGCGGATCTCCGTTCCGTAGTCCATGGCTTCCGTGATCGGCACGAAAGCGCCGGATTTGGCCCTGTCTTCGAGCCCGACTCCGGCGGCCGTCGCGATCTCGCTTTTCCGGGGGACGGCGAGATTCAGGACGAGAAAGCAGACGAGCAGCGCGGCTGCGGTCCCGGCCAGGGAATACCGGAAGATGAGTGACCGCCGGACTTTCGGAAGAGCCGTCCGCCTCCGGACCAGTTCGATCATCACCCGCCTCTCGAAATCGGGAGGGGCGGCGACGCGCTCGAGATTCTTCAAAAGGTCAGCATTGTCCATCTAAGATCTCCCTTTTTCGGAAGGACACATCCTCCCGGGCCGCTTTTTCCAACTCCTTCTTGAGCATGCTCCGTCCCCGGCTGATCCGGGCCTTGACCGTCCCGACAGGCCTCTTGATAATCCGGGCGATCTCCTCCTGGGAGTACCCCTCCATATCTTTGAGGACGACCGGAATCCGGTAGCGGGGATTGAGTTGATCGAGCGCCTGGCGAAGGTTTCGGATCAAACCGGAATCCCCGGATTCCTCGCTCGGAACGCTGGCCTCCAGGCTGGGTCCGACGTCCTCGAACGAAACCAGGTTCGCCCGGCGCCTCTTTTTCAGGTCGGTCTTGGCCAGGTTGGAGGCGATGGCGTAGATCCACGAGGACACGGGGGCGATCGGTCTGTACCTGTGGGCTTTAAAAAACACGCGCAGGAACGTCTCCTGGGACAGGTCCACCGCCCTCTGATAATCGCCCGTCACCTGGCACAAATAATTCACAATCTTGTCCTTGTAGAGATAGAGAATTTCGGCAAAGGCCGCCTCATCTCCTTTTTGGATCCGGGCCATAAGCCCTTGTTCTTCCATCTCCATTAGATTCAACTCCGAAGGCAGTCCAAGCGTTGCGCCAACCGATAAAAATACGCCGAAACTCCCGGCGATACAAGTTGACCCCCGGACGCGCAGGTTTCCTTTTTGGGTCCGAATTCCTTAAAATGAACTTATGGCGGAAACGGGAATGACGAAGGACCAAGAACATGCCGAACGCTTCTGAGCGCTCAATTCTTTTCACCCCGGCAAAAATAGGCTCTGTGACGACCGCGAATCGCTTTGTCCGATCGGCCACCCACGAATTCATGGCCGAGGACGACGGGACCGTGACCGATCGTCTGGTGAACCTGAATCGAAGGCTGGCGGAGGGCGAAGTCGGGCTCATTATTACCGGCAACGCCTACGTTCATTTGAACGGGAAATCCGCCCCGAGACAGACCGGGGTTTCCGAGGATCGGTTTATCGACGGCCTGAGCCTCATTCCGGCGGCCGTCCACGCTTTTCCCTCGAAGGTCTTCATCCAGCTCGCCCACGGCGGCCGGCAGACGAAGAAGAGATACTGCGGATGCGTCCCCATGGCCCCTTCGGCCGTCCGCGATCCGAGCTCGAACATCACCCCGAGGGAAATGACCGGGGGGGAAATTCGCGCGACGATCGAGGATTTCATCCAGGCAGCGAGCCGGGCCAAAAAGGCCGGATTCGACGGCGCGCAGCTCCATGCCGCCCACGGCTATCTCTTGAGCAGCTTCATCTCTCCGCACACGAACCGTCGTACGGATGAGTGGGGAGGGACGACGGCCGGAAGGGCGCGCATCATCGCCGAAATTATCACGGGCATTAAAAAGCTCGCCGGCCCGGGGTTCCCCGTGATCATCAAGCTGAATTCCACGGACTTCCTGCCGACCGGGCTGACCCTCGGGGAGAGCATCGAAATCGCCGCCATCCTGGAGAAGGCGGGCGTCGACGGCATCGAGGTCAGCGGCGGAATGTCCGAGGCGGGGAAGGCTTCGATGTGGCCGGGGCAGAGACCCGAGGACGAAGAGGGCTATTTCGTCGAGAGCGCGGCCGCGATCAAAAAGGCGGTTGGGGTCCCGATCTTCGGGCTGGGCGGAAACCGGATGTTCGCGGTCATGGAAAGATTCGTCCGGGAGGGAAAGGTGGATCTCGTCTCGCTCAGCCGCCCGCTCATCCGCGAGCCTCATCTGGTCAAGAAATTCCGGACCGGAGAGATTCGAAAGTCCGAGTGCATCTCCTGCAACAAATGCTTCAATGTCCGGGGAATCTCCTGCGCCCAGCTTAAGAGGACGGGGTTCGGCCCGGGCGAGCGGTCATAAGGAGAGAGTCCCCTCCTCAGCTCGCGGTCCGGTACTCCCGGACGAGGCCTTCGATCAAATCCTTGACCGGCACGATCTCGCGTACGCGGTAGGCGTTCGCTCCGGCGAAGGCGAAGCCGCCCGTCAACTTGCCCCTCAGGGCATTCGTCAGGGCGATGGCGATGCAATACGGACTGGCCTGTTGCTTGCAGGTGACGATGCAGTGATAGGGACAATGGAAGGGCTTTTTCATGCCCGCGCGAACGTCATCCAGAAAACGGTTCCGGATGGCCCGCCCCGGCATGCCCACGGGACTCTCGATAATCACCAGGTCTTCTTTCCGGGAATCGATAAACGCCCTTTTGAATTCGGGGGAGGCGTCGCACTCGTCCGTGCTGACGAAGCGCGTGGCCATCTGGACTCCCGACGCTCCCATCTCCAGGAACTTGCGAATATCCGAGCCCGTATAGACGCCGCCGGCCGCGATCACCGGGATCTCCCTCCCGTGCTTTTCCTCGAACGGCTTGACCTCGGCGATGACCTCGCGGACTAATTTTTCCAGAGCATAATCCGGGTTTTCGATCTGCTCCGGCCGGAAGCCCAGATGTCCTCCCGCCATGGGACCTTCGACGACGATGACGTCGGGCAGGTAATCGTACCGGCCCAGCCATTTCCGGATGATGAGGCCTGCCGCTCTCGCCGACGAGACGATGGGCGCAAGCTTAGTCTTCTGGCTCCCCTTGAGAAACCCGGGAAGGTTCATCGGCAGCCCGGCGCCGGAGAAGATGACGTCGATTTTTTCCTCGACGGCCGTCTTCACCATGTCGGCGAAATTGGACAGGGCGACCATGATGTTCACGCCCAGGATTCCCTGGCTCTTGTCCCGGGCCTTGCGGATCTCGTTCTTGAGGGCGCGGGTATTGGCCTCTAAAAAATTCGTGAACCCGTCGGGCTCGAGCATCCCGATGCCAGCCGTGGCGATGACACCGACGCCGCCCTGGTTGGCGACCGCAGAGGCAAGTCCCGAGAGAGAAACCCCGACGCCCATGCCTCCCTGAATGATCGGCAACTTCGCTGTCAAGTTCCCAATGCGCAGATTCTTCAAATTCGCTAACCTCTTCAGATCTCAAAAATAACGCTCGAGTATATGCTCCACGCGGGCTTATAGCAAGAAAAAAGCGAGACCGCGCTCGGCTGATTCGGGGACGGCGGCGGACGTCACGGGAAAAAAGCCGGGCCCGATTGATTGTTCCGATCAAGCGGACGGTCAAAATTAAAAGAGTGGCGAGTTAGGGAATCGTCCTGTGTTCTTTAATAAAGATGCTCGAAGGCCAGATACAAGAACATTCCGAGATGGATACCGGGCTTCGAGAACGTGACCGGGACGGCGGCTCCGGGGACGATCTGGGAGCGACCGATGTTGATCGCAAACCTGATTCCCGGACTGAGGAACGCTTCGACCCGTCGCAGGACGGCGCCGGCGTCGTTGAACTCGGCCTGATCATCGACCAGCCCTTCCAGCATAAAGTTGAATTTCGAGGAGGCAAGAAATATGAAGCTCCCGCCAAAATAGTACGATGATAAATTCCTCTGAATCGAACTTCCGTCCCCGCGCGACCACCGAGCCCGGGGCAGGAATGTCCATCCGAGATTGGCGTGAACGACAATGCGTTCCGAGATCCTGCGGCTCGCCGGGAGGCCGACCTGAATCCCCAGGACTCCGTCCCCCAGTCCCTTGGCCGTGCTGCCCGTTGGGAGAATCAGGGAGAGGCGAGGCGACACGGCGGCCCACCGGTCTTCATCGAAAAGCTGGTATCTGTAATCGACGATGATATCGCCCAGCCCCCGGACCGAGCCCGAATTCAAGAGGCCATAGGGAATTGTGTAGCTGAGCTGATGCCTGCGGCCGCCGATCGGCCACTCCTGGCCGAAGCTCAGGAAGACATCCTTCTCCGGCTTCGGGTAACGAAAAGCGCCGGCCGTGTGATGGACAAAACGGGGATCCTGATTGTACGCTTCCTCGATGAAGAACGAGTTCCCTTCGATAGTTTGGGACTTTTTTTGTTGAGGCCTCTCCTCGAGCCCCCGCGCGGCCGGCGACCCGGAGTGCGCTGGACGGCCTGCCTCCACCCCGTCGAAACGCGGGGGGTGACTCCTTGCCGAGATCAGGACCGAGATGCCTAGGGAGATGATCAAGCCCAGCATATCGTCGATCAACCCCCCGTCTCAAGCATAGCATGCGGGCGGGCAAAATCCAAAGCCCGGTTTGGGGAAGATCGAAGACGAGACGGGCGGAGCTTCTTAAGCCGGGTGGGCGGCCGAACCCCACGGTCTTCGAGACCGGTCATTTCGCCGCGCGGGCGTCTGGGAGTTGCGCGACCGCCCGGGCATCTGGGAGTTACCGGACCGCGCGGGCTGAGGATGCCTCTGCCGGCCGGTGAACTCGAACTCGAGGCTCTTATCCGTGGCAAACATGTCGAACTTCGCCGCCTTCTCGGGAATCTTCATCCCGATGAAAGACTCGATCGGATAGAGATGCTCTCCGAATTTCTCGCAGGCGAACGAGACCGCCTTGCCGGTGTTCCCGGCTCGGGCCGTTCGTCCGATCCGGTGGACGTAGTTCTCGAAATCCTGGGGCAGGTCGTAGTTGACGACCATGGCCAATCCTTCGATGTGGAGCCCGCGGGCCGCTACGTCGGTGGCCACGAGAAAGCTGAACTTGCCGGCCATGAAGTCTTCGATGATCTTCAGCCGCTTGACCTGGGGGAGGTCACCGGAGAGGTGGCGGCAGGGATAGCCGTTGAGGTCGAGCTTCTTGGCCAGCTTGTACGCCGAGTGGCGCATGTTGACAAAGATCAGGGCGCTCGCCGGCTTTTCCTTCTCCAGGATTCCCAGGAGCAGGTTCGCTTTGATGTGGCTCTTGACCTTGTACAGCTCCTGGGTGATCGTGTCGACGGTCATGTTCTCCGGGGTGAGCTCGATGAAAACGGGCTGGTTCAGATACTCCACCGCGATTTTGCGCGAGACCCGGTTCAGCGTCGCGCTGAAGAGCATGCTCTGCCGGACATGGCGCGGGGTCATTTTCTGGAGAAGCTTTTTGATATCGGGCAGGAATCCCATGTCGAAGAGGCGGTCGGCCTCGTCGATCACCAGGACTCCGATTTCCTTGAGCTTGAGGAGACCCTTTTCGCTCAGGTCGAGGAGCCGGCCGGGCGTGCCGATGGCGATGTCCACCCCTTTCCGGAGAAGAGATTCCTGACCCTGGTAGCCCACGCCTCCGTAAAAGCAGCCGATGGAAAAGCCCAGGTGGCGGTTCAGGAGCCGCGCTTCACCCTCGATCTGGACGGCCAGCTCCCGGGTGGGAACGATGATCAGGGCGGTGCGCCACTTGCCCGACTCGCCGCGGAGCATGTTTTCGAAAAGCGTGACCAGGAAGGCCGCCGTTTTGCCCGTCCCGGTTTGAGACTGGACGGCGACATCCGCGCCCCGGAGGGTTTCCGCCAGAGTCTGTTCCTGGACAGCCGTCATCTCCGTGTAACCCCTTTCCGCGATCGCGCGCTGGAGCCTGGGGCTCAGGTTCAGTTCAGTAAATAGCATTGTTCATCCTTTTTTTGAAATCCAACATGAGGGGGGCGATCGTCAGACTTGATTCCCTCTTGTGGAGGGAATAATGACGCTGTGTGACTCTTCCTACCAGATGTCTAGAATGGGAGTATACGCGTTTTTACAAGCGAATGCAAGGATTTTCTTTTTAGCGCAGGAAAGCTGGGCCCGCCGGCTCGAGCCGGCGCGAAAAACCCTGTCCCAGGTTCGAATCGCCGCCGCAGATCGATTGCCAAAAAATCAGACAAAATCAGACTCTCGAAATCTCCCTTTCGGCTTCCTGGTCGCTGATCTTCTGATTATGGGTGTTCTCAAAGTGGATCTTGACGATTTTGATGAGCTCGGACCTGTTATGGTCTTCCGCCTTGAATCCGCACGGGCACCCGATCTTGAAAAGCTCGCGTTTCATGTCCTTCATTTCTGTTCACCTCTCTCTCGGGAATACGAAGGACCGCTCGTTCTCTCGCGGCGCCAGGGAAAAGACTGCTCTGAGCTTAACAAAAAGCGTGACGAAAGGCGGAGACCAGACTTTTTGCCTTGGGCCGCGGCCGATTGGTTCCCACAAATTTATAATAGGAACCGGGGCTCGAGTTGTCAAATCGGAGGGCGGCGACGGGCAAATCAGGGCAATCAAGACGTGCTATAATCGACGCGAGGGAGATCAGAAACCAGGGGCCGGGCATGGAACTTTCCTCATGAGAATCTCGTCTATCGGAGTGGTGTGAGTGAATTTGGAAGCCATCGTCCGCGATTGCCTGGAAGGCAAAGAAGGAGCCTGGGATATGCTCGTTGACCTCTACTCGAAAAAGATCTTCAATATGGCCTACCAGTTCACGGGCGTCACCCAGGAGGCCGAAGATCTGACCCAGGACATCTTCATCAAACTCTACAACTCCCTGGCCAAATTCGATTTCGAGAAGAACTTCACCGCCTGGTTTCTCACCCTGGCCAAAAACCATCTCATCGACGAGTTCCGGCGGACCCGTTGGGAAAAAAAGCAGCGCGACGATTTTGACGAGCATTTTCAGACCGCCGCGGTGGAGGACGATCCCGAGCGAAGCGTTATCCTTGAGGAGAACCGGAAGACCCTCTGGGGAGGGCTGAACCGGCTGCCCAACGACATCCGGATGGCGGTCATCCTCAAGGAGATCCAGGGGAAGAAGTACGAAGAGGTGGCCGAGATTCTCGGCGTTCCGGTCGGGACGGTGAAGTCGCGGATCAACCGCGGCCGCCTGGAGCTGGCCCGAATTCTCAAAGACCGAAGGGAGACCCGCCATGACGCATGACAGGATCGAGGAACTCCTGCCGGCCTACGCCGACGGCGAGCTGAGCGCCGATGAAAGATCTCTCGTCGAGGAGCATCTTCCCATCTGCCCGGACTGCGCGGAGCTTCTCGCCCTCCTGAGGTCGGCTTCCGAGTCCCTGGCCGGCTTTCCCGAGGTCGAGCCGCCGGCGGCGCTCCGGGAGACGCTCGTCGCGATCCCGGTCCGGCAGAAGCGGTTCCGGCTGAGCCTGGATTTTCTCCTTCGGCCTTCGCTCCAGCCGGTTTTCGCCGTGGCGACGGTGTTTCTGGCCCTCTTCTCGTTCTACATGTTCGGCCCGAACAGAGATCTCATCAACAGGTCCGTGAGCCGGCAGGTTCATCTGGGCGTTAACACCATCGAACGACTCTACGCCAAGGCCGGATCGGTTACCGACAGCCTGGGCGCCACCGCAGACAACGTTTTCGTCTCGCTCAAACAAGCCAACCCGTTCGGCCGGAGCGAGGAATAATTTTTATACCTGGAGGCATCCTATGGCGGATAAAGTGACGATTCCGAAGAGGTCGTGCAAATCGCCCGCGCTCGCCGGCATCCTGTCGGGTTTCTTTCCCGGCACGGGCGCTCTCTACAACGGCGAGTACCTGAAGGGCGTGCTGTTCATCATCATCTTCGCCGGACTGATTACGATGCAGCCGCACGCGGGACAGCCGTTCCCCGCCCTGCTGCTCGCCGGCTTCTACATCTTCCAGATCATCGAGGCGGTCCAAACCGCCGGAGCGATCAATCGCCGGGCGGCCGAGGAAGCCGAGGTGGCCGGAACGGCGCCGGCGACCGGGCTGGCCGTGACGCCCCCCTCGGGCTCCGTCTTCTGGGGCATCGTCCTCGTTATCCTGGGGGCGATCTTTCTTCTGGCCAATTTCGGCGTCGTCGATTATGGCCGGCTCTGGGATTTCTGGCCGCTCATCGTCGTCGTCCTCGGCCTGAAGCTCATCTATGGCTATTTCTCAAAAAAGAACGACTAATCCGGAGGAACCCATGGCCCAAAGAAAAAAAGACTCGCTGTTCTGGGGAATCGTCCTGATCGTCGTCGGGGCGATCTTCTTCCTCGAAAATTTCAACATCGACGTCTGGGACGCCGTCTGGAGACTCTGGCCCCTGATCCTCATCGTCTGGGGCGTCATGAAGCTGGCCGCCGGTCTGAAAGACCGGAAAGAGAAGCCCGCCGAGCTGAAGGATAACCCCGTCTCTCAGGAAAAGCCATGAAAACCCGGGAGATCCTCCTCGCGGCACTCATCATCGCCGCGGGCGTGTTCGTCTACTATGCACAGACGGGCCGGCTGGACTTCGGCGGGGACGGGGATGTCGGCATCTTCTTCGGACGCGGTGAGGAGTTCACCTTCGAAGAAAGCCGGGAGATCGACGCTCCCCTGCCCCGGGAAATCGAGGTGATGAACTCTCACGGGAGCGTCGAAATCGAGGGAACGGAGACCGACAAGATCTCCGTCTCCTTTAAGAAAACCATCTATCGGAGGAACCAGGGAGAGGCCCGGAAGGTCGCCGGCCAACTCAAGATGGTCGTCAACCGCGAGGAGCCTCGGCTCATCCTCGCGACGAACCGGGACGATTTTCGGCGAAAGAACTTCGAGACGCACTTCCGTCTCTCCGTCCCGAAGGGAATGCCCGTCCTGATCAAGAATTCCTACGGTCCGGTCAAGGCGTCGGGGACCGGCAAGACCGATATCGCCAACAGCCACGGAGAAGTCGAAACGTCGGAAACGGCCGGCCCCTTGATCATCGACAGCAGCTACGAGGATGTCGTCGTCCGCGGCTCGCAGGCCGACTGTCAAATTACCAGCAGGCACGCGGACGTCTCGGTGGGACGGGTTCAGGGAGAGCTTCTGATCGAGCACAGCTACGGCGAAATCTCTCTCGAAGACGTCAATCAGAAGATCAAGATCGACGGCGCCCATTCCGCGGTGACCGGGAAGAACCTGAAGGGAGACATCGAAGTCGGCACCTCGTACGAACCGATCTCGCTGACCGACGCCGGCCCGGCCAAGGTCCGGAGCCATCACAGTGACATCGAAGCGAGGCGAATCAACGGACCGCTCGAAATCGAGGACACACACGCCCGGCTTCGTCTGGACGACGTCAAGGGGAAACTCAGGGTCCAGGGCGCGGACCTGGAGATCTCGGCCGGGGGCGTCCTCGCGGAGGACGTCTGGATCTCTTCGTCCTATGACAACGTCCGGATCCTGAATTTCACCGGAAAGACGACCGTTCTCCTCGCCCACGGCGACCTGACCCTGGAGCCCGAGTCGGTCGCAGGCCCGATCGATGTCGAAGCCACCTACTCCAACATCCGCTTCCTGTGGCCGGCCGGCGAGAAATTCCCCTTCGAGGCCAGGGCGAAATCGGGCTCGATCGTCTGGGGCTTATCCGATCCGCCTTCGCTCGAGCAGAGAGACCACGAATCCGTGGCCAGGGCGTACGGGGACGAGACGGGGAAACCCGCCGTCAAGCTCTCGACGACGTACGGGGATATCCGGGTCGAGCCGAAATCCGGCGCGGCCAAGACGATTTGACAGAACACATCACCGCGGGACGATCCGCTCTGACCTGCCCCTTTTCTATTCCGGTCAGCGGACGGGTTCTTTGTGATGGAAGTGATAGATGCGCTGAGAGAGCATTCCGTTGACCTTGATATTGAAGTACGAGATGAGGTTGGTCACGTCCTTTTTGTACTTCGTCACGTACCGGACGAAATCGATCTCCATCTTGAAGCGGAGCAGGTTCTCGAACTCCGCGACTTCGTCATGGAGCTCGATGAGGAAGTGGTTGATCGTCCGGTACTGGGCGTTGATATCGATCAGGTCCTGGTCGGAGAGTTTCGCCAGGTCGAGAACGGGCGGCAGAGGCTCGAGGATCGCCTGGCTCTCGGTGTTCAGCTCGTTGACGGATTCCTTGATCTCCTGAAAAAACGACTTGTACTCCAGGGGTTTTTTCAGCTTCTCCTCGGCCCGGTCGACGAGCCGGTCGCTCTGCTCGCGGAGGGAGGCGAGGAAATCCCGGACGCCGTAATATTTCCGGCGGAAGCTGAAAAGGTCGACAAAATCGCGGCCGATATAGATCTTGTCTTCGTAGTGGGTCAGGAGCTCGACGGGTGAGTGGGTATAAAACTTGATCTCGTACCGGCGGCCGCCCGAGTCCTTCTCCCTGAGGCGGGCGAGAAGCAGGTAGTTGTTCTGCTCGATGAAATAGCTGTTGACCTCGACGAGGACCGAGTAGACCGCCAGGTTCTGGACGATGCTCTCCCGGAGATAATCGAGGACGTCCTCTTTTTTCGTCGCCAGATCGGTCACGATGTCGTTCGGGGTCGGGTGGAGGACGGAATAGGAAGGTGAGAGCAGATAGAGGGCCGGGCCCGTTCCGAGCTCGAGATAAAGGTTCTTGAGGGCTTTCTCGTGGAGGTCGTCGAGAACGACGGATTTCAGGGCGGGAAGATCCTTGACCTCGAGCTTCAAGAGTTCATCGACTTCATTCATCGCCGGCACTTCTCTCCGTATTTCAAGTCGATCTTAGCATCAAGAATATTAAAAATCAACCGCTTCGCGCCCCGAGCGGCGGACAGTTTCCGGGGAAGGCCAGATTCGGGTCTGCCGACGGTCAGCCTCGCCCCCCGAGCGTCCATTCGTCGCTCTCGTATTTGCCCTTCTGAAGGGCGGCGATTTTTTCGAGATCGCCCGCTCCGAACGGCAGCGGGGCGAAGCGGATACCGAAGAATTCTTCGAACCCGGCGACGAATTTCTCGACCGCCCAGCCGGCGTCGACGGGCCGGCCCAGAGCTTCGCTCAGAGAGGTCATCCGGACGTCCGAGGCGGGACCTTCCAGAAGGGAGACGGCCCCCAAGAGTTGTGCGTCGTGAACGAGAGGAATCGAGCCGTGTTGAAGGAACCTCGTTCCAATCCGCTTCTGGGCGCTCCCGATTATCTTTTTGCCCCCAAACTCGATCTCATCCCGGGCAGCATGGGAAAAACAGGGAAGGTCGCTTTTGGCATAGAATGCGGGCGCCTTTTCGGCAGGCGTCGCCTTGAGGCCCATGATTTCCAGGCCTCGCATCAG
>Ga0315282_10014569_pt1 | contig 11683 bp, 13 predicted proteins | sample YL17G07_20_MG_FD_203693 | JGI IMG/M metagenome (GOLD analysis project Ga0315282, IMG submission 203693) | Sediment microbial communities from Yellowstone Lake, YNP, Wyoming, USA - YL17G07_20 | ecosystem: Environmental > Aquatic > Freshwater > Lake > Sediment | place: USA: Wyoming | collected...
TGTCAAGCGTGATAATTTAGCGTCAAAGTATCGGCTTTGTTATTTCTTCTCTAGCACCAGCAATTCTTTTTCAGTATCCACCTTGAAAACAAAATTATTCAGAAATGACATACCCAGTAAGCCAGGACTGTTGCTTCTTTCTCCTGAATCAAGTACTACTGCCTGTACATTATATACCTTTGCGCCACCCACCCTGACTTCCCTGATAATTACTTGTTTGCCGTTAACTATGCGTCCGTCAGCTACCTGGCATAAGACATTCTGGCCTTTATTAAAGGGTATGCCTACTTTCTTTGCCAAGCTGCTCGATATAACTGTATCTGCAGCGCCTGTATCTACAATTAACTCTGCGGTTATTTTTCTGTTTAAAAGAACTTCTGTGGCAAAGCTCTTACCGCGCTTTACCAGCTTAACAATATGTTTTCCTGCAGCCATATTGACCACTGTCCTGACGCCTTTACCAGTAGCTACAGCAGTTTTACCTGCAACCTTTGCTGTCACGCCAATCACCTTGCCTGTAACTTTGGCTGTTGCATAAACTACTTTGCCTGCAGTTCCAACTACAGCGCCTGTAGCCTTAAAAACAGAACAACCACTAAAAAATATAAGCCCGAAAACAATAATACAACATTTACTTATCCTGTAAAAAATCATAGGCCCTCTTTAATATATCCTGCAAATTGCGAAACCTGACCAGTCCTTCTGCCTCATTTATAGATAAAAATTTGTAATCAGCTATTTCCCTGCCATCCACCACTACATCCCGATCCATTGTCTCGCATAAAAAATACGTTACATATTTTTCTATTATCTCGCCTTTGAAAGGCAGTCTTTTACTTATTGTCTCATATGCGGCTTTTTCTATAAAACCTTCGATAAACTGCAAATTATCCAGCCCTGTCTCTTCTTTTATTTCTCTAAGAGCTGTATCTTTTTCAGTTTCACCATACTCCAAATGGCCTTTTGGAAATCCCCATATTTCATTCCTGGCACTGTATATCACAAGAAATAATATTTCAGGGCCTTTTCTTTTAAAAATCACTGCGCCTGCTGAAAACTCCTTATTCACACAGCACCTTCCTAGTTGAAATAAGATTCACATCCAAACCCAAGAAATTTTTAACAATAATATCGCCTGCATTTAAAGCCTTCTGCGCCTTTATCTTTTTAACTTCCTGCATTGCCTCAAATATTCTGGATTTAGGTATGCCCTTATCTGTCCTTACAGGAACCATTTTTAATTCCAGCCCCTCACCCAGAACAGTTGAGGTAAGTATCCTGGTTGGATTTTCAACCTCAGCTATTGCATATTTCTCACCCTTAGGACATTCACTGCCCGTAACCTTAACCACCCTGCCATTTTCTATATCAACTGAAAACCTGCACCCCTTTGGGCATTCTATACATGTCAATTTTTTTATCATCATAAATTTTTAATATATTCTGCAGCGCGTTTCCCTGTAAGCATGCTGTCTTCAGTAACAGCATCCACTATATCGTATATTTTAAAAGAATTGCCGCATACAAAAATACCCGGCACAGATGTTTTGTTCTCTCCCATCCTTACACCCGCCATCTCTATAAGTTCGTTTTCAGGAATAAGGCCCACTGACATTAATATGGTATCGCATTGTATTTCAAAAAGCGATCCGAATATTTCATTGAAGTTATCGCCCACCTTAATGACGCTGACTTTTTCAACCCTGTCTTTTCCAAAAATCCTGGATATTTTATGATTAAAATAAACAGGTACATTAAAATCCTCAACGCATTGCACCATATTCCGCAAAAGCCCTCTCGTTTCTTTCTGGATCTCTATAATAGCCTTGACCTTTGCGCCTTCCAGGATAAATCTTCTCGCCATAATAAGCCCTATATCTCCCGACCCAACCACTACAACTTCTTTTCCAGGCAAAAGCCCTTCTATGTTTATCAATTTCTGAGCAAGCCCGGCTGAAAAAATCCCTGCAGGCCTGGTGCCCTGTATATGGACCATTTCTCTGGTCTTTTCCCTGCAGCCTGTTGCCATGATAACCGCCTTAGCCTTAACTGTTTCCAATCTGCCTGGTTTTAAAAATGTAATAGTTTTACCTGCTGTCAAACTGACTGCAATTGACTTTAAACTGATTTCTATCTCCGGTATATTTCTAACTTTTTTAATAAACCTATCAGCGTATTCAGGCCCTGTCAGAATCTCCTTGAAATAATTAATGCCAAAACCTGTGTGGACACACTGATTTAAAATCCCTCCCAGATATTGGTCTCTTTCAATAAGAAGAATATTCTTTACGCCATTTTCATGCGCTGAAATAGCCGCTGCCATTCCTGCCGGACCACCGCCCACTATGATTAACTCCCGCTTTGCCACTAATTTAACCTCCTCCACCTACGCGGTGTAAAATTCAAAATTTTACACCGCGTAGGTGGTTGCGGTCCTCTTTTACTATCTCCGAACCCTTGCCTCTTTTTGTTATGCCAGTGATAGGCAGTTTTCTTCCTTCAGCCAAAATTTTCATAATCCTTGTTGTGCAGAAACTTCCATGGCATCTGCCTGCTTGCGCCCTGGTCCTGAACTTTACCCCGTCCATTGTCTTTGCACCCTGCGCTACGGCATCCTTTATCTCTTTTGCGGAAACCATTTCGCACCTGCAAACAATATCTCCATAAGAAGGATCTTTTTTTATAAGTTTTTTTGCCTTTGAAAACGGGATTTGAAATAAATGTGCTGTTTTTTTACGATGAGCGTGAAATATGGATTTCCTTTTAAACACAAGACCGTTCTTTTTAAGAATGTCACAGACTAAAAGCGCTATTGCAGGGCTAGCTGTCAGTCCGGGTGATTGTATACCTGCTACATTTATAAATCCAGGTACATTATCCTCATGCCTTATTATAAAATCATCTCCTGCTACAGGCCTTAAACCTGCAAAATATGCTATTATATCTTTATCATTTATAGATGGAATCAGGCGCTTGGCATAGGATAAAACTTTATTAAGTCCTGAGTCAGAAGTAGAAAAATCCTCCTTGCCTTCAACGTCTTCAGCTGTAGGCCCTATCATCGGGTTTCCATCAGCTGTTTTTATAATCAGAACGCCTTTTGACGTCTTTGAAGGCAAAGGAAAAATCAGGTGATGAGTAAGGTTTTCTTTTTTCTTGTCCAGTATAAATTCTTCGCCTTTACGAGGTTTGATTTTAAAATCATCTATGCCTAGCATCCTGGATATTTCATCTGCAAATAACCCTGCCGAATTAATTACATACCTCGACCTGAATAAACCTTTTGAGGTGAGAATCTCAAAATCTGGTTTACTATAAATTATATTATCAACTTTAGTTTCAGTAAAAATCTCAACCCCGTTTGTGACCGCATTTTCTGCAAGGCCATATACCAGGCGGTATGGGCTAATAATGCCTGCTGTAGGCGCATAAAGGCCGGCAACTGCATCAGTATTAAGATTCGACTCGTTTTGCCTGAGCCAGGCTTTATCAACAATCTTTAATCCCGGCACGCCAAGAGTTTCAGCCTCTTTTTTTAACCCCAAAAGCTCTCCGATCTCTTCTTCGTTAAACGCAACTATTAATTCCCCAGTTTCTTTAAAATCAATATTTAATTCTTTTGAGATTTTTCTTATAAGAATATTCCCCTGGACACATAAGCGGCCTTTTGTAGAGCCTGGAGGATTTTGTGTACCTGGATGGATTATACCTGAATTTGATTTTGAAACGCCGAAGGCAAGTTCTTCTTCTTTTTCAAGAAGCGCTATATCTAATTTGTAACGGGCGAGTTCCCTGGCAATTGAAGTTCCAGTAACCCCTGCGCCAATTATGGCTACATCATATATTTTCATTTAATGAGCGTTCTCTTAACTGCAACAAGCCATTCGCTGTAATATTTTAAAGCCAGGCCTCTTTCCATCTTCGGCTTAAAAATCTTATCTTTTTCCCAGCACTTTTTTATCTCACCGGTATTTTTCCAGTATCCTGTTGCAAGGCCTGCAAGATATGCGGCCCCTAAAGATGTAGTCTCGATTACTTTCGGCCTCACTACATTTATCCTGAGAATATCTGCCTGAAACTGGCATAGAAAATTATTCACTGACGCGCCCCCGTCTACTTTTAAATCCTTTATCTTCAAACCTGAATCTTTTCGCATAGCCTCAAGCACATCTTTAGTCTGATAACACATTGCTTCAAGCGCTGCCCTTACAATATGATTACCATTTGTTCCTCTTGTGATTCCAAAAATTGCTCCCCTCGCATTCTGGTCCCAATAAGGAGCTCCAAGCCCTACAAGCGCAGGCACAAAATAAACACCTGCGTTATCTCTTACAGAAATTGCCATCTTTTCAGATTCACAGCCGGAGGAGAAAAGCTTAAGCCCATCTCTAATCCACTGAATAGCTGCGCCTGCTATAAAGATAGCGCCTTCCAGCGCATATATTGGTTTTCCTTTAGCCCCACACCCAAGAGTAGTAATAAGTCCGTGTTTTGAAACAACTTTTTTCCTGCCTGTATTTAATAAAATAAAACATCCTGTGCCGTATGTATTTTTTATTGTGCCGGGCTCAAAGCATGCCTGGCCGAATAAAGCTGCCTGCTGGTCTCCGGCAATGCCTGATATAGGAATGCCTGCCGAAAGCCTTCCTATTTTTACAGTCTTTCCAAAAATACCTGATGATTTTTTAACTTTGGGCAAAATTCGTTCAGGAATCCTGAATACCTTGAGAATTTCTTTATCCCATTCCAGGTTTTTAATATTAAAAAGCATCGTGCGGGAAGCATTCGTATAGTCAGTGGCATGAACTCTTCCGCCTGTGAGTTTCCATAAAATCCAAGTATCAGTAGTGCCAAATAATAATTTTCCGCTTACAGCCTTTTTCAAAGCGCCTTTTGCATTCTTTAAGATCCATTCTATCTTGGTTGCTGAAAAATACGCATCTATGGGAAGACCTGTCCGTTTCTCGAAAAAATCGCTCCCATATTTTTCAGTTTTAAGCTGGTCGCACCTTAGAGCCGTACGCCTGCATTGCCATACAATAGCGTTATAAACCGGCTTACCTGTTTCTTTATCCCACAAAACAGTTGTCTCGCGTTGATTGGTAATTCCTATTGCCTGGATTTTATCCGGCGAAATTTTTTTAAGGACTTTCTGAATAGAATTATTAACGCTCTGCCATATTTCTTCCGGATCATGCTCTACCCATCCCGGCTTTGGAAAATACTGCGGAAACTCTTCGTATGCGCTTGCTACTTTTCTGCCGGCCTTATCATAAATAATAGCCCTGCTTCCCGTGGTTCCCTGGTCTATGGCTAAGATATATCGCATTTATTAGTCCTCACAAATCCGCCTAGGCGGATTTGATGGCGAAAGCTATTATTATTGCATCATCTGATAATAGCTTTTTAAAGAAGTAATACTGTTAACGAACATTACAGTCAAAAAATACGTCAGCACGATGACAATGATACTTATCACTATCTTCCTTTTCAATGTAAAACGCGGATTAAACCATAAAAGAGGCAATGCAAACGGCCCTACGCAAAGAAGCGCCATCACAAAAGTAGCCATGTTAAAATACCATTTCTCTTTCTTTTTCTTATCCAGCATCTCGCCGCAATGTTTGCATTTTATTGCATCATCCTGTATCTCTTCAGCGCAAAAAGGACATTTCTTCATTCTTACCTCCCAATTTTTGCAAAGCAAAAATTGATCCCGAGCGGCCCTATTTATTTCCATCAGGCCGCGAGGGACCAAATTTTATAAATTCGGTCTGTGACTTGCGTTCACTTCGTTCCGCAAGTCACGACCTCATTTTACTATATATCTATTCTATATAAAAGCAAAATATGGTATATTAAATAGCTATGGAAATAAAAATTCAGAAAATCATATACCCAGGCAAAAGTTTAGGCCTAAGCAACAATAAAACCATACTCACAGATGAAGGAATCCCGGGTGAAACCGTAGAAATAACGTCTCTTGAAGAAAAGAAAAATTATATTGAGGCAGAAACTATAAAAATAATAAAGCCGTCCCCTTACAGAATAGCGCCTAAATGCGACCATTACAAAATATGCAGCCCTTACCAGTATATCGATTATAAAACACAGCTCGCCATCAAAGAATCGCAACTAAAAGAAATATTCCCGGATATATCTATCAGCGTTATACCCTCTCCTGAAATATGGGGATATAGAAATAAAATCAAATTAAACGTAATATGGAAAGATAAAAAAGCAAGCCTTGCATACCATGTTCCTGAATCCAGAGACAAATTCATTCAAATAGAATCATGCTGCTTAGTCAGCGAAAATGTTAACAAGCTTCTTGCATCATTTATAAAGTTGGTCAATAAAGAAAATATGAATTTTATTAAAGAGGTTGAGGTAAGGGAAAGTAGTAGGGGACAGCCCGCCTCGGCGAGCCGAAGGCGAGGCGGGGCATGCCTGTCCCCTACTACAAAGGATTTAATGCTGACGACGTATCCTCCTGTCTGTAAGGGCGGGTTTGAAACCCGCCCTTACATCGAAGAAACAGTTTCTGGAAAAACCTTCAGGATAGGGCCTTCGTCATTCTTCCAAGTTAATGTTCCGATGCTTGAACTGGTCATTGAAGAAATGAAAAAATCCATAACCCTGGATAAAAAAGAAATACTGGCAGATCTTTATTGCGGCATAGGCACATTCGGGATAGCTCTTAGCCAGTTTGCAGAAAAAGTGATCGGAATAGAATCCGAGCCAACTAATATATCTTTTCTGAAAAGCAACCTGAAGTTAAATAATATTGAAAACTTCGGGCTTTATGAAGGCTTATGCGAAAAGCTATTTCCGGCAATGCTAAATAGCGGTATTACTACTTTAATACTCGACCCGCCGCGAAAAGGCCTGGAAAATATGCTTTGCCAGAATATTCTTCTCAGTTCAATAAAAAAGATTATCTATTTGTCTTGTAATCCTTCTACTCTTAGCCGAGATTTAAAGATTTTGAGCCGCTCATACGCACTTAAAACTCTGCATCTTTTCGACTTCTTCCCTCAAACACCTCACATCGAAACCCTGGCTGTACTAGAAAAGAAGTAATTGTAAACCAATTTTATATTTAAGTTTACAATATCCTTTTGTTTCTATATAATAAAACACTATATGATATTTACGATAGCTATTATTTTAAATCTCATATTTTGCCTCTCTTCTTTCGCAGAGGAGGACTATCTGCTGGAAAAGATAGTAGTAACTGGCAATTCAGGAGGCCAGCAAAAAAATAACTACCCTGCAGAAACATTTTCTTCCAAAGATATCCAAGAGAAAAAAGTCAATTCAATACCAGATACCTTTAAATACGCCTCAAGCGTAGATTTGCGTTACAGAGGGACATCCGGCGTCCAGGGAGACCTTTCTGTAAGAGGCTCTACCTATGAACAGGTAGCTGTACTGATAGACGGGATAAAGATAAACGACATGCAAACAGGCCACCATAACCTGGACATACCTCTTACAAGTATGGATATAGAAAAAATAGAAATAAGAAAAGAAGGTTCTTCTTCTATGTACGGCACAAGCGCCTTAAGCGGAAGTATTGATATCATAACAAAAAAATCTTTAAAAAAATCCGCAAGTTTAGAAATGCTGGCTGGCGCTTACGGCCTTTATGGCCAGGCCTTTAGCTGTGATATGCCGGAAAAAAGCTTTTCTAACAGTTTCTCTTTTGAACATAAAACATCTAATGGCGCAAGGAGCAATACTGATTTTGATTACAAGACCTTTTCCTATATATTTAATAAAAACTGGACAGGTAATTCGCTGAATTTCCTAGCAGGCTACCAGGATAAAGATTTCGGGGCAGACAGTTTCTATTCAAATCTATATAAAGAGGAAGAAGAACATACAAATACCCTCTTCCTGAAAACAGGCCTAGATACTGACATGAGTTCTTATAATTTAAAAAATTCTATTTTTCTGCGAAAACATAATGATAAATTCATATTAAACAGGAATAATCCTGCTTTTTCCCAAAACGTTCACACCACTTATTCATACGGAATACATTCAGGCGTAAGCCTGCCTGTAAAATACTGCAGTCTGGAAAGCGGCTTTGAAATAGCCAGAGATACGATAGATTCCACAAAATTAGGCAAGAATACCAGAATGAACGAGGCGTGTTTTCTAGGCTTCAGCCCTGAACTTGGAAACAAGCTTGAGCCTTCTGCCAGGTTCAGGATTGACCATTTTCAGAATTGGGAATATCAAAACTCTTTTAACTCAGCTCTAGGCTATTGGCTCATAGATAATAAATTAAAAATAACATCTTCATTCAGCCATAGCTTCAGGGGACCGAGTTTTACAGAATTATATTATTCCGACGCAGCCAATAAAGGAAACTCTGACCTGAAAGTAGAAAAATCAGACAATTACAGCTTAGGTTTTGAAACAAATTATAATAATATTCCTATTACATGCGACGCTTTCCTGCGTAAGGTTAAAAATCTGATAGACTATACAAGGCCTACTATAAATGATATCTGGCAGGCCTCTAACTTGGGAAGTGTGGATTTTAAAGGAGCGGATTTGAGAGCCGGGATGCTTTCTTACACCTACATGGAAGCAAATAGAGACAGCTCAGGCTTTCTGTCTAAATACGCTCTCGATATCTTAAAACATCAATTAATGCTTAATCTTGACTATAACATAGAAGGCATAGAAATAGGATGGCGTTTATCTTACAATAAAAGAAAGTTTGGAGAAACATATTTCGTAGGGGACGTCTTGTTTTCAAAGGCCTTTGAAAACAAGAAAACTACCATAGAACCTTTCATAAAAATAGACAACTTTACAGATACTGATTACAACGAAGTGGCCGGCGTAATACAACCTGGGAGATGGATTCAAAGCGGATTAAAAATAAAATGGTAAGTTAATTTCTTAGGCTGGTAACAGGCGCGGGAAGCCTTCCGCCTCTTTTCATAAAATTTTTAGCTGAATATTTATTAACGCTCATTACAGGCGCAATGCCTAACAGCCCGCCAAGTTTCACAAGGTCCCCTGGCTTTTTTCCAGGTATCGGCAGAATCCTCACAGCTGTAGTTTTATTATTTATAATGCCTATACTAAGCTCATCCGCAATTATCGCGTTTATAGTTTCTTCTGGGGTGTTTCCAGGTATTGCAACCATATCCAGGCCAACAGAGCAAACTGCTGTAAGGGCCTCCAGTTTATCAAGGCTCAAGGATTTTCTTTTTACAGCCTCTACCATTCCCATATCCTCGCTAACAGGTATAAATGTACCACTCAGGCCTCCTACATTTGCGCTCGCCATTGCCCCGCCTTTTTTAACAGCGTCCATTAATAACGCTATTGCCAACGTAGAGCCGTGAGCGCCGATACTTTCTATGCCGAACGCTTCTATAACATCTGCCACGGAATCGCCTTTATTCGTAGTTGACGCTAAGGATATATCCACAACACCAAAAGGTATCTTAAGATTTTTCGCAAGTTCCCTTCCTATCAGTTCTCCCGCCCTTGTTATTTTAAAAACAGTCTTCTTTATGACTTCAGACAATTCTGTAAGATCGCAGTCTTTATTCTTTTCTACTACGCTTCTTACAACACCCGGGCCGCTTATACCTATATTTAAAGCAATATCGCCTTCGCCGACCCCATGAAAAGCTCCTGCCATAAAAGGATTGTCCTCAGGCGCATTTACAAACACTACAAACCTCGCGCATCCTGAGCCGTTTTTAGTCTTTTTGGCAGTCTTTTTAAGCATGGCTCCCAGCAAGTTCACTGCATCTAAATTCATGCCGCTGACGTTTGACCCTACATTAAGAAAAGCGCATACATGTTTTGTATTTGAAAGAATATCAGGGAGAGTTTCTATTAACAGATTGTCTGAGCGGGTAAGGCCTTTCTGGCACAGGGCGCCAAAACCCCCTATAAAATCAATACCTGCATCCTCTGCTGCCTTATCAAGAACCTTTGCCATTTCTAAAAATTTTTCTTTGCGTAGATGCGTCTCCATTATAAGGCTCACAGGAGTAACAGATATCCTTTTGTTTACAATAGGAACGCCGTATTTAAGTTCTATTTTTTTCGCTTCTTTTATCAAAACAGACCCGTTTTTATAAATCTTGCCGTATACCTTTTTCTTAAAAGTCCTGAAATCAGAATCTACGCAATCCTTCAGGTTGATTCCAAGCGTAGTTGTCCTTATATCCAGGTTCTGGTAAAGGATCATTTTGGCTGTTTCAAAAACTTCGTCCACTGTTATAGCCATATCATACCCTGTGCATCATTTTAAAAATATTTTCATGCTGGAGTTGAATCTTTAGGCCCATGCCTTTTCCTATATTCTCAAGGCTTGAGTTTAATTTCTGGAGAGAGTATTTATAACCACTTACATCCACAAGCATGGTCATGACAAAAAGCCCTTCCATGATCTTTTGATTTATATCTTCTATATTGATGTTATTTTTGTATAAAAGGTTTGACACTTTAGCGACAATGCCTTTTTTGTCTTTTCCGATTACAGTTATAAAAGATAATTCTTTTTTCATAATAACCTTTCCTGTATATTGTAGGGGGCAGGCATGCCTGCCCCCTACTGTTCTACCTTCGCGGCTATATTCAGATTCTTTACGCCTATCTCATTAAGATCGTCAAGTATGGATACAATATTCTTAAACCTGACCATCCTGTCTGAAAAAAGTATTATTTCCAGTTCCTGATTATCCCTGTGCGCCGTCCTGACCTGAGATATCAAATCTTTTCTCGTAACAATTTTATTGTCAATATACACAGTGTTGTCATTGGCTACGGTGATATTTATCTGCCTGGTATTCGTAAAAGGCTTTCCACTCGCAGCCTCAGGAAGGTTAACCTTGATGCTGGATTGAAGGATTAAAGGCGTGGTTATCATGAAGATTATCAATAAGACAAGTATAACATCCGTAAAAGGAGTTATATTTATCTCTGCCATTACTCTTTGTCTTTGGGGCCTCGCGTTCATTTCTTTGTATTGGAAATCAGGTCAAGCGTTTCAGAAGCGCATAATTCCATATCTGTAACAAAATTATCTATTTTCTTTATAAAATAATTATATGCGATAACAGCAGGCACTGCAACACATAACCCGGCTGCGGTGCATATCAATGCTTCTGATATGCCGTTTATAACAACGCTTATGCCTCCCGAGCCTGTTTTAGAAATGTCGTGAAACGCCCTTATTATCCCGAGCACTGTGCCGAAAAGCCCTATATAAACAGCAGTGCTTCCTATTGTGCCGACTACGGTTGTAAAACGGCTCAGCATATTCGTCTCTATAACAATGCTTCTCTCCATATTGCTCGATATCTCTTTATCTCCGCGGCTGTAAGCATTCAAACCTGCGCATACGACATTGGCAAAAGGAGTGGCTGCGTCCTTACATATGTCAATACACGCAGACATGGCATGCTTAGAATTATCCCGATCCAGCTGGTTCTTTATATCCATCATAAAATCTTCTCTTTTGACATTGGACCGCCTGTGGTAATATAAAATCCTCTCTATTATAATTGCTATAGATCCTATAGAACATAGTATAAGTACATACATTGTAACGCCGCCGTTACTGATCAACTGAAACATCCCCATTTCCCCACCTCCTAATATTAAAAAATAGTATACCAGACAAACCCAAAGATGT
>Ga0315282_10014570_pt1 | contig 11683 bp, 9 predicted proteins | sample YL17G07_20_MG_FD_203693 | JGI IMG/M metagenome (GOLD analysis project Ga0315282, IMG submission 203693) | Sediment microbial communities from Yellowstone Lake, YNP, Wyoming, USA - YL17G07_20 | ecosystem: Environmental > Aquatic > Freshwater > Lake > Sediment | place: USA: Wyoming | collected...
GACATGAGTTCATCCATTTCCTATATATAACTTATCATTTGGGTCGGCGGAGGGGAAAGGACGAATCCCAAGGGCCCGCCCTTTTCCCGGACTCATGACCGGAGGGAGAGGGAAATAGCCAGAAGCATTTTCACCGTCGGGGGGGCGCGTGAATCCACGTCGGAAGCCGGAGCGCGGAAGTCCTGAAATTCATGGGCGAACCGCCGGTCAAGGGCGTCTCGGAGATGGATTATCCGCCGGCCCGGAAGGAGATTCAGATGGCACGATCCAATCATGTGACCCGGCCGCCGGTTCGGAAACTGAAGGCCATGGCCTTCGATCCGAGCCTCCAGTCCGATCTGGAGAGGCGGACGATCAACTGCGTCCAGGTCGAAATCCCCTGGGAGAGAATCAAGGTCAAGGATCCGGGAGGTTTCCCGGTCGGGTATAAAGACGGCCCTCTGCCCGGTCCCATCGGGGAATATGTCGAGGTCGTGGACTACGATCCGGCCAGCGACTGCTTCTACGAGCCGGTGAACCTCAATGATCCCTACCTTCTCGTCCAGAACGGGCTCGACCCCTCCGACGGGCATCCCCAATTCCACCAGCAGATGGTCTACGCCGTGGCCATGAAAACCATCAAGATCTTCGAGCGCGCCCTGGGCCGGCTCGTCCTCTGGGCGCCCAAGTCCGCGACCGAGGCGGGAAAGGACAAGGACGAATATGTCGCCCGTCTCCGGCTTTATCCTCACGCCATGCGGGAGCCTAACGCCTATTATTCTCCCGGCAAGAAAGCCCTGCTCTTCGGCTATTTCAATGCCGTGGGGGAGCCCAGCGGACAGCACCTGCCCGGCGGGATCGTCTTCACCTGCCTGTCCCAGGACATCGTGGTCCATGAATTGACCCACGCCCTCCTCGACGGGATGCATCGGCGGTTCATCGAGGACAGCAACCCCGACGTCCTGGCCTTCCACGAGGCCCTGGCCGATATCGTCGCCCTGTTCCAGCATTTCACCTATCCCGAGATCGTCTCCCATGAGATCGCCGCGGCAAGGGGGGAGTTCATAACCGGGAACATCCTGGCCGAACTGGCCCTGGAATTCGGCCGGGCCATCGGCCGTTCGCGGGCGTTGCGCAGCGCCATCACGGAGAAGCCCGATCCCACTCTCCTCGACTCCCTCGAGGAGCCCCACGCGCGGGGCGCGGTCCTCGTCGCGGCCGTTTTCGACGCCTTCCTGGCCATCTATCAGCTGCGGACGCGTGACCTCGTCCGCCTGGCCACGGGCGGCACCGGGGTCATTAAAGAAGGGGCCATCCATCCCGATCTCGTCAACCGCCTGGCCAAAGAGGCGTCGAAGACCGCCGGGCACGTCCTCAACATGTGCATCCGGGCGCTCGACTATCTCCCCCCGGTGGATGTGACCTTCGGTGATTACCTCCGGGCGCTCATCACGGCCGACAAGGACCTCGTGCCCGACGATCCCATGGGATACCGCGTCGCCTTCATCGAGGCGTTCAGGAGGCGCGGCATCTATCCCAAGGACGTCAAGAGCCTTTCCGAGGAGAGCCTGACCTGGGACGGCCCGGCCAGGGACCGGACGAGCCAGAGAAGACTCACGGAATTCATCGAGAGGCTGAAGGGGCTCGTCGTCAACTGGGACCTGTTCATGGACCGGGAGAACCTGTTCGCCCAGATGGAGGCCGCCCGGGCGATCGTCAAGGACCTGGTCCTGGAAAATTGGGAGGCCAGGGGAAGGTCTTTCAAAGGGCTCCATATCGAGAGCAAGAACGATCCCCTGGAAGTCCTCGGCGTCAGACCGGTCCGCCGGATCGGCCCGGACGGCCAGATGCTGGCGGATTTGATGATCGAGATGACCCAGCAGAGGCCGGGCTTTTCCGATAAGCCCTTCGGCGGCGTGAGCCGGCCCGGCCGCAAGCCGCCGGAATTCTGGTTCAGGGGAGGCTGCACGATCCTGATCAATATGAGGACCGGGCGGCTGCGGTATTGCATCTATAAGGACATCGACAAAGAATCGCGCTACAAGACGCAGCAGGAATACGTGAGGGGACAAGCGGGAGCCGGCGCCTTCTGGAATCCTTACGCCCCCGACCGGGAGGCATCGAGCGGCGACAACCTCTTCAAGTTTCTCCATCGTCATCCCCTCAAGGAGGAATTCTGATGCCCAACATCATGACGGCTCCGGCCGGATCGGTGAAGGTCCGGATGTACAAGCAGGGTTTCGGCGATTGCTTCCTGATCGCCTTGCCCGGCCGGGACGGCAAGCCCGCCTACGTCCTCATCGATTGCGGAGTCCATCATAAGGACAAGGACAACCTGGCGAAGATGAATCGCACGGCCAAGTCCGTCAAGGAGGCCACGGACGGCAGGCTCGAGCTCGTCGCCGTCACCCATGAACACACCGACCATATCGACGGCTTCAAGCTGGCCAAAGAGGTTTTCGACGGCGTGGCCATGGATAACGTCTGGATGGGCTGGACCGAGGATTACGCCAATCCCCGGGTCAAGGCCCTCGACCGGGCCTTCGCCGTCCATCTCGAGGCCCTGAAGATCGTCCGCGACAAGCTGAAATCCTCGCGGTCCGGACTGTGGGAGACGATCGACAACCTCCTCGCGTTCTACGGCGAGGAGCTGGGAGCCGCCGGCCGCATGAGCAACCGCGAGACGATGACCTGGGTCCAGAAGAAGGGAGGCGGAGGATTGAAGTTCTGCGCCCCGGGGGAGGTCCTGACCCTCGATCGCGTGGACGACGTCCGTTTTTTCGTTCTCGGTCCGCCCCTGCTCGACAGCCTGCTCAAGAAAAGCGCGCCATCCTCGGGAAAGAACAAGGAGACATACATCACCGATCCGGAGAACGCCCACCTGGACGACTTCGCCCTCGAAGTCATCAGGCAGGAAGGCGCGACATCCGGGGTTCTTTCCGACGCGGACGCCAAGAACGCTCTTGCCGCCCGCCATCCCTTTGAAGACAGATACCGCGTTTCCGCCAAAGACGCCAAGCTCGATCCCGACCATGCCTTCGATGATTACCTGTCCCGCAAGAACTCGTGGCGCCGGATCGACGACAAGTGGCTTGAGTTGGCCGGGGAACTCGCCCTCAAGCTCGACGAGCATACGAACAACACCAGCCTGGCCCTGGCCATCGAGATCGGCGCGGGCCGGAACGTCCTCCTCTTTCCGGGGGACGCCCAGGTCGGCAACTGGCTCGGCTGGCAGGATCTCAAATGGAAGGACGGGCGCAAGGAAACGACGATCGACGACCTTCTCGGCAGAACGGTGCTCTACAAAGTCGGGCACCACGGCAGCCACAACGCGACCCTCAAAAAGCTGGGCCTGGAAAAGATGACCCATCCGGACTTGGCGGCGCTTCTCCCCGTTGACGAGGATTTCGCCAAGAATGTCGCCAAGTGGACCGCCATTCCTTATCCGGATCTCCTCAGCCGGCTCATGGAAAAAACCCGCCACCGCGTCATCCGCTCGGACAAACCGGCTCCCGGACAGAAGGACCGGCCTTACAGCCTCGGCAAGGAAGAATGGAAAGGCTTCATGAAGCGCATCGAAGAAACCGACCTATATACCGAGCTGACGATCGCGATGTGAAGCCGGCGATGACAGGCGGAGTTAGGGAGGTTTGAATTTGGGAGGCTTATGGTTGAATCGGGCATCACCGGGAAGGGAAACCGGACTTTGAAAGGGAGAAAAGAAAGGGGAAAAGACATGACTGAAATCGAAGTGAGTTCCTTACTGCCTCCATTCACCGCGATCAGGCTGGTCTGGGCGAGGACCGGGTCTTTTACCGATGACCCCCATTCCCAGCTTGCCTCTGTCCTGGCCGAAAACTCGCAAAAAGAAATCATCGCCCTGGCCAAGAGCGGGAAAGATCAGAACTTCAAAGAATATCAGTACGTCATCGACGCCGCGGCGACGATGGATGCCGGGATTCGAAACCTGGACATTGTCTATAAGGGACGGCAAGACAATTTCAAGGATAACGAAAAACTCCGCGATACCTATTTGGCCTCCATACAAGACACCCAGGAATTCGGGAAGAGCCTCAAAGACGTTCTCAGGTCCCTGCCGACCATGACGATCGGTTCCGTCTCGGGGATCGCATTCGCCGAAAAAATCCTGAACATCAAGGGCGAGGCGCTCTGGGGAGTCGGCCTCGGACTCGCGGCCGTCGGGTACCTGGTGAACCTGGCCTTCGTGAGATACTCGCGGGGGCGAAAGCAGCGCCTTTTTATCATGCAGGATTATGAACGAAGCATGTATTACGAACAATATGTCAATCGAGGCGCCGCGATTTTGTACTCCTTATATTTGGATATCGACCGGATTCACAAAGCGATATTCGGCAAGGAATACCCGATCGGGGAGAAGACGGTCGGCGATCTCATTGAAAACATTCTGGTGGGCGTGAGGCCGACGTTCTGCAAATACATCCACAAGCACATGAGAGATGACAAGATCACGCCCGAACTCTGGGTGCTCTGCGAAACGGGGAACCCGGAAGAAACGAAAAACTGCCCGATCTGGAAAACGGAGAAATGAAGGCGGAAATCCTGAAAGAATCGTCATGAGAGGCTCGGCGGCCAGGGCCTGAGAAAGGGCTGTCCGAAAGCGAGGAAGATGTCCTATCTGATCGGAATAGGGAAGTGCGACATCACCGGTCCCTGCGTGGAAGTGGGCTTCATGGGGATGTCGAACCTGGGCCAACAAGGGGAAGGGCTCCATACGCGTCTCTTCGCCCGGGCCTTCATCATCGCGGACGGCGGGGGAAGCCGGGTGGCGATCGTGGTGGTCGATCTGGCCATGTGTTCCCAGGCCGTGAAGCTTGAAGTGACGCGACGGTTGAGCCTGGACCCGGATTTCGGGGAAAACGGTCACCCCATCTTCGGCGACGAGAACCTTATGATCACGGCCACGCATACACACAGCGGGCCCGGAGGCTATTCGCACTATCTCGCCTATAACGCTTCGATCCCCGGATTCTGCAAGCAAAACTTCGAATGCATCGTCACGGGGATCATCGAGTCGCTCCGCAGGGCCCGGGCCGCGCTTCAACCCGGCAGACTCTTCATCTCGCGGGGGGTGGTCCGGGATTGCGGAGGGAACCGTTCCCCGGAAGCATACTTGAATAATCCGGATCCCCCGCCGGACGAAGTCGATAACGATATGACCCTCCTCAAGTTCGCCTCGACGGACGGCGATCTCAAGGGGGTCATCAACTGGTTCGCCGCTCATCCCACGACCATGGGAGAGAAAAACCGCCTGATCTCGGGAGACCACAAGGGAGTCGCCGCGGCCATTCTCGAGAAAAGATACGGCGGGATCGTCGCCGCCTTCGCCAACTCGAACTGCGGAGATCAGTCTCCGAACACGATGTATCCCCATCCTCCGAACGGCGTCGATGATCTCAAACACTGTCTCGAAATCGGCCGAAGACAAGTCGAGGCCGCGGCGCGACTCATGGAGGCGGAGGCCAAGGAGCTTCAGGGGAGCGTCGCCTTCCGCCAATCCTACGTCGATATGGGCGGCGCCTTCCTCACGAACCCGGATCGAAGGACATGGCCGGCCGCCCTGGGCTACGGCATGCTCAACGGCAGCCAGGAAGACTCCGAGGGATTCAAGGTCAAAGCCTGGCCCGAGGGGACTACAAAGTCGAACTTCAAGGAGAATTTCAACCTCAAACTCGAGCTCTTGAAGAGATTCATCACGCCGCTTCTCGGCGTTCACTGGCCCGACCCCGGAGATTTCCCTCCGGGCTACGAGGAGGGACACGGCGAAAAGCCCATCGTCTTCCATGTGGGACTTGCCCGTTTTCGGGACGTCCCGCTCGTTCCCTCCCTGTTGCCGGTCCAGATGTTCAAGATCGGCCCTCTCGTCCTCGCCGGACACCCCGGTGAACTGACGACGATGGCCGGCCGCCTGATTCGCAAAACAATCCAGGACGTTTTTGGCCCCGAGGCCGCGGATCCCGTCATCAATGCCGCGTATTCGAATGCCTTCTCCAGCTACACGACGACGCGGCCCGAATATGCCCTGCAGCATTATGAGGGGGCCTCGACGCTTTTCGGACCTTGGACGTTGGACGCTCATATTCAAGAACACCGGCGGCTGGCGGAGGCCATCCGCGAGGACCGCCCCGTTCTCGCCGACAAGGTTCCCCCCTCGATCCCCGCGGAGAAGCTCCTGCAGGGCTGGGGGGAAAGGATGTTTCCCGACGGTCGAATCCCCGGCCTGTCGCTGAATATCGGCGACGTGGACGGAGACGCGCGGCAGGGCTATCGTCGCGGCGACAGGGTGACGGTTTCTTTCCTGGGGGCGTATCCAGGCAATGATCTTCGCACCGGGAAAACATACCTCGCCGTCGAGCGCAAGACGACGGGAGGTTTCGTCCCTTTGTATGATGATCACGATGTCTGCACCCTCTTTCACTGGCAGGCTCAGGGATTGGCTTCGAGGATCACCATCCATTGGGATATTCCGGCTGATGAAGCGCCAGGCTCCTACCGGATCATGTACTACGGCGATTATTGGACGGAATTCCCCAAGGTCTTGCGCCCGATCGCGAGCCCATCGAGGGAATTTCGAGTCGAATAGGCGGAAGGGGACAACCTGAAAGGAGGTCGTTATGCCCGATCATGACTCGCTCTTAAAGCGGTTGTGGGACAAGGAGGCGTTTGAAAAGAACGTTTATCTGGTGGGGAAATATGCCGATGACCAGTTGGGGCTCCCCGCGGACAAGACGCTGCGGATCTTCATTCCCGATCTGCATCTGCTCAGCGCCGCCGGCCTGGAACGCTATCCGAAAGGCTACGGCTTCAACGGAAACAGCCCGCTCCCGAACGGCAAGCCCCTGTTCGGAACGCTTCTGGATGTGCTCGAGGACATCCACGATTACGACCTTCCGGCGGATAACGGAAGCCTGGAAGTCTTCCTCCTCGGCGACGCTTTTGATCTCTGGCGGGAAAAAAAACCGGAGGAAAAAGACGCCAAGGATGCCTATCGGAGAATCCGGCAGGACCCGGCGCTGGAGAAGCTCATCGACCGGCTCGATAAGCTGGGGATCAAGCAGCTGACGGGCAATCACGATCACTGGCTTCCTCAGTCGATTCCGGCTGGTTTTTCAGTTCCGAATATCCGTAAGGAATGGCTCGCAGCCGGAGACCGAATGCTCCTGACCCACGGCCACGAGTACGACGCGATCGAAATGGGGCTCCCCGATGACATTCAGGCCGTCGCCGTCTGGATATGGACGAACCTCAAAAAAAAGGGAAAGAGCGTCATCGGATTGTTCTCGGATCAGGCCATCAAGAACATCAAAATGGTCTTGAATCTGCGCCAGAGGGGATTGCGAAAGGATTTCTACCCGACCGTCGAGCCGGATGGCGCGTATTCAATTGATAATGCCGATGACATAGCGGCCGCGGGAAACAAATTCTCCACTTACCTCGACGTTTCGCAGTTCTCCAAAACACAGGGAAACGCCAATGATTTTGATCATGTCGATTACCTTCACTTTGGCGACCAGATTGTCGCCGCGGAACTCAACCATCCGAATGACCACTCCATCCATGTCATCGGACACACGCACCGGGCGAGACTGCTGGTGGACCGAATCCCTCCGGATCGTCCCTTCGTGACCCTGGACTGCGGAGGGTGGCTTGGGCTCTGCACCGTCCAGATCAAAGGACAGCGCAAGACGGCCCAGGTCCCGTCTGCGCAGATCGGGATTCAGCACGGCAACGATATCCGGCTCTACCAACTCGGAGGCGTCCCGTATCCGTAAGACGGGGCTCCGAAGATACGGCCGTCTGATCGGCTGCGACATTTTAAGTGTCGTGCGTGTATCTATTCCGCCTGCCGGGCTCGGGGTTGCCTCGATTGACCGCGACTCCCGAACCGTGCTAATTTCCTTCTGATGCCGGGGTGGCGGAATTGGCAGACGCAAGGGACTTAAAATCCCTCGGTGAGCAATCACCATGTCGGTTCGAGCCCGACCCCCGGCATTCTTTGTTCTCTCTCGCGTTTCCTGCCCGCAAAATTCCTTCGGATCGCCGCGTCAGGCCGAGGCGCCACTGTAAAATCGCCGGCCCGGATGTAAAATTCCTTTCGAGGGACAGGACGACGCCTCTCGGGCGCCGGCTCTTCTCGGCTGGCCGCCGCCGGCGCACGTAGCTTTGCTCCCGGCCTATTTGTCCTTTTCGTAGATCGATCCGGCGAGGTCGCCGTTGTTGTTGTAGCCGCGCTTTTCCCAATAGCCCTTGAAGCCCGGGTCGTCGCTGAGCTCTATGGCCGTGACCCACTTGGCCCACTTGTAGCCCCACTTGTCCTCGGCCACGACCTGGAAGGGAAAGCCCCGCTCCGCGGGCAGGACGAGGCCGTTCACTCTGAAGGCGAGAAGAATGTCTTTCTCCCGGACGTAGGCGAGCGGCAGGGAAGTCGCATAGCCGTCGGCCGAGCGGAAGACGACGGTCGTGGCCTCCGGCTCCGGCTTCGCCTCCGCCAGCAGGCCGGCGATGGACACGCCCTCCCAGAGGACCTTGACGTCCCAGCCCTCGACGCAATGGAGGACCGTGACCCTCGAAACGACGGGCCGCGAAAGGACCTGCTTGTAAGTCAGGCTCAGGGGCTTCGCGGCGCGCCCGCCGACGGTGAGCCTGTAGGCGTCGATGTCGACGCGCCGGGGGCCGCTGATGGAATTTTCCTCGAACTTCTCGATCGGATCGAGCTTCTCGCCCTTGTACTCTCTGATCTCGACGGTCCGGGCTTCCTGGCTCCGGGCGGCGGACCCACAACCCGCCGAAAGCGCCGCGGCCGCGACGGTCGTGAAGACCGTGATGATGATGAGAATGCCTATCCCCGTTTTCCCCATTTTAATCTCCCTGCCGGGCTGCCTTTACCGGATCCCCGCGGCACTTCCAATATACCATGAAGGATGTATCTGAAAAGATATAGCCTGAGCGTACCTGGCGCCGTCGTGCGTTATTTCCAACGCAGGGGGAATCATCGCAACCTGCACGCCTGATAAAGCTCAGCCCTATTCATTGACCTGGTAATGAAAGGAGCATATAATATATGACGGAGTATGAAATGGTAAGAAAGACAGTCGTACTGGACGACAATCTGGCCAAGGACATCGACCTCTTTGCCCGAAAGGACGAGCGGGATTTTTCCGGCGCCTTGAGGCATGCCGCCCGGATCGGTCTGCTCGCCATCGAAAACCCCGAGCTGACCGTCGAGGAGATCAAGGACATCCTCGAGGCCAGGGCGGAGTATGAAGAAGGCAGGGTCTCGGAGCTTGACGTCCGGAAGATCTGAATGCGCCTTCTCGAAACGTCGAAGTTCCAGAAGCTGAGGTCCAAGCTCAGGGAAAAGGCCGAGAGGGAAGCTTTGCGAGCCGCCGTGCTCGCCGTCCTCGACAATCCCGCCGCCGGCAAAAAGCTCAAGGGGGAATTCAGGGACCTCTGGCCTTTCCGATATTCGGCCCGGGGTCAATCCCGCCGCTTGATCTACAAACAGGATAAAGACGCGATCATCCTTTTCTCGTTCGGGCCGCGCCAGAGCATATATAAATAAGACTCGGGGGAGCAGGGCGCCGGCCGGGGGCTCCCGGGACCGCGCGAACCGCCGCATTGACAGATGTTCCGGCCTTCGGATACATTTTGAGCATGCCCGACTCGCCGATCTCCAGGTTCTTCAAGCTCCAGGAAAAGGGGACGAACGTCCGGACCGAGATCCTCGGCGGGGCGACGACCTTCGTCACCATGGCCTACATCATCGTCGTCAATCCCGCCATCCTGAGCTTCGCCGGCATCCCCCAGGGGCCGAGCACGGTGGCGACCATCCTGGCCGCGGCCTTCGGCTGCCTGCTCATGGGCCTTTACGCCAACCGGCCGCTGGCCGTCGCGCCCTACATGGGCGAGAACGCCTTCATCGCCTTCGGCCTGGCGGCCATGGGCATCGGCTGGCAGCTCCGGCTGGGCGCCGTCTTCGTCAGCGGCCTGGTCTTCGCCCTGATCACGCTCCTCCGCGTCCGCTCCTGGCTGGCCAACTCCATCTCGCCGAGCCTGAAGCACAGCTTCGCCGTCGGCATCGGGCTGTTCCTGGCCTTCATCGGCCTCTATGAGACCGGCATCGTCACGAGCGCCGTCGCCGGCATGGCCCCGGAGGCGCTCCTCAAGGGCGGCTCGGTCCTCTCGGCGCCGGACGTGCCGGTGAAGATCGGCAACCTCCACAGCCCCGAGGTCCTGCTGGCCGTCTTCGGCTTCATCCTCATCTCGGTCCTGCTCCATCTCCGCGTCCGCGGCGGCATCCTGCTGGGCATCGCCGTCACGGCCGGGCTGGGGTATGTCCTGGGGCTGGGCGAGGCGCCCCGGGCCCTGGCCGCGCTTCCGTTCCACGGCGAGTTCAGCCTGGCCCCGATCGCCCTCAAGCTCGACATCGCCGGCGTCCTGCGCCTGAGCTTCCTGCCCATCCTGCTGACGCTTTTCCTGATGGGCTTCCTCGACACCCTGGGCACGCTCGTCGGCGTCGGCGCGGCCGGCGGCATGCTCGACGAGAAGGGCAACTTCAAGGACATCGAGCGGCCGATGATGGTCGACGCCGCGACCTGCGTCTTCAGCGCCCTGGTCGGCACGTCGACGAGCGGCGCCTACATCGAGTCGGCCACCGGCATCCGCGAGGGGGCGCGGACGGGACTGGCGGCGGTCACGACGGCCGGCCTCTTCGCCGTCTCGCTGTTCTTCATCCCGCTCGTCGAGCCCCTCCAGCATCTTCGCTATGCCTACGGCCCGGCCCTCATCGCCGTCGGCGTGCTGATGCTCGGCTCCATCCGCCATATCGACTTCGGGGACATGACGGAGCTCGTGCCGGCCTTCGTCACCATCGTCGTCATGGTCTTCACCTACAACGTCGCCAACGGCCTGACGGCCGGGCTCGTTCTGTGGCCCGTCTTCAAGGCCGTCACCGGGCGGTTCAGGGAGATCCGGGCCGGCGCCGTCGTCCTGGGCCTGCTCTGCCTGGTCTATTTCGTCTTCGGACTTCCGCATTGAGGAGGGGGGAACCCATGGAAATGACGCCGAAGAAATCGCCCAACAAATGGCTCCTCGGACTCGGCATCGGCTGCGGCGGGGCGGCGGTCATCGTCATCGTCCTGTTCGTCGTCGGCTACTTGTTCGTCAGGAACGCCACCCAGGGCTTCCGGGCCTCGGACGAGCTGATGAAATCGCTCGAGGCGAAGCACGGCCGGGCCGAGGACTACTGCCCGGACCCCGGCGGGGCCGTGGCGGCGGAGCGGCTCGAGATCTTCCTCGCCGCGCGCGAGGACGCTCGCCCGGCCAGGGCCGCGCTCGAAGCGTCGCTCAAGACACTCACCGAATACGAAAAAGAGAAGCACGCCGGAGGAGAATCTTCGAAGAATGTCTTCCAGGCGCTCAAGGTCGGGGTGGGCATGATCCCCCAGATGTCGGATTTCATGAGGATCCGGGCCCAGGCCCTGCTCGACCGCGGCATGGGGGAGGGGGAATACTATTATATTTACGTCGTCGCCTACCACGCCTGGCTCAAGAAGCCGGTGCTCGACGGGGCCTCGTTTCAGATCCGAGGGCCGGGACGTGATCCCTCGGACCCCGACGACCAGGCCGCCCTGTCATTCAGCCGCGACATGATCCTCGCGCGCGC
>Ga0315282_10014572_pt1 | contig 11683 bp, 10 predicted proteins | sample YL17G07_20_MG_FD_203693 | JGI IMG/M metagenome (GOLD analysis project Ga0315282, IMG submission 203693) | Sediment microbial communities from Yellowstone Lake, YNP, Wyoming, USA - YL17G07_20 | ecosystem: Environmental > Aquatic > Freshwater > Lake > Sediment | place: USA: Wyoming | collected...
GCCTGACTGCCAGTGTCGCCCCGAGGGAGGCGCTGCCCTCCGGGAAGCGGCGACCGTGGGGGTGGCTAAGCCCGGAGGGCCGCCACTCGCAATGACACTCTGGCTTCTCCGGCGGACTCCCTCAAGTCCGGCGGACTCCCTCAAGTATGGAATAAGATCGTGTGAGAGAGACGCCTGGCGGCCGCCTGACGATGGGTGAGTGGCTGCCTGCCCGCTTACTCCCACATAGCCATCACGGTGACGTTTGGATATGGCCAGGCTGATACAGTCGCTTGCCCGTTTGCCGATCATCCGCCTCTTCGCGGCGCGATATCGGGCGCGACGGGCACTGATTGCCGCTGACCCGTTTCGGGAGAGCGAGATCCGGGAGGAGCGCCTCTGGCTGCTCGCCCTCCTGATCATCTTCCTGCTCGCGGTCAGCCTCTTTCTGCTTACCGCCACGGAGGACGCGTCCGGCGGCGTGCCCGCGCTGGCCGCTCCCCTGATCACGGTGTTGGGCAGCGATATCACCACGTGTTTCCTGCTGGTCATGGTGCTCCTCATCACCGCCTACATCCGTGAGCGGCTCGCGGAGCGGTGGCGGGAGAACCGGCGCCTGATTGGTGAGCTGACCCGGAAAGAGCGCGCGCTGGAGAAGAAGGATGCGCAACTCACCACCTGGGGCGAGCTCAGCCACGCGCTGATTGCGAACTTCGACCTCCCGCGGTTGCTCGACCTGATCGTGACGACGGCGATCGAGGTGACGGGCGCTGACCGCGGCTCGGTGATGCTGCTTGACGAATCGCGGTCCACGCTTACCATCAAGGCCTCCAAGGGCATTGACCCGCAGCATGCGGAGGCGAAGACCAACCTGGGCGAGGGAATCGCAGGCCGGGTGGCGCTGACCGGTCAGCCGCTGCTCCTGCGCCGGGACGAGGGACAGCCGGCGCTGCGGACCCTGCGGCGGCGGGAGGAAGAGATCTCGTCGGCGCTATCGGTGCCGCTTCGCATCGAGGAGCAGATCGTCGGCACCCTCAACGTGAACGAGTCGAAGCGGCGCAGCGAGTTCGGCGAGGAGGACATGCGCGCGCTCACGCTGTTCGCCGACCAGGCCGCCCTGGCGCTGGAGAAGGCCCAGCTCTACCGCGACTCGCAGCGGCAGCTCGAGAAGCTGCTCTCGGTGCTCGACGAGCTGAGCCAGACTCAGGCGCAGCTGGTGCACTCCGAGAAGCTGGCATCCCTCGGCGTGCTGGCCGGCGGGGTGGCGCACGAGATCAACAACCCGCTGATGGTGATCCTGGGCCGGACCGAGCTGATGCTCATGGACGACGACCAGACCCCGGCGGTGAACAAGAACCTCGAGACCATCCGGGTCGAGACCGAACGCATTGCCGAGATCGTCCAGGGGCTGCTGACGTTCGCCCGCAGGAGCCGGCAGGAGCGCATCGAGGCGCTCGATGTGAACGAGGTGCTCGACCGGACGCTGATGCTGAGCGAGCACCAGCTCACCATCGGAAACGTCCGGGTCGTCAAGGAGCTGGACCCCAAGGTCCAGCAGATCCATGCCAACCCCGGGCAGCTCCAGCAGGTGTTCATGAACCTGATCATCAATGCCCACCACGCGATGCCCAACGGCGGCGTCCTCACGGTCCGCACGGGCCCGGTGCCGCAGCACCGGGTGTTCGTCGAGATCGAGGACACCGGGTGCGGCATCCCCGGCGATGACCTGAACCGCATCTTCGACCCGTTCTTCACGACGAAGGAAGAGGGGAAGGGCACGGGGCTCGGGCTCTCGGTTAGCCGCAACATCATCGAGAGCCACGGGGGCTTGATCGGTGTCGAGAGCACCGTCGGGGTGGGAACGCTATTCCGCGTCGTCCTGCCCGAAGTGCCGCCCGCACCTTCGGTCACCCCCATGCCGTCTCTCGGGGTCGAGGGCATCGGGCGCGAGCTCGCCACCAACCAGGCGCGGAGGGCGCAGCCCGGGGCGTAGGCGGCAAGCTCCGCCTCCTCACGAGGAGTTTCCTCTCACTGCGGCTAACCCAGTCTGCGCTGTCTTCATGGGGCGGGCGCGCGGCTCCCGCCCGACTCTTGCGTGGCGGGACGCCACAGGTGAGGGATCATGGGCGGAGCACGTCTGGGTCTGGGAGTCATCGGGACCGGGGGATGGGCACGGGGGTTCTGGCATGAGGCGCAGCAAGCGCCCGAGGTCGAGTTGGTCGCGTGCTGGGACCAGCTCGCCGAGAACGCGTCCAAGTTCGGCGAGATGTACCACTGCCGCCCGGCGGCGAGTCTCGAGGCGCTGCTCGGCGACCCGCGGGTCCAGGCGGTGACCATCTTCACGCCCAACAATGCTCACCGGGCGCCCGCAGAGGCGGCGGCCGCGGCCGGGAAGCATGTCTTCACCGAGAAGCCCATCGCCAACTCCGTCGCCGATGCCGTGACCATCATGCGCGCCTGCAAGAGCGCCGGGGTCACGCTGATGGTCGGGCACAGCACGCGCTATGGCGGCCGGTCGCGGGCGCTCAAGTCCCTTCTCGACCAGGGAAAACTCGGCCAGCTCGCCATGGCGGAGGCGAACATCTCGCATTCCGGCGGGACGCGGATCACGGCAGCGGAATGGCGCTGGCACAAAGATGAGGCCCCCGGAGGGCCGCTGATGCAGCTCTCCGTGCACGCCTTCGACACGCTGCACTACTTCTTCGGCCCGACTCGACGCATCACTGCCGTCTCCACCAGCGCGCTGCTGCCATCTGAGATCGAGGACGTGTTCCTGACGCTCCTGGAATTCGAGTCCGGGCTGCTCGCCTACGTGGGCACGAACTACATGTCGCCCCCAGTGAGCTTCGTGCACATCTACGGGACGGGCGGGAATGCGTGCTGGCGCGATGACCGGGTGACATACACCAGAGTCACCGGGCCCTGGAGCACCGAGTCGGAGGAGATCCAGGCGCCGACGATCAGCGCCACCGCGGCCGAGATGACGGAGTTCGCGCGGGCTATCCGGACCCGCACACCCCCCGAAACAGGGGGCAAAGAGGGCCTGCTCGCCCTGGGGGTCGTGTGGGCCTGCCTGATGTCGGCCGAGCGGCGATGCGCGGTGGAGGTGAAAGAGGCGCTGGGAGAGGGCGCGAGGCTGGTGGGATAGCCCTCGGCGGCGGGCCCGGCAGCATAGCCCAGCTGGCGGCTGGCTTCGTGGATCGCTTCGCCCGGGCAGTGCGGCCGATTCAGGAGGTGGTGTCATTGCTGCGGCCTGAGATGGTGGAACCAAGGACGGTTGAGGAGGCGGTGGCTGCGCTGGGGCGGAACCGCGGGGCGATGGTCCTGGCCGGCGCGACCGATCTGATCCCCGCGATCAGGCGCGGGCTGGCAAAGCCGCGCGTGCTGGTCAACCTGAAGCGCATCGCCGGCCTGGCGGCCGTACGCCGCGTGCGAGGGGGCGTGAGCATCGGCGCGCTGACGACGGTCTCTGAGATGCTGCGAAGCGCGGCGCTGGCGGAGGGGTGGCCGGTGCTCGTCGAGACCGCGCGCGAGTTCGGCTCCGCGCAGATCCGCAGCATGGCGACCGTTGGCGGGAACCTGTGCAATGCCACGCCGTCGGCCCACCTCCCTCTCCCTCTCCTGGTCATGGACGCGCGGATCCAGATCGCGGGACCGGGTGGGGAGCGCGAGCTGCCGTTGTGCGAGCTCTTCGCGGGCGCCAACAAGACCACGCTGGCGGCCGGGGAGATCGTGACCGCGGTGGTGGTTCCCAGGATGCCGGCGCGCAGCGGCGCGGCATTCGTCAGGCTGGGGGTGCGGCGGGCGATGGACCTGCCCATCGCGGCGGTCGCGGCGGCGATCCTCCTGGGGCCCGACGGCAGGCGCTGCAAGCGCGCTCGGATCGCGCTCGGCGCGGTGGCGCCGACGCCGATGCGCGCGACCGGTGCGGAGCGAATGCTGGAGGAGAAGGAGGTGACAGGCGAGATGATCGGCGCGGCCGCGGAGGCTGCGGCCAGGGAGGCAAAGCCGCTGTCAGACCTGCGGGCGAGCGCGGAGTACCGACGCGAGATGACGGCGGTGTTGGCGCGGCGCGCGCTCGAGCGAGCGCTCCGGCGAGCCGGGGGTGCGGTATGAGCGCAGGTCACACGCTCCATCTTCGCATCAACGGCGAAGGGCGCGAGGTCGCGGCCCACCCGGCAGAGCGGCTGGTCGATGTGCTGCGCGATCAGGCTGGCTTCACCAGCGTGAAAGAGGGCTGCGGCGCCGGGCAGTGCGGCGCCTGCACCGTGCTGCTCGACAGCAGGCCGGTGGTGTCGTGCCTGGTGTTCGCGGGTGATGCAGTCGGGCACGAGATCACAACGGTCGAGGGCCTGGCGGAGAATGGGCAACTGCATCCGCTCCAGCAGGCGTTCATCAACCACGGCGCGGTGCAGTGCGGGTTCTGCACTCCGGGGATGCTGCTGGCGGCGAAGGCGCTGCTGGACGAGAACTCCCGGCCAAGCGTGGAAGACATCAAGCACGCCCTGACGGGCAACCTGTGCAGATGCACGGGGTACGAGAAGATCATCGCCGCGATTCAGTCCGTCTCCGGCGCGAAGCCGCGGCAGCAGAGGGCCTCGCACGCGGCCGGAGGGCGCGGGGCCAAGGGGGCGGGCCGATGAGGTACACCGCTGTCGGCAAGCGCATCCCGCGGCTCGACGCTCCCGCGCACGTGACCGGTCAGACCCGGTTTGCGGCCGATCTTGCGCTGCCCGGGATGGTCTGGGGTGTGATGCTGCGCTCGCCCCATCCGCATGCGCGCATCCGCTCGATTGACGCCAAGAAGGCATCGCTCATGCCGGGCGTGCTCGCGGTCGTGACTGGACGTGACTTCCCCGCGCTGGCGAGCGGGAAGGTCCGCTACCAGGGCGAGGCGGTGGCGGCGGTGGCGGCGCTCACGTGCGACCAGGCACTGGCCGCTGCGCGGGCGATTGCGGTTGGCTACGATCCGCTGCCAGTCGTGACCGACGTGCGGACAGCGATCGAGCCCGGCGCGGCGCTCGTGCACGAGGACAGCCGGCGCGGCGGAATGCGCAACGTGTGTGACGACACGACGGTGAAGCGGGGCGATGTCGCCGCCGGCTTCGCCGCCTCAGACGCGATCTTCGAGGACACCTTCGAGACGCCGTGGGTGCACCAGGGGTACATTGAGCCACATGCCTCGATAGCGGACTACAACCCGGTCACCGGCAAGCTGAGTATGTGGACCAGCACGCAGGCGCAGTTCGGCGTGCGCAGCAGTGTGGCGCGCCTGCTCAAGCTGCCGATGAGCCGGGTACGCGTGGTCGGCACTCCCGTGGGCGGCGGCTTCGGCGGGAAGGGCGGGGTCATACTCGAGCCCGTGTGCGCGGAGCTGTCGCGGCGGTGCGGCCGGCCGGTGAAGATGGTGATGACGCGAGAGGAGGAGTTCCTCGCGAACCACCCGTGCGGTGCATCGGTGCTTGAGCTGAAGACCGGCGTCAAGAAGAATGGCGAACTGGTGGCGCTCCGGGCGCGGCTGCTGTTCGACACGGGCGCGTACGGGGGCGCGCAGTCGGGCACGGGGGCGACGCTCGTGCAGGGACCGTACCGCATCCCGAATCTGTCGGTGCAGGCCTACTCGATCTACACCAACAAGCCATCGGCGGGAGCGAGGCGGGCGCTCACCGCCCCGCATGTGCACTTCGCCATCGAGAGCCAGCTCGACATCATCGCCCACGCGCTCGGGATTGACCCGCTCGAGATCAGACTCAGGAACGTCATCGGCAAGGGCGATCCGGTGGTGGGCAATGGCACCATGCCGTACTCGCTGCCGGAGAAGGTGATCCGCGCCGCGGCCGAGCGCTCCGGGTGGGGGAAGCGCGCGAAGCAGCGAAGGAGGTCCGGCAAGGCCGTCGGCGTCGGCATCGCGGCCGCTCACTGGACGTGCTGGGCGGGCGGGTCGAGCGCGTGTGTCCACCTGAACGAGGATGGCACGGTCTCGGTGATAACGGGCGCGATCAACCTCAGCGGCACCGACACATCGTTCGCGCAGATCGCGGCGGAATCGTTCGGCGTCCCGGTGGACAGGGTGACGGTGCAGGTGGGGGACACCGACACCGCTCCCCGCAATGACGGCTCGCACCACAGCCGAGTGCTGTTCGGCGTGGGCGAGGCAGTCCGGCGCGCGTGCGAGGATGCGAAGCGACAGATGGCAGAGATCCTGGCCGGGGAGCTGGGCGCGAACGCCGACCGGATCGAGGTGTCCGACGGCGAACTGCGCGCCCCCGGCGCGCGCCCGCTGTCGCTGGCCGATGCCGCGCGTCGAGCGACGAGCTATCGCGGCGCAGTGGCCGGGCGCGCCGCGCTCACCGAGCTTCCCTACGCCATTTCGTCATCGGCCCAGGTCGCGGAGGTGGAGGTGGACCGGGAGACCGGACAGGTCGAGGTGAAGCGGCTGATCTGCGCGCAGGACGTCGGATTTGCCATCAACCCCTTGAGCGTGGAGGGACAGATCGAGGGCGGCGCGTCGCACGGGCTCGGGTATGCGCTGTGTGAGGAGTACGTATACGACGGCGGGAAGCTGCTGAACCCGAACTTCATGGACTTCCGTATGCCGACCTCGCTCGACCACCCGAAGTTCGAGGTGGCGCTGGTCGAGGAGCGACTGGACGGCGGGCCCTTCGGGGCGAAGGGCGTGGGCGAGCCGCCGACGATTCCGACCGCGCCCGCGATCGCAAACGCGATCTTCGACGCGGTGGGCGTGCGAGTGCGACAGATCCCGATCACGCCGGAGCGCCTCTACTGGGAGATGAGGCGTGGGCGGCGGCAGTAGCGCCGCGGCCGTCGTGCTGGCGGCAGGGGAGTCGCGGCGGGCCGGCGAGCAGAAGCTGCTGCTGCCCTTTGGGCGCTCCACCGTCATCGGCAGCGTGGTCGCTGCGCTGGAGGCGGCGGGGGCCGACCCGATCATCGTGGTGGGGGGAGCGCAGGCGGAGCAGATCGCCGGCGCGCTCGCCGAGACACGCGCTCAGGTGGTGCAGAACCCCCACCCCGAGCGCGGCATGCTGTCGTCGCTTCGAGTCGGGGTCGGCGCGCTGCCCGCAGACGTCCAGCGCTTCCTGATCGCGCTGGGCGATCAGCCGCGGCTCACCAGTGGCGACGTGACCCGCGTGCTCGCCGCGCAGGTAGAGGCGCGGAAGGGCATCGCCATCGCCTGCTACCGTGGCAAGCGCGGCCATCCAGTCGTGTTTGACGGCAAGTACCGCGACGGCATCCTGTCGCTGTCCGACGAGCAGACCCTGCGGGACCTGATCCATGCCCATCCCGAAGACGTTGTGAACGTCGAGTGCGAGTCGGACGGCGTGGTTCGCGACATAGACACACGAGAGGATTATGAGGCAGAACGAGCACGAGCAGACGGCACGTAGAGGCGGGCCTCGTCCCAGCCGCGGCAGCATTCTGGCCGAGGTCGTTGCGCTCCAGCACGGTGGCCGGCGAGGGGTCCTGGCGACGCCGTTCTGGTCGCTCGGCTCGGCGCCGGTGGGACGGTCGGCGAAGCTGCTGGTGCGTGAAGACGGCACGACTGTGGGAACCGTCGGCGGCGGCGCGCTCGAGGCGGAGGTGCTGCGCGTCGCGCGCGAGATGCTGAGCGCGGGAGCCCCGCGATTGCTCGAGTTCGACCTGAGCCCATCGGACGTCGCGGCGCTGGGCATGATCTGCGGCGGCCGGTGCGCCATCTTCGTCGAGCCGATCCTGCCGACCGCGGATGCGGAGGCCTTCGCCGCGGCCGAGCTTGCCGAGAGCACGGGCGAGCCGGTCGCGTTGATCACGGCCCTCGTCGGCGAGGCGGCGAGGAAGATGGCGGTGAGCGCGGATGGAACGGTGGTGGGCGCGTCGGGCGACGCCGAGACCGACAGGGCGCTCATCCACGAGGCGATGGAGGCGCTGTCTGAAGGCCGATCACGCTTCCTCGAGCAGCCGGTGAGGGCGCACGTGGACACGCTCCTCCCCCACCCTCGGGCCTTCATCTTCGGGGCCGGCCACATTGCCGTTCCGCTGGCGCACATCGCGCAGATCGTGGGGTTCGACGTGACCCTGGTTGACGACCGCTCCGAGTTCGCGAGCCGAGATCGCTTCCCGGCCGCCGAGGAAGTCGTCGTGGCGCAGGTGCAGGACGCGTTCTCGAGCCTGCCGATTGCCGAAGAGAGCTATGTGATCGCGGTGACCCGCGGCCACGCGATGGATGAGGAAGTGGTGGCGGGGGCGCTGCGGGCGCGAGCGCGCTACGTCGGGATGATCGGCAGCCGACGGAAGGTGGCTCAGGTGCGGGAGCGGCTGCGGGAACGCGGGTTCACCGATGACGAGCTCAACCGGGTGCATGCGCCCATCGGGGTCGAGATCGGCGCGGACACCGTCGAGGAGATCGCCGTCAGCATCGTCGCCGAGTTGATCGCCGAGCGGCGCGGCTCGGGCTGAGGGCCGCTACCGCCGCGCTGCGACCGCCCTGATCGTCTCGGGGCAGCGCACCTTCAGGTCGGGCGCGCGCAGGGCAGTGGACCGGCCGGCGCCGTAGTTCTCCGCGAGGCTCACGCCGCGGTAGTAGTGTCCCAGGATCTCACGGTAGCTGAACCCGGCGCTGGCCATTCCCACCGCGCCATGCTGGGAGAGCCCAACCCCTTCACCCGCGCCGTAGCCGCTGATCGCGAATCCCTGCGACGTCTTCTGAATGCTCCCCAGCCTCGTGTCGTGGTCATAGGACTTCCCGGTCGCTTCTTGCAGCAGACCGAGGACGAAGCGGGTCTCCCGGGGGCCCCTGATCTTCACGCTGCGGCGCGAGCCGACGACACGAACTTCCTTGATGCGACCTGACTCGGACCGGATGGCGACGAGGTCGCGCACGTCACCGATGCTCTCGCCCGTGAGCCGCAACACGCGCTCGCGGATCTGGTCGGGCTTCACCAGCTCTTTCCACTGGTAGCAGTCGCCGTACTGGAGCGCGTCGGCGCAGTCATCGTATGGCGAGGCGACGGGAGTGAGGTACTGCACGCGGAGGCTGCCGGGCCATGCTTCGTCCGTCGGCGCGGTGCGCCCGCCTGCATTGGCATGGTAGGCCGCCAGGATGACCTTGCCCTGGTAGGTCAGCACCTGTCCGCGGGTGCGCTTGACGGCGTCATTCGACCACGCGGTCTCACTGTTCGCGCCCCGGTAGACCTGGCAATGTCCGGTGGCGCACAAGTCGAACCCCGCGCCCGCGTGACGCGGCTGAGTGGATTGGATGAACATCGCCAGGGTGCGAGACACGACTGCCTGCACCTCCAGCGCCTCCAGCGCGCGGGGAACGACGAACATCTCGTTCGGGACGACGCCCTGGAGGTAGTCCTCCATATCGAGCGCGTTTACGACACGAATGCCGCCGGCCGGCTGGGCCTCGAGCTTGAGCATGCCGCGGTATGCCGACCCCTCCAGTGTGACGGTCCGACAGCCCCCGGCGGGAGACAGGTCTAGCCATCGGCCGACGCGCTGGGCGCGCTCGCCAGAGCGCGAGATCGCCAGCTCTCCTCCCGCCGACGCGACCTGGCAGCCGCCCCTGAACCTCCCACGGCCGCGGCGCGCTTCCCAGTTCCCCTGGCCGCTGATGGACACGCTCCTGGGCGCCTCCGCGCCCCAGAACAAGTCCACGCGCACGGTCGCCGCCTGCGCCGGTGGGGCAGCAGATACCGAGCATATGGCTGCGACGATGGCGAGCAGAGCGGTCATCCGCAGCAGCATCGAGCGGCTCCCCACGAAGATCGCCCACCTGTCGGCGGGCTGGATGAGCGCCCACTTCCTTCAGGACAGACCGTTGCCTTCCTGCAGGCATGCGGGCTCTTGTACTCTGTTCCATACAGTGAGGGTGCTGCCGTGCGGCGGAGACCACCTGGGCATGGCGATGACGCCTGGGGTCGCCCTCGGCGCCGTTGGCGGCCGGAAACGCTTCCCCCAGGAGCACCGGTTTAGGGGAGTGAGTGCCATCGGGAGGCCCAGACTGTCATTGCGAGCCGCCTCGGCGCATAATGGCGCCGAGATGCGCGTGGCAATCTCGTCTTGCGAATCCGGCCGAGACCCCCACGGTCGCCCCTTCCCAGAGGGCAGCGCTCCCTCGGGGTGACAATAGTGGCAGGCTGTCCCTGAGACGGTGCTCCTGGCGCTTCCCGTGCGCTCCTTGCCCACGTGGGGCAGGTGTGTTACATTGCTTCGCGTCGAAGAGTCACCGGGAGGGCGCCGTGCTCATCGCGTTGGTCGTTATCGTCGGGGTCGTGCTCCTTCTCTGGTACCTGGTGGCCATGGCGTGGGCTGCCTCGGTGGCGAAGCACAAGCCGGAGCTGCACCAGGGGGTCCAGCGCTGGCGCTACGGGTGGCGCTGCCCCCAGTGCGGCAATATGATCGGGCCCGCGTGCAAGGTGAACAACTGTGGCGGCCCTCTGGTGTGGGTGCAGCATGAGACGCGGATCAAGTGCGCCCGCTGTCACCGCTATTTCATCGCTCACCCGATGATGTTCCGCGAGACGCCGCGCCCCCGGCGCGAGCGCTGCCGCACGTGCGGCTGGTCGGGGCTGATCAAAGACTGGAAGATCAGCTAGAAACCCGGCCGAGAACCCCCTGATATGAGGGGGTCGATGGTTAGTAGTAGGGGCCAGCGCGGGTTCTCCCACCGACCTGTCTGCGTGCCACGCACAGGCAGATGGGAGATGGATCGCACCATCTCCAGGCCGCGCCCCAAGAGGCCGCTGAGGGCCATGGTCAGCCCCTAAGCCCGGAGGGCCGGGGTGGCGGCCCGAAGGGCCTAGCCACGCGCTGGTGGCGGCCCGCAGCGCGGAGAAGACAGCAGCGGGGTCTGCGCCGCCTCCGCGGCGCTTCCTGTCAGCCAGCTTGCCCGCGATCAGCCTCTGGTCCCTAGGCCTGAAGGCCGGGATGGCGGTCCCCAAGGGGGACCTAGCCACCGGGATGGCGGCCCGTAGAGCCTAGCCACGACCGCCATGGCGGCCTCCGGCCTAGCCACCCGCAGGGCCTAGCCATTCGCCACCGTCGCCGCCAAGTCTGGACGACTCGCATCCGCCGCCCCTTGAGATAGCCCAGGCCCTTGGCATACTCCAGGCTGCGCACGAAGATCGCCCGCGCCCCCTCATGGATCACCAGCTGCGCCCGAAACAGTTGCAGCGTACTCTTGGCGAAGGGGCGGGCCTGCCTGTGCGTGGCACGCAGACAGGTGTCAATCTCGATGCCCAGCGCCACCTTCCAGCCCACATCCATGTCCGCACGGCGCTTGGCTTCCTCATCCGACACCCGGTCGTGGGTCTGCAAAAGCAGGGCGATCGCCAGCAGCGAGGGAGGCACGCTGGTGCGGCCATTGTCCAGGCAATAAAGCGCGGCGAAGTCCTCATCCCGGAACAGCCTTCCCCCCTCCCGGGCGAGAAAGCCATAGAAACTCTCTTCCCCTGCCTCCTCCATGCCCAGCGCTGCCGGTTCGTTCAACGGCGAAAGGTATCCTCCTCGCCTCCCCTCCACCCAAGCCCTGTCTGGGCTAGCCACCTGGACTCGTTCCGGGGGGCAAGTCCACCCCCCGCTGTCTTGCCATCACCCCATCGCGCAGGGCGCCATCTGCGTCCCCCCCGACCGGTGGTGAGGTAGGCGTGCGGCGCACCATCGCTTCTCAGCGACGTGTTTCCGCACGCCCCCTCCCGAACCG
>Ga0315282_10014573_pt1 | contig 11683 bp, 12 predicted proteins | sample YL17G07_20_MG_FD_203693 | JGI IMG/M metagenome (GOLD analysis project Ga0315282, IMG submission 203693) | Sediment microbial communities from Yellowstone Lake, YNP, Wyoming, USA - YL17G07_20 | ecosystem: Environmental > Aquatic > Freshwater > Lake > Sediment | place: USA: Wyoming | collected...
CCCGGCGTGCGTCCCAGCATTTCCTTGGCATCGTGCCCCACCGCCTCGATTTCTCCGCTGACCTTATTGATGGCGACGATGGAGGGTTCGTTAACCACGATGCCCTTGCCGCGCGCGAAGACCAGGGTGTTGGCGGTTCCAAGGTCAATGGCGAGGTCGGAGGAGAAAACACTGAACAAAGAACGCACATTCATGGCGTCATCGACTCCTGCTTTGGCGGGGTATGACACCGTCCGGAAGGGGTCATCGTTGCCTAAAGGACGTGTTCGGCGGTTGATTTGATCGCATCTTTTGAGAAATGCTGCGTGCGATTACTGGCAACCCGCGAAAGTGAAATTCTGAGTTGTAGTAGCGCCCGCGACTACGGTTAATTGTGTTGTCGAGTCGAAGGCCGCCGGCAGGCTTGGGGGAGTGCAATCCGGGGATCCCGGATTGGAACTGGCGCTCATGGGGACAAACGCCTGGGCATTCACCCAGTAGAGAGTCGAGCCGGAAGCCGGCGCCGAATAAGCAGTGGGAGGCGAGGCGCTGAAAGTTCCTACCGCTGGATTGCTTGCGGGCACGAAGAGGGTATAGTTCTCACAATCTGTGCCCGTCGGACATGAACCACTGCTTGGCGAGGCGGAGGTTTCAACGGTAAAAATGGAGCCTGCAAAGACCGGAACTGTCACGATCAAGGGGTTGCCGCCACCCAAAGGCTGCAGCGCTGTAAGGCTGATGTCTGCCACAGTCGGGGTGGCGCCGGATGCCGCAGTGGTGATTTGTCCGCTAATTGTTGCCGGTGAGCTCGGGGTGGTCGTCGTACCCGCCAACGTCGGCTCCGGCACCAAGGGGATATCCCCCAACGCCGTACCGAGTGGGACTTTCAAAGTCACCGTGGCGTTGTAGGTTGTAGTCACTCCCAAGCTGGAAACCACCGTGGCCGAGACCACCACGTCGTAGTCGCCGGAAGGAAGTGGACAGAAAAAGAACGTTCCATCCGAGGAGGTACTTGCGGCGCGAGTCACACGGTCGAGGTTGGAATTAGCCGGGTCGGGCTGTTCCAGCAAAACGATGGCATTGGCGATCGGGGTGGGTGGTGTAGTGCTTCCATCCACAACGCGTCCACTAATGGAGTTGGTATTGAGCGCCACCTCCCCGGCGTGCAGGGTGGGCTTCAGCCGGTACTGGCCGTTTCCTTGCCGGATGATCGAATCGCACGCACTGAAGTCTATTTGGATATCCGCGGACTGGCCTGCCTGTAAATTAATACCCCCGCCAGCGATCTGCCCGGGTGGTATCTTGATTCCGGTTTGGGCCTCACTGCTCAACTGGAGCGTCTGAGCCGTCCCGCCGGAAAGAACAACGCAGTTGAAGCCATTGCTTCCGCAGTTGTTAGTAGATGGAGTAGCCGCGCCGGAGTCGGGCGAATTGCTTAGCAGGTAAATGCGAATTTGCTGGTAGTTGCCAGGCGGCAAGCCAGACGTAGAACCCAGGACGTTCAAAAGGCAGGCGGTCGAAGCCAAGCTCAGCAGGTCAACTTGTTTGGGGTTGCTGCGAAGATCGACGAGGTCCACCCACCCGCTGTCATCGGGGCCTGCATCACTGGAAATGTTAGCGCGTACGCGCGTGATGGTCACCCAGACATTCTTGAATTGTCCGGTGGGCGCACCGCAGGTGGGGGGATCCGTAAGGCTGGTGGTCACAGGTCCGGTGCTCGGGGGCGGCGTGTTTTGCATGGAAGTGGTACTGCCCGTCCCTCCGCAATCCGTCCATGCGAGGATGAAGACCAGCAGAACCCCCGCCAGTGCTGATTCGTATACGAGGTAGTTTTGGAGCTTGTTCACGTCTTTCACCCTCCTTTTCATTCAAGAGACCGCAAAGGCATTTCATTGTTGTGATTCAGGCCGGCGTTTCAGCGCCGCCGCTACCGTGGAAGAGCTGCTTGCAGCCTGACCGGCTGTTCCAGACCCCGTTCCCCCAGAGGGCGAGGCGCTGGTGGCCAGCTCGGATGGCTTGTACTTAGGCTCGCTGACATAACCCCGGACAGAGTGCTTCCCGATACCATTGATCACGAGTTGCAGAGGCTGCGAGTAACCTTCGGGATAGAACAGAACCGGCTCGTATAGGTTAACGTGCTTCTTACTCACCTCCGAATCATTGACGATCATCACGAGGTCGCAGTACTCGTGCTTGGCATTGGCCTTTCGCAATGAGACACTCATCGGACCTTCTCTTTGGAAGTGCTTCGACTTCGGCAGGTCGAACTCGTAGTAGTTGCGTTCCCCCTTCTTTTCGAGCGCCACGAGTTCCTCATGGTTTTTGGCGATTGACCCGTTCAAATCATCGCGCGTTGATCGCAGATTGCCCTCCAGGTCCGTACGAGTTTTTTCGACGGAATCCTTTGTCTCCTGGATCTCCCGCTGATGCTCGGCAATCAGCTTTCGCTGTTCAGTCAACTGCGATTGAATCTGCCTGCGCCAAGGATCTTCAGCGCGGTGGGCCCTTACCACGGCGGTGTGCCTTTGGGAATGGTGCGCCACTCCACTTGGCTTGGCAATGGGAACTTGTTCCTCGGAAGGTGAATTCACTTCGGGTGGAGGCGCAGGCGCCGGCGCAGGGGCAGTTTGCGCGGCTAGGAGTTTCTGGGTCAAGGTCTGAATTTGACCCTGCTGCTGGTTAAGGGCCGCACTCATTTCGTTCCGGCCGGCAGCAAGCTGCTTGATAGAACGCTGCTCCATGATCGCGTAAATGAGAACCGCGCACAAGCCCACGGCCAGCAGCCCGACGGCAATCTGCGGGCCTCGGCTGGGTTGCCAGTACTCAACGGACTCTTCCTGTTTAATCGGCTTTTCTTCCATTTGTCCCTCCGACGATATGTTTTCTTCTCCCTGATCAAAAACCAGTAAGGCAAGTGCTTTGCCAAAAACAGAACCTTGTAACCACTTGACGGGCTATGGGTTACAAGTTGCGCGCGCAAGACGGGAGGAAGCTTTTGGACCTAAAACTACATAGGGGGAGTAGAAATTGCTCAGTGGTTCCGGTTTGAGCGGAGCGGAAGATCATCGCACGCGCGAAAGGGTCAGAGGCTGTCTGAGGATGAAAGTCAAATGTTGTTCTGAAGGCAGGTAGATGTTTTTCTTGCCGGTCTCGTAAGCTGTGGCCGTGCCTGCGCCGGCTCCGACTCCTGCACCGACGACCGCGCCTTTGCCATGTCCCAAGAGGCCGCCCAGCAAAGCCCCGCCTGCCGCCAGTCCACCGATCCATTTTGCATTGTGCTTGGCGTGTGAGGCACCGCGCCGGAAAATGTGGGAGGTTCGCAGCTTATATGTTTCACCATCCACTTGGATGGAGGCCAGCGTGATGCTCAGCTCGGCCGGTGTTCTGAGGTGGCCGGAAGGCCGGGCCATCAGAACATGCCCTGTGGCACTCGTCCCTCGAGGAATGACTTCCCAGCCATTCACAAAGACGGGCTGGGCGACTGTGGCTGCAAATACATCACCCGCATGATTCCGCGCCGAGCTCAAGCTATCCAGAAGGCGGACCTTAATCACAGTCCCGGCTGGAATAGTCACAGCCTGGATTGCGGGGGCCGGCGGACTAGCGTTGTTGGCGCTGGCATTGGCATCATTCATCTCAGCACTGGGTGAAGCTTCTGCGTTGGCGACGGGCGGCGTATTGGGCGGATTGCTGTTGGAGCTGGCATTATTCCCGGTGGGACTGGATGAAACGCCTGTGTTCGCGGCCTGCGTTGGCTTGGGTGAATTGTGGCAACCCGCAAGGTAAAGCACAACTAGAAGGGTACAAAGTACTGGAATGATCCTTCGAAGCGAAATCGTCACTTGTTTCCCTCCCTTCCAAAACCCAAATCTGAAAAGTAGCCCCGGCGGCGCAACTGGCTGCGCAACCGGCTACTCCGCCCCGATTGGAGCAAGACTTATGCCAGTACACTTAGAAAATATCCCCTTTAGAATCAATGTATTATAATCGGCCGAGGGAAGCGTCGGAGCAGCGCCCAAGGCAAATTTCCATTCTCAAGGCAGAAATTTCGTGATTTAGATAGATTCTTCGAGGAGTTTGACGAGGGCGTGGAGGGTCTGATTGACCGGCGTGGCAACGCTCAGCTCGGCGCCGCGCCGGACCAGATAGCCGTTCAGGGAATCAATTTCGGTGCGCTTTCCCCGGGCGAGGTCCTGAGCTGTGGAGGAGGTGGCGTTCGCCATGCTTTCAGAAATTTCGAGCGCCGTTTCCACCATGTTAATATCCGGCAAGCGTACCCCGGCAGCGCGCGCTACGGCCAGGGCCTCTTCGACAACTTTAATCATCACCTGGCGCGTCCAGGGATTCCCCCCAGCGCGATGGTACCGGGCGCGGCCCAAAGCTGAGATCGCGTTGTAGGCGCAATTGATTATCATCTTGGCCCAAAGCTCGCCCTCCACGTTGTCGGAGACACGGCAGGGAACCCCAGCGCGCTCGAAGAGCGAAGCCACGCGCTCGAGTTGGGCCTGACGACGCCCATCTTCCTCGGCACGCCCCGGGAGATCGCCGAGGATGAGGTCGCCGCGCCCGGAATGCTTTACCCGCCCCGGCGCAGTCATGGCGGCGGCCACATAGACGACGGCGGGGAAGGCAGCGATTTTGGCGGCGGAGCGAATTCGCTCCACGTTGTCCACGCCGTTTTGAAGACTGATGAGTACGGCGCCCGGGGCCAGATGCGGCGCCAGAGATTTTGCAGCTTCTTCCGTGTCCAGCGTCTTCACGCAAAAAAGCACCATCTCCGCGTCGTGTACGGCGCTGACCCGGGTGGAAGCCGAAACAGGAATGTGCTCTTGAAAATGCAGGCCTTCAAAGAATAAGCCGTGGCGGGTGAGGGCGGCGACGTGCGCGGGGCGGCCAATCAAGGTGACCGGCGCACCCGCGCGCGCCAGCATCCCCCCGAAATAGCAACCGACCGCCCCTGCACCTAGCACCGCAATGCGCGGCCAGGAGCCTTCTTCCACTATGCATCCCCCCTTGAAGGGCAAGTAGGCAGTAAGCAGTACGCAGTAGGCGGTAAGCGACAAGTCGGTTCACTTTCTTTCCCATCCAGGAATTCTACCCAGGGACCTGCGGTCCGGCCCCCTGCCTATTGCCTACTGCCTGCTGCCTTCTGCCTTCTGCTTACTGCTTGATGATGTCTCCCTTCGCCACTCAGTTTGCCTTGAGTGGATAACCGTCCGGATCCTTGCCGCGAACGCGCCGCCACCACACCTGGAACGTGGGCACATTGATGGTGACGATGAACAGTTTTCGCAGTTTGCCGGGCGGAGGCTGTAGTGGACGCACGCCGTGCCAGGAATGGTTTGTGCGCTGCAAAAGCAGGCTGCCATTTCCTCGCGGGTCGATTTCGGCGCCCACTTGCAGGTCATCAAAGCCCGGGGCCGAATGAGGTTTGAAGCGCCCTACATCGTCCAGAATGAGAATGTGCCCTCCCCAGCTCGAATCCCAATCTGCCTCGGTATTGAAATAAAATATGTGCGTGGCCAGCTTGCGCTGCGCATCGCAGTGCGGTGAGACGGCACAACCTTGCCAGGCAAAGTACCATTCCAGAGTGAGAATCAAGCGCTTTCCGACTTCCGGGCCAAACATGCGGCTGAGAAAGGACATGTAGGTTTCCCCATAGAGCTCAGCGATGAAGTCCCTCCACGGTTCCGCCAGCCCCAGTCCCGGGTGGTAATGCAGAAGATAACGGTCATGGCTTCCTTGCCCGTAGGCACGCTTGATGCCAACTTGGCGCTCGAATAGCGATACATCCGGAAGGGTCTCACGAAGCTGCTCGAAACCCTGTTGGGTCAATGTGTTTTGGATGTTGATCCAGGGGTAGGGACGCGCCCGCTGGAATGTCTCAGCACGGACTCCTTTGATGCAGTTGTAATCCAAGTATCGCATAATTCTCCCGTCACATTGGATCAATCTATTATCAGTTTCCCCCCCCCTGCGCAGCCTCTTGCTGGATTTGCGTTTCCGTCTGATTGGCTTCCAGTTGTTGCGCTTGCAGCGCGCTATTTGCGTTCGTGTCCGGAGATGGGGGTGGAACTTCCCCAGGCGAGGCACCGGTATCCGGGGCGGCAGGCAGACCACCCTTGCCGGAATTGTTCGCCAGGGTTTTAAGTCCGGAATCCATCTGCTCCTGCATTTGGTTGCGCATTTCTTGCAAGTCGCTGACATCCATCATGAGCGTCGAACCCACGCGGCAATCGTTCCCCTTGCTGGTGGAGACGCTCACCCGCACCTGGTTGTTATTATCCGGCGTGTCATCGAGACGGTTGATGATATCCCCCGCCGTCAGCCCGCACTCCTGACCGTCAACGCTCGTTGCAGCAAGATTGCTGGACACCACAAAAAGACGAGAAGCGGGATCCAGCGCCGCGGGCGTTACTTCGATGCTCGCAGAGGGCTGCTGAGGTGCGGCGCTTTGTTGTTGTTCGGCGGCGAGTTGCCGTCTCACTTCCTCAGCAATCGCTTGCTTCATCTCAGGAGTGATTTGAGTTGTGTATCCCCCTCCTTGCGGAGCAGGCGGGGAGGGCTGATAAGACTCGGGCGGAGGTTGGCTTGCCTGCGCGGCCGCCTCGTTGGCCCCAGCCTCCCTCCCGGCCTCATAGGCAGCCCTCAGACTCTCAGCGAGCAGGAAGTCCGTCAGCCAAAGCGCCGCAGTGGGATAGACGGGAGCGGGAGCGAAGTAGGGACCCCAGTACACATACCAAGGCGGAGGCGCGACGAACCACGCCCAGCGGTAGTGAACGGGCACTCGCCAGGGATTGTAGACCCAAAAGTAGAATCTTGGATGGTAATAGTAAGCCGGCACGTATCCGTAGTAGGGCACTCCGCGGTAGTAATACGAGCGATAGACGCGCGTGTAGGTCACATTGTTTATCACGTAAGTGCGCTGGACGTACGTCCGGCCACCCCGCACCATGTAGGGACGTTCCACGTAGCCCCGGCGCGGCCCCACGCTCACCACCCGGCTGTGGTCAGGACGCACGGTCACCACTCGCCGTTCGCCGCGCAATCCGTGATTGATCTGCATATTACCCGCACGCACCGAGGCAAAGGCGCCGTTCGGACGGAAGGTCGCGATCCGGCCCCCACTCAGGGAAACTCTTGCTACAGTCCCGTTTGGACGTATTTGGAATCGTCGCCCTCCGCCGGCTGCAATGGTTCGACTGCCATCCGCATGGACCGCCACTTGCCCTTGTGGCAGGGGGTTCCTGTTGATTCCGGTCATCGTCCCCCGGTTACGGTTCAGGTTTTGGATTTGCTGCCGGGACTCTGCGGGTGCCAGCATCTTTGGCGGAGGCTGATTCTGCTGCTGAAACCGTGCTTGCTGCGCGTGTTGCTGAAACTGGGGCTGTTGCACAGGTTGCTGATATTGCGGCTGAGGCTTCGTCTGCTGATACTGCGGTTGGGGCTTCACCTCGTGAAATCGTGGCTCAGGTTTCGCCTGCTGGTGCTGCGGCTGCGGTCGCTGAACCTTAATTTGCTGCTGTTCATGAGCTTTTGAAGACGACGGATGCTCCTTTTCCTTGCTCTCCTTCACCTGTTCGCGCTGGGCGGCCCAAACGAACATCGGCGCCACCAGTAGAACCATAAGGGCAAGCTTCTTACAGGAGATTTTATGGCAAGTTTTATTCGGAATCATTGCGACCTCCTGACGATTCGGAACCCTTGCTTGCATGGTAGGAGGCAAGAAGTATGGATTGCTTCCCGCCCAAGGCATGAAATACAGCAGATTGTCACTAAGAAGTCAAGCGCGAGCTTCTGTCTCGCGGGCTTTTCTCTCGTGCGGGGGTGGTGTCCTAATTTGTGGCGTGGGGGACGGCAGGCCGTCCCCCACCACAAGCCCTGAGGCGGTGGAACGAGAGGATTGGTGTATACTCACTGCCGCCCAAGAGCGCCCATAGTGGGGTTCAGGTGGAAAGTCGAAAATCCCGAAAGGATCGCTCAAGTCATGAATCGCATCCTTCTGCTTTGCCCCTTGCTTTTCCTCGCCGCGTCGGTGGTGCTCGGATGGGCTGAGTCGCCTCAGCGGACATCGCTCCCGCCGCCGCTGATCTCGCCAGAGGTGCACCCTGACAATCGAGTTACTTTCCGCTTCCGCGCTCCGAATGCCAAGGAGGTCCTGCTTGTCCGAGACGGCGCCGAGCCGGCGCCCATGCAGCAAGACGAGCAAGGTGTCTGGACTATCACGACTGATCCGCTGGAGCCGGACTTCTACGGTTACTTGTTTGTGGCCGACGGCGTTCGCTTGCTTGACCCCTCCAACCACCTGATGAAGCCCAACCTGCTCGACACCGAGAGTTTCGTCCACGTGCCCGGACCGGCCTCTCTGCCCTGGGAGATCAACGACGTTCCACACGGGATCATCCACCATCATTTTTACAGGTCGGGCATCGTCGGCGATTATCGGGACTTTTACGTTTATACTCCGCCCGGCTACCGTCCGAAAGCCAAGAAGTCTTACCCCACCCTCTACCTTTTGCACGGTTTCAGCGATGACGCCAGCGCCTGGACCGCCGTCGGGCTCGCGCACGTGATCCTCGACAACCTGATTGCCCAGGGGAAAGCCAAGCCCATGATTGTGGTCATGCCTCTCGGCTACGGCGCGCCGGAGATCGTTTCCCGGGGCTTCGCGGCGTTTCGCGACCCCAGCATTGTTCAACGCAACCTGCAGAAGTTTCGTGAGGCCCTGCTCAACGAAGTCCTTCCGCAGGTCGAGGCCGCTTATCGCGTCTCCAAGGACCGCCAGTCCCGAGCGGTGGCGGGACTGTCAATGGGCGGCGCCGAGTCCCTCGTCACCGGGCTGAACGCGCTCGACCGCTTCGCCTGGATTGGCGCTTTCAGCTCGGGCGGACTTGTCGAGGACTTCCAGGGGGACTTCCCGGGGCTTGACTCCAAGGTCAACAAGCAAATCCGCCTGCTTTGGATCGCTTGCGGCGCCGCCGACCGCCTCATCGAGATAAACCGCAAGTTCCATGATTGGCTCAAGTCGAAGGGAATCCAGCACACTTATATTGAGACCCCGGGCGCCCACACCTGGATGATCTGGCGGCGCAATCTCGTCAGCTTCGCCTCGCTCCTGTTCCAGAAGTAGCGGCGAGTCTATCTCGCCATGTGGCGGCGTGAAGCCGCCCCCGCTACGCCAAGCAGTCTTGACATAACGTTAGGTGGATGGCACCATGAAAGCGTGCAACTGGGCTGTTCTGGCCATGTGACAGGGCGCTGGTCCCGTGCCAACCAGGGTCTGAACCGTGAATGGGAAGGCTCAGCGCCAAAGCGCATGCGACAGAGCCTGGTTGCCAGGAGCAGGCCGAACCTGCTCGAAGTGAAGTTGCCAGCCCAAGTAGTTTTCCTGCTAGCAGGCGTGCCGAAGTGGCGGAATTGGCAGACGCGCTACATTCAGGGTGTAGTGCCCGTCAGGGCGTGGAGGTTCGAGTCCTCTCTTCGGCATATCTCACTTTCTTTTCATAACGTTGCGTCATGATGCCGAATCTTTAGTTCGGCCCCATCTGTCGCATAATTGGTCTATCCTCGCTTCGTTGGCTAATCGGCGATGTCTGCTACCGCTGGGAGAATAGACCCCATGCAAGTAAAGGCCACGAGGCAGGATTACCGAGCAGTTCGTCAGGTTCCCAGGTTCACGAAGCCTGCTATGGAATGCGACTCCAAAAATTCCAGCATACGTCGGTCCACGTATTATCGACGAAATGCGTCGGTTTGGCCAATTTGATTCGTTTGACGAGCAGCCGATTCCGGAATTGAACTCGGAAGCACTCGACTTCCGAGCTGCTTCCGAGCTGTTTGCACCCGTCCGAAGACTAGCACCATCTGCATTTCGCAATCTTCGAATCACTACGAAACATCAAGGACGCGAGGTTCCGACCGTTGGCGGATTTCTCCTTTTCGCTAGAAACCGATTCGACCGCTTCCCTGATGCGTGGCTGCAAGCCGGTCGCTTCGCAGGTTGAGAGCCGTCAAGCTGTCTCTTCAGCCAGCTTGAGGATGGCCGTCCGAGTTTTCGCCGATAGACGAAATCCCAAACGATCAAGATGTGCCAGGACAGGCTCGATCTGGGGGAACCGGCCTTCAGCTTTCGCGCGCAAGAGGATGCCCAGCGGGCCCGTGAAGGTCAACTTCAGTGCCTGAGCGTGCAACCGTGCAAGTCGTTCACCGAGAATCACCACGGTACCCGGAATTTGAATTCCTAACGCGAGCACTTCCTTCTCCCCAGCACCTAAGTCTGCCACTGTCGGGACCCTATCCAGTCCCTCTGGCGCCTGAATCGCCAGCCAGGGCAGGGCGCGGACGACGGGCAAATCGACACCCATCGCTTTGCCGCGCTCCAACTCCTCAACGACCGCAGGGGGAATCACGATCCGCGTGTAAAACTCGGTCAGTAAATGGAGGAAACCGATTTGGTGGAGGTATTGGATCGGCGAAGCATCGCAGACCGCTTCATACGTTCTTGAGGTCGTGGGTCAACTCCTCTTCACCAAGGTCGAAAGTGCTGACGCCATAATCGGCCAAATGGCTGAGGAAATAAGGCCTAGGCACGCCGGCTATTGATTCCTGCATAATAAATGTCCTATACTCCGACTGGGAGGCGAGTCATGCGCCCGGCCGGAACTCCAGAGGAGCTCGAACGACGGCGCTTGCGTGCCGTCGAATTGTTGGCTCAAGGTCACCCCCCTGTCGAAGTAGCGCGGATGGTCGGCGTGAATCGACGCAGTGTGCGTCGATGGAAAGCCGCCTACCGAAAGAAAGGGCGCCCGGCGCTGAAGGCGCGGCCCGCTTCCGGGCGACCGCCCAAACTGCCCGCGTCCCTGACCCGCCGATTGGAGCGGGAACTGCTGCGCGGCGCGCAGGCGGCCGGATTTGCCACTGACCTGTGGACCTGCCCTCGGATAGCGCGGTTGATCGAGCAACGTTTCCGTGTTCATTATCACGTGGACCATATTGGTCGATTGCTTCACTCGCTCGGTTGGAGCCCGCAAAAGCCCACCCGGCGGGCGATCGAGCGGGATGAAGAGGGGATCCAGCGCTGGATCAAACAAACCTGGCCCGCCCTTAAAAAAAAGCCCACCGGCTGAACGCCTGGCTGGTCTTCCTCGATGAAAGCGGCCTGCTGATGGGGCCGCTGGTCCGCCGCAGTTGGCAGCCTCGAGGCCAGACGCCGGTGCTGGTTCAGCGGGGGCGCCGCTTGGAGAAGGTGTCGGCCATTGCTGCCTTGGGAGTGCCTCCCCGCCGAGATGGCGCACGGCTTTACTTTCGCCTGCATCCCAAAGCCGAGATCGGCACCGCGCAGGTCATCGGCTTCCTCCGCCATCTGAACCAAGAACTGAAGGGGCCGTGCGTGCTGGTCTGGGATCGCCTCAATGCTCACCGCGCCAAACGGACGGCGCAATTCGTTGCCAGCGCCCATCACCTGCACACTTTCTTCTTGCCTGCCTACGCACCCGAACTCAATCCGGTCGAGTACGCATGGGGCTATTTGAAGATGAACCCGCTCGCGAATCGGCCCACCTTCGAAACCGCGGAGTTGGCCGCCATGACCCATCGGCATGCCCGCGCCATGCAGAGGAACGAACCGCTACTCCGCTCCTTCCTCCGTCACAGCCCGCTTTTCTTGCGCCTGACATAGGACATTACTTATACAGGTATCAATAGC
>Ga0315282_10014574_pt1 | contig 11683 bp, 9 predicted proteins | sample YL17G07_20_MG_FD_203693 | JGI IMG/M metagenome (GOLD analysis project Ga0315282, IMG submission 203693) | Sediment microbial communities from Yellowstone Lake, YNP, Wyoming, USA - YL17G07_20 | ecosystem: Environmental > Aquatic > Freshwater > Lake > Sediment | place: USA: Wyoming | collected...
ATCGCGCTGAGCCTCCAGTTCCTGGACCATATCCATCGGGACCTCCTTAATGTAGATCTATATCTACAATACAACGGCCCCAAATCAATGTCAATACTTAAACCCCACTTCTATGTCGCAGGCCCTCTTAGGTTGTGCCGCTTGACATTCAACGTCATTTTCTATATATGTAAATCGAGATAGAGCGAGTCAGTTTCGAATCAACATTTTTGGATTTGATGCCCTTTGGCTTCTTACCTGATAAATTCCTCGTGCTTGGGCATAGGTCGAAAGCTAGGGGGGCGTTGTATGTGCGTGACCGACGCGAAGCAACGACATTACGGTACGGAGGAGGAACGACATGAGTTCACATGCAGAGCGAGGCACCAAGTTATTCCAGTACTTCGATGTCCCTGGCGCGGCGACAGAGAGAAATTACGTCAACAATCCCCTGTTCGGCCCTCCTCGGCCCCGCACGGCGACGATCCCCACCATGTTCGTGAATGGTGTGCAGGACGGACCAACCTTGTGCATCATTGCGGGTATGCATGCCTGCGAGTACCCTTCCATCGATGCTGCCATCCAAACCTACAAGCACACCGATCCGCGTGCGCTGGCGGGCAGGTTGATCATCGTCCCGGTCGTGAACCTTCCCGCGTTCTGGACGCGGACCCCCTACCTGAATCCCCATGACATGATGGACATCAGCGCCACCTACCACTTGGAGGGAACTTCCATCAGCTTCCTAATTGGCAGGGTGCTGATGGATCAAGTGTTCTCTAAAGCGGACTACGTAATCGACCTGCACGGGGGCGACGTCATGGAAGACGTCGTGCCCCATGCAGGATTCGCAAAGATCGGAGAGAAGGAAATCGACGAAAAATCCGAGATGCTCGCTCGAACCTACGGGACCAAGTACGTGTTCGAGCGACTGGAGAAGGGGGCGTTCGAGAAGAGTGGCATCCGAAAGCCGAGGACACTTGCGGAGTCGGGGCGGGAGGGTCGGCTCGAGCCCGAGTTGACTGCCGTCCATCTCAAAGGTATTTCAAACATCATGAAGGCCCTCAAGATGATCGAGGGCATGCCGGAAATCCCCTCTGATCAGATTGTCATGCACGGCCGTTACGAGATCTTCTGCCACACGGCAGGTCTTTTCTACCCACTGGTACAGATGGGAGATGCTGTCAAGAAAGGAGATATCCTAGGCGAAATCCGAGGCCTAGAAGGGAAAACTCTCGAGCAGATTATCGCCCCCAAAGATAGCGTTGTGCTGCTCATGATGACCAACCCCGTGAAGCATCCCGACGACCTCATCTTCAAGATGTGGATGTATTGAGCGAGCGTTGATAGAGACACCGAAGCTCCCTGTCGCGAGTCCGCAGGGCGCATTGTAATATGTAGAAAAGGATGCAATTTCCTTACTACTCAAGACTCCAGGCTTTTGTGTTCCCACCTTCAAGTTTTTAGAGGAGGCCCAAAATAAACAAGTAGATACATTATCGCTTGTTCGCACTTCTGACGACAACTATACCCAGCCAGACGGATGGTATTGAAGCCTTATTATTTGAAGGTCTAAGGGAGAAATTTCGGGTCCTCGTGGGCGGGGCGCCTGGGCAAATGAAACCGATGTGGATGGTTTTTGGGAAAACGCTGCTGAGGGGAAATTTTATGCCCTCGCGCACGAGACTAGAAAGCGGGAGTGACAGTTGAACTTCTTAAAAACAAATGGAGGTGAAAATCATGCGTGAATTCAGAAGATTTCAAAGGTCCTTGTTAACTGAAGAATATGAAGAAGTTGGTCTCCCTTCCCCTGTGAAGGGCAACCTTCAGCTTCACCATGCCGTGGAGAAACGAAAACGTACCGGGGATTTGGTCAATCTATCCATCATGACAGACCAAACACCACCTCCTGCAGTTCGTATCGCGGCTGCCGAGGCAGCACTTAAAGGAGGATATATCAAGAACGATTTCTCGGTCAGAAAAAAAATATGCGATTACTATGAGAAAGGACCAGGCGTCTCCATCGACCCTGAGACAGAGATCTTCCTCCTGACGGGGAGCCAACTCGGCATTGACAATGCCTTCAAGCTTCTCATAGACTCTGGCGACGAAGTACTGATGGGCGAACCAGAGTATGCCACCTATGAGCCGATGATCCATTTCTACGGGGGAAATGCAAGGTTTTTCCCCTTACTTCTGAAGGACAATTCATGGACCTTCGATATCAATAAATTTGGAGGGGAAATTTCTTCCAAAACGAAGCTTGTGGTGATCAGCAATCCGAATAACCCCGTGGGATACGTGTACAGGAAGAAAGATCTTGAAGAGATAGTCCGCCTCGTCAAGAAATACAATTGTTGGTTGATAAGCGATGAGATATGGTCGATGTACGTTCTAAAAGAAAACCTTCAATTCACATCCATGGGAATATTCCGTGACATTAGAGATCGGCTCATTATCCTATTTTCAGCAAGTAAGACGTTTGGGATGAGTGGATATCGGACCGGATGTATGATGGGACCTCCAGATTTTATCGAAGCGGTTGATCAGGTGGTCCGTTTCGCGGTCCAGGCAGCGCCGACGATTGGTCAGATCGCCTTTGCCCGAGCTCTCGATTTTGAAGAGACAGGGAGCTGGCTAGAGGAACGGAAGGAGGGTCTCCGTCGAAGGATAAAAGAGACCGTCACAAGGATGAACCGTTTCAGAAAACTACGCTGCGCAGAGCCAGAAAGCGGGGTCTTTCTGTTCCCTGACATCGGGGACTATGGCATGACGTCGCTGGCTTTTGCCAGCCGCCTCCTCGAAGAGAAGGGCGTTTATGTTATTCCTGGATACTTCTACGGCCGACACTGCGACAGGTACGTTCGGATCAGCATGTCCGTGTCAGAAGAGGATTACCAGCGAGGGATGGATCGTTTCCTGGAATTCGTGGGTGGGCTCGAAAAATAGAATTCAGCTCACAGAAGAACTCGTACGTGTAGCGAGTTCCGGAGATGTCAGCGATCTCCTAATGGCAAGCTCGTATGCAGGTGGGCAACTTTCGTGGCATAGCGAGAGCCTTGCCCACCTAAATCAGAGGGGTTGTCCAAAGAAGGCCAGAGACTGAAGCGAGTAACTGTTGAGGCTGCAAAAGAGGTTACCCAAGGTACAAGAAATCATTGCGTCGCATTCATCGAGGAAATCAAAAAGGCTGAGATGAAGGAGGTGAAAAAGAAGAAGTCGAGCGAAGGAAACAGGTCGTGGTAGCCCGAACGTAAAATCTTTTGCCGATGAAAGGAGGTTAGGACAATGATATTGAAGAAGGTTGCAGTTTTTTTGGTCGTCGTAGGTCTTGGGATAGCATGCACATCCACCCCCACTTTTGCCCAGAAATCGGAAAAATATGGTGGGACTTTGATCTACTCAAATGCGAATGAATACCCCCTCAACGATCCTCACAAATATAAAGGGAGCGCGGCCCGTGAAATGCTTGCCCCTGTATACAGTACTATTTTCCGCTATACACCTGAGGGCACGTTAGTTAACGATCTTGCGACTTCATTGGACGTCGTCAAGCCAAACGAATTTCAGGTAAAAATCAGAAATGATGTCAAATTTCACAATGGCACGCCTCTGCGCGCAAGTGACGTCATCTATTCGTATAACAGGATTCTGGATCCGAAGACGGGGGCCATGTTCAAAGCGCAATTTGAAACGGTTGAGAGTATGAAGGCGGAGGATGACTACACCATACTCTTCACACTCAAGCAGCCTGTCTCTCCAGACTGGTTCAAGGAGATTCTGGCCCAGGTGGAAACGGCAATTCTCTCAGAGCAGTGGATGAAGGCTCAAAACCGTGATTGGACAGAGCATATGGGAAGCGGACCATTTATGTGGGACAGGGTCGTCTATGGGGTGAAGTCCGTCGTCAAGCGAAATCCAAACTATTATCGCTCGGATGAGCAGGGGAATCGCTTTCCCTATCTCGACGGGATTGAATTTGTAGGGTATACCGATCCGGCCCTCCGCGTTACAGCCCTCAGGTCGGGCGATGCAGATTGTGATGGTTTCATCCCCTGGGAATTTCTGAAAGGATTCATGGCGGACCAGAATGCCAATATCGATCTTTCCATGGAAGCCTTCATGGAGCTCACCTACAATGTCGCTGCCCCTCCCTTCAACAACAAGCTCGTAAGAAGGGCTCTCGCTTATGCCATCGATCGCAATAAGATTGTTCAGATGGCCTTCTTCGGCTTCGCGGAACCCATGTATGGTGGGGTCCTCGGGTATATGCCATGGAGCTGGGCTTATAACTCTGCTTCTAAGAATCGATTTTCATACGATCCTAAAAAAGCGAAACAATTACTTTCAGAGGCTGGATATCCGAACGGTTTCTCCGCATCTCTCCTCTGCTCCCAAGATGATCAAATGCATATTGATACCGCTCAGGTTGTTGTAGAGGAACTGAAAGCGATAGGGGTTAATGTGACCATCCGCCTCGAGGAGTGGGGCCGACGAGTTGCTTCAGGAAACAAAGAGGACTACCAGCTCGCGATCAACGGGAAATCACCCCGAATGCTCGATCCTGATTGGCTGGCAGCCTATTATCACGGGAAGGTCGGAGGTTTCTACCATCGTCCAGCAAAGTGGAATTTCCCGCAAATGGATAGCATTTTAGATAAAGCGAGAACCTTTGTCGATAGGAAAGAGAGAATGAATTTCTATGCCCAATGGGAAGATCTCTATTTTGATGAATCCCCTTCTCTCTTTTTGGTCTTTCGTCAGACGGGGGGCTTGAGGTCAAAGCGCGTACAAGGATACAAGTTTTTCCCAGGGGTGTTGCGGACTGCGAGCACCAAGTCTTTGGAAAGCACTTGGATAGACAAGACTTATAAACGAAAGTAGAAAACATAAGAACCTGTACTCCTCAGTTACCGGCGGCATATCAGCCTCCGGGAGTCGGCCTTTCCCTTTCTTGCGTTTCAGAAGGCGGGTTGTTATGGGTGCGGTAAAATAGTCACGGTACTATGATCGCTGCAGAGGAGTGAGACTTGTACGCAGCTGCTTGACAAAAGGTTCCGCCACTGAAACGCTGCGGGTGATCAGCGCAACCGCCGGAGAACAAGGTCTACGGCAGCGTTACTAATGGATTACGAAAACCTGTGAGTTGGGGGATGAGCTATCCCCTAGCTCACAGGTTACGAAATCATAGCAAGAAGAACTGCCCAAGCCTTTCTCATAACATGTGAGAAACAGATAAGATGCTGAATTACACATTAAGAAGATTGGTGATTGCGGCAGCCTTGATTATCGCTGTTGGAACCCTCACCCAACTCGTCATCCATATGATTCCGGGCGACCCAGTCTATCTCATCCTGGGTGCTGAAATGGCTCCTGACCCTCAGGTTCTCGATAGCGTTCGTCACCAACTCGGGCTCGATCGCCCCATCTATGAACAGGTGCTTTCCGGACTCTACGGATTGTTTACCTTTGATCTGGGAAAGTCTCTGCAAGACGGCAGATCCGTTTCCAACTTGATTATTCAGACATTGCCCATTAGCTTCATACTGGTGATCAGCGCTACTTTGGTTTCTGTTCTGATCGGTATGACTCTTGGTGCCATCGCCGCTATCAAGCACAATTCGGCCATCGACTGGGCGGCAACCGTTTTCGCGACGCTAGGAATCTCAACCCCGGTCTTTGTTTCGGGAACGTTCCTCATTTACTTATTCTGTCTCTACCTAGGCTGGGTCCCTGCAGGCGGATACGTTTCCCCTGTTGAGGATCCGGCTGCTTTCTTTAAAAGGCTCTTGCTTCCCGCCCTCACGGTAGGGTTTGCCCACGGGGCTGAAATTGCGCGAATGACCCGGTCTTGTATGCTGGAGACCCTTCGGGCCGATTACATCACCACCGCTCGCAGCAAAGGGTTAAAAGAGATTGTAGTTCTGGTAAAGCATGGCCTTCGCAATGCCCTCATTCCGGTCGTAGCCATGATTGGGATTCAATTCGGATCCATGTTTGGCAGGACGGTGCTTATTGAAGCTGTGTTCAGTTGGCCAGGCATGATGTCCACTATGGTCATCGCCGCACGATTTCATGATTATCCAGTAGCCAGAGGGATCTTGATGGTGATCGCTGCGATTTTTATTCTCATCAATCTCATCATCGACTTGGCCTATGCGTATCTTGACCCGCGCATTGTCTACGAATGATGAGGAACCTCTGCCAAACTTGCTGAGAGGATTGTTAATCCATGAAGGTTGATTTCCGTTCGCAAGAACGCTGGCCTGTGGGCCTTCGAATTCGTCTCATGGGATGCCTATGGCGCTTGTGGCGGAAGGATAAACTGGTTCTCGGAAGAGCCGTGGAACATTTTGAACGAGCCCTAGCGGAATACGTGGGCGGTCATCGGATCGCTGTCACGGTGGGGAGTGGGACCGATGCGATTTACCTTTCCCTGTCCGCTCTCGGAATAGGACCTGGCTCCGAAACCATTGCCCCCGCCAATGTCTGTGTGGCTGTGGTCGAGTCGGTCCTCAGGACAGGAGCAACCCTTCGCTTTGTGGACATTAGACCCGATACGTACACGATGGATCCTGCTGAGGTAAGCAAAGCAATTAACAGTCGAACTCAGGCACTTTTGCCAGTCCATACGTATGGATTGCCAGCGGATATCGATGAAATCGGCACCCTGGCAAGAGAAAACGGACTTAAGATAGTGGAGCTGTGTGGTCAGGCGTTTGGCGCGACATTTCACGGGTACCCCGTGGGAAGCTTTGGGGATGCCGCCTGTTTCAGTTTCAATCCTTCGAAAATCCTTAGCGGCGGAGGTGATGGCGGTGCTGTGCTAACCCCATTCCCTGACCTTGCTGAGAGGATAAGACGACTAAGAGACCACGGACGTCTTTTCATCGGGGATGATGCGGAGTTCCCAGGCATAAGCAGTCGGCTGGATACGCTGAACGCACGAATCCTTCTCGAGCGACTTAGGTACATCACGAAAGAACTGACCCGGAGAAGGGACATGGCTACCTATTATCGCAGTCTATTGCCGGCAAGAATTAAGAGACAGAGCGAACCGGCTCAACGAAATTCTGTCTATCAGTTTCTCGTGGTTGAGACAGATAACAGGGAACAGATACGAAGCGCTCTGAAAAAGAGAGGCATCGAGACCAAAGTACACTATCGACTTCCTTACAAGATGCCGGGATACCAGGGTAGTACATTGTTAAAAGGAATGGAATCCCTGAAGATCACGGAAGAAGTGGGAAACAGAATCATGACCCTTCCTTTCTACACCTACTTCCGTAAACAAGATGCGGAGTACGTGTGTCAGACACTTACGGAGGTACAGGATAGAAGGATTGATGGACCTTGAAAAATTTATACGCAACGGTCAGGCCATCGACCGGAAAACTGGGTCGGTAAGGTGAAACACCTGACCTATTTGGAATCTGGGGCCGAGGATTGTTAGAGGACCCAACTTTTCTCAACGCCCAACTGCCATGACACTGTTCCGTGTCCAAGGACCGAGGCCTGATGGTGACGCGCCGTAAGATTAGACGATATCTCAAGCTTTTCCTTCCAGGAATCGCCCTGACTTTTTTTCTGATCGTCGGAACCTTTCCCGAGTTCTTTGTGCGATACTCCTACTCTGAAATGCATCCGAAGAGACGTTTAGAAGCTCCAAGCGCGGATTTCTGGTTTGGAACGGATGCCTTTGGCCGAGATGTATACAGCCGGGTGATTGTGGGATCGAGGGTCTCCTATAGTGTTTCCGTGGGAGCGGTGGCCGTGGCGGTGATCGGAGGGGTGTTGCTTGGAGTTGTCGGTGGCCTCTTCAAGCTGATGGGATACATGGTGATGAGATTTGTCGATGTCATCATCTGCTTCCCCCCCATCCTGGTGGCGATCTTCTTGCTTGCTGTGGTTAAGGCAGGCATTCTGCCTCTTATCCTAGTGATTGGGTTTCTCTACACCCCCCGAATGGCACGTGTGGTTCAGAGTGCTGTCCTGGAGGTTAGCCAACTCACATATATTGAAGCCCAGCGCGCGGTGGGTGCTAGCCTGTTTCGAATCGTGATGAAGGGCATTCTTCCTCAGATCATGGCTCCAATGATTGTCCAAGCCACCATTATGCTCGGTACGGCCATGCTCCTTGAGGCCGGCCTTTCATTTCTGGGCCTGGGTATACCTCCTCCAAATCCTACCTGGGGTCAACTGGTGAGCGAGGCACGGAGGACGATGCACCTCAATATGTCTCAGCTCATTTTCCCCGGACTGGTATTATCGGCCAATGTGATCTTCATCAATCTGTTGGGAGACGGACTTCGGGACTTCCTGGATCCGAAGATGCGAAGGTCAAATCTCACTTAGGACGTCCATGTCGATTTGTTTTCCCATGGAAAGGAGCATTACACAATGAAAATAGAAAGAATCGAAATTATCCCGTTTGAACTCCCTTATACGGAAGGTGATGATGTAACCACCTCGCTCGGTCGCCATACGTCCATGCGAAATGTTCTTTTCGCGATTTACAGTGACGAAGGATGTAGCGGGTGGGGTGAAACAGCTCCCCTTCCGGCCTATTCGGGAGAGACACAAGAATCGATCGTAGCTGTCCTTGAAAGGTACATCGGCCCTAGACTCCTGAATCAGGATCCGACACAGATAAACTCACTTGTGCAAGAAATGGACCGTATGCTCTGGGGGCAGAGTTTCGCTAAGTGCGCGGCGGATTTTGCGCTCCATGATTTGCTGGCCAATTATCTCGAAGTCCCCCTTTATCAAATATTGGGAGGGAAGTGCCGGTCTCGTTACCCTTTGGCATGGACCATCGGGTGGAAATCGGTGGATGAAACGGTCAATCAAGCCGTGGAAGCGGTTAAAAAGGGATTTAAAGCGCTGAAACTGAAAATTGGAAATGCCGATTGGAAAATGGACGTCGAACGTGTCCGCCGAGTGAGGGAAGCGGTGCCCGAAGACTTTCCGGTCCGCGTGGATGCGAACCAGGGATACACGGTCCGCGAGGCCATCCGTGTCATTCACCTCATGGAGTCTTTCAATCTGCAAATGGTCGAACAGCCTGTTGCACGTTGGGATTTGAACGGGATGAGCCATGTGCGGCGTTCTATTCCGTTCCCCGTGCTGGCAGATGAGTCCGCTTCCAGTCCTGAAGATGTGATCAAACTTGCCACCTCCCAGGCGGCGGATATTGTCAATATAAAACCACAGAAATTTGGCGGCCTATTCAAATCAAGACAGGCGGCCAGTGTTGCCGCTGCCGCGAATATTGAAATTTTCGCCAGCTCGCGGATCTGTTCAAGCATCGGTGTCGCTGCGGCTACACATCTTTACGCTTCGCTACAGAAGCCTGGGTTCGAAGGGGAATTTGCCGATGGGATCCTTGTCGGGCAGGACGATCTGGCAATCGATCCTGTTCGCGTAGAGGACGGCTTTGTTTATGTCCCTGATAACATTGGAATAGGGGTTAAGATCGACCCCAAGAAGCTCCAGCGATATGCCCTAACGAATATTGTCCTAAAGCCCTAGTTTGAACCGTTATGCTGCTTGAGATAAAGAACCTAAAAACATATTTTTACAGCGACGAGGGCGAGGTACGGGCGGTTGACGGGATTGACCTCACCATCGAACCGGAGAAAAAGCTTGGGGTCGTGGGAGAGAGCGGATGCGGTAAATCCGTAACTGCCCTTTCGATCATGAGACTGATCCAACCACCGGGAAAGATCGTTGCTGGAGAAATTCTCTTCCAAAAGAACGGTCGTATCGTCGACCTCGCCCAGTTCAACCCGAATGGCTACCAGATGCGATCGGTCCGTGGAAAGGAGATCGCAATGATCTTCCAGGAACCGATGACCTTCTTGAATCCGGTTTACACGATCGGGGAGCAAATTATCGAGGGAATCATTGCCCACCAACGCTTCAAGAAGAGGGAGGCCAGGGAAATTGCGATCGAGATGGTCCGTGCTGTCCATATCCCCTCCCCGGAACAGCGTATTGATGAGTACCCGCACCAGCTCTCCGGGGGAATGCGCCAGCGGGCCATGATCGCCATGGCTTTGTCATGCCGTCCTTCTCTTCTCATTGCGGACGAGCCGACGACAGCCCTGGATGTCACCATTCAGGCTCAGGTCTTGGATTTGATGAACGAGTTACGCAATGAATTTAAGACCGCAATTTTGTTCATCACTCACGACCTTGGAGTGATCGCCCAAATGGTGGATGATGTGGTCGTCATGTATCTTGGAAAGATTGTGGAGAGCGCACCGGTGAATGCTATTTTTCACGAGCCAAAGCACCCATACACCCAAGCTCTGATGAACTCCATTCCTTCTCTCACCATGTCCAAGAAAAAGCGACTCGTCCCAATCGAAGGGGTGGTCCCTGACCTCTTAAATGCTATGGAGGGGTGCGGTTTTGCTTCGCGATGCTCTTATACACGGGAGATCTGCAAGAGACAAATTCCGGTGCTCAGAGAATTAGCCCCTAAACACCGGGTGGCTTGCTTATTGTATGAATAAGAAGAGTGAACGAGTGTCGTCTGTCAACGCCAGCATTCTACTAGAAGTGAAAAACCTAAGGAAGTACTTTCCTGTGCGAAGGGGTATACTGAAACGGGTCGTGGCCCATGTTAAGGCAGTTGATGATATCGACATTTACATTAAGGAAGGGGAGACCCTCGGACTGGTGGGTGAGAGTGGCTGTGGCAAGACAACGACGGGAAGAACTATTCTCCGCCTGACCGAACCAACATCAGGGGAGATCCTCTTTCGTAGTAGGAAGCTGGCTGCTCAAGGCGAGAAATATAGGGAGTTGGATATCGCTTCCGCTTCTCGGAAACTGATCAAATTACTTCGGCGGGAGATGCAGATCATCTTTCAGGATCCTTATTCTTCTTTGAATCCTCGCATGACAGTGGGTGAAATCGTGGGAGAACCCTTGCTGGTTCACGGTGTGGCGAATCATCGTGAACGGGAGGACCGTGTTCGGAGACTGTTTAATGCCGTGGGCCTGAAGCCAGAATATATGAAGCGTTATCCCCATGAGTTCTCTGGTGGACAACGTCAGCGCATCGGGATTGCCCGAGCTCTCGCTCTCGAACCCGAGTTGATCGTGGCTGACGAACCGGTTTCGGCGCTCGATGTCTCCATCCAGGCCCAGGTGATAAACCTCCTCCAAGACCTGCAGAAGGAATTTGGTCTTACGTACTTAGTCATTGCCCATAATCTTTCTGTGGTCAAATATATCAGTAGCCGAGTCTCGGTGATGTATCTGGGGAAGATTGTGGAATTGGCTGAGACCGAGGAATTGTTCTTAAATCCTAAACATCCGTACACGGAGGCATTAATGTCAGCAGTTCCGGTCCCAGATCCATCCTATACCCGGAGGAGAATTTCCCTAACAGGGGATGTTCCCAACCCCATGAATCCCCCCTCTGGCTGTTACTTCCACCCTCGGTGCCGTTACGCACAGACCATCTGTAAGTCTGATACACCTGTTTACAGAAACGTAGGAACGGAGCACTACGTCACCTGCCATTTCGCCGATTCGCTGAAACTTCAGCCCGTTCAAACGGAGTAGAGGAGCTTTGGAACCTCTATGCCGGTCTGGCGGGCGGCCTTTTGTACTTCTGAGATGAGAAGGTTGATCGGTGGTGATAAAATCCAACTTCCGAACTGGGGGTAGAGATGGAGTCAGGCGGAGG
>Ga0315282_10014575_pt1 | contig 11683 bp, 11 predicted proteins | sample YL17G07_20_MG_FD_203693 | JGI IMG/M metagenome (GOLD analysis project Ga0315282, IMG submission 203693) | Sediment microbial communities from Yellowstone Lake, YNP, Wyoming, USA - YL17G07_20 | ecosystem: Environmental > Aquatic > Freshwater > Lake > Sediment | place: USA: Wyoming | collected...
AACAGGTTGTGCCTGCAGCGGCAAGAATTCTTGAGAGCTTCGGGGTGACTGAGGAACAACTGTTGCAGTCCAAGACGGGTGGAAAAGAAACCAGGAAGCTCACCGACTTCTTTGGCGGTTAGCCCTCGGTGACCTCTCCAAAAGTCATGAGTTGCACGGTTAATGACGGCTTGACAGCGTCTGACACGCGCGAAGCGATGATTCTTTTTATGTTCTTCTCGCTTGCCACATCGACGATTCGTTGTGTTATGATGCCGTCGAAGACTATCGTGTCCACGCCTTCGGCCTGCTGGAGTTTTTCGGCAAGTTGGCTCACCGGCAACCGCTCCATCTGTTCTGATTTCTCGTTCAGAAGCACGGCTTCCAAAGTGCCTTCCAATGCTTTCATCGTTTCAACGATTTCTTTTGGAACTTCTACTTTCTGCTTCTCCCGTTTCGGCGGCTTGGGCGTTTCCAGCTTCGTTACCTCTTGAATGGAAACTTTGGCGTCTAGGGCTTCGAATATTTCCTTGCAGTTCAATTCCTCGACTTCTTTTCCTCTTGGTGCTCTGGCGATGTACTTTACGTCGGTGACCTGAAGGAGTTCTTTGAAGATTAGGTCTCCGCCTCTGTCTCCATCAAGGAGGGCTGTTGCTTCCTTTTCCTTGCAGAGCGTCTTTATCGACTCCGGCACCTTTGCACCTTCCAGCGCCACGGTGTTCAATAGGCCGCAGCGCATGAGGTTTATGATGTCTGCTCTTCCCTCAACGACGATTATCTCTTTTGCTGTTTCAAGTGCAGGTCCCGCGGGCAGTTCTTCTGAGCCGTACTTTCCAACTTTTCCTGTTTTGAGTGTCTCAGAAACTTCTTTGAACACTTCGTCCACTGAAGGCATCGATTCAATCGTCCATTTGTGAAGGATGTCCTTGGCTCTGTCAATGATTACCTTTCTTCGGGCTTCTCTGACGTCTTCGACCTTTTCAAGAGTCACCTTTGAAGCGCATGGGCCTACCCTGTTTATGCTTTCTATGCTAGCGGCGATCAATGCTGTGGAAACCCTGTCCAGGCTTGTTGGAATCGTTATGGTGCCCGTTGTCTTGTCGTTTTTTGAGTGTAACTCGATTTCTATTCTTCCGATTCTGCCGGATTTTTGCAGTTCCCGCAGGTCGAGTTCAGGTCCGAAAAGGCCCTCTGTCTGCCCGAAGACTGCTCCTATCACGTCTGGTTTTTCAACTACTCCTTCTATTTCGAATTTCGCGTGTATAACATACTTTATTGTAAACGTTTGTGATGAACCCGTATTAATGCACCTCCAAGTGACTTGTTAAGGGTTAGCGTTAATCGCATGACTTGACAACTTTTTCAAATCACGAGATTGTATCTTAACGTCCACTATATATTACATTTATGAATTATGACTCATCCTCTTTAAGGTTTTCTTATTCTTTTCTATTTTTTGTCGAAGCTCCTTTGACAAGTGAGCGTTTGTGGGCTGAAACCTTGGGCGTGTATTGTGTTGAGATCGTGGTGATGGTTGTATTGGTGAAGGACAAAAAACAAGTCAGGGTTCAGGTTCCGTCGAGTTTTCTTTTCAACGTTTGCAGGTAAGCTGCTAAACCTTCGATGTCCTTGAGTTCTCTGCCCGCGAATCTGAGGAGTTCTTTCCTGAATGTCATGTCGATTTTTATCCTTGTTTTTTCTAGGTTTTGTCTCAGTATTGCCGTCAGTTCTTTTCCTCGTCTGTCAAAATCCAAGAGCAGAATGACTTCTTGGTTGCTGCTTTTCTCTATTTGTGAAATGAGGTCTAGACGGGATTTTCCGCCCGTTTTTGCAGCTATTATTTCTCCTGTTACACCCAATGTTCTCAGGGTTTCTACGTCTTTTTTGCCTTCAACGATTATGGGTGTTCCTCTGGCTGATTCTTCTATCAGGCATTCTAGAATTTGCTGGATTTTTTCTTGTCTTTCTCTGAGACGTGTTGACAAGGTTTTTTACCTTGTTACCTTGGCGTTTTTCACCGCGTTGAGGCATTCTTTTGCTTCTTTGTTGTTTTCGAAGTATCTTCTGACCGGTTCAAGTATTCTTGCGAGTTCTTCTGCCACAGCGTTCTTGAGGTCTTGTGGGTGCAGTTTTCCGTCTGCATAGGTTTTCTGGAGTTCCTTGAGGCTGTTGAAGGTGATTGGGCCGCCGAACTTGGCTGGTCTTTGGACGGTGAAGGTCTTGTCTTCTCTGAAGACTATGAACTTGCATATTTCCAGGATTGGGTTGTACTCCACGGTTTTTTCGGGGCAGAAGGCCTGTGAGATTTTCTGTTTGATTTCCTCGGGTTGGTCGTAGATGAAGATGCAGGTTTCAGGTTTGCTTTTTGACATTTTTATCGATGAAAGTATTTCTCTTTCTTTCTCTTTTGGAATGGGCCAGACGGGCGGTTTCGCGAGGCCTTGGAGGTAGCTATGGTGGACGCACACGGGTTTCCAGTATCCGAGTTTTTCGCCCAGTTCTCGGGCTACCACGTTGGCTTTGCGTTGGTCTATACCGAGTTGGCAGATCTTCACTTCCATGTGGAATATGTCGGCTACCTGCATGGGCGTGTACAGGTAGTCTGAAACGTGTCTGGCTTCAGATTCTCGTCTTCCCGCGATCTCGAGTGTGCGAGTTACTCTGGCTATTGAGAGGTTTTTTGCTACCATGACCATTTTTTCCCAGTATTTCAGGTCGTCGTAGAGCTCGTCTGAGTAGATGAATTCGACTCCGTCTTCTGGAACGCCCAAGGCTATCCATGAGTGCTTGAAGAGGTCCGCGGCTCTTCTTATGAGGTTCAGGTCGCCGCCCATCTTGTTGTTCAGCCAAGCGTGCCACGTGGAAAGATATGCCTTATAGCGTATTCCTGCTTCTATGAAATCCTTCATCTTGTACGCGCAAACCAGCCCTGTTCCAAGGTGAACAAGGCCGGATGGTTCCCACCCATTGTAGGCTATGGGATGCTGTTCAGTTTCCAAAAGCTGCCGCAAGTCTTCCAAGGTTATAACTTCCTCAGTCGGCGGTCTGCACACGAGCTCAATTTTTGTTTCCAAGTCCAAATTCTTCGCTGCCCACTTCAGGTTTTACCTAAGTGTATGTACATGACAGACTTAAGAGTTGTTTTCGCGGGCCTCTTTGTTTCCTACGTAACCTAACACTTAACTTCACTGTGGGGCGGTGCGCCCCTCTAGGTTAAGCTCTCTCCGTCGTAGGGTTATCGGCCCGCGCCCGCCGTGTCCCATGCTTGGGTAAACTCGCCATCACAAGAACCGGCAAGCGTGACGCTTGCCCTCTTCCGTTGAGTCCGTCTGCGTGGATGTATCGGCGGGATTATGAAGGGCTCAATTCTTGTCATCGCCAAGAAAGAATGCAGTAGCTGAAAAGTTAAGGGTTACTGTCTCCCACTCCACTTGTCATAGACTCCGCGCATGTTCGCAGTGTTCTGGTCATTTCTAGAAGCTTGGATTCAGAATGGAAACCAGAAACGAGCACAAAGACAAAAATGAGAATAAACACTATAGACCAGCATCGGAACAACCATGCGCGCGGAATGGCCTAGAAAAAGCACCGTCATTGAAATTTAAGGTTTAGTCCGCTTTTGTTTCCTTGCGGATTGGCTAAGGTTTTGAATGATTTGTTGAAAGACTCCCCTTTCTTTGGTAAGGATTTCGACGAAATTCGTGAGTTCCTCCCTTTGAAAACGCAGGTTGTTTGTTTCTCCTTGAAGCTGCGAGATTTTTTGCTTAGACACCTTAACCTCGTTTCTTAACTCTCTAGCCTCTTTTCGAAGCTTCTCCACATCGCTAGTCAAGACTTTCATGTACGCCTTTAACTCTTCCACCTGCTTCCGCAACTCTTCATACCTGGACTTCCGAACTAGACCAAGAGTCACGGAAGATTCCTCCAACAAGTAAGCGTGGCAGCGCCTAAGAGATAGAATCTTAACAAACCGATGATCAGTCGGTAACACGCGCGCTTACTCAATGAAAAACATCGCACGAACAAAATCGATCGATATGCCATCACCATCATCTCCATGACTGATTGAAGTCTCTGACCAATCCGTTATTAAAGGATTTTTCAGAATTGAAGCGCTTTTTGTTTTCTCAAATGCGACTTGAGACAAAGACATTATCGGCAGACTCACGATAATTCACACGCCAGGACACACTCCAAGAAGCGTTTCCGTGCATGACCCAGAAAGAAGCGTGTTATTCGTTGGCGATACTCTAAGCTTCTTAGACGGCGAACTGAGGGGTCCACACTTTGCAGCGGATGCGTCCCAGGAAGCAAGGTCAATCGAGAGGATCTCACAACTAGACTTCGACATGATGTTATGTGGACACGGAGACCCTGTGAAACCTAAAGCATCAGAAAAAGTCAGACAACTTCTAGATACCTCACGCTCAAGGCCAACGAATGGAGAAATCCGCTGAGCTTCTCGGAGCGCGCGTGCCAGTGTACAATTTCCCGTTAACTATTGAAAGCCGAGTGCCAGCGACCGCCTCAACAGGCACGGGCTGGTCTTTACCGTTCTGGAAGTTCAGTCGGCAAAAAACGACCGGGTAGGCGAATTTTGTGGGCTCACACACCTCACAACATTCCCAAACCCGAACATGCTCATCATGCCAGCCCAACAGTCGCATGGCGCAGCGAAACAGTCCTCTCTTGCCAGTCGGTCAAGCGCGCGCTTTTCCAGACCATGATTCCAGAGTGCGAGGTTAAATGGGATAGTGAAACATTAAACTTATTAACGCTACTGTGAATGCATTATGCTTAAAGAGGGATGAAGAAAGTGTCGATTGCATCCAAGCTGAAGATAGAAAACAGCGGTATGTTTGCAACATCTGCTTTTTATGCAATTGTGGGAATTATCTTCTTTGTTGTGCTGCCCATGGCCAGCTTTGCCCCACACTTGGCGATAATCGGCATATTCAGCTTGGCAACCGCTTATGGAGTATTTAGAAAAAGAGCGTGGACCATTTGGTTCGTGGTGATTTTGTTTTTTGTTGCAACGACGTTTTCAGCCTTCATGATTTACAATATTCCGCAAATAGACCTTCTTCTCGGCATAAGCGCGATAGTCTACCTTGTTCTAACATGGGTTTTCACAGCCTATGCTGTGACCAAGCGAAAAGTGTTCGAAAGCTAGATGAACTGGTTACTGAAAACGTTCGCTTAGGAAACAGTTTCCCCTCTTGACACTCGACTAGTTGCCTTGCAGACGGCTTTCAGCCTCGAAAAGCTTCACTGTGACTGGTTCGCCAGCATCGATAAACTGGACGTCTTCAGCGATCTCCACAAACCCATCAGCCTTTGCGAGCGTTGTTATAGCTCCGGAAAGCGCTGTTGGAATGGGCTCGGCTATCAGCCCTCTTGGTTTTTTGGGCTTTAGCTTCACCATGATGTAAGTTCTTCGACCTTTTGCAGGGAACATTCTCATTGACGCAAGAGCCTTCACTTCTGGAGGTTTCTCACTTTTTCTTCCGCTCATCATCTGAATTAGTGGACGCACAAATAATAGGAAAGCCAGCAGGGCTGATGTTGGATGGCCAGGAAGTGCGAACACTGGTTTTCCAGCAACAGAAGCCACTGTTGTGGGCTTTCCCGGTTTAATTGCAACACCACTGACAATTATACCCGGTTCTCCAAGTGCATTTACCGTTTTGGGCATGATGTCTTTTGGACCTACAGAGACTCCGCCCGAAGTCACAACCATGTCCGAGGAAGCAAGTGCGCGCATCAAGGCTTCGTGAAGTTCGTCCGCCCTGTCTGGAAATACTCCCAAGCAGACCGGTTTTCCCCCGCTTTCGAGCACCGCTGCGCTCAACGTATAGGCGTTTATGTCGTAAATCTTCCCAGGAGGCAATTTCCTGCCGGGTTCAGTTATCTCGGGTCCTGTTGAAAGAACAGCGATCCGTGGAACCGCATAGACTTTTGTCTTCGCCCTCCCCAGGGCCGCCAAGACACCGATTTCCCTTGAACCCAACAATTGTCCCCTCCTGAGGAGGATTTCGCCTTTCTTGATGTCGGAGCCGGCTTTCATGATGTTCTCATTTTTGGCTTTGGCGCCAAAAACCGTAACTCTATCACCCTTTCGGCTTGTATATTCTATCATGACAACAGCGTCTGCGCCTTCCGGTATGGGCGCGCCCGTTACAATTTCAGCAGCTTCGCCCTTCCTGACAGTCGTTTCTGGGAGTTCTCCAATGTTCACCATCCCAGAAACCCGTAGCACGACTGGCCTGTTCTCCTCCGCGCCAAACGTGTCTTCTGCTTTGACAGCATATCCGTCAACCGTAGATCGATCGAAAGGCGGAATGTCCATGTCAGCAGTTATGTTCTTCGCTAGAACACGATTGCTGGACTCCAGGAGAGAAATCTCTTCGACACCTAATGGTTTGGCCTTAAGCTGGCTCTCGATAGCTTTTTTCGCCTCATCAAAAGTCAACAGTTTCCTGAACATTTCTCCTCAGCCTTCTACAACGTCGAACAATTGGACTGAAACGAGCTCTTTTTCTTCTAAACCTTCTCGGTTTTCTGGAACGATAACGTAGCCGTTCGCTTTTGTCATCGTTGAGATCATGCTTGAGCCCCGAGCGCTGATAGGTTCCGCGAGCAACTCACCATCATGTCGGAAGACGCGCACCCGAACAAAATTCCTTCTTCCAAGAGCTGTAGCAATTCCTCTAGTCATTTCAGCCTGCACCGTAGGTCTGGGCTCCACTTGTTTCAGCCCAAGCATTCTGCATATTAACGGTCTTGCGAACACTTCAAACCCGATTATTGCCGCAACTGGGTTGCCTGGGAGAATCAATATTGGCTTCCCGTCTGCCGCGGCGAGAGCCGTAGGCATGGCCGGACGCATAGCCACACCATGAACAATCACGCCTGGTTTCGCAACCCTGTTGACAGCGTCCGGAACGAAGTCTGATCCTCCGACGCTTGTCCCGCCGGAAGTTATTATCACGTCTGACTTTCCAAGTCCGATTCTCAGTCTTTCAGAAATTTCATCCGTATCATCTCTTGCAATTCCAATATCCAAAGGCTCTGCGCCTAAGTCGCTGCACAAGGCGCAGAGGACAAGCTTGTTCATGTCGAAAATCTGGTTTTCTTCCAGTTTGTTGCCTAACTGCACAAGTTCGTTGCCCGTGGTTAGAACAGCGATTCTAGGCTTGGCAAACACCCCGAGTTTGCTTATCCCTAAAGCAGCTATCAGCCCCAAATGTTGCGGCTTCAAACGAGTCCCAACCCTTGCTGCGACATCCCCTTTTTGAATGTCCTCGCCTCTTTTGGAAACATTCTCGCCAGGCGTCACTTGGCTCCAAACATCGATTCTGTCTTTCGCAAGCTTTGTGTCTTCAAGCATAACCACCGCGTCTGCGCCTTCAGGAAGGGGGTTTCCCGTCCAGACTTGTTTTGCTCTCCCGGCTTCCATTCGATTGTTGTTGGTGAGTTGGAATATCTTGGGTTTAAACTGTGTTGCTCCCATGGTTTTTTCAGAGGTGACAGCATATCCATCAACTGCCGATCTGTTGAACCTTGGCACGTCCACTTTGGCGACGACGTTCTCGGCTAGAACACGGTTTAAAGCTGACTCTAGTGGAACAGTAACTGTTTCGGGCTGCCTGAACTCGATGGCTGCAAGAAACTTCTGCAATGCTTCGTCGATTGACGTTAGTTTTTGGAAACCTTTGAGTCGCACCAAAACATGTCCCCATAGACTGCACTAGGGGAATTGATAGAAAAACGTATCGCAGCAAGCTCATAAATTTAGCTTTTACTCCACTCCTTTTGGAGTATGTCACGCATTCTCGCAGCATCTATGTCTAGTATCGGGCTTTCGCTTATGATGACGGGTCTCAGCCTGAATTCGGATATGACTTCTGCCAGCATTTCAAATTCGGGTCCATAGCGTGTTTCTTCCAGTGTGCGGTGACGTTTCTCGCCTTTGCTTGTAAATTCGATTTTCGTAAAGTGGCAGTGCATGTTCTCGACCACCTCTGTTCCAAGCCTGACTTCCACGTTTTCCACAATCCGTCGAAAATCATCAAGCGTGCGAAACCGTCCCTGGTCTCTTGCGTGCAAGTGTGACCAATCAATCACCAACTGCGTTTGTTCAACCATTTCGCATAGTCTCAGTATCTCGTCCAAACTGCCGAGTTGATAAAGCCGACCCATCGTTTCTGGACCGAGCCTAACCTCACTGATTCCCAGCGATTGGATGGCTTCAACTGTCTCTTGCAAAGCGTTTAAACACGCATCAAAGGCTTGTTCAGGTGACTTTTCACCGTAGAACCCAGGATGAAAAACGACGACACGAGCGTTCATCCATTTGGCCGCGGTGGCACACGCGATGAGTCGTTGTTTGCTTGCTTCAACAATTTGCTTGCTACCACAGAAGTTTATGAAATAGGAACCGTGCAGGCTGAGCCACACATCATTTTCTTCAGCCGCTAAGCCAAGCTCCTCGGCATCCTTTTTCTTTACTTGTGGTTTCTTCCCCCAACGCACAGCCTCATATTCAAAGGCGTCAAGACCCTCTTCCTGCAAAAGTCTTGGGACGTCTGCCAGAGCCGCTTTCATGAATCTGAAGGATGGAGGAACCCCAGCCGGACCGAACCTGGGGTGGTCAGCCATGGAAATCCCTTGATTCTACTACTTCTTTTTGTATCTGTAGCTTCTGCGCGCATATTGCCCGTAAAAAAGAATCAAAAGAACTGAAATCCATGCTGCAGCGTTTTGAAAGGCCAAGTACTTACCAGCGGAATCTAGATTCGCCAAGGGCGCGATTAAGCCGCCGAAGGCAAGACCAATGCTTCTGATGCTAGGGGCGACAGCTACGAGGCCATTGTTTATCGTTGTGGCGATCCAACCGATGGGCGATACGGCTTGTGCAAAGCCTCTAAAGGAATTGGCGACTGATACGACAAAGCTGTACGTTGAAGAATGGTTTTGATAGGAACCCGTTATAGTCTGATAGATAAGCCCCGGAAAGGCCAGCAGAGACACAATGAGAACCAACACCAGAAAAGCTAGAAATACGGTTAATGCGCTTTTGATGGGTGCCCTTGCAAAGTATATTTTTTGGCGAAGATAGGAAAAGCCTCTGAACCTTTCCGGACTTGTCTTCGTTTTTTCAACAGAACTCTTCGTGGGTTGACTTGTTTTGGACGTTGGTTGCTTCATTTCCGCTCTTCTTCCCGAAACCTCAGCTCTTCCCAGCGGCTGTAGCGGTCTTACTGAAAGCTTCTTTGTCAAGTATATCCAAGTGAACAAAAGCGTAATGATAACCGCAATTGGAACTAGATGAAACAGTGGACTAATAGTGATCGTCACCGGCCAGCTGATTAGCGTGCGCGCGCCTGCATCTTTGACGCCCAAATCCATAGCGTACACAACGATAAGAAACTCGGCTAACACTGCCACCGCCAAGAATACTATTATCGTAATTGCACCCTTCAAGGTCATCCAGCGAAACACCAGATGTCTTGGGGCGGATTGAGACGTCAAAGATTTCACCGTAGGCTTTCTATCACTGTTAAGTTGAATATGTGCTGGAAATATTAAGGTTCTCATTAAAAAGGGTAACGTCGGGGACGCCTCCCGAATCTCGTCTTCACCTGACCGTTTTCTTCCGAAGAATAGACGGGTTAAGCTGGCATACAGGCTGTATGTCTAAGCTGTTCAACATGAAAAACGCAAAGGAATGCATCAATCATATTCCTCAAATTCAACTGAGTGAGGAGATAGTCTTCGCGGCTTCGCAGGCAAAGATTTTAAGACACGCGCGGTCAGAAATAGCCCAGTTCTCTGGAAATGTTTAAACGGTTTGAAGAGGAAATGTTAACAGATCTTGGAACACGCAGAACCGTGTTGGTCTTGGAGTGAAATGAAACGACGGGCAAAGCAGAACGGTTACAACTTTACAAGAATCGAAACACGCAAGTATTTTTGAGCAAATTCTTAAGCGGTGAACTTGACCACGTTGAGCCTGTCTACGACCCTAAACGCGGGTATCGATACGATGCAGTTGAAACCATCGTGGGAGACCCCTTAGAGGCTCAAGCATTCCTGGACAAGCTCTATGAGGCGGGAATACTGACGAGGAAGCTTCATGATGAAGTTATCTTTTGCCCTAAGTGCAATTCCGCAGCCATTTCTGTCCGCTATTGTTGCCCATACTGCAAATCATTCAACATCAAAAAAAGTTCCCTAATTGAACACGTTAAGTGCGGATACATGGACGTGGAAGAAAACTTCCACAAAGGTGACAAGCTCATCTGCCAGAAATGCCATGATGAACTCAGAAAACCCGACATTGATTATAGACGAGCTGGAACATGGTGCGCCTGCAAGGACTGCAGCAAGAGTTTCGACATTCCTGTTGACAAACTGTTCTGCCGTGACTGCCATGAAGAATTCACGTTTGAGAACGCAGTGATTAAGGACGTTTATACATATGCTCTCGAAGAAGAAGCTAGAAGAGAAGCCGCCGAAGGCTGGGTTCTGATTCCACCCATAAGCGAGTTTCTCGCGGAGAACGGATTTAAGGTGAATACTCCCGCCCACTTGAAGGGAAAATCCGGGGCTAATCACATGTTTGACATAGTTGCCTCGAGAGGAGAAAACGCGAAAAATGTAACAGTGATTGATCTGGCAACATCAACCGACAACGTTGTGTCAGAGCAGCCAGTAATCGCACTGTTCGCAAAGATATTCGATGTATCGCCCGACGCGGCCTACCTCATCGCAATTCCCAAGCTAAATGACAACGCGAGGAAAATGGCAGAATTATACCATATCCAGGCAATCGAAGCTAGGAACCAAAAAGAAGCAATAGACAGCCTCAAAGAGAAAATGACGAGAACAAAGTGAGATACGCTTTTTTTAGGTCGGTTGGCTGCAAACACTTCTGTATTTCCTGAAATGCTATAATCGTGAGGTAGTGCGTTCTTTCCGCAAAGTTACATGGCAGGCAACTCTAGAGTGCACATCTCACGGCTCAGTGCACACGACCCAGCTGCACATCTCATGAATTGAGGTTATAGTGTGTTGCGTACACGTGCTGATAACTTCAAAGAAACACGATCATGATGACTACCGTGGGTTATGGCGCTGAGAAGTAGTCTCCAACGTGCGTTCCTCTCCTCGTAACAATATCCACGTAGTACACGCTACCTAAAGCCCACGTTTGTGAAATGTTGAGCCACTGATGCCCACCTATTTCGAGTCTGAAAGGCCCTGTGAAAGACTGGGAAGTGTGGTTCACGTATACGCTGGAGATTTGGATGGCAACTTGACCGACATTCCGAAGGTAGACATCAATGCTTCCCGTCGAATTGTTGAACCATAAGTCTTCTATGATGACACGCTCACTCATTGTTTCCCGAAGGTTGGTCGTTATGACATAAGTGGCTGTAGTAGCAAGTGTCATGGCTGCGACCGCCACGACAGTCAGTAGCAGGTTGCTGAGAACTGCAGTTATACCCCTTTTGTCATGGATAAATTTCTTGAACTTTTTGGCCATTTTGTCACCTCAAAGGAAGAGTTTCAGGGCTACGTAACCACAAAGCATTAGGATTAGACTGTGTTTCAATCCAGCTCTTATCGTTCCGTCCCCCATTTTTCCTGCCACAAGTCCCCCGAAAAAAGCCTGAATTGACGTCATGTGAGAGAATAT
>Ga0315282_10014577_pt1 | contig 11682 bp, 7 predicted proteins | sample YL17G07_20_MG_FD_203693 | JGI IMG/M metagenome (GOLD analysis project Ga0315282, IMG submission 203693) | Sediment microbial communities from Yellowstone Lake, YNP, Wyoming, USA - YL17G07_20 | ecosystem: Environmental > Aquatic > Freshwater > Lake > Sediment | place: USA: Wyoming | collected...
CCAGATGCGGATAGGGGCACCCCCCTAAAGATGTTAAAAATGCAGATCGACCCGACTATGTGTATGAAAACAAACAGATAGGTGACAAAATGACCGATGCAGAAGATGACATTTTTACACAAATTGCACGGATTTTGCAAAAATCGACGGCTTTTTCGCTATTTGCGCGCTGGAAACGAAATCCAACGACTCAAAATGTCGAAACTCTAGGGCGGGGTGGAAGCCCCGCCCTTCCAAACCTGTGCGGAGAAATCCAGGTTAGAGACTTGCCCGGCTAGGCATTTTTACGGGTAGAATAGCTGTTCAGGATTTGAGGCACGATGCGGTCTAATAATTCAGCGTAATGCACTTCCTCGCCGACTTAGGGGGGCCCGGGGTGTCAGTAGGAAGGAGCGATCAATGTGTGGAATAGTGGCGTACACCGGAGATCAGCCGGCCAAGGAAATCCTGATTGAGGGACTGAAGCGGCTGGAGTACCGCGGCTATGATTCAAGCGGCATTTTCATTGCGAACTCCCCGCCCTACCTGGCCCGGGCCGTCGGCAAGGTCGCCGAACTCGAACGCCAGGTGTGGAATTCCGCTCCGGACGGCGTGGCGGGAATCGCCCACACACGCTGGGCCACGCACGGCAGGCCCAGCGTGGCGAATGCTCATCCGCACGCGGATTGCGGCGGCAAGCTCTACCTGGTCCACAATGGCATTATTGAAAACTACTTGCCGCTGAAAAAGCGGTTGCTGGAAGCAGGCCACCGGTTCAAGTCCGAGACCGACACGGAAGTGCTCGCCCATCTCATCGAGGCCAACTACCAGGGCAACCTCCAGGCAGCCGTGCAGAAGGCCCTGTTGCAAGTGCAGGGCACGTTCGGCATCGCCGTGATGCACGTCGATCAACCACACTCCATTGTGGTGGCGCGGCGGGGCAGCCCGATCATTCTCGGCATTGGCGAGAAGGCCTCGCTGGCGGCGTCAGACGCCTCCGCCCTTGCCCAGCACACCGACCAGGTGGTCTTCCTCGAGGACAACGAGGTGGCATGCCTGGAACCGGGGAAATTCTCCATCACCACCCTCGACAACCGTTCCGTAAGCCGTGGCACCACCAACCTGGACTGGAATATCGAATCCATGGACCGCGGCTCATTCCCGCATTACATGCTGAAGGAAATTTTCGAGCAGCCGGAAGCCGTGGAGAACGCTCTGCGTGGCCGGGTGAATCACTCGGAAGCCGTCGCCAAACTGGGTGGTTTGGAATCCGTGCAGGAACGTCTGCTGCAAGCGCGCCACTTGATTATCGTGAGCTGTGGCACCAGCTACTATGCGGGCCTCCTCGGGCGCTACGTTTTCGAGACACTGACGGATCTGACCGTGGAGACCGAATTGGCCTCCGAGTTCCGCTACCGCAAGCTGAACATCCGGCAGGGAACGGTGGTGCTGGCCATCAGCCAGTCCGGAGAAACGGCGGACACGCTCGCGGCCCTGCGCGAGGCCAGACGCAAAGGCGCACTGGTGCTGGGGTTGGTGAATGTGGTGGGCAGCACCATCGCCCGCGAAACCCACGCGGGGATATATTCCCACGCGGGCATCGAGGTAGGCGTCGCCTCCACCAAATCCTTCGTGTCGCAGCTCACCATCCTCACCCTCATGGCGTTGCTCATCGGACGCAGCCGCGATCTTTCCTACGAAGAAGGCCATGACATCATCCGCGCGCTGGAAAAGGTACCGGAGCAGATCCGCGAAATCCTGAAGCAGGCGGGGAAAATCCGCGAACTCGCGGAAAAATATTGCCACTCGGACCATTTTTTTTTCGTCGGGCGCAAGTTTCAGTACCCCATTGCGCTGGAAGGCGCGCTGAAGCTCAAGGAAATCGCCTACATTCACGCGGAGGGATATGCCGCGGGCGAGATGAAGCACGGGCCGATCGCGCTGATCGATCCCAAGTTTCCCACGCTGGCCTTGGCGCTCGAAGACGGCTCGTATGAGCGCGTGATCTCCAACGTGCAGGAGATTCGCGCTCGCGAAGGCAAGATCATCGCTATCACTACCGAAGGCAATACCAAGCTCGGTAATCTGGTGGATGACGTCATTTACATCCCGCGAACGCACGAAGCCGTGGCCCCGCTGCTGACCGTCGTGCCGCTCCAACTCTTTGCCTATTACTGCGGGGTACTCCTGGGCCGCGACGTCGATAAGCCCCGCAACCTCGCCAAGAGCGTGACGGTGGAGTAAGGCGGGGTGGAGCGCACTCGGCCGCTGCAAACTCCTGGCGCTTTGCCGCCAGCGGTTGCTGCTATACGCGGTGCCATTGTGCCACTCCAACTCTGACCAGAATGGAAACTCCCATGAAAATCCGTGTGCAACTTGTCCTGGCAAGCGCCTGTCTCCTTGGAGCGCTTGTCCCCGTAGCCCGGGGGCAAAGCAGGCAGCCGGTGGATTACGTGGACCCGCACATCGGCAGCATCTCGTATCTTCTCAAGTCAGTGCCGCCGACCGTGCAACTGCCCTTTGGAATGGTGCGGCTGGCACCGGTGACCAGCCCCGGCATTTCCGACTCCTACCTGGCGGAAAAAATCTATGGGTTCCCCCTCGATGGCCCCGAGCTGATGCCCACGACCGGCCCGGTGGAAACCGACCCGGCGAAGAACGCCTCCCTCTACGATCACGATTTTGAAACCGCCACGCCTTACTCTTACGCGGTGACGCTGGAGAAAACCAACACCCAAGTGGAGTTCACCGTCACGGAGCGCGCCGCTTACTTTCGCATCGCATATCCGCAAGCAGGCGAGAGCCACATGGTGTTCCGGGTGAGGGGCGAGGGAATGCTGAACGCTGACCCAGCCCACTCAGCGGTCTCCGGGTTTGAGGACATCCGCGGCGCGCGGCACTACTTCTACGCCGAGTCATTACGCCCCTTTACGGTGTGGGGCGCTTGGGAAGGAACCAAAGTGTCGCCGGACCTTGCCACCGAAACCGGGACCAACATCGGCGCGGCTGTCAATTTTCCTCCCGCGGGGGCGAGTCCTGTGGAATGGCGCGTGGGCATTTCCTACATCAGCGTCGAGCAGGCGCGCCGGAATGTGGACGAGCAAATTCCCACTTGGGACTTTGCCGCGGTGAAGAGCCGGGCGCGCGACGTGTGGAATCAAGCCCTGGGGAAAATTGCCGTGAGCGGTGGCAGCGAAGATGAAAAGACCATCTTCTACACCGCGCTCTATCGTGCCCTGTGGGGCATGGCGGACATCACCGAGGACGGCAAGTATTACAGCGGGTACGACAAGCAGGTGCACGCGAGCGACGGGCATGACTTCTATGTTGACGACAGCCTATGGGACACGTATCGCTCCGAGCATCCCTTGGAACTCCTGCTTGCGCCCAGCCGCCAGCTCGACATGGTGCGCTCCTACATTCGCATGTACGAGCAGGATGGGTGGATGCCGCGTGACCCCACCGTGAACGGCCCCGGCATCTGGATGATTGGCAACCATTCCGCGGCTCTCATCGCCGACACCTATGCCAAGGGGTACACCACCTTCGACGCGGAAAAGGCTTATGAAGGCATCCGCAAGAATGCGACGCAAGCCACTGTGCTGCCCTGGCGGCTGGGGCCGCTCACGCCGCTCGATCGCGTCTACCAGGAACGCGGATATTTTCCCGCGCTCGCCAAAGGCGAGACCGAGACCTCCCCGGACGTCACCCCGGAGCGGCGCCAGGCCGTCTCCGTGACGCTCGAAAACAGTTATGACGATTGGTGCGTGGCGCAGATGGCCAAGGCGCTGCACAAGGATGCGGATTACGCGTACTTTCTGAAACGCGCGCACGATTACCAGAACGTCTACAATCCCGCCATCGGTTTCATGGCGCCGCGCAGTGCAGACGGCAAGTGGGTGGAGGACTTTGATCCCAAATTAGGCGGCGGGCAAGGGGGCAGGGATTATTTCACCGAAGTCAATGGATGGGTCTACGCGTTCCACGTCCAGCACGACGTGGCCGGCCTCATCGAACAGATGGGCGGAAGAAAGAAATTTGTGGAAAGGCTCGACGGGCTGTTCGAGGAGCCTCTCGGTGAATCCAAGTTCCGCTTCCTCTCGCAATTCCCTGACGCCACGGCCTTGATCGGCAATTACCCGCAGGGCGATGAACCCGGCTTTCACATCCCTTACCTTTACAATTATGCCGGCGAACCCTGGATGACCCAACGGCGCGTGCGGGAGACTATGAAGATCTGGTATACGTCCGGCTTGATGGGGATTCCCGGCGATGAGGACTGGGGCGCCATGTCGTCGTGGTACGTGTTCAGCGCCATGGGCTTTTATCCCGTCTGCCCCGGCAGCCCCACATACAATATTGGCAGTCCGATCTTTGATGAAATTAAGATTGCCCTCGAGAATGGGCGGGTGTTCACCATTCGCGCCCTGAACCAATCCGCCCACAACAAATACATCCAATCGGCAACGCTCAACGGACGCGCGCTCAACAAGCCCTGGTTCTCTCACTCCGACATCGCCCAAGGCGGCACGCTCATTCTGCAAATGGGACCGCAGCCCAATAAATCCTGGGGGAGCTCCCCCGATGCCGCGCCACCTTCGATGTCGCAACCGTGAAAGACACTCTGCCGCTGTGTCAATCTGCGTCTGCCGTACGGCAGAGACACTCTGCAGCCCGCTATTTCTTTGCCATGGCCGCGCGCGCCCGGCACCACACGTAGCGCGCGGGCAAGAACAGAATCAGCGCCCAGAGCAGCAGGAACGGACCCACGTTCAAGAGAAACAACACCACGCCCACCAGGCTATCGACGGCGGTGCGAAAGCCCTCGACTACCGCGTTCCCCAAGCGTCCGCCAAGAGAGGGCGTGATTTCAAGCTGCGCCTTGTATTCCTCGCGCAGTTCCACCTGCAAGGTCGAGAAGCTGACGCGATTTTGCAAGCTCTTCAATTCCGCTTCCATGCGCTCGATCTCTTCGCGCACGCGGGCCAATTCCTGCTCGACGGCCAACACATCGGAGAGGCGACCGGTGCGCTTCTCGAGCACGTCGAGGAGCGTTTGTTCGGTCCGGCGGGCGTTCGAGAGGCGTGCCGTGAGGTCCACATACTGGGCGGTGACTTCTTCCCCGCCCTGCGATTCCTGCTCCACGTGCGCGAGCTGCTTGATTTCCGCGATGGCCGCGTCAAGCTGGTCCGCCGGCACGCGAAAGGTTGCGGAAAGCTTGTGCGCACTCCCCGATTCGCTGCCCACCGTGAGTTGTGCGCTGTAACCGCGGTGGCGCCGCACCACCTCTTCCGTCGCGGCGCGCGTCTTATCAAAGTCCTTGGTCAGGAGGGTCAGCGAGGCCGTGCGGACAATCATGGGGCCGGCGATGGGCGGGCCCGCTTCGCCCCCTCCACCGCCTCCGGCTTGAGGCTCGCCCTTAGCCAACCTCCCTTGATACCTGGTTCCCTCAGAGCGAACAGCGCGGTTCGCTTCGGAGGCGGCGCCTGGCATATAAGTCACCGGCGCTCTTTCTTGAGCCACTTGGGTCAGGCCAGCGGGGCCAGGAGCCGCCATCCGGGAGCGGAGCAGGTTCGGAATCGAGACGGCGGCGATCAACAGAAACACGCACACCGTACCCGCCGCGCCCCACACCCAGCACGGCAGGGCTAATAGACGGGTTCGCGGGCGCGAGGGGAGCGACATCTCCCTGGCCTGCGGCTTGAGTTCGCCCGCCTGGATCGCGGCGGTCACGTGTTCGGTGAGGCTCGGCGGCACAGGCTCCACTTGCCATGCGGTGAGCCGCTCGGAGAGCATACGCGATTCCGCCGCCCACGCGCGGCACTCAGCACACTGTTCGAGGTGTGTCGCCAGCAGCACGGCGCGCTCGATGGCGAGTTCGCCATCGAGGTAAGCCATCAATTCTTCTTGCTCGATAGAATGCGTGGAACTGGCCATGACATTTTCCTTAGTCAATCAACAGGCCGGACCGCTCCTTGGGGCGACCTGGGCGGGGGCAAGCCCTGGCCCTGCGAACCTTTGAGCTGTGGCCACAGGCCGACCAGCACTGTACCTACACAGCACGTCTGGCCGCGCGCGGGCTCACCAGCAATTCCTTCATCGCCAGCCGGGCGCGAAACAACCGGGAGCGCACGGTATTGATGGGCACGCGCTGGAGGGCGGCGATTTCCGCGTAACTCAATTGCTCGTACTCGCGCAGCATAAAGACTTCGCGCTCCTCAGGTCCGAGCTTATCCAGAGCCTGCCGGACCGCCACCGTTGCCTCCGTGTCGCCGGCGGCGGGCGGGTCGGCAGCGGTTCGGTCAAGAATTGCTACGCGGTGCGCGCCTCTGCGGCGCTCCGCCACGAGCTGCAAGAGCGCAATGCCGTAAAGATAGGTTCGGAACAAAGCGCGCGGCTCATAGCGCGTCACCGCGCGCAGAACCGCCAGAAACGTTTCCTGCGCAAGCTCTTCCGCGCGTGCCGCGTCGGCCAGGCGGCGCCGAAAGTAGCCGTAGATGGGCTCGCGGTAGCGCACGAAGAGTTCCGTGAAGGCTTCTTTCGACCCGCGTTGAAAATCCAACATCAATTGTTCGTCGGTCAGCATCAGCCCGCCACACTGTGATTGAGCGATTTAACTATTGAGTGATGGGACGGAGGCATTAATACGCGTCCTCACTGTTGGCCATATATTGCCACCGGTAAGTCACCCAACGTCGAATCACTCCATGCCTTCCAATACTGTAATGTCGCGAGGGCGCAAAAAGTTCCCGAGCCGGTGTAGCGCGGACCTGTTTTGTAGGTCCGCGGCTCGTCCCCTATGGGCAAGGAAAAGCCGCGGACCTACAAAACAGGTCCGCGCTACCCTTCCTCTCGATCGCGACGCCCTGCCGCTTGCTCATCACTCGTCACTTGTCACTCGGCACTGTATTTCCCACCTCGGGTGCGGAGGGGGTGCGGCTACCCAGGGCGTCCATTTGGCCGGTCATCTCTTCCGGGGGTTCTCCGCTCCTCATGCCCTGGGCCAGGATAAGCTGGCGCGCCTCGCTGCGCATGGCCGGCCATTTCGATCCGAACACGAACGATCCGGCAATGCAGGTAGCGCCGCCTAGGGCCACGGTGAGAGGTGCGCCGAGACCTTTGGCGATGGCTCCCGCCAACAACGCGCCGAAGGGGGCCATGCCCATAAACATCATGGAGTAGACGGACATCACGCGCCCACGCAGATCGTCAGGCACCATGGTTTGGATGAGGGTGTTGGAACTCGACATCTGGATCAACATGCAGAACCCCGCCGGCAAAAGCAAGGCGATGGAAAGGGGCAGCGAACGCGAGAACGAAAAAAGGATCAGGCTGGCGCCGAAACCTGTGGAAGCATAGTTAACCCAGCGTCCCAGGCCGCGTACCTCGCGTCGCGCTGCCATCACCAGCGTGGCAGCCAGTGCGCCCACGCCCGTGGAACCCATCAGCACGCCCAGGCCGCGCGCGTCAGAATGCAGAATCTTGTCGGCGAAGATGGGCATCAGCACCGCGTAAGGCATGCCCGTCAGGCTGACCAGTCCAAGCAGAAGCAGCAGGGCGCGGATGGGCCCGGTGCGCACCACGAAGCGGAATCCTTCCAGAACGCTTTCCAGGCCTGAAGCCATCCGCCGGGAGCGATCGCGCGGCGTGACGATCATCAGCAGCAAGCCGATGATCACCGCAATGTAACTCACGCCGTTGGAAAAGAAGCACCAGCCTTCGCCGATGGCCGCCACTGTGATGCCGGCGACGGCGGGTCCCAGGATGCGCGCCCCGTTAAACATGGCGGAATTCAGCGCAATGGCATTGATCATATCTTCCGGAACCACCATTTCGATGATAAACGCTTGGCGCGCCGGGATATCGAAAGCATTCACCACGCCCAGCAGCGCCGCCAGCAGCAAAATCTCCCAGACCTGGATGTGCTCGAGCAAGGTTAGCGCCGCAAGGATGAAGGCGAGCAACATCGAGGCGGTCTGCGTGGCAACGACGGTGCGATGCCGGCTGTAACGATCGGCGAACAATCCCCCCAGGGGGGCGAAGAGGAGCACCGGAATCTGTCCCGCAAACCCCACCAACCCCAGCAGCAACGACGACTTAGTGAGCCGGTAGACGAGCCACGCCTGCGCAATCGACTGCATCCAGGTGCCAATCAGGGAGATGATCTGGCCGCAGAAGAATAGCCGGTAATTGCGGTGCCGCAAGGCACGAAACATCACGGGCAGCCGCGATGCGCGTTTTTCCAAAAGTGTCTCAGTACTCAGAGCGGCCGCCCTCTCTCAGTGTCGTAAAGCATACTTTAGGATCCCTGATTATCATAACATTGTATGCTGCCGAGTCCGCCCTCGTGAGGATTTTTCATCCTCTGCTCCCTGCCGGTTTATCCCGGCGCTTTCCAGCCCACAAGGGAAGAGGAACGGAATAACCCCGCGATCGGGGGAATTGATTTGACATTTGAAGGTCACTTTCTTATCCTGTAAAGCTTCGGCTTAACCGCTCAGGACTCTCGGCACACCTCGCAAGTTCCGCCTTGGTTCTTCCGAAGCCACTTACCATCCAAAAAGGAAAATGATCATGCCCGGCATTATTAAAGAGCGACTGTTCACTCCCGGTCCCACTCCGTTGCTAATGGAAGCGCAGGCGCGCACGCTGGCCGCGGCCAACGTTCACCATCGCACGGAAGCGTTTCGCAAGATCATGACGGAAACGCTCGCGTTGCTGAAGTATTACTACGATACCCAAAACGATGTGCTGATTTTCGCGAGTTCCGGCACCGGCGCCATGGAAGGCGCGGTGGCCAATCTGCTCTCACCGGGCGAGCGCATGCTGGTGGGCACGGCCGGGAAATTCGGCGAGCGCTGGTTGGGGCTGGCGCAGGCGTATGGAATTGAAGCGGTGAAGGTGGAGTCTTCCTACGGGCAGCCCGTGAACATTGACGCGATGAAGCAAAGGCTCGCGAGCGACGGGCCGTTCCGCGCCGTGTTCATCCAAGCCACGGAAACCTCCACCGCCGTCATGAACGACGTGCACGCGCTCGGCGAGGCTGTGAAGAATTATTCTGAGACCGCCCTGGTGGTCGATGCCATCACCGGACTCGGCACCTCCGACTTGCGCATCAACGAGTGGGGGCTCGATATCGTGATCGGCGGTTCGCAGAAAGCCGTGATGATTCCGCCCGGCCTGGCCTTTGCGAGCGTCAGTGAAAAGGCTTGGGGCTTGATCGCCAAGTCCAAACTGCCACGCTTCTATTTTGACTTCGCCAAGGAACGCAAGAACCAGGCGAAGGGCGAGACCGCCTACACTCCCGCCACCACGCTCATCATCGGGTTGCATGCGGCCCTTGAATACATCAAGAGGATGGGGCGCGAAAACCTGATCGCCAATGCCGCGATGCTGGCGGAAGCCTCGCGCGCCGCCGCCCAGGCGCTGGGGCTGAAGCTGTTCGCCGAATCTTCGCCGGCCAATGCCGCCACCGCGGTCTGCGCGCCGGCGGGCATGGATTCCGGCGCCATCGTTAAAGAAATGCGCACACGTTTCGGCGCGATTATCGCCAATGGCCAGGGCAGTATGAAGGGCCAGATTTTCCGCCTGGCGCATCTCGGTTATTTCGATATCGTGGATCTCTTCGCAGTTTTCGCCGGCCTGGAAATCGCGCTGCTGAAGCTGGGGCAGAAGGTGGAGCTCGGTTCCGGCGTGCGTGCCGTGCAGGAGGTTTACCTGCGCCACGCGGGGTGAAAAGGACCGGGGTTAGGGATCAGGGGTTAGGGATTAGGAATCGGTCCTAACCCCTAGATAGGAATTTTGACCTATGAAAATTCTCGTTGCTGACAGCGTTTCGGAACGTGCCGTGGAAATTCTGCGCGAGCAGGAATCCTGGGATGTGGTCTTCCTGCCGGCAAAGGCGGGAGCCAACGTCGCGGAAGAAATTCGCGACGCCGACGCCCTGGTGGTGCGCAGCGCCACCAAAGTGACCTCCCAACTGCTCGCTGGCGCCGCGCGGCTGCGCGTGATCGGCCGCGCCGGCGTGGGCGTGGACAATGTGGACCTTGACGCCGCCACGCAGAAAGGCGTGGTGGTGATGAACACGCCGGGGGGCAACGCCTGGAGCGTGGCTGAACACACCATGGCGCTGCTGCTGGCACTGGCCCGGCGTGTCCCCCAGGCCGATGCCTCCATGAAGCAGGGCCGATGGGAGAAGAAAAAGCTCGAGGGAATGGAATTGCGTGGGAAGACTTTGGGCTTGATTGGCCTGGGCCAAATCGGTTCGGCCGTGGCGCGCCTGGCGAAAGCCTATGAGATGCAGATCATCGCCTACGACCCCTACGTTTCCTCCCTGCTGGCCGGCGAGTTGGAAGTGAAGCTGGCCTCGCTCGAGGAAGTGCTGAAGTCGGCGGACTTCATCAGCCTGCACGCCTCCGCTACGCCCGAGACTCGCCACCTGCTCGACGCCCGGACCCTGGCGCTCGCCCAGCCGGGCGTACGCATCGTGAACTGCGCGCGGGGCGACCTGATCAATGAAGCGGATCTGCTGGCAGCGCTGGAATGCGGGCTGGTGGCCGGCGCGGGGCTCGACGTCTTCGAGGTCGAGCCGCCCAAGAATTCCAAACTCGTGAGCCACCCCAACGTGATCGCCACCCCGCATATTGCCGGCTCCACGGAAGAGGCGCAGGAAATCGTGGGCATCCGCATCGCGGAGCAAGTGCGCGATTTCCTGATCTCGGGCGTGGCGCGCAGTGCCGTCAACATTCCGGCAGTTTCTCCTGAGGAATTCAAGAAGCTTGAACCCTACATCCAGCTCGGCGAAAAACTGGGGGCGTTTCTGGCCCAAATCGCGGGGGAAAGAATCCGCGAAGTGCGGATTAGCTACGACGGCGGATTGGCGGAGCTGAACACTCACCTGGTGAAGAACGCGGTGCTGAAGGGAATCCTGAAGCCCGCGCTTTCCGAGCAAGTGAACCTGATTAACGCCGGTGCCCTGGCGCAGCAGCGCGGCGTGGAAGTGGCGGAGGTGCGCAGCGCGCGACGCGCGACGTTCTCCAACTCACTGGGTATCGGATTGTACACGGAGGGTGAAACCGCGACGGGTGTGGGCATGGTGGGCCAGGGAGGCACGCTGCGCATCTTGGGACTCAACGACATCGATATCGAAGCGCCCCTGCGCGGCATCATCTTGTTTATCCGCAATCAGGATGTGCCGGGCGTCATCGGCAAGGTGGGCACCATTCTCGGCGACCGCAAAATCAACATCGCCACCTTCACCCTGGGACGCAACCCGCAAACCCAGCAGGCCATCGGCTTGGTCAATGTTGACAATCAAGTGCCTGACGAGGTGCTCCAGGAAATTCGCGCCATTCCCGCCGTGCGCACCGCGCGCGTGGTGGAGGTGTAAACACCCGGCTCAAGTCATCGCACCCTCGGGCCATTGAGTTAGCGAAGGAGGGAGCGGCCACTGCACCCATGCAGATCTGGGTTTTCAAGATCAACACCAAGCGCGGGTGGGAATTTGATGAATACTTTCGCTCCCGCACGCGCGGGGTATACGCGATGGGTGACGAAGGCTGGATCCGCAGCGCCTCAAGCCTGCGTTACCTTCGCGAAGAAGTGAAGCGCGGCGACCTCTTCCTTTGTTACGAGGTCGACCGCAAGCAGGTGGTGGGGGTGGCCCGCGCTGCGTCCGATGGCCGCGACGTAGGCCTGGGTTCG
>Ga0315282_10014578_pt1 | contig 11681 bp, 17 predicted proteins | sample YL17G07_20_MG_FD_203693 | JGI IMG/M metagenome (GOLD analysis project Ga0315282, IMG submission 203693) | Sediment microbial communities from Yellowstone Lake, YNP, Wyoming, USA - YL17G07_20 | ecosystem: Environmental > Aquatic > Freshwater > Lake > Sediment | place: USA: Wyoming | collected...
CCTTTTCACCTCTCCACTCAACTATTTTAACCTTTTTCAGACTTTTCAGTTAACAGAGCCGTTCCTTCTAAGGTAGGCAATCTACTACTTAAACATAACGGTGAATTTTTCGCTGTTTGATAGCACACTTGTTTTTCACCAAACCATGCCTGGCGTTTGCCTTCTTGATAGGCTAATGGGTTTAATAACTTTTCCGTTTATGAGCGGCTCTTTTGTGCGGGTTTAGGCTAGGCTTTTTCTTTCACTTTAGCCTTCTTTTCGTTCTCCACTATTAGATTTTGCCCATTTATCCAGACGCGGAGTGCCTTGCCTACGTCAAGGGGAAAGTTTGAATCTGTGATTAGGTCCTTGGGCAGGTATAAGTAGTGTCGTGATCCTGTTTTGTAAATTTTGGTTTTTGCTTCTTTAACCATTGTTCCACCTTTTTTGTATGTTTATTTGAATGGTGGAATGGTTTATAAGGTTTTCTATACTGTGGTTTAGAAAAGTTTATAAGCAAGTTTAGATATAGGTTTATACAGAGGTATAAACATGATTTGTGCAAGATGCCTAAACGGAATGAAACGCAAACTCGATCAGTATGGCAGAGAGTATTTTGAATGTTCAACCTGTGGGCTTCGGGTGACGCATCAATGAAGAGCTTAAGCCTAACTGAACAGGAACTCCGCCTTTTCCAAAAAGAAGCAGAAAAGCTCGGCTTAGATGACAGCGACCTCATCACGGAATTAGTGCGCCGCTATTTGAAGCGCCAAAACCGCAAAAAATTGTAAGGGGCATGCGAAAATGAAGGTTTTGCTCAGAAAATGCTTGAGACGCATGGCACACAACGGATTGCTTGAATGGAACGGCGGAAACGGCAAGTGGTATCCGATCAACAGCAAAAACGTTAAGCCCCAGCCAGATTTGACTGTTGAAGATCCCTTTGAAGTCTTCGCCTACTGGAGAAAAGCCATGAGCAAGATTGTTGCGGGGCACATTGAAGTTTTCAATGGCGAATACGACAAAGAAAACAAAATCCTCACTGTTAGAAAACTTTAATTTCCTTTTTCTTTTTTTGGTTAGGATGCTCGCAGTATTTTCAGATTAATTCCTTTTTCAGCCGCGCCAAAACATAATCTTTAACCCATGAAGGCAAGGGGCTGCCCAAATACTGCTCTGTTAATTTGAGGCTTTCCATCCACGTTGTTATTTCTCGATTTTTTGTTGCATTTTTGGGTTCTAGGATGCGGAATGTTATTTTGCCGCTTTTAGTCTCATCGTATACATGCTGAAGCTCATGCAGCAATATGCAGGCTTGAACAAAAATAGGTTCTTTCGAAAGCGAGTTTTGCACAGCAATCGTTATTTCCAATTTGCCATCTATTTTGAAGATTGCGCATGCTTCTGACGCGACATCTTGTTCTGATAAGAAAAGGCTGTTTTGCCGATTTTGCTGCAAAAAGTCGAGATAGCCAGTTTTTTCTTTGAATATTACCAGTGCAGGCTTTATTGGTAACGGTCCCTTTTCCCTTTCAAACCACAAAAACACGCGAAAGAACAGCCTTTCAAGATCACTGATTGCTTGCAATTGTTTTCTGAACCTCAAACATTTTGCGGAATATATAGTCTATCATTATGGGCTCGTTGCTCAATAACAGCTCCGTCTGCCAGAGAACATCCTGAAGCGTATGCCTCACTTCTAAAATGCGAAAATAATCATCAATGCCATCATTGCTCAAAACAACATGCAACCTGTCGCCAGGCTTAAAACCATTATCTCCAAACGTTGTCAAAGTTAAAGTCGTAACCCTATCCTTATAATAGCTGAGGAGACTCTGCGCCTTTTTTAAGCACGCATCATCACTTGTCAATGAATCATCAGTTATAGGTTCAGGCATGCGAACACCATATAACCCTTGACTTGTAGAATCTGAAGCAGTTGCTCTCCATCTTCCATGACCAAAATATAAACCGTCAATAAGTTGGTTTTTGTTAACATTCGCCCAATGTGTATAAAACTCTATACCTTTAAGAGTCATCCAGTTTGGATTTCCAACCTTATTCCAAATTCCATTAGGATTAAAGGTTGCGTCATATTCTTGATTAGTTCCTAGTTGATATTGTTTTAAAAGCCATCCATAAGTTGGAGTTTCAATGTTCAATTCGAAATAATTACTCGTATCTGGTGCCAATAATCTTAACTTTTTAATGTCGGCACCAATATCCACGATGTAAACATATAAATTTAATGTTTTTAAAAGTCCTGTCCCGACCGCCGAAATCGTTTCTGAAAACCAACGTCTAAAATGAACATAATTTCCTGATGCTCCAGTCCATGCTTGCAAACAGTTAGCACCAACAACTTTATCTGCCGTGTTTATGCTTAGTTCTCCTAATACTGCGACCCAATTAGCTAAAGAATCAACAGTCCACGAATCCTTATCGGAAGGAATGCAATATCCTGTTTCGCCTGGAATACCAATTACTCCATCTTTTCCATAAACTTTTATTTTGTTTTTTACACGGTAAGTGTCATAATCAATCTTGTAACGTATAATCTTATCCGTCAAATCAACTGTGCTGTTGCTGCTGTTTCTTTGAAAAATCCATAGGTTACCAGGCGCATCAACATAACCATCGAAGCCAACTGCTCCGCCGCTTGTTTGGCATGCGTCAGCTACTTCTTTAATCACGTTCCATGGGGTTTTCTCGTCAAACTCGTAACTGTGTGTGCTCGCAATAGCGTTGCCCTGGTCCACGCCATAATCGCTGAGGTAACTGCACAGGGCTACTGCATCTTTAATAATTGTTTTTCCGTTTGTTGGCAATTCTATTTCACCTCCCCCTAAATTGCTCCGTCTCCATTAGTTAAACAACGAAGTCATCTTTGGGATGGGCAAAAAAGCCTTGAACAGAATTTATTGTTCCAAAAATGCGTTGCATTTCACCTGAACTGATTCTTTCTTCCACAGCCTTTTTGCATTTTGGGCATCGGAATCTTTGAATCAGCAGAGCACCGTTATAATTGAAGTCTATGACAACCATTTTTTCAGGCGGATGGTGATCTGGGCAGTAGAGATAGGTTGGGCTTGTCTTTAACGGATTTTTCTGCATTTTCATCGTTCTACGACACCTGCTCTTTTAAGCCTATCTAAAACTCTGTTCATCATTTTGTCAACGTCATAATCACTGGCAAACGTTGAACCCCGAGCGTCAACGTTCAAAGTTAAACCGCCAACGCCCGTGCTTGTTCTCGGCACAACATATTCTCCAGCATGCAAATAATACGGGCCCTCCTCACGTATTGGACCGCCAAACTGTCGGCTTGGAATTCGCGTGGCTAAAGCTATTCCAGCAGCCGCCGCTGCAGCTGCTCCCGCCAATATTACCCAGCCCCACGGACCCATCAACGCGTTAGCTATTGCCAGGGCAATTGCTTTCGCTTGAAGGGCTGCCGTGTGAGCCCATTCAGCAAGTGTGCTGGCTGCCACATAGGCAGCATGGGAAATGTGTGCGGCAATGCTTGCGCCTAATGCTAAAGTTTTCTTAGTTATGGCGCCAACCAAATTCCATTCCGCTACTTCTTGCGCCTTCAAAAGTCCAGTTAAAACTCCAACGGTTTTCGCAAAACTTTCAATAATGGTTAACCCTCGCATGGCAATGCCTATTGCATGAAGCCCAGCGGCAACTTCCTTTCCCACTTGGCTATTGCTGAAGAAAAGCTTGTTGAGTTCTCCGACGCTGTAGGCGGCTGCTTGAAACTGGTAAGCTATGCCCCGCATGTTGATCTGTATTTCGTTTGCCGTTTCTTTGACAAGGTTTTTGGCGCTAAAAGTTATTACTACACGTTTTTCCTCTTCAGTCATTTAAACATACCTCCTTTTTTCTTAAATTATTCCATTCTGATCGAAAATTTCAATTTTGGCTGGAAGACTATTTGAGAGGCTAATTAAGCTGCAGCCCAGACGGGATATTTTACTTTCAGTGTCTTGGACATAAAAAAGGCTTATGTCACCAATTGCTCTATTGCTTTTGGTTTGAACCTTGTTTTTCGTTAAAGTTTCTTGAACCATTTTTTCTGCTTTGGCTTCGCAAACTACAAACAAAAAGTTTTTTTTCATTTTTGAATTCTCCATTTAAACTTTTAATGTTTTGTTTAAACACGTTTATACAGAAAAAACTCGGTCATCGCCCTGGGATGGAAGGCAAAAAATGAAGCAAGGCTCACGAGGTCATCAAAAGATGACTATGACTTTTTGAGTTTATGCCTACGGTGCAGTTTTCTCGTATGCCGATTTGTCGGTTTATAACCAATTTTGATGGGCAAAGCTTTGATGTTCACCTTTTCCTGTCTTGCGAGCTTGAAACTGAACGGAATTTTGGTTTCTGCTTTTTCCGACATGACTTATTCAACCGTAACTTTAATTGCGTTCAATCTTTCAAAACTTGTAACATTAGGTGGGTTGCCGCTTGCATAAAACCGCAAAATGTCTGAGGGCAACGTGTTTGGATTCGTAACCAGCTCCATCAAAATATTGAAGGCACTTGCGTGCATGAGGTTCCATTTGAAAAATTCGATTCCGCCCTCTACGGGCACGTCTTTGCGGATGGTTAAGAAAACGTTTTTCCTGTTGCTTGTTGGAAACGCCAAGTCACATTCAAAACCCCAAAAGTTTATGCGTCTCAAATTCTCGTTCGGGCAGGTCAATGCGAAGTCTATGAGGGCGATGTTGATGCCACCTGGCTTCTCCACATCTCTAATAGTTAGGATGATGCCACAGTTGTTTTCGTAAGTTTTCAATTTGGAAGTGTCTATTTCTTCATTCATAACATTCACCTTAAATTTACGATACTACGAGTAACCATGTGATGCTCGTAGTATGCATCAAATTTTTCCTCTCCAAAACCAAATGTCCAATGGGCTACCACAGTTTGGACAGTTCTCAGGCCACACATTGTTGTTTTTGCGGTTATACAACAGTTTTAATTCGTTTTCATTCTCTGCCTGAAGCAAATTTGCGAAGCTGCCCCTATTTCTCACATCCAAATCAAATATGCATCCGCAAGCATGGCATTTAACTGTGACAACGGAACCTTTGAAGTTTTTAACGTCTGAGCCGCTGAAAGTGATTTGCTTATCCTTAAGTTTTTGCTGGAAAGCTTCCTCTTCAAGTTGAGGTTCAAGCTTTTTCTTTTCCTTTTCCAACTCACAAATTAATGCTTGCTTTTCATTGACAATTTTCTCGTAAATCGCCCTTTCCTCAGCATAGTTGAATCCATACCTTTTCTGAAGCCACAGTTTTAAAACTGGGTCTATGTGTTGTGCGTCACTGAGGGCTTGTAACTCGGCTTTTAGTTTTTGGATTTGAGCATTAACCGCGGCTGATTGCCTTTCCAAAGTTTGAAGCTTCGTTTCTCTCTTAAAAAAACGCAATTTACATCACGGCGGCTTCTGCGTTTTGACTCTTTGAATGTTGGTTGGGGCTGGCGGCGTAGGCTGTGTTATTGGTGGGGGCTGTGCTACTGCGCCTGTTTGGGGACCCCCAAATGTTGGCGGGGCTGTGACATTGGCAGGGGAAAATCTTGTCACATCTGGGCTTTTTGGCAAACGATCCTTATCTTGGCTCATAATTTCACCTCTTAAATTTTTATTAATCCTTTTTGGATGCACCTAATTACGAATTGCTTGCGCAATTCTGGGTCCTGTCGGTACAAGCGAAGGCGGATCAAAGGGTTTTCAGTCTTTGGCAATTTCTCGTTCAAGAACGAGTTTAACTCAAGTGCTATCTGCAGTTGCAACGGCTTCAGCTTGAAATTAGATTTTAAGAGTTCAATCTGCTCTTTCTCCGCTTCAGTCATTTGCGGCTTCTCATATCTTCCTTCGAAAATTTTCTGCAATTCCCACAGCTGATCATTCCACCGGCGTTTGCCTGCCAACATTTCGTCGAATTCATCTTTGATTTCTCGTTTTCCCTTCAACATTTTTTCCTCCTTTAAGGTTTTTTCAACAAAAAGTGAACGTGAGAAGTTTGTCTCTCTCTCAATAGTTGTTTGGATTTTTTCAACAGAAAGTCATGTTGAGACTTCTGTCTCCTTCTCATATATACACCGTAAATAATATTTTACACCGTAAGTCTGTCTCTCTCACCGCTTTAGCGTTGCGACGTATCTTTGATGCTGGTATGCACGTCGCATTTGAGAAAAACATTCGGAGCAGTAGCTTTTGGGTCTTCCGAAATCTTGCTGGGGCAGAGGCTCACCGCATATTTTACATCGCAGGCCCTCATACGCTTTGAACTTTCGTTCTTTGGTGGGATGAAAAATTTCATAATAACCGCTTTCGACTTCCCTTAGTATTTTTGATTCGTTCTCCATGACTCTTAAAATTTTGTCGCTGTCTCGCCTGATAGCCGCCCAGTAGGCTCGCATTTTCCGTTCATGATCCAGAGGAAACATGTAAAAGAGGTCTAAAGCCGATAATTCCGCCATTAACCTTCACTTTTTGAGTTTAGAATTAAACCGCATTTTTTGCAGAAAATTTCGCCGTTTTCGCCGTCGCCGATGGCTTCTCTGCAGCCGCATTCGGGGCATGGCTTCTTAAGTTGCACCACAAAACGAATTCTGGTAACATTATTTCTAACAGGCTCTTGAGTCATTCTTGGACCTTTCCTTTGAATGGTTCGTTTGGCTCTACTTCAACCGTGAAAACCTTAACGCCTTTTGGTAGGTTTTGCAGTAGTGCTTCCAGCTGGTCAAGTGTTAATTCCTTGCCGTTTACTGTTGCCATGTTTGGCGATTTGACATTATCGTAAACGATGACAATTATGCCGCCTTGCCCCACAGCCTGCTCTAATGCTTCCACTCGCTTTTTAACTGTTTCTTTCATTACCAATTCACCTCCCGCTCCTGCGCCTTTTCAAGCCTTTCAACACGCTCGAGAAGCTCTTCGATTTCAACGGTTTCAAGTAGTTTGCCGTACGCTTGAGTTGCACTAACAATTAACCTTCCCCAAGCCAACCGATCAGAATTGGAAGCCTTTTCATAGTCGAATTTTCTGCAGCTAACGCTTAAAACATGGTGCAAAACGCCGAAAAGGGTTTCTCTTTTGTCTTCAAGATTCAACTTTTCCGTAAGTTGCGCTTCAGGTTGCTCGTGTGGTTCTTCTAGTTGTGTCGTGTTTTTTCACCTCTTTTTAAATTTTGAATTAAACTTAACATGTAAACGAAACATACTACGAGCATATTTATATGCCTCAGAGAATTCATTTTTGAGCCTGCCTTTTTTCATTTGCCATTTCGCCAAAGGCAAAATGGTTTTGCCCGTTTTCAACGTAGAAGTTTAATTTAGGCTCTGATGGTGTCTTACCATCTTGCCAAGTTTGGGGTAAGTGTGTGTTACTAGAAGTTTCGTTGAGATTTGCTTCAATATGCTTGATGTGTGTTTGGACGTTTTCTGCTTCTACATTTATACCCCTTTTTTGGCAAGTTGGTAAGAGGGTGTTTAATAGTTTTTTGAGGCTTTCTAGCCAAAATAGGCGGTATTCATTTGCCTTTGTGCAAATGGCAAGGTGTTTAGGCTCTTCTCTGATAAGTTCGTAGGTGTATGGTTTAGTTGTTTCTATTTCGCGGAGGTAGCCTGCTTTTGCTAGAACTTTAAGGCTGCGGGCTGCTACTCGTGTTGAAAACCCAATTTTTTGTGCTACATCATTTTTGGTAAGTTGGCTGTGTGTTTTGAACAATTCCAAAATTTGATGTTGCCGCTTTTCTATACGTGTGATTGTTTCATTGAGAGTTGGCTCAAGGGTTTGCATAGCCCACAGAAAATCTTCTGGTGTGGCAATAACGTATTTGTTTTCGCCAACCTTTATGCATGGTCTTCGCTTTTGGTTAATTAACGTTAAGACTTTTACGAAGTTTAAGATTTTATCAATATGCGTGCGGAGTGCAACTTCTTGTTCTTTGGTTCCAGCCAAACTTATAATATGGGTTAAATCTTCTGGTGAAAAAACAATTACTTCAGCTTTCCAATCGTTAATGATTAATGCATTTCTGAAGTCTTCAATGTTTAAGGGTTTTTCCATGCCTAAAGTTTTCTTTAGGCTTTCAGGTATCATAGCATCGCGTATTTTTTTAGCGATTACGCGTTTAGTCAAAGTTGTATTATCGCTCATGCTTATTCGAAAGGTGCGTCGGAAAAGGTCCGCTTGAATGTCAACGTCAGATTCAGTTGTGATAAAGTTTTTTGCGTTTGTTTTTGCCCTGCCCATTTCCATTCTGCCCGTTGCCTCATCGCGCATTGGATATATTGTTTCTATGCTTTCGCCCTCACCGATCGCCCTGAGCCCTAGAGTGCCGGTTCGCGACTGGATTCCGCTTGCTTCGAAAATGAGGAGTGTTCCAGCAAACTCTTCGGGAATGTATTTGACAGCTTCCGGTGTTGCGGTTGTGAATTCGTAAATCCACTCTTTGGGAATTAAATCTTTAATTGCCCTTAAACTTTCATTTTTTCCTGCACCTGAAAAACCCGTTATTATTTCGCTTATTGGATAGCGTGTTTGACCGCTGACTATGGCCACAAAATTGCAGAGAAGAGTCTTGTCTTCACCAATCAATCTTTGCCTTCCAAACTCTAAAACATAATCTAGAAGTTTGGGATCTTCCAAAAGTTTCTCAGCCCTTTCAACTTCTTCAGGCGTTAAACTTATTGCCATGCCTTGAGAGGCTAGAGAGCAATTTTCGCGATTACATACACTTTTGAGAATTGCATCATTGCATCCGTAAACGTAGCCGCCGGTTAAGGCGCTTTTAACAATTGTTTCAATTTCTTTAGAATCTAATGGGGGCGAGTTGAACTTATTCCATCCATGCAGAACCTTCAAAACCTTTTCGGGACTGCTTTTCCTGAAGTTTGCCAAAAAACTTGCTATCCGAATCGCATACTCGTTCCTTAAGCCCTCGCTGGTTCCTTTAAAAAGTGCATCTACACATGGCGGAGTTTTTCCCTTGTAAGGTTTTGTGGATAAATCTTTCCGATCAAACCATACTTGAGGGTCTGCCTTTATACCTAGAACATTGTAAAAAATTTCCGTTAAATCATCAATTTCTGTGGGGCTGTTGTCATTCAAACGTGAATAGCCTTGGCTTGGAGCCATAATGCAATATTTGTTTTCGCCAAACAATTCTAAGCCATAATTGTTATGGTATGCGCTAATGCTCTTGGGCTTTTTACGTGAAAAATAAACAAGATGCAGGCCTCCGCTAGGTGTTTTTTCTGTCTGTGTTATTGGAAAATCCTTAAGGGCCTTGGTTCCTTTTTCAACTATTTCAAGGGGAAGATTTTTTACATCTTTGTCTATTACTGCCAGAAATAAGCCATTTTTTAATTGGGTCCCGCATATTACCGCAAAGCCATCCGCATTTTGCCATGGTTGAGTCTCAAACTCCTCAAAAGTTTGTCTCTGTGTTTGCCACTTTTCCCATTTTACAAGAGCTTTCTTATCTTTGGTTACGACAATGTTAAGGCCTAAATCAAAATATGCCTTCGCGGCTTCTTGAAGCGTCATTGTTAAACCCTCGTTTTTTTGGGACCTTCAGGGAAAAAGTTCCAGCAGGTATATTCTGCGTGTTGGCGGCATGTTCTACAGTCGTTAGGGGCAATGGGGTGAAATGGGTTTTTAGGGTCGCAACAGCCAGGCACATTCTCGCGGATGTGAATTTTTACTTTTTTGGGTTCACTCATTTTTGTTCAGCCTCCGCAGGAACAATTTTCAAGTATCGGACGTCTTTATGTTGGTATATGAGTCGGCATTTTTCCTCACTCAAAATAGCTTTTTTAATTTTTTCAATCTGGGGAACTGGAGCTTGAACCACGAAACCAGCAAAAAACAGAGTGTCTTCTGGTTCAAGTTTAAAATTTTCAAAAACAGTTGTTTTGAACGATTTTTTGCTCAAATCTGTTCAACCCTCAATCTATCTGTTTGAAACGAGATTCGCCTCAACGCGTTGAGGCCGTTTGGGCTGCTTTTGGCAGCTTTCCAAACGTTAATTTTCTTTTAGCGGGCGCATACATTTGGGACATCGTAAGGGCTTTTCCGTGCGCAAAATCCACTCATGCCCGCATCGTTTGCATTTTGCCCGCGCTAATTCTACCATATTTCTTTCACGCCTCCCTCACTAATATTACTAAAATCATGATGCTTCCTCAATAATGTTGTAGCAATTATATGCTCTTACATATAAACTTTCGCTTTGAAAGTTGTTAAGGAAAATTAGCAGATTCAGCTTTCAAAGAAAAAAGAGGAACTTACGGTTCACCATCAAGCTTTCTTTCCCCAAGCTTCTTTAGCAACTTGTCCTTTTCTATTAATTCCTCCATGTCTGGCCATATTCTTAAAGCTTCAACCGTGTCCTTATATTTTTGCAGTTCAGTTTTCAACATTTCAACTTCCTGCCAAAGTTTTTCTAGTTGGTTATGATTTAACGGTGAAGGCTTTGGAATTTCTATCCGATCCATCACGCTTGCATAGGCTTCCCGTAGCTCTAACGGGCTAACATAAGCCCCTTGATCTATTTGTTTGCCGACTATCTGTTTCCATTTGCTCTCCGACATTTTAATGCTTATGCGGTCTATGAGAAACTTGCGAAGACAATGAAACCTTACTCGCTCGCCATGCGTTTGTATCGCCGCTTTCAATGCTAGCCGCTTCAAGTTTTCCGTCAATTCTTTTTCTTGGATAGAGAGCATGGGCATATCATCGTTGTAAGCGCCTTTGCTTCGCAGTATTTGGAGCCAAACTCTTGCCGCTTCCAGACCGTCATCCGTCAAGAATGGATGGGCATAAACTCCTTCTTTTTGCGTGTAAATTTTGCCTAGAAATATTGGCGGTTCCTCACTTTCCCTCTGTTTGATGGCTCTAGCAAAATGGCCCTGTTTCAAGCTTAGAAAGTCAATTGCCCGCAAGCCTACATCTTTACCAGCGAGCAGGATATAACGTTCCTGCGGATTCCCGACCTTCGCCATCTCTTCTATGTCCTTTATAGAGAAGAGATAATCATGTTCAACTAGCCTAGCATTTTTGCCTAGTAAACGTTTCTGTTGTTTCGTCAGTTTGAGGTCGAGCCGGTGATAAGCAAAGAAACTCCGCACTGCGTGGATGAACGCTTGTCTTGCATTGTCGCTTAACGTTCTCCCGCCTTTCATTCGGAAAACTGCTTTTTGAGTTTTGCCGGTTCTTGCGTCCTTTCTTTCATAAGGAATCTTTGCCGATTTGGTAGTGTAGCTTTCTAGCCATTTGTAATAATCTACGACTCTCTGTTCAAACTTAAAATGTCGGCCTTCCAGATCAGCCAGCCTTTCCGAAACAAGCTTTTCAACGGTCCAACCGCCGCCCTCAGCTTCGTTGAGGTAATCGAGAAAAATCTTTAAGCCCATGCGATAAAGACGTTTTGTGCTAGCGGCGAATCCCTGGTTAAGCCAATCTTCAACGCTTTTTTCAACTTCTCGAATCTCCATACTTATCTCCAAAGTAGAGATAAGCAGATGTGCTATTTAACTTTTGCCCCTCAAAACGTAGTTATTTAAACTTAACATTTTCATATGCGCCTTTCTAATCAAGTCAGCTATTGTTTCCTTAGAGGGCATTGCCGCATTCAATGCAAGTGTATAGGCTTCTTTGTGGGCTATTTTTACAAGCATTTCCATGT
>Ga0315282_10014579_pt1 | contig 11681 bp, 6 predicted proteins | sample YL17G07_20_MG_FD_203693 | JGI IMG/M metagenome (GOLD analysis project Ga0315282, IMG submission 203693) | Sediment microbial communities from Yellowstone Lake, YNP, Wyoming, USA - YL17G07_20 | ecosystem: Environmental > Aquatic > Freshwater > Lake > Sediment | place: USA: Wyoming | collected...
CCACCCCCTCCCCCGCTCTGAGGGCGAAGCTGCACGCCGCACGCCCCGCGGTGTAGTGCGGCTGGTAGAAGAAGTGGGGGTTGAACGAGAACTGCAGGCCAGGTGCGTCCTGTACCTTGAGGCTGTGCCGGCCGCTCAGAGCCGCCTCATCCGTGACGGCAATGCTGTCCCCCTTGCCCTCGACCTGCACCATCGCCTCCGCGGGCGGGGCTCCCACCGGCGCCAGCTCGAAGTCCTCGCTGATCTCCAGCGGCGGCGCCGGCGGCGGCTCGGGTGGCCACTCCACCGGCGGGTACTTCAGGTCAGCAGCCATCGCCAGCCACTGCGGATCGCCGTACAGACCGGCCTGCGAGTAGTCGAAGGGCTCGAAGCCCACCCGCGGGGCCGGCGATCCCGGTCGCAGGTGGAAGTCACCGCCCTCCGGGTCCACAAAGAGCGGGTCCTCGACCAGCGATCCCGCATCCTCGCCCGCCGCTTGCCACTCGGGGAAGGTCAGCCCCGCGAAGCTGAGGGGCGCCCCGGAGGCATCCCAGTAGAGGTTGCTGGCGGACCGCAGGTTCTGCGCATTCCAGTTCATCAGGAAGAGCTTGGCGTCGCGCCAGTACACGAGGTTGCGCTCGAACGTCAGCGAGAGGTGCTCCTCGATGCGCGCCCGGCTGAGCTGCGCCTCGAGGTTCAGCGCGATGATGTTGTTGCGCACCACGTTCTCGCGCCCGTAGTGCTGGTGGTAGCCCGCGGTCTTGGTGCGGTAGATGAGGTTGTTCTCGACGGTGATCTGCGAGCTACCCTCATCGTTGTACACTCCCAGGCCGGCGTACCCGTAGCGGTCGTAGGAGTAGATGTCGTGGATCACGTTGTTGCTGACGGTCGTGCCGGGGCTGGGGCCGAGGGTGTACACGGCCCCCATGTCGCTCATCACACCCCAGCCCAGGTGATGCAGGCGGTTGTACTCGATGCGGTTGCGCTGCGCGAGGCTCTCCCCGTAGCCCCACGTCCAGCCCACGGAGACGCCGGTGTAGTAGAGGTCCGAGATGTCGTTGTGCGTGACCTGGTTGTCGCCGCTTTGGCCGATCCACACGCCGACCGCCCCGAGGTCAATGCGCCCGCCGCCGTGGATCAGGCAGTTGTCCACGGTGATGTGGCTAGTGCGCGAGGCCTCGTCGGGCCGGATGACCCCTTCGCCGATGCGCACGCCTCCCGCTCCGAGGTCGTGCAGATGGCACTCCACAATGCGGCAGTCGCGGCACCCCTGCCGGAACCAGACCGCGTCACCGCCGGTGTGGGCGACCTCGCACCTCTCCAGCGTGACGTCCCGGGCGCCGTCGGCCGTGATGGCCGAGGGCATGTTCACGGCCGCCTGCCCCGAGCCTTCGCCCTCCTCGGGGAGGAGGTACTGCGCGTGCTGGAACGCAAGCCCACTGAACCCGAGGTGCTCCACCCACAGCCCGGCCCCCGGCTCACCGACGAACCGCAGGAACTCCGAGGCGACCGGCGCCACGACCTCGGCGGCCGCGAGGTCCTCGCCGGGGAGCGGGATGATCTCTAGCGTGCCGTCGCGGCCGAGGAACCACTCGCCGGGCGCATCGAGGGCCTCGCGCACGTTCTCGATGTGGTACCGCTGGTTGGGCCCCCACATCATGAACGGCCAGACCTGCGTGCCGGTCGTGACCACCAGGTTCGTCGCGGGGTCCACCGAGGCCAGGTGGTGCCGCGAGACCTCCCAGGCGTGGTAGGTCACTAGCACCGCATCGCTCAGGTTGGCCCAGGGCTGCACATCGCCCGGCCGGGCGATGAACGCGCGGGAGGACAGGTCGGCCTGCTGCCCGGTCAGCGGGTCAGTGCCATACGGGACCTTGCGCAGCATGTAGTGGTAGAAGCGGTTGGGCGAGCGGGCACGGACCGCGCGGCGGCCGTTGACCCAGAGCTGCTCGAAGTACCACGCGCCCTCCGCGACGCCCGGCACGGTGGCCCGCCAGATGCCGTCTGCGGCGGCCGAAAAGCCCGTGATGCGACGGCCGCCGCTGAACACTGGCCGCGCACCGGGCGCCGCCTCGTAGCGGACCGGGCAGTCAGCCGTGCCGCTGTCCCCCGGCGTGAAGGTGACGGGTTCGGTCAGCAGATAGGTGCCCTCAGCCGCCACCACCTGCACCGGCTCGGCGAGCGGCCCCTCGGCCTTGAGGCGTCGCACCGCGTCGCGCGCGCCCGCCAGAGAGGCGACCGGACCGTCTGTGCCGCCGGCATTGGGCCGGGCCAGGCGGCCGCTCCACGCGTCGTCCCCGTCGGGGGCCATGTGCAGCACGACGGCCCCCGCCGGCTGGGCAACTAGCAGCGCCGCGGCGAGTACCCTCAGGGCTGTGGCGGCCCGAGCGGCTGGCATCCGGCATCACCCCTTGGCCGAGACGCGCTGGGGTTCCCTCCCCCGCGGCGTGTCCGGTTCGTCGCTGGTGTAGCCCACCATGTGTGCCGGCACATCCGCCCGATCCCGGGCGTCGAACCACCTCAGGAGGCGGTAGCTGGCGAAGGCGATCAGCAGCGTGAGCCCCAGGAAGGCGGGATAGGCGATCCGCCAGTTCCCCGGCCCGGTCATCATGCTCCACTCCGACATGCCCCCGATGCCGGCCAGCAGCGTCAGTGGCATGAAGACCGTCGTGATCAGCGTCAGCCGCCGCACAACGTAGTTGGTCTTGTTGGCGGCCATCGTCATCTGGTTGTTGATGATCGCCAGGTGGATCTCCATGATGCTCGCGATCAGCTCCCGGCAGATCTCGATGACCTCGAAGAACTTGGCGAGGTGATCGTAGATGTCCCGGAAGTCATAGATCACGTCCTGGCTGATGAACGGCGAGTCGCGCCGGCACACCTTGACCAGGATCTCGCGTTCATACACGAGGCTCTTGCGGACGCGCAGCAGCGTGCGCCGGAGGCGGATGAGGCGGCCCGGCCGGAAGTCGGCGGCCGACCCCAGCATCTCCTCCTCGATGTCGTCGAGCTGCTCCTGTAGGGCCTCGATCGCCGCGAACTTCTCATCCACGATGTCATCGAGCAGGACCTGCAGGAGGAAGTCCGGCCCCTTGCCGGCCTGCTGCAGATCGCGGCGCGCAGTGGTCTCGAGGCGTTCGCCGAGGCCGGTCTCTCCCTGACCGTGAGAGTGCACCGAGACCACGAACCGGTCCCCGAGGAAGAAGTTGACCTCCTCCACCGCGGCGTCGCCGGGGCCCTGACGATAGCGGTTGAAGAGGATGAACGTGTGGTTCGGGAACTCCTCCATCTTCGGCACCTGGTCCTCATCCAGGCAGTCCTCGATGGCGAGGGGGTGCAGTCCGAGCGGCTCGACGAGCGCGGTCAGCACCTCGAGACTCGGGTCGCCGAAGTCGAGCCAGAGGAAGCCGCCCTCCTGCCGCGCGGCGAGGGCCTCCGAGAGGCTGTCGGCCGCGTGCAGCCCATCCGTAGGGGTGATGACGAAGTAGCGACTGCTGGCCATGCGGCTCAACCTCCCGGCGGCGAGCAGTGCGGCAACCCGCATCCGGCGTGGTCGTTCAACAGAGGCAGGTGACGCACCTACACCGAGGCCGCCTCCGCGTGGCGCGGGCATTCCTTGCTTGCCCTGAGCCCAGTCGAAGGGCCCGCGATCCTCCCTCTGCGTCAGTGGCGCGGGCATTCCTGCCCGCGATCTCCGTCTCCGCCAGTGGGGCGGGCTTCAGCCCGCCATCCGACGGCGGTCTCCCCCACTCGCGTGGCGAACTGCACCACTGCCGTACCGCGCGCCCGGGCCGACTGCCCCTGGAGGCATGAGCATGTGCACGACGAGCCGACTGCCCGCCCGCGGGCCGTCTCTGGCGTCCTCACGCTCACGAGGCTGGTGGGGCAGGTGGCTCGTTCATCCTGAGCGTAGCCGAAGGGCCTGCCCAGCACCCACCCCGGGTACCGCGGGCCGCCGCAGCACTGTGCTGCCTGTGGTCTTCCTGCCCGTGCTGCTCGCTGCCGCCCAGAGCACCGCCTCCGCCCAGCCGCCTGAGGGCGACGCTCCACACGTCACGTACCTCGGCCCCGTGGCGGCCGATGTCCTGTGCCTCAAGGTTCGGGAGGGCCGCGTCGAGTACGCGCAGCAGGTGCCTTACGAGGCCCAGCCCGGCGACCGCATTGAGGAGCCGGACACGGGCCGTTGGGTGGTGCGCGACGGGCGCGATGCCGGCTGCCTCGTGGGGCGCGATGGGAAGCTCATGTTCACCTTCGACCGCGTCGTGGGCGGGCGGCTGGACCCGCAGCGCCTGGAGCGGCCGACTACCTTCGCCCTCTCCTGCGCCGACGACCCGCACTACGCCCAGCCGCAGGCGCCGCAGGCCGTCTACCGCAAGACCAAGCCGACCGACATGGCGCAGACGGGCCGCTGGGCGTTCGACTTCCCCCTGGAGCACACCGTCTACCTGCGCCTCCCCGCGCCGCTTGTGGAGGGATGCCAGTACCGCCTCGCCTTCACCGAGGACCTACTTCCGCCGCAGGAGTTCACCTACGAGCCCGCCCGCCTGCGCAGTGATGCCGTTCACGTGAGCCACCTCGGCTTCCGCCCCGATGACCCCGCCAAGAGCGCGTTCCTCTCCTGCTGGATGGGCACCGGTGGGGCGCTCTCGTACCCCGCCGACCTGCGGTTCGAGGTCCTCGACGACGAGACGAACGCCAGCGTCCTTGCGGGGCAGCTCACGCTGGCCAAGGCCGCCAACGACAAGACGGAGGATGCCTACAACAGCAACTACAACGGGACCGACGTCTACGAGGCCGACTTCTCCGCCCTTCAGCGCGAAGGCGGCTACCGCGTCTACGTGGTCGGCGTAGGTTGCTCCTACCCCTTCCGCATCGCCGCCGACGTCTGGCGCGAGCCCTTCATGGTTGCGACCCGAGCCTTCCTCTACCAGCGCAGCGGCATTGAGCTAGGCCCGCCGTTCATCGCCTACCACCGCCCACGTTGCTTCCATCCCGATGATGGGGTGAAGGTGTTTGCCTCAACCTGCGGCCTCATTGACTCCGGCAACGGCCTCGGCACCGAGGCCACCAACTTCGGGAACCTCGTCGCCGGTCTCACCGACGAGATCGTCCCGAACGCCTGGGGCGGCTACATGGACGCCGGGGACTGGGACCGCCGCATCCAGCACCTGACGGCGACCCGGCAGCTCCTGGAGCTGATGGAGCTCTTCCCGAGCTACTTCCGGGACCTGCCCCTCAACCTCCCCGAGTCGGGGAACGGCCTGCCCGACATCGCCAACGAGTGCCTCTGGAACCTGGACTGCTACCGGCGGATGCAGACGCCGGAGGGCGGCATCCGCGGCGGGATCGAGTCGTCCGAGCACCCGCGACGCGGGGAGGCGAGCTGGAACGAGTCACTGACGGTGATGGCCTACGCGCCCGACCCCTGGTCCAGCTATGTGTACGCTGGTGTTGCCGCGCGGGCCGCGGGGGTGCTGCAGGGCCTCAACGCCGAGCTGGCCGCCACCTACCGCGACAGCGCGCTGGCGGCGATGCGTTGGGCCGAAGCGAAGCTGCCGGAGCGCGCCGGCAAGAACGACCCGCACCCCGTGCAAGACAGCCGCAACCTCGCCGCCGTCGAGCTCTACCGGCTGACCGGCGACGAGGAGTGGCACCGCCTCTTCCTGCAGACCACGGTCTTCACCAACCCGCAGGCGCCGCTGTATGAGTGGCAGCACCACGAGCAACGCGACGCGGCGTGGGTCTACCTGCGGACCGAACAGCCGGGGGCGGATCAGGCGGTCAGGCAGAACTGCCTCAACGCCACCCGCCGCGAGGCGGACGAGCGCGTCCAGGAGGGCCGGCAGACCGCCTTCCACTGGACGAAGAACGCCTGGGCGCCGACTTCCTGGGGTGCGCTGACCACGCCGGACGCGATCACGCTCGTGCGGGCGCACGCCCTGACCGGCGACGAGCGGTACCTGCGCGCCGCGGTGCTGGCCTGCATGTCCGGGGCGGGCGCCAACCCGCTGAACCTCTGCTACACGACCGGCCTGGGGTACGAGAGCCCGCAGCATCCCCTCCACGTGGACACGCGGGTGATGGGGATCAAGCCCCCGCCGGGCCTCACGGTCTACGGTCCAATGAACGATCCGAGATCGGAGTACTGGGCGACCAAGCTCCTCGACACCGTCACCGTACCGAAGCCGGCCGACTGGCCGACGGTGGAGGCCTACTGGGACATCTGGCTGGACCCCGCCCTGACCGAGTACACGGTGATGCAGACGCTGACCACCACCGCCTACACCTGGGGGTACCTGGCGGCCCGTTCCGTGTCACCCTGAGCCAAGCGAAGGGTCTGCGCTGTGGTCACCTCCGGGTAGGACAGGTTGTCTCAACCTGTCTTCCGGTCCGCGTAGGACGGGCGTTCCTGCCCGTCCGCGGTGGTCCGCCAGGAGGGGCCGAATGCGAGGCGGACGCCCGGCGTCCGGCGAGCATCCGGCCCAAGCCGTGTCGCCCTGCCTGCCCTGTGGCCCTCTCCGCCAGTGGGACCGGTCGCGAGGCCGGTCATGCGTCTCTACGGCCCCACCACCCGCTTCTTCGACCGCGGCCCCCACCAGGCGGGCGCCACCTCCCAGGGGCCGTCCGTGAGCTGCGTGAGCCCGGTCCCGTCGGCATTCGCGACCCAGATCGTGCTCCGGTCGGCTGCCTGCTGGCAGAGCGCGATGCGAGTGCCGTCCGGCGACCAGGACGTCCCGGTCCAGGGCCCGGGGGGCAGCGGCAGGGCGTGCTCATCGGTGCCGTCTGGCCTGATCAGGCGCAACTCATCGGCCGCGGGCGCGTAGAAGGCGATCAGCCCTGAGCTCGGCGACCAGGCGAAGCCCGGCCACGCCTGCGTGGCCGTCACCCGTCTGCGGCCCCCTCCATCGAGGCCAATGGTGTAGATGCCTGGCCCGTCGCAGTCAAGGACCGCGAGGAGCCGTCCGTCGGGAGACCAGCAGACGCTGCCAGCCTCACCCGTGTTGGGCACTCGGCGCTCGTCCGTGCCGTCGGCGCCGATCAGATACACGCCGGGTTCGGGCTCGTCCTGGCTCTGAAACGCGATGGTCTGGCCATCCGGCGACCAAGCGAGGGTGACAGGGAACTCGCCGGTGTTGCCGATCAAGTCCATGCGGCCGGTCCCATCAGCACTGACCACATAGGCTGTGCAACGGCCCGGCCCGGGGGCCTCGTCATAGGCCAGACGCGTGCCGTCCGGCGCCCACGCCAGACTGATCCCCACGCCCGCCGCACCGATGAGGTGTAGCTCCGTCCCGCCCGGCCGCACGGCGTAGATGCCACCCTCTGGGCCCCAACGCCGGAACGCAATCCACTCTCCCGGCCCGGGTGGCCCCGTCGGCTGCTGCGCGGGTCCGCCCGCCAGTAGGCCCAGCATGCCGCTCAGTGCCCATGGTTGCATAGCAGCTCGCCTCCTCCGCGAGGCCTTACGGCCCCACCACCCGCTTCTTCGGCCGCGGCCCCCACCACGCGGGGGAGTGATCCCAGGGGCCTTCCGTCACCGTCGTCAGGCCGGTGCCGTCGGCGTTGGCGGTGCAGATCGTGGCGCTCTCCTCATCGTACCGCACAAAGGCGATCCTCGTGCCGTCGGGAGACCAGGCTGGCTGGCGGACAGGGCCGCCTGGGGGTAGAGGCAGCGCGTGCTCGTCGCTGCCGTCGGCGTTGATGAGGCGCAGCTCGTCCTCGTTGCGTGTGCAGAAGACGATCCGCCTCCCGTCCGGCGACCAGGCGACGCCCTCCTGATCGGCTTCGGTAGCGGTCAGCCTCGTGCGGCCCTCGCCATCGAGGCCGATCACGTAGAGGCCGGGCTCGTACTCCCCGACCACGGCGATCCGGCGCCCGTCCGGCGACCAGCACGGCCCATGGGCATCGCCGGTGTTCGGTATGCGCTGCCCCTCGGTGCCGTCGGGGCGGACCAGGTAGACCCCGGCCTGGTCCTCCTCGTAGCCCTCGAACGCGATCCAGTGGCCGTCCGGGGACCAGGCCGGGTTGGAGGCGTAGTCGGTGCGCGTACCTCTGAGGCGCTCCCGGCCGGTGCCGTCGGCGTTGATGAGGTGGATCGCTGGCGCTTGCTCGTCCTCCACGCTGAAGGCCAGGCGGGTGCCGTCGGGAGCCCACGTGAGGTCGGTGGCGGACTCCTCTCCCACCAAGCGCTGGCCCTCCGTCCCGTCCGGCCGCACGATCCAGATGCCGCCGCCGCCGTCCCGGCCCTCCCGCGCGAAGGCAATCCACTCACCCGGGCCGGGAGGGCCCGTCGCCTGTTGGGCGCGCGCCTCTGGAGCGCACAGCGCCACAGCCAGCGCGACCGCGACTGGCCATCGTCCCATTGCGGCTCGCCTCCTCCCGGCCGCTACCTCCCCGGGGCCCGCGGCAGCGGCACGTTCTCGATCTTGAACGGCACCCGCACGGTGGGGTCCATGGGGCAGCTCACCCGGAAGTTGATGCGGGCTGGCTGGAAGTCGCCCTGGGGCTGGAACCCGTACTCGAGGTCCCACGTGAAGTTGCCCTCGCCGCCCCCGGAGCTACTGCTCGTGCTGTTGGGCGTGCATTCCGTGCCGTCGGCGCCGACCAGCACCGCCTCCGGCTGCACCTGCGGCCAGTAGGTCGGCCCGCCAGCCGGGTCGGGCGGCACGGTGAGCACCAGCTTGAACCGAGCCCGCTGCGGGTCGTCCGGCGTGCCATACCCGAGGAAGGTCAGCTTGAGATGCTCCGTCTCCTCCTCCACATCCGCGTCGTTGAGGTTGAAGTCGACATCCATCTCGTCCACCAGCGCGTAGGTGAGCAGCTCCCCCTCGACCGTAATGCCGGTCGCGTCGGCGGGCGGCGCCTCGAGGCGGTAGGCACCCGTCTGAGGGCGGTTGGTATCTGGGGCGCCACCGCTGGCCTCCAGGGCAGCGCCGGCGTTGGTGATCACGCGCGCCACGGGATCGAACCGGTACAGCTTCGCCGTCGCGTCGTCCGTGTTGCCCTTGGCCTCCAGATACACCACCATCTGCTCCAGCGGCTCAGTGGTGGGCCCCTCCTCCCCGAAGTCCAGCAGCAGGCTGCGGGTGACGGCGACGCGCTTGACGCTGATGGTGTAGTCCTCCGCCACGCACTGCGGCCGCTGGGCCTGCGCGGCAGGCGGGGCGAGGGCGAGTCCGGCGAGCAGCAGACTGAGCATGTCGTACGGCCTCCTCCTGTGTCACTGCCGTTGAGAGGGGCTACGGAGCCCTAACCACCCACAGATTCGGCACCAGGCCACTCCGTCCTGCCACCGTCCGTCTGTAGGTGTCACCCTGAGCGCCAGCGAAGGGTCTCTGCCGTTCACCGATCCTGCGGGAGGCCTCTCCCCCCATGTCGCCTCGCGAACGTGCCCTCGCCGCCGTGGCGCACGAGCAGCCCGACCGCGTGCCCGCCGACTTCTGGGCCGAGACCCCTACCATGCGACGCCTCTACGCGCACCTCGGTTACGAGGACGAGGAGCGGCTGCTGCAGCAGCTTGAGGTGGACGTGCGGCACATCAACGCGATCGAGCCGCCGGAGCGCGCGGTCGCCGGCGGCCTGTACCAGAACCACTGGGGCGAGCGGTACCTCTACCGCGAGACCGGCTGGGGGCCGATGCGCGAGGACGTGAAGGGCGCCCTCGCCGGCGCGCAGAGCCTCGGGGAGCTGGAGGCCTTCCCCTGGCCGACCCCCGACGACTTCGACTACTCCCAGCTTGCCGCCACGGGCCGTCGTCGCGAGGCGTACGCGCTGCTGTACGGCTTCGCCGATGTCTGGCAGCGGCCCGCGCTGGTGCGCGGCTGGGAGGAGATGCTGGTGGACATGGTCGAGCGCCCAGACTGGGCGCACTGGCTATGCCACCGCTTCACGGACTTCTACATCGAGGACTACACGCGCGCCGCGGAGATCACCGGCGGGCGCATTGACCTCTACCTCGTGATCAGCGACCTCGGGCACCAGCGCGGGCCGCTGATGTCGCTGGCGATGTTCCGCGAGTTCGTCGCGCCGTACATTGGCCGGCTGGTGGACACTATCCACAGTCTCGGCGCGCGGGCGCTGTTCCATAGCTGCGGCCTGATCGCGTCGTTCATCCCCGACCTGATCGCGCTGGGGGTGGATGTCCTGGACCCGATCCAGCCGCTAGGGCCAGAGCTATCGCCCGAGCGCCTCAAGGCCGAGTTCGGCGACCAACTGAGCTTCCACGGCGGCCTGGACATGCAGCGCCTGCTGCCCCGCGGCACGCCTGACGAGGTGCGGGCCGAGGCCCGTCGCTACTGCGAGGTCCTGGGCCGCGGCGGCGGGTACATCCTCGCCCCGGCGCACCTCTTCCAGCCCGACGTCCCGCCGCAGAACATCCTGGCGTGCTACGACACGCAGTTGCGCGCGTCCGAGTAGGCCCGACACTCTTGTCGGGCCGTGGTGGCGGCGTCGTGTTCCGCGTCGTCGGGTACTCCGGGCCCTAACGGCAACCCCTCGCTGACCTGTAGGCCCGACACTCTTGTCGGGCCGCTGTGGCCACGTGGTGCTGCCGTTTGCGCCAGCCGCTCACCGCGCCTTGCGCCGATAGGAGGCAGAGCCCGATGCGGCATCAACCACTCGTGCCCGTCCACCTCGCCCTCGCCGCAGTGGCCGCCTCCGTCGCCTGCGCTGCCGCCCCTCCCGCCGGAGGTTCCCACGCCATGACCGCCCACCCCCTCCGCCTCCTCCCCTACCCCCAGGACGTGCAGCGCCTCGCCGGCGCCCTCCCCCTCGGCCCTCCCGAGGTCCTGACCAACGACGCCCCAAGCCCCACTGAGACCCTCGCCGCCGACAACCTCCGCGCCTTCCTTCCCCGCCGCGGCAGGGCGATCGCGGTGCGTCTCGGCTCCGCCGAGGAAGGGTACGACCGCGCCTGGCTCTCGCGCGAGGAGCGCGCCTTCCTCCAGGCCGCCGACACGAGCCCCGAGGCTTCCGTACTGCACATCACGCCGGACGGCATCACCATCGTCGGCAAGGGCCGCTTCGGGATGCTCTACGGCGTGCAGACCATCAACCAACTGGCCCGCGAGGCCGCCCGCAACGGCGCGCGCGACCTGCCTTGCCTCACGATCCGCGACTGGCCCGCGCTGCGCTGGCGCTGCCTCTCCCCCACCCTAACCTGGTACTCCGGCTGGAACCGCCTCGAGGGCTACGACCTCTGCAACTACACCGAGGACGAGTGGAAGTGGCTCGTGGACTGGTCGCTGCTGCACAAGCTCAACGCCTGGGCGGTCTGCATCTGCGGCTACTGGCCCTTCACGCTGCCGGGGTACGAGGAGAGCACCCTCGATGTGGACTCGTTCTTCTTCAACCCGAAGACCGGCCAGAAGGAACCGCGCCGCTTCGTGCACCGCAACATCCAGGCTGAGTTCTACCCCCGCGTCATCCGCTACGCCCAAGAGCGCGGCATCCACGTCTACGCGTACATGGCGATCAACTCCTTCGATGGCGGCTACATGCTGCATCACCCCGAGGCGAACGCCGGCGGCGCCGCGGAGATGCTGCCCTTCGCCCCGGGTGTGCATGAGTACACCGACGCCTTCATCGGCCGCCTCGTCGAGATGGGCTTCGATGGGTTCGTCTTTGAGAACCCCGAGGCGTACCATGTCCCCAACCAGAACGACGAGTGCTACCGCACGTTCTGGGAGCCGTGGGCCGAGAAG
>Ga0315282_10014580_pt1 | contig 11680 bp, 11 predicted proteins | sample YL17G07_20_MG_FD_203693 | JGI IMG/M metagenome (GOLD analysis project Ga0315282, IMG submission 203693) | Sediment microbial communities from Yellowstone Lake, YNP, Wyoming, USA - YL17G07_20 | ecosystem: Environmental > Aquatic > Freshwater > Lake > Sediment | place: USA: Wyoming | collected...
CCACGGGTACTTCTACTTCGGGCCGAGGCTCGTGCACCAATCGGGGGTTCGAAGAATGCCGTCTACAGCCCTGGTTCCAGAGTCACTGCAGCCTCACACGTGACCCCAAGCTTACCTCGCCCCCCGCTTCCTGTCAAGCCCACGGCGTCTAACGCTTGTAAACATTTGTTAACGTCGCTGTTCCCCACGTGCATCCCTGCTGGCAAGCCGCAACGCAGGCACGTCCCGCGACCGTAAGGCGTGCTTCCAGTGCCTGGCCCCGAACTCCTTCTTCGCCAGCACGGCCTGCACCCCAGCCACGTAGATTCCGCGGCCCTATCCCGGGCGGCGAGGCCCGCCGGACTCCCAGCCTCCTGCCTCGCGGCCCGCGCGCTCTGTTGAGATGTCCCACTCCCGCGACGTCTCGCCGTGGGCAGCCTCCCACACGCCGCGAGTCCAGGCCGCCATCAGGCGGGCCAGCAGGAACGGATGAGCCAGCACGGTGGCTAGCCCCGGCCGATCGTACCTCGCCAGGCGGCCGATCAGGAGTAGGCTCCGCACGATGGGCAGTAACGGGATCAGGGCTGGGTAGCGCAATGCAATGGCCCCTTGAAGCTCGGGACTGGCCGAGCGGCCGTCAACGAAGCCTCGGCCAAACCGCCGCTGGTGAAACAGCACCGCGTCGAGCGTGTCTCGACTCAGGTGCTCCACCCAGGCTCGACGCGCCACCCGGAGTGGCCCATATCTCCTAACGAGTGCACGGCAGAGGATCGGGTCCGGGTTGCCGAGCACGCTGCCGTCGAACCCGCCCACGGCAAGGAATGCTTCTCGCCGGACGGCGAGGCCCGAGGTCGAGGCTGTGTTGGTCCAGTCGGTTCTGGACAGGCAGAGAAGGTAGCTGATATGCAGCAGGCGATCCATGCGTGCGAGGAGGTTCTCGTCGTCCGGCCCGCGGATGGGGGCTGTAGCCCCCGGCGCGTCGGGATGGTTTTGCAGCTCTTGCTCGATAGCCTCCAACCAGTTGCTCGACGCCACGCAGTCGCTGTCAATGAACGCAACGACCTCGCCGGAGGTGGCCTCGACGCCGCGGTTCCGTGCAGCACCTGAGAGCAGCCTCTGGTCCGCGTGAATAACCTGGGCCTGCGGGCAGAGGTCGGGCAGGAGATCCGTGGTCCCATCGTCGGAGCTGTCCACGAGGCAGATCTCATCCGGGGGCCGAGTCTGTTCGCCGAGCGCCGCAAGGCATCGGTGAATGCAGCCTGCACCACGCGTGGACAGCATGTTGTAGATGGGTACTACGACGGTTATGGTCATCGGCTATGCCTGAAGGGAAACTCAGCGCAACTGTTCCGCTGTGCCAAACTGCGAAGGGCGGAACTGCCTCTTCCTGGTGCCCACTACCCGCCCCGACCAGTTCGGTCTTGGTCCCCCCTCACCCGCCAAAGCGGCTCAGTTGCTCCTCGTAGACTCGTACGATCCCGGCTATCTGCCGCTCGATGGTGAAATGCTCGAGCACGCGCTGTCGCCCGGCCTCGCCCATCCGGCGGGCTAGGTCGGGGTTTTCGAGAAGCTCCAGTATGCGCTCCGCAAGGGCCTCATGGTCGCCGAGGGGGACAAGGTATCCGGTTTCCCCATGCACGACGACCTCGTTGAGCCCAATGACATTGGTGCCGACTACGGGCTTGCGGCAAGCCATTGCCTCGCAGGCCACGAGCGGCAGGCCCTCCCATTTGGTCGGAAAAGCGAAGACGTCGAAGTCATGCATGAGCACAGGCACATCGTGACGTTCTCCGAGCATGTGAACCCGTGCCTCAAGGCCAAGCTGTGATCGCAGCCGCTCAACCTCGGCGCGCAGTGGCCCGTCACCCACCATGACGAATTGCACCTCGGGCCGCCGATCGAGTATGCGACGCGCCGCACGAAGAAAGCAGTCTGGGTCCTTGTGTTCGGCCAGACGGTGAACGTGTCCAACGAGCGGTTGGCCTTGCTCGAGACCCAAGAGCTGCCGTAGGACCCCTGTGTTTGCTACCCTATCAAAGGTCGCCACGTTGGCTGCATTGTAGACCACGTCGGCCTTGACCCCCGTGTGCCTGGTGAACTCCGTGCTTAGGCCCTGGCCGACGGCGAGGTAACGGCAACGCCCGCCGCGGGCAAGCCAGCGATAGGTGTGTGGACACACCATGCGCCCGAACCCCGACTCGCGATCGTCGTAGTAGTCGTAGACGCCCTGGATGTGGCCGATTCCCGGTACGCCCGCCGCCCAGGCCGCGAACTGGCCGAGGGCATTGGCGTGGTACATGTGAGTATGAACAAGGGCTGGCTTCTGCTGGCGTACCTGATGCCATATCCAGAGCGCGGCTCGAGGCCACGGCGGGTGCACCTCGGCCGGTGCCAGGGTCTGCACCTCGATCCCCGCTTCCTCTAACTCACGCACGTACGGCCCACCTCTCGTAGCACACACCACCGGCACGTATGGCGCCGGCAGGTGCTTGCAGATGTCCACCAGCGCCCGCTCCGCACCGCCGGTTCGGAGTGAGTAGATGAGATGGAGGACCTTTGCCATGCACCGATCCTGCGCCCGTTTGCCAGCCTCGCGTCTGACTGCTCACGCACGACCGGCATATTGCGTACGAGGACACCACGCCGCCCTTGGTGGCAATGCTACCGACCTCCGACGCGCCGACGCTGTCCTGGTTCGGCCCGGGCGCTCGCCGAGTGGTGTTCCTCCACCGCCTGGGGGCACCTGCCGGAGGACCAACAATAGCGCGTCGCTTTCGGCCCTTGAAACGTCCTGCGAGTACCCAGCATCGAGCGGTCCGCCGGCTTTACCTCCGCTTGCCGCAGCCGGTGTGTCACGTGCCCCAGTGCGCAGCGCTCGTTGTTCATGCAGCTTGTCCCTGGTCAGGCACGGCGATGCCTGTCAAGCTCGGATCCGGTCTCCGCTGGCTTCCGGGGAAGGCCCCTAGCTGCCACCCGCCCTCGACAGTCAGGGGTCACGCAACAACTCCTCGTAGATCGCTTGGATCGCGTGGACATACGTTCCCACCGAGAAGCGCTCTCCAACCTGTCTTCGCGCGGCCTTCCCCATTTCTCTGCGCATGTCGGGATTGCGTGCTAGAGTGACGATGGCGTCTGCGAGCGCGCTCTCATCCCCTGAGGGTACCAGGAGTCCCGTCTGGCCGTGACGCACTATGTCGCGAAGGCCCCCAACGTCTGTTGCGATGACGGGCCGTTCGGCGGCCATAGCTTCAAGCACCGCGCGGGGACATCCTTCCGTCTGGCTTGGCATCACCAGCACGTCGATTGCAGGGTAGAGGGTGGGCATGTCTTGCACGAAGCCAGTGAACCTGAGCCGCCCCTGAAGCCCGAACTGCCGAGTCATTGCTTGCAGCCGTTCGCGGTACCGCACGTCTGCTGCAGAAAGAACGTCCCCGACAACCAGTCCAACGCAGTTCTCCGCCTCGCGGCAGGCGCGCCGCAGCGCCCTAATGAAAAGGTCCTGTCGCTTGAGTGGCCCGATCCAGGCAACCTGGGCGAACACCAGGTCCTGACTGCCAACACCCAATCGGCCTCTTTGCGCCTCCCTGCGGGTCTCATCGAATCGAAAGCGCTCCGTATCCACGCCGTTGTACACAACACGAAGCTGCTGGCCGCGCCTCAGCAAAGGGCGCCAGGTATCGGCTTCGGACGAGGATGTAGCGACGATCGCAGACGAGAGAAATGCGCCGTACTTCCAGAACTGGAGACGGGTCACCTGAGTCCTCGTGTGGCATACGGACGGTATCCGGGCGAGCGACCCAAGCGCCGCGGCGTAGTGATTGCAGAACACACCGTTCGCGTGGATGAGATCCGGCTTCGTGCGGCGTACAAGGTGCCAGGAGCGAAGAAGCTGCTGGCCAAAGCGCGGTAGAACTCGTGGATCGCGCAGGACGAGATGCCGAAGTTCTCCAGAGTGCGCCACGGCCCCAAGAGCTTGCAGAGCCCCTCGTAGGGCGTTCGATCGCACGATTGCATGAACAGCAAAGCGCTCCCGGTCTAGGCGGCGCGCCAGTTCCAGCAAGCTCCACTGCGCGCCGTAGAGATTGCCGTATGCTTGAGCATTCGCGTCTAGGTACAAGATGGTGAACCGTCCGTCCAGTTCGCTCATGTCCATTGCCTCCCATCAATGCACCGTTCCCGCAACCCAGCTCACAGACCCTCCTGCGGGGAGCTTTCGTGCGAACCGGCCGCCCGGTTCCTCCCCCGCAAGCCCATCACCGGGTACCCGCCGGGACGGTGACCAAGCTCGCAGCCGCACTTGCAGCCCTTCGCTTGGGGGGACAGGCGATCTCCACTGTTTGCCTTAGGACGGATGCGGCGGTGGCCTCCCTTGGCAAGTGTCATTCCACGAACACCGGATCCACGTGCCATTCGTTGCCCTCCCCCCAAGGGCTTGCCCCGTGGCCGATTAGGCCGCGGCGCCGGAGTGGGTCGAGCAGGAATTCGCCGCCATCCGGAAGTAGCGTGAGGGCTGCTCGCAGTAAGGCCCGGGGGCGGCGGGGATTGGCCAAGAAGCTGCGCAGGAAGTACGAACGCGCTAGTCTGAACTGAGCGCACTGCGCGCAGCGCAGGCCTGTGACGTAGAGGAGCTCCCAGGTTGCCCGTTCACCGCTGCCGCCGAATCTGGCAAGAGCGCGACGAAATGTCGCCTCCACGTCGACTCTGTGCCCCCGTTGCTTCCACAGCCACCTCTGGTATGCGACTGCGCCGTAGGTGATTTGCAGTCGCTGCTTCGCGAAGGAGATCCCTCCCGGGCAAAGCCTCACCCTGACAACGGGCCGGTCGACTCGCAGCAGCCGATACTGCTCGCTAAGACACAACCATAAGTTGTAGTCAGACGAAGTCGGGAACCATTCATCATACCCCCCGACCGCGCGGAGCGCTTCGCGCCGGATCAGTGCTGCCGTGTGATGGAAACCGGCAAACGCGCCGCCATGCGCCAGATGTCGCTCGGGTGTTAGGTCGCACTGCGGGCAAGTGCCCAACTTCTGGAGCCCCAGTTCCTGCCCATCCTCGAGGATGTAGACCGCCAGCCCACCCACCACAGCAACGTCAGGGTTCTGCTGCATGACGGGTACCGTGACTTCGAGACGATTCGGCAAAGCGATATCGTTGGAGTCCAGCACCGCAATGAACTCGCCGCGCGATTCACGAATGGCACGGTTGCGGGACGGAGCCGGTCCCTGATTCTCGGTGTTGCGCAGCAGGCGGATGCGCGGGTCGCGTTCTGCGTACTCCTGGACGATCTCCGGCGTGCGGTCGGTGGAGGCATCGTCCACCACGATCAGCTCCCAGTTGGTGTAGGTCTGGGCCTGCACCGACTCGATGGCCTCGGCGATGTACTTTTCGGAATTCCAGGCGGCCATGATCACGCTGACCAGCGGCTCGTCGTGAAGGTGCTGATCCGGCGGCGACGCCGCTTGCCGCGGCATATGTGCGGGTCCCATGATTGCACTCCCCCAGGCATCCCACGTGCTCGCACACGACCGCAGCGCTCTTGCCCCTCGCTTCCCCTGGTCGCAGGCGGGGGCTTCGCTATGTGCGGTCCTGCCAGGCACTCAGCAGCTCCTCGTAGACGCCTTGCACTCCTCTTACACAACGATCTACGGAGAACCGTTGCGCCACACGCTCCCGCCCGGCCTCTCCCATCTGTCGTCTCTTCTCAGGGTCATTCGCCAATGCCACGATGGCGTCGGCCATGGCACTACTGTCCCCATGTGGCACCAAGAGGCCGGTCTTCCCGTGACGCACTATCTCGCGTACTCCACCCACCGCCGTGGCGATCACCGGCCGCTCAGCCGCCATCGCCTCTGCCACAGCTCTCCCAAAGGACTCAGCATCGCTCGACGACACCAGCACATCCATGGCTGAGTATAGGGCGACCATATCGTCTATGAAGCCAGTGAAGCGCACCTGGTTTCCCATGCCATACCGTTCCACGATTCCCTGTAGATCGCTCACGTACGCTCTGCTTGCTGGATCTACGACATCACCCACAACTAACCCCACGCAGTCACTGACGCGCCGACTGGCCTGCTGCAACGCCGTCAGGAGAAGGTCCTGGCGCTTACCCGGCACCAGTCGTCCAACTACCCCGATCACAAGCTGGCTATCAGCAAGTCCCAGCTTAGTCCGGGTCGCCGCCCGACGGGACGCGTCGAATCGGAAACGCTCCGTGTCCACGCCATTGTACACCACACGCAAGCGCTGGCCCCGCCCTACGAGGGCTCGCAATGGGGCAGCCGACGAGTGCGAGTTGGCGATAATAGCGGACGAGAGAAAGGCCCAGGACTGTCGGTATGCACGGGAGGATATGGTCCTCACGTGGCAGACAGATGGTACACGCGCCAGCAGGCCTCCCAATGCCGCGCATTGGTTTGAGTGCCAATCGTTCGCGTGCATGATAGCAGGCTTCACGCTCCGGACGATCTGCCAGAAGCGGAGAAACCGGTAGGCAAAGCGCGACACGCCTCGCGGACCGGGGATGGTGATCGGGTGCAGGTCGGCGAAGTGAACCGTCGCGCCTGCCTCTTGGAGCGCTTGTTTCAGAGCCCCTGATCGCACGATTGCGTGAGCCACAAAGCGGTCACGATCCAGCCCGTGTACGATCTCGGTCAGGCTGCGCTCTGCGCCATACACCAGCTCGTCGTGGAGCGTGTCGCAGAGGTACAGGATGGTGAACGGCGGCTTCATGTTATCGCACCCTGTTGACGCCCGATGGCCCTGGCGTGCGGTCGGTGGAGGCATCGTCCACCACGATCAGCTCCCAGTTGGTGTAAGTCTGGGCCTGGACGGACTCGATGGCCTCGGCGATGTACTGCTCCGAGTTCCAGGCGGCCATGATCACGCTCACCAGCGGCTGGTCGCCGGCCCCTACCGCGGCAGAAACCCCGGGACGCTCGCGATGTGTGTCGCACATGCTCTGTACCACCTATGGGCTGCGGGGCTTGCGCAGCATCAAGCCGCTGTCCTCGGCTCTTGCAGCAGCGACTCATACAGCGCTGCGGTGCGCTCGGCAATGGCACGCCACGAGAACTCTGCGACGGCGCGCTGCCTGGCGGCGGCCCCCATGGCGCGGCGCCTCTCGGGGTCAGCCAGTAGCTGGCAGATGGCATTCGCTAGCTCCTGCGGCCGCCCGGGCTCAACCAGCAGACCCGTGCGGCCGTGCTGGACGACTTCCACGGTGCCGCCCACTCTTGTGGCGATCAATGCCTTACCTGCTGCCATTGCCTCGAGCGAAAACACACTCATTCCCTCGCTTCGCGACGGAAGCACGGCCACGTCGCAAGTCCGTAGGTAGCCTGGTACGACCTCGTTCGGCTGATTGCCCGCCAACACCACCGACTTCCCCAAGCGTGCTGCATGAACTTGTGCTTCCAGTGGGCTTCTTTCCGGTCCGTCTCCCAGCAGTAGGAGGCGGGCCTGGGGGTGCCGCTTGACAACCCCGGACATTGCGGCGATCAAATCTTCGATGCCTTTCACCGGGACCAAACGCGCGACAGTAAGGATTACCGGGTCGTGGGGGCCGATGCCGTGTCGCACTCGCATGTGGTGGTCGGGCTTCGCGTGCGGGAAAAACCGTGCGGTATCAACGCCGTTGGGGATGTATACGACTTTGTCGGGCGGATCTGCATATCGCCTCGTTAGTTCCGCCCGTTCTCTGCTCGGCGCGATGACCGCATCGGCGAGGTTAATTGCCTCCACATAGCCGACAAGGCCGTGCATGTCACCCTCAACTGCGGCCTGGGCGAACCCCGACGTGTGGTTCGTGAAGACCCGGCGCGCGCCATAGGCGCGTTTTGCAGCGAACGTCGGCCGGGGCACGTTGTGCCAATGGACGATGTCAACGGGCCGCCGCAGGGCATAGCCGGCGAGGGTTGTCACTGCGACCGGAACGGCGAGCTTGAAGCGTTTGAGGCCGGGGGGCAGCCACCGCGCGCGGAACACGGGGACGCCATCAACCACTGACCATCCCGCCGGGGCCCCTTGCATGGGCACCGAAAGGACCATCACGTCGTGCCCCAAAGCGCAAAGGGCCTTGGATAACTCGATTACGTGCCGGGCCAGGCCACCAGGCAAAGGCAAGAAGTCGCTTGAGATCATGAGAATCCGCATTGTCTCTACACTTGACCCCGCGCAGGAGTTGCGGTTAACCTAGGCCTTGGGCACACCTCGAGTCGCACTTGTTCCCACCACCCAACGGCCCCCTCCGGCACACATGCCGGCAAGCCGTGGGCGGACTTGTCCAAGGTGTCGAAACGGCTCACCGTAGCCCACCGGGTCGGCTCGCCTTGGGATGAAGCCCGGCAGATGACAAGCAGGCATCGCCCAGGCCCTGTTCTTCCTTCGTCACCAACTCTGCGACCAGTTGCGCGCCAAGGTAGGCACGTTCTCGCACCAACGGCAGCCGGCGGGCTACCTGTTCCCTGAGGGCGTCGCGTTGGTCGAGAGCCGAATTGACTTTCTCTATCAGTTCGGGGCCTGTAACAGTGTTAGTGTCAAGCACATACCGTTCCAGGCCAAAAAGGCTCGCAACGTGATCAGACTTGAACTCATAGCGAACGATGACGGTTGGGGTTCCGCCCAAAAGGGCCAGTATATTGGAATGCATACGCGTGCCCACATGAAGGTCCATCTGCGAGTATAGGGCCGCTAGCTCGGCGGCACTGTACTCGCCCAGAAACACTAGGGGGTTGTCCTCATATCGGGAACGCATCTGTTGCAGGACCTCATAGGCCACCGTTCTGTCATCATTACGGTAGCCGTCGAACCCCGTGCAAGTGGAAAGAAAGTAGACACGCGCGTTGCGGACTGCGGTGAGGTGGTCGCATAACGCAGCCATTGCTGACACGTATTCCGCGTGGCCTCTTCCGGGCGCGTACCCATGCCACCTTCTCACCGACAGGCTGACCTTCGGTCGGCCATCACGCGGCAATTGCGGCAGATCCTCCGCTCGAGAACTGAGGGGGGAGCCGTGTGGGGGAAGGCAGAAGGCCAGGTCTGCTGTGACGCGCAGTTTGGCCTCAGGCACCCCTAAGGCCACCAGGATCCGATACGATTCTTCGTCTCGGAGCACGTTGAGGTCCGTTCGCGAGTAGACCGCTTTGGCTATCCGTCGGAGGAGCCATGAGTCCAGCGGACCCACCGACTGCCCCAGGACCACAACCCTCTTGCCGAGGAGCTTGCAGAACAGTAAGCACAACACACGACCGAGGCACCCGGGCCAGTAGAACGTGCTGATGAAGCTGCCACCCTTGGAGACAATCAAGTCCGCCTTGAGGAAGGGTGCAAGGGCGTGCCGGTTCCCGAAGGTGGGCAGTCGCCAGCCGCGACGATATGCCGCCGCCCAAAGTAGCAAGTACAGTGCTTTTGGCAGCCAACTCGGCCGGAAGTCGCGAAAGACACTCGGTTGCCTGACCGCCTCCACGCCGCTGATAACCCGCGTGGCCTCGGGGCGATCCGTCATCACCGTGAACGCGGCTTCTGGGAGAGCAGTGCTCAGCGAGGTTATGCTCCCCTCGATTATCGCAGCGTCTCCCCGTTGCGCGGACCCGATGTGATCCGTCAGCAGCACATGCCGCAGTGGGCTCATGCCACACCTCCCGGGAAGCTCTGTGCGAATCTGTGACGGAGCCCCCACCACACACTGGAGGTGATCGCCAGCCCAGTCAGACCAGCCGCTGAGAGCAAGCACAAGGCGTGTGAGAGGGGGCCCAAGGCGTGCGACACTCCGAACAGGGCCGCGCCCAGAAGCAGAGCAACAAGGGCGGCAGGGGCTGCGGCTTGTAGCCAGGATGCGGTGCCACACCGCAAGAGGCGGGCAGCCATCGTGAAGCCATAGGTCTGAGAAAGGATGACTGGGGCCAGGACGGCTATTGCCACGCCCCTGATCCCGTCCGAAAGGACCAAGGGGTAGATAATCGAGCCCATGCCAAGCAGCTTTATCACCATGATTTTCGTGTCCACGTCTGGGCGGCCAAGGCCCAAGACCAGCGGCCCGTTTGCGGAAGCAACTGCCCGCACAATCCCATACACTGCCAGCACGCGCAGGGCTGGCACGGCCTGCATCCACTTGTCGCCGAGCACAACTCGGACAAGGTCAGGCGCCATCAAGGCCAAGAAAACTCCGCTCGGCAAAACCAGAGCGGCCATGTACCGAAAGGCGTAGAAGTAAGCTGCCCGTATGCGGGGCAGATCCTGCTGCATTCGTGCGAAGGCCGGAAATGCCACCCTGTTGAACACCTGAGTGATCTCAGTTGCTGGCAGGTTGGAGATAGTGTACGCCATCGCATATAGCCCCAGAGCGCTCTCCCCGAGGAGCTTACCCACCACGGCGTTATCCAGATTCGTGACCAAGAAGACCAACGCCGATGACCCCAGGACCCAGCGGCCAAAGCGCCACAGATCGGCGGCGGCCTTCGGATCCACCCGCAGCCGCGGGCGCTGCGGTTGAAGCAGGTATGACGCAATCAGCCCCACTGCTGATCCCGCCAGGCTGCCGTAGACCAGCGCCCACACGTTGCGCCAGGCCAACGCCAGCGTCACCGACACGGCCAGGTCGGCAACCGTGCTGACCACGTCCTGGGCAAACTGACGGTCGAAGAGCAGTTCCCGCTGGTAGTAGACCGTCCTGGCGCTCTGAAGACCACTCAGCGCCACCGAGATGGCCAAGACCTGGAGCACCGGCCCGGATGCGGGGCTCTCGAAGAAGCGCGCCACCAGGGGCGCAGCGAAGAACAGGATCGCTGCCAGCACGAATCCGCGGATGGCCTGAATGGTCCAGCAGGTGTCCAGGTACTCCTCGATGTCCTCCTTCTTCTGCACCAGCGCGGCGGAGAAGCCCGTCTCGGTGAAGGTGTTGATCGCCCCTATGGCCAGCAGGGCGATGCCCAAGATACCGAAGTCCTTGGGCATCAGGAGCCGCGCCAGTATCAGGGTGCGCACGAACCCCAGGCCCCGGCTGGTGCCCTTCAAGGCCGCCACCCACAGCCCGCCACGAATCACGCGCGCCTTCAGTGACCCGCCCACCTGCTCCCCGGCGGCCGGTTCTGGATGTACGGTGCTCTCGCTCATGGTCCACTTCGTGCAGCGAGGGTCCCAGCGCTCTCTGCTGCGCCCCCAGCGATTGCACGCTCATAGACCCTCAGATACTGTTCAGTCACCACAGGCCAGTCGAACTTCTCCTTAACTCTCCTCCGGGCAGCGTCGCCCAGTTGCGCCACCAGTCCGGGATGAGAGATCAGCCGCGACAGGGCCTCGCGAATGGCTATCGGATCGCGCGGCGGCACCAGCAGCGCGGTGTCGCCCACCACCTCTGGACAGCCGCTGACGTTGGTTGTGATGATTGCCAGTCCGGCGGTCATGGCCTCGAGCAACGAAACCGGGAAGTTCTCTGACTCCGATGGCAGGACGAAGATGGAGCTGGTCTCGAATAGCTCGACGATCTCCGGCGACTGGTTGTCAACCCAGCCCCAGAAGCGCACGGGGGTCTGAACCTGGCGAGCCAATGCTTCGAGTTCGCCACGGAATGGACCATCGCCAACGATGTGCACCTCGTAGCCCCTGAGGTCGAGGCCCCGCAGCGCTTGCAGGAAGTACTGGAAACCTTTGCGCCGGACAAGACGGCTCACCAGTAGGATCTTCGGTTCTCGCCGCGAGCAGC
>Ga0315282_10014581_pt1 | contig 11680 bp, 8 predicted proteins | sample YL17G07_20_MG_FD_203693 | JGI IMG/M metagenome (GOLD analysis project Ga0315282, IMG submission 203693) | Sediment microbial communities from Yellowstone Lake, YNP, Wyoming, USA - YL17G07_20 | ecosystem: Environmental > Aquatic > Freshwater > Lake > Sediment | place: USA: Wyoming | collected...
ACATATGATGGCCCTTACCATCGAGCAGGATAGGGCAACGCAGGAGTGCGACCCGAGCGGCTCGACGGTCCTGACGGCAGGTGGGCGTCTCCCGACGGGGACGCCCCCGCCTTTCTGCCGGCAGCGACAAAGCGCTAAACTCCGGGGCCTGGGGCGGAGCCCCAGGGCGACAGCGTACCTACGCAAGAACCGGATGAGCCCCAAATAACAAGGACCAAGACTCAAAGAAGCCTCTGGAACGAGCGCCACATCTGCCTGCCCTTGGCGGACCACCGGGGCTTAACCGCGGGTCTCCGTCGCCGCGGGCTTGCCCCAGGCTGTCAAGCGGGGTGACACCGAATTGCCGGCTGAGGAACCAAAGACGGACTCTTGGTTTGAGATTTGGTGCTTTGGGTTTGGTCCTTGTTTGGACCTTGGCGTTTGTGATTTGGTGCTTCGGATTTCGGATTTCGGACTTTCCAAGCGGCGATAGCGTGTTGCCTCCGCCGGGCATGCCTGTATAATGTCGGCCTGTTGAGCAATCGTTACCATGCTGCGTTTTGACGTTTATAGAAATAACGGCCCGGCCTCGGACATCGACCTGTCAGGCGCGTACGTCTTCGGACAGGACTCTATTCCTGTTCGCGCCGACCTGGCCGCCGCCGGGGGGCAGATCTCGTGCATAAAGCGGAGTCCCGGCGCCTGCGGGCTCACACTGCAATGTGAGGCCGGCTCGGCGGGGCGATTCCTGCTGCCGACGACCCGCCTGCCGGAACGCTCCAAGCCATACCACCTCAACGTCGAACTGGCCAGAAGCCAGGTCGGGCGGATAATGCTCAAGAGGGAGGACTGGGGCCTGTTTGATTTCCAGAGCGCAAAGCCGCTCAACGACGAGTTCGACGACATCCGCAGGCACTTCGTCCAGGCCCTCCAGACGTCCGACCCGGTCATGGCCGCCGGCATCGCCGACGAGGTCCTGGCAAGGGCCGTCACGCTCGGCGAGAAGATGGCCCTCTTCCACGCCGACATCCTGCTCAAGCGGCGCAAGACCCCCGCCGGCGCCGCGACCTTCGGATGCATGGTGGACCTGTTCGCCAGTTCCGACGACTACGCCGGCAGGCTGAGGGAAGCCGTCGACTTCATCCGCGTGCCGATGCCCTGGAAGCACACCGAGCCCAAGGAGAGGCAGTACCAGTACTCCCAGGCCGACATGTGGGTCAACTGGGCCGCACGCAACCGCAAGGCCATCCACGCCGGGCCCCTGCTGTCGTTCGAGCCGGCACACCTGCCGGAATGGCTCTACATCTGGGAGCACGACTACGAGGCCATGAGGGACCTGGCCTACGAGCACATCCAGAGAATGGTCCAGCGGTACGAGAAGCACGTGAAGGTCTGGAACGTCGCCTCCGGCATCCACGCACAGAACGGATTCAACCTCAACTTCGACCAGATCATGGAACTCACGCGGATGAGTTGCCTGCTGGTGAAGAAGCAGGCCCCGACCTCCGACGTGGTCATCGACCTGGCCATGCCCTGGGGCGAGTACTACGCGCGCAACCAGCGGACCATCCCCCCGCTGCTCTACGCCGACATGGCCGTGCAGAGCGGGATAAAGTTCGACTCCTTCGGGCTTCAGATCTTCATGGGCGTGCCGGTCGACGGTTACTACGTCCGAGACCTGATGCAGCTTTCGGCGATGCTCGACGAGTTCGTCGGGTTCAACAAGGGGCTGCACATCACCGCTTGCGGCGTGCCGTCGAACATGGCCCCCGACGCATGGGACGCCTGGTCGGGCCTCCGGCCCATCGCCAAGGGCGGCCAGTGGCACCAGCCCTGGAGCCCGCGGCTCCAGGCCGAATGGGCCCAGGCGTTCTGCCGGGTGGCGCTCAGCAAACCGTTCGTCGAGAGCGTCTGCTGGCGCGACCTGGCCGACTACGAGGGCCACTTCATCCCCCACGGCGGACTGTGCCGAAACAACATGGAGCCCAAGCTCGCCTACAAGGAGTTCAAGGCGTTCCGTTCCATGCTGAGCGATCCGGCCTCGCCCGCCGATGTCCCGGCAAAACCTCGCCCGGCGGAAACATGACCACACCCCAACCGGCCACGCCATTCGACGTGTCATGGAGCCGGCGCAACATTGCGGCCGGGCTTGTCGCGTGCGTGGCCTTCGCCGCCGCACTGCTGGCCGGATGGCAGGCCAGACCCCTTGCCGTGGGGCGGCACATCCCCCTGTGGGGACAGCGAATCAGCGCCGCCACAGAGCGGATAAACCCCAACACGGCCTCGGCGGGGTCGCTCCAGAGACTGCCCGGCATCGGAAAGGTCCGCGCCGAGTCGATCATCGCATACCGCCGGACCCATGGCCCAGTCGCATTCAGATGCGCGGAGGACCTGGCCGAAATCCGGGGCATCGGCCCGGCAATCGTCCGCAACGTCGCGCCGGACCTGGCCTTCGACCGGCCCGCCGCCCCGGCCGCAACCGCCGCCGCCCCGGCCGCCCAGGCCGACGCACCCGTCACCGCGCCGGCCACCCAGGCCGACGCACCCGTCACCGCGCCGGCGGCGCCATTGAATCCGCCGACGGGGGGATCATAATACGCACATGGAGAACCGGTCGAGTCCATCCATCTTCTGGGATCGCGGATACATCCGCCAGGCCCAGCGGCCGCTCAACTGCCTGATGTTCATCATCCTGCCGCTGGCGCTCTACCAGACGTTCGCCCTGAGATACGGAACCCAACTGCTGGCCCCGATAGACCTCGCCAGGCTGCTGGCGTACTTCGGGGCCGGCGCCTCGGCCGCACTGCTGCCGCCGGCCCTGATTGTCGTCGTGCTGCTGGTGCAGCACCTCTTCCAAAGCTCCAAGTGGACGTTCCAGCCCTCCGTCCTGCTCGGCATGTTGGGCGAATCTTTCGCCTGGGTGCCGCCGATGCTGGCACTGAGCCACTTCACCAGCCAGCCCATGACCGCCACCACCTCGGCCGCCGCGCCGAGCCAGTTCGCCCGCCAGGCACTCCAGGGGCTCGGGGCGGGCATCTACGAGGAGTTCCTCTTCCGCCTCGTGCTGGCCGGGCTGATCGTTTTTGTCCTGGCCGACCTGCTGGAGTTTCGCAGGGACATCTCCGCCGTCGTCGCCATCTTCGCCCAGGCCGTGCTGTTCAGCCTTTACCACCTCTCGCACGCCGAGGTCACCGGCGCGGCGGCTTTTCCCTGGAGCCTGTTCGTCTTCAGGATGCTCGCCGGGGCCTACCTCGGCGCGCTGTACATCCTCCGCGGCTACGGCATAACCGTCGGCACACACGCCGTCTGGAACCTCTATGTGGCCTGGATCAGCGCCTGAAGCCTTATTCCCAGGGGAATTCCTGGCCGGTAAGGCGGGTGAAGGCCTCGATGTACTTGGCGCGGGTTTTCTGGACGATGTCGGCCGGGAGGACCGGGCCGGGCGGGGTGCGGTTGAACTTGATCTTGTCGAGGTAGTCGCGGACGAACTGCTTGTCGAAGCTCGGCTGGTCGCGTCCCGGTTTGTACTGGTCGGCCGGCCAGAAACGGGATGAATCCGGCGTGAGCAGCTCGTCGATCAGCCGAAGCTCGCCGCGCTCGTCCGTGCCCCACTCGAACTTCGTGTCGGCGAGGATTATGCCGCGTTCGGCCGCGTAGGTGCGCCCTCGCTTGTAGACCTCGAGCGACCGGTCGCGGAGTTGGGTCATCACCTCCAGGCCGACGAGCCCGGCCGCCGCGTCGAACGAGATGTTCTCGTCGTGGCCCGTCTCGGCCTTGGTCGAGGGCGTGAAGATCGGCTCGGGCAGCTCCGAGCACTGCTTTAGCCCATCGGGCAGGGCGATGCCGCACACCGCGCCGCTTTCCTTGTACTCCCGCCAGCCGCTGCCGACCAGGTACCCGCGCACCACGCACTCGATGGGCACCACCTTGCACTTGAGGCAGAGCATGAACCGCCCGTCGAGTTCCTCGTCCCGGCAGTCGTCGGGCAGGTCCTTCAGGGCGGTGGAGATCAGGTGGTTGGGCGCGGCGTCGGACAGCAGGTTGAACCAAAAGGCGCTTATCTGGGTGAGCACCCGGCCCTTGTCGGGTATGCCGTTGGGCATGACCACGTCAAAGGCGCTGATGCGGTCGGTGGCGACGATGAGAAGCTCGTCCGGAAGCTCGTAGATGTCCCGGACCTTCCCGCTTCGCTTGGGGTAGTGCGCAACCGACGTCGTCAGTAGTGCGGTGCTTTTCATGCCCCGATTTCTACCCCCGCCGCTTGGGGCGGTCAAGTGCTAATGCCGGCCTAGTTAATGTCGGCCGGACGGTCCGCCAATGGCGGGCCAAGCCGGCAAAGGCCGCTTATACGGGTTGCTGTTAATTCTCGCGCCTTGGGGCGACGGCGAAGGGGACTGGCTCCGCCGTGCTGTTCGGCGGTCCCGGCGCGCCGGGATCCCCGCTGTTGCCCCACGCACAATGGTCGAACTGCGGGGACAGGCACCTTCGTCCCGGTCCCGATGTCCATCGGGATCGGGACCTTCGGAGCCAGTCCCCTTACCCCGGCTCGCCGCCCGGCAGAACATGAAATCCGCGCGAGAATTAATCGGAATGCGTATTAGTCCGGCTGTTTCGCTAACTCGGGCTTCAAGAATGCCGATTGACAATTATGGCATTTGCGGATAGACTTGTTTTTACCGTGGCTTGGCGAGGCATGGGGGAAACGCCCGCCGGGCTTGGAATTACAATATGATGCGGCAGTGCGGCAACCGTGGGAAGGGCCCGCGGCTCTGTCAGCTTGTGCCTGCCGTTTAACGCCTGATCCGGAGATTCCCATGATCAAGTCTCGCCTGTTCACACCAGGGCCGACCGACGTCCCGCCGGAAGTCCTAGTCGAAATGGCAAAGCCCATCTTCCACCACCGCACGCCGCAGTTCCAGGCGATGTTCGCGGAGGTCAACGCCGGGCTCAAGAAGATGCTGTTGACCCAAAATGACGTCCTGACGATCGCCGGCAGCGGCACCGCCGGAATGGAGGCCGCGATCGCCTGCGCGTCCCGCCGGGACAAGAAGGTCCTCGTCGCCAACGCCGGGAAGTTCGGCGAGCGGTGGGTCAAGGTCGCCAAGGTATACGGGCTGGACGTCGACGAGGTGGTCTCTCCGTGGGGCACCTCCATCACGCCCGCGATCGTCAGGGAGAAGCTCGCCACCGGCCTGTACGGCACTGTGGTGGTCGTCTACAGCGAGACGTCCACCGCGACTGCGTGCGACCTTCAGGGCATCGGCAAGGTGGTGGCCGAGACCGACGCCATCCTCATCGCCGACTGCATCACCGCGGCCGGCACGCTGGAGCTTCGGACCGACGAGTGGAAGGTCGACATCGTCGCCACCGGCAGCCAGAAGGCGCTCATGCTGCCGCCGGGCCTGGCGACGGTGGCCGTCAGCGAGAAGGCATGGAAGGTCATCGACGCCATCAAGGCCCCGGGCCTCTACCTGGACCTCAAGGCGTACCGCAAGATGGTCGTCAAGAACGACACGCCCTACACCCCGGCCGTCAGCCTGATCCGCGGCCTGAAGGTGTCGCTGGACATGATCAACGCCATCGGCGTCGAGAAGATCTGGGCGCGATCCGCCCTGCTGGCCAAGGCCACGCGGGAAGCCTGCGTTGCCCTTGGGATGAAGGTCTTCTCCAAGCAGCCCAGCGACTCGGTCACGGGCATCCTGTACCCGCCGGGCGTGGACGACGCGTTCCGCAAGAAGCTCCAGTCCAAGTACGGCATCAACGCCGCCGGCGGGCAGGACGACCTCAAGGGCAAGTGCTTCCGCGTCAGCCACATGGGCTACGTCGACCCGATCGAGACCATAGGCATGATCGCCGCCATCGAGTACACGCTTGCCGAACTGGGCGTGGCGGTCGAGATCGGCAAGGGCGTCGCCGCGGCCGCCAAGGTCCTCAAGGACTGGGCCTGAAAGGAGGCGCGACCATGTATAAGGTGCTGATAGCGGACAAACTCAGTGCCATCGGCCTGGACTGGCTCAAGAAGCAGGCGGACGTTGAGATCGACATCAAGCCCGGTCTTTCGCCGGCGGACCTTGGCAAGATCGTCAAGGACTACGACGGGATGATAATCCGCAGCGGCGCGAAGGTCACGGCCGAGGTGCTGGAGAATCCCGGCAAGTTGAAGGTCATCGCCCGTGCGGGCGTCGGCGTGGACAACGTGGACGTGCCGGTCGCCACGGCCAAGGGCGTGATCGTCATGAACACGCCGGGCGGCAACACCGTTTCGACGGCGGAGTTGGCGCTGACGCTGATGATGGCGCTGTCGCGGAAGATTTCGCCGGCCAACGCGTCCCTCAAGGACGGCAAGTGGGACCGCAAGAGTTTCGAGGGCACGCAGGTCGCGGGCAAGACTCTCGGGGTGGTGGGCATGGGCCGTATCGGCCGGGCCGTGGCGGCCAGGGCGGCCGGCCTGGAGATGCGCGTGCTGGGCTACGACCCGTTCTTCGCCGGCGGCGAGACCGACAACGTCGAGATGGTCAAGGACCTCCTCGATCTGTGCAGGCGGTCGGATTACATCTCCGTGCACGTGCCCAAGAGCGCCGAGACCATCGGGATGATCGGCGCCGAGCAGATCGCGGCGATGAAGCCGTCGGTCAGGCTGATAAACGCCGCCCGCGGCGGGATCATCGACCCGGCGGCCCTTCTGGCGGCCATAAAGGAAAAACGCGTCGCCGGGGCCGCGCTGGACGTCTACCAGGCCGAGCCCCCGACCAGCGAGGCCGAGCTCGAACTCGTCCAGCAGCCAAACGTCCTGTGCGTCCCGCACCTGGGCGCATCGACGGAAGAGGCCCAGGAGCAGGTCGCCCTGGACGCCGCCGAGCAGCTCGTCGACGCCCTTCGCGGAGGCGAGGTGCGCAACGCCGTAAACGCCCCCGGCTTCGATCAGGCCCTGCCGCCCGTGCTGCGCCCCTACACCGAGCTCGCCTCACGCATGGGCACGATCCTGGCTTCCATCACGCCGGGAGCGATGGAGAAAGTGGAGGTGATCTACCGCGGCGCCATCGGGCAGATGAACGTCGCGCCGATCACCACGCACCTGCTTGTCGGCCTGCTGGCCCCGCGGATGGAGCAGCCCGTCAACGTCATCAACGCCCCACTGCTGGCCAGGCAGCGCGGCGTGGAGATTGAACAGATCACCTCCGAGAAGGTCCGCGAGTTCGCCAACCTCATGGAGGTGACCGTGGTGACCGACCAGACCCGCCGCACGGCCGTCGGCACGATCTTCGGCAACCGCTTCCCGAGGATCATCGCCCTGGACGGCTACCGCATGGAACTCAAGCCCGAGGGCCACATCGTGGTGATCCTCAACGAGGACAAGCCCGGCGTCGTCGGGCGGTACGGCACCGTGTTCGGAAAGAACAAGATAAACATCGCCGACATGACCTTCAGCCGCAAGATGAAGCTCGGCCTGGCGCTCGTGGGCATCAACCTCGACCAGGCCCCGCCAAAGGCCGTAATCGACGAGATCCGCGGCATCGACTTCGTCAAGAGCGCCTACTACATCAATCTGCCCGAACTGCCCACCGACGAGAAAGACGAGGTGGGATGATCGGATTTGCGACCTGCTTTTCTTGCGAAAAGCGGATCGCACACAGACAGCAGATAGTAGTAAGGACTCAAACTGACCGATTCGGCAGGCCCGGAGGGCCGAAAGTGTTTAGCCGGCGGCGTAAGCCCCCGGAAAACGGTCATTTATATAAACGAACCCCGAAGGGGCGACAGAGCAAATATGCTGATCTTCCAGTCAAGCGTCCTTCTTTCGCCCCTTCGGGGCTCCGATTCTAACGCTATCATTTCCGGGGGCTTACGCCCCCGGCTAAAGACTGTCGCCCCATTCGGGGCTTTCAGATTCGGTCAGTTTGAGTTGTAACTTTGGCCTTCTTTCCGCGTGCCATCAGTTCCCCGACCTCCGGCGCGCGGAGCAGGACGCAGGCCAGGAAGAACGCCGCGACGCCGGCCGGGATGCCGGCGCAGAGCAGCAGTGCGCTTCCGCCCATTCCCATGCGGGTCATCAGGCCGGTCACGGCCCACACGACGGCCGCCATTGCGCCGGTTGCCAGCAGCGTTCGGCCGGCGCTTGCCAGCAGGCTTGCCAGCCCCAGTTTGCCCATGCGCCGCCGGAGGATGACGGCCAGGATCACCACGTTGACGCTGCCTGTGATGGTCGTGCTGAGCCCGAACACGCCCTGGCGGACGGCGGGTATCCACAGCAGCGAGATATTCAGCAAAAAGTTCACGCCCACCAGCGCGCAGGCCACGCGCAGAGGCGTCTTGGTGTCCTTTTGCGCATAGAACGCCCGCAGGAGTATCTGCTGGGCGCAGAACGCCCAGACGCCGGCGCCGTAGAAGCGCAGCACGTGGGCGGCCTCGGCGGCGTTGGCCCGCGTGTAGCCGCCGTGGTTGAAGAGCGTGATCATCAACGGGTCGGCCAGGATTATCAGCCCCACGCCGCTGGGCAGGCCCTCGAACAGCGCCAGCCGAAGCGCGCGGTTGACCACGTGGCGAAGGTTATCGTGCTCGCCCCTGGCGGCGTAGCGGCTAAACAGCGGGAACACCGCCGTGCCCAGGGCCGTAACCAGCACGCCCAGCGGGAACTGGTACAGCCGCTCGGCGTTGACCACCTCCGTGACGGAGCCTTCCTTGAGCGGCCGGTGGTAAGTCTGGCCCATGAACGACAGCGTCGGCGAGTCCTTCGTGGCGGTGAAGTACAGTGCCATCGGCTTGTCGATCATCGCGTTGAACTGGAGCAGCCCCAGCGGGATGAGCATGGGCAGCATGAGCGCGAGCATCTTGCGCACACCCGGCTCGACGGGCAGCAGCCTTGGAATGAACGGCAGGTTGTGCGCCTTGAGCACCCAGACCAGCAGCACCAGTTGCAGCACGCCGGAGGCCACCACGCTTGCCGCCACCACGCCGAGCTGGACCTTCGTGCCCGCGAACCGCGGGGCCAGCCAGATGTTGACCGCGACAATGCCCAGGTTCAGGACGATCGGCGCCGCGGCCGGGTACGCGAAATGCCCCACACAGTTGAGCGCCGCCGAGCCCAGCGCCAGCAGGCAGATGGTGATCATGAACGGCATCATGATCCCGGTGTAGACGAGCACCATTTGCCTGCCGGCGTTGCCCTCGGGCGTCAGCAGGTACGCCGCGAGCAGGCCGCCCTCGACGATCAGGCACAGCACGGCCAGGGCCAGTCCCAGCAGCCCCAGCACGTTGGCCAGCAGCGCCGCGGCCTTCTGGCGGCCCTGGAGTTCCATGATCTCGCTGAAGACCGGCACGAACGCGGCCGACAGGGCACCCTCGCCGAAGAGGCGCCGAAAGAAGTTGGGCATGGCGAAGGCGGTGTTGAAGGCGTCGTTGGTGAGTTTCGCCCCGAATATCCAGGACTGGACGAGGTCGCGAGCCAGGCCCGTGAACCGGCTGAGCAGCGTTATGCCGGCCACTAGCTTGGCGGCGCCGAAGAACCGCTCGCGCTCGGCGTGGCGGGCGGGGTCGTCGGCGGTGGGCGGGGACTGAATCGGGGAGCCCCCCCCCGCCGGTGCGGCCGAGGCTTCGGCCGGCGCGTGGGGGTCTGTCGGCGGGTTCTTATCCGCCATAGCCGCCGCATCCCTGCGCCGCGTGTCGTCCATGCTCAGCCATTATGCCAAGCGGGGGGCGGGATTGGTAGCCAGTAGTCGGTACCCGGTAGCCGGGAAAGCCAAAAAACAGCGGAGCCAGGAACCCGGAACCGGGTAAAGAAAAGGCGGAACCAGGGACCGGGAAAAGAAACGGCGGAACCAGGTATTGGGAACCGGGAACCAGAAGCGACAGCCCGCGGCCTGTTCGCTTCAGCCTATAGGCTGCCGGTTCCGTCTTTTCTTTTCCCGGTTCCGGGTTCCATGTTCCGGGTTCCGTTTTTTTCTTCACCGGCTACTGGCTACCCTGTTTCGCCAAGGCTACGCAGGGCTGCGCCGGCTACTGCTTCTTCACGAGTTCCACAAATCGCTCGCCGCGCTGCTCGTAGTTGTCGAACATGTCGTAGCTGGCGCAGGCGGGCGAGAGGACGACGGCATCGCCTGGCCGGGCCGCCTGGCGTGCCAGGGCCACGGCCTGCTCAAACGTGCCGGCAGGGATGATGGCTGGTGCGCCGGTTGGAGCTTGGCCGACAGCGGAGTCGCGCTGGGCGGCGATAGTTGCCTCGGTGCGCCCGGCAGCAGACCCGGGCTGCTTGGCCGCGATAGCGGCCTTGGTCGCTGTCGCGATCGTACCGGCCGTGGCGCCGACGGTGACTACCGCCTTGGCCCGCGCGGCCAGGGCGGCGCCAAGCTCGTCGAAGCTGACGTGCTTGTCGTAGCCGCCGACGATCATCACGGCCGAGCGGGCGGCAAACGATTCCAGCGCGACGATCGCGCCCTGCGGCGTGGTGCACTTGGAGTCGTTGAAGTACCTCACTCCGGCGATCTCGGCGACGAATTGCAGTCGGTGCTCGAGGCCGGCGAACGCCTTGAGCGCGGCGGCGGCCTGGGCGCGCGTCGCGCCGAAGGGTCTCGCGGCGGCCCATGCGGCCTGGGCGTCTATCTGGTTGTGCTCGCCGACGACCGACAGTTCGAACGGCTCGCCGGCGGGGTCGAAGTATTCCACGCGGACGCCGGCGGCGGCCTCGCGGGACCAGGTGCGCGTCGGTGCGTCGGCGGCGTTGAGGACCAGCACGTCGCCGGGCCGCTGGAAGCGGAAGATGTTCTTCTTGGCGGCGGCGTAGGCTTCCATCGTGCCGTGGCGGTCGAGGTGGTTGGGCAGAAGGTTGGTCACCAGCGCCACGTGCGGCGATATGCCGACCTCCGGCAACTGCTCGAGTTGGAAGCTCGAAAGCTCCAGGACCACCGCGTGGTTGGGGCCGATCACGTCAAGCTCCCCCAACAGGCTCTTGCCGATATTGCCGCCGACATGAACGGGCAGCCTCGACGGGAGGATTTCGCCTATCATGGCCGTCGTGGTGCTCTTGCCGACCGAGCCGGTTATGCCGACGACCGCCGCCGGGCAGCGGGCGATGAAGAGGTTGATCTCCGTGGTCCGCGGCACGCCGGCGGCGGCGGCGAGGCGCAGCGGCTCGGCCTGCGGCGGCACGGCCGGGCTCACGACAAGCAGGTCCGGCGTGGTGAAGTCGTCGCTCCGCTGGCCGCCGAGGTGCAGCGTCACGTCCAGGCCGGCAAGGGCGGCGACGGATTCGGCGAGCTTCTCCGCCGGGGCCACGTCCGAGACGGTCACGCGGGCGCCCCGCGAGCAGAGCCACTTCGCGACGCCCACGCCGCCGCCGAAGTGCCCGAGGCCAAGCACGGTCACCCGCTTGCCCTCAAGCTCCATGAGCGCCGCTGGGGCGTTGGATCCGCCCGACATGTCTTCTTTCGATGATGTCATTTGCGTGGCGTCACTCGATTCCGCACTTTATTTCGCAATCTGCAATCCAAAGTTCCCAGGGATTGCTATCCCTGGGCTTCAAGGTGTTTGCTCCGGACAATCGCATGCGACTACTCCATCTCAGGAGAACAATGCGCAATTAGTCCACCGAGTTTAGGGACGGCTTTCCGCAATCCGCAATCCGAAATCTGAAATCTGAAATCCGAAATCCGAAATCTGAAATCTGAAATCCGAAATCTGAAATCCGAAATCTGAAATCTGAAATCCG
>Ga0315282_10014582_pt1 | contig 11679 bp, 11 predicted proteins | sample YL17G07_20_MG_FD_203693 | JGI IMG/M metagenome (GOLD analysis project Ga0315282, IMG submission 203693) | Sediment microbial communities from Yellowstone Lake, YNP, Wyoming, USA - YL17G07_20 | ecosystem: Environmental > Aquatic > Freshwater > Lake > Sediment | place: USA: Wyoming | collected...
ATTCCGGGGGGCAAAACTCACCGCAATCACATGGTCGGTGTGGCCCTTGAGCGTCCTGATCTCTGCTCCTGTTTTTACATCCCAGAGCTTTATGGTGTGGTCATCTGAGGCAGAGGCAATCATCTCTCCTTTTCCGTCATAGCTGATTGATTCAATCATACGGGTATGACCTGTTAACTGCTGGATCTCTTTGAACGTCCTCAAATTCCAGATCCTGATCGTGTCGTCGTCTGAACCCGAAGCCAGGTACTTCCCGTCAGGAGAAAAACGGACTGAGGTCACATCGTCGGTATGACCGGTGAGAACCTTGACCTCTTTTCCCCTCTGGACGTCCCAGATCCTGATCGTGTCGTCATCTGAACCTGAGGCCAGATGCTTTCCGTCAGGAGAAAAACGGACTGAGGTCACATCGTCGGTATGACCGGTGAGAACCTTGACCTCCTTTCCTTTCTGGACGTCCCAGATCCTGATCGTGTCGTCATCTGAACCAGACGCCAGATGCTTTCCGTCAGGAGAAAAGGCAATTGACACTATGTAGTCATCATGACCGGTGAAGAACCTCACCAGTTCGTATTTGCCGGTCTCAAAGAGCTCAATGCCGATCGATGTAGAGACAGCAAGGTATTCACCCTTGGGAGAATACTTGATGTTGAACAGCCAGCCCCGGCCGAAACGCTTACAAGGCTTCTTTTTCACTGTAGAGGGCACGGTATTTTATCTCCTGAAACCCGCAAATAATAATTGTTGACATATACTATATCTACCTCATTCTTACAAGCCCAATTTCGTACAAGCCCAGTTTTCCCTTGCACCACAGGCACTTTAATATTAATATTTAGCCGCTAATCCAACCGAAAATATTATTTATTAAAAACCGGGGGGCAGCATGAAATTAAAAAGCTTTATTTTAATACTTTTTTTCTCTTCTTTCTTCACAAATGCACTGTTTTCTGATGCTGCGTTTGCTGAAGGGCCCTACATTATCTCCGGCAGGGTGATTGGTGACGTTCTTGGCAATGTTACCATGACCCTTACGGGAACTGCTTCAATTACCACTACAACCAATGCTCTCGGAAGCTACACCTTTTCAGGCTTAAGCGATGGTACCTACACTGTTACACCAAGTTTAGACGGGTATACCTTCACCCCCGAGAGTACAATAGTCCACATAACCGGAGCAGATGAAAGCAATATAAATTTTACCTCACATGCGGTTACAGTTACCTTTTCTATCTCCGGAAAAGTAACCGGTGATGTGCAGGAAGGTGTTACCATGACCCTTACGGGAGCCGCTTCAATTACTACTACAACCAATGCTCTCGGAAGCTACACCTTTTCAGGCTTAAGCAACGGCGAGTACACCGTCACCCCAAGCAAAACGGGCTACACCTTTGAACCAACAAGCAGAACGGTCACCATTTCCGGAACTAGCCAGGGCAGTAAGGACTTCACAGCAACCCAAATAGTTAAATACTCCATCTCCGGAACAGTAACCGGCGAAGTACAGGCAGGCGTAAGCATGACCCTTTCCGGCACTGCCTCTAAAGTCACCACTACTGATACATCAGGAAACTACAGTTTCACTGAACTCATCAACGGCAGCTATACGGTTACCCCGAGCATGCCCGGGTATATCTTCGCTCCAACCAGTCAAAGCGTTAAAATCGATAATGCTAATCAGACCGTCATAGACTTTACCTCAGCTCTCTTAACCACGTACTCCATCTCTGGAAGAGTAAGTGGTGTAGTACAGGCAGGTGTTACCATGATCCTCTCCGGTGATGCCTCGGGAACTACTGTAACTGACTCTGCTGGAAATTATTCGTTCACCGGGTTGAGCGATGGCACTTACACTGTCACACCAAGTTTAGTTGGGTATACCTTTAGCCCTTCGAGCATTACTCGCGCAATCTCCGATGCAAATCTTACCGATGTGAACTTTACATCCTCAGAAGCAGGAACCTATTCCATCTCCGGCTCTGTAACCGGTGATATTCAGGCCGGAGTTGTCATGACTCTTGAGGGAGATATTGCCAAAACGGCCATTACAGATTCTTCCGGATACTACAGCTTTACCGGCCTAACCAACGGCATGTACACCATCACTCCAGCTAAAGACGGCTGTATATTCAACCCTGTGTATAGGTTCATTGAAATTTCATACGTGAATGTGGTGGGTGCAGATTTTATTGCGGCCTTAGAGGTTAGTTGTACTGACTGGAGCGATGTGATCGATACCTATACCCTTTACGTAACTCAACCCTGCCAATAAAAAAAACCAAAGGGCCAAGACTCATTAACCCGTCCTGGCCCTTTAAAAACGACGTCAGAGACTAACGTCTACTTACTGGGGATCAACAGGCAAATCATCAACAGTGCCTGCGCCGGTGCGCGTTGCGGTAAATGTCCCTTCAGTTACATACCCTGTATCCTTGCATTTGTATGTCGCTTTCCCGGACCACGTAGCTCCTGAGATCTTTCCGCTGAAGGTATAACCACAGTCGCCGCACCCTTCGCCATAGCACTTATGCTTCACAATACCTTTACTCCCCAGCTCGATGCCAATTCCCCTCCTTTGCTCACCTGTAGATCTCGTTGCAGTCACTAAATAAAATGGTCCTACAAGTTCATTTATATTCCATGTTGCGGTAAACGTTCCTGCACTTCCATAATTCTCAGAAACACTCCATGTCCCTGCAAGTGCACCAGTCGCCTCATCTTCCTCCGCATGAGCTGCAAAGCCCAGGCAGAAACAGATTGCTAACAATACCCCTAACACAACTCCTGCTTTTTTCATGATGCATCCTCCTTTTTTTAAAATTAACTATGACTCACCTTCTTTGTTGGTTTTTTTATAGCAAATATCTTTGGACGAATCAAGTCATTTTTCTGCCTTTGTCATTTTTCTGCCTTTGTCATTTTTCTGCCTTTCTTGACTTAACCGCCTGTAAAATGTTATTATTTCTTAAATTGATTTGAAGAAGGGGGCTTTTACATTGAATAAACTCAAACTCGGCATCCCCAAGGGGAGCCTGGAAAATGCCACGATCGAACTCTTCAGGAAATCCGGCTGGAAGATCCAGGTAAGCTCGCGGAATTATTTCCCTGATATTGATGACAAGGAGATTACCTGCACGCTGGTACGCGCCCAGGAGATGTCCCGGTATGTTGAGAATGGGACCCTGGATGTAGGCCTGACCGGGAAAGATTGGATCATGGAGAACGGTTCAGACGTGGTGGTGGTGGCAGATCTCGTCTATTCCAAAGTGAGTCAGAAGCCTGCCCGGTGGGTGCTGGTGGTGAAAGAGAATTCCCCCATCAAGAAGATTGAAGACCTGAAGGGCAAGAAAATTTCAACCGAACTGGTCAACTTCACCAGGAACTATTTCGCCGGGCGGAATATCCCGGTGGAAGTGGAGTTCTCCTGGGGCGCTACCGAAGCAAAGGTAGTGGAAGAGCTCGTGGATGCAATCGTGGAAGTAACGGAAACCGGGAGCACCATCAGGGCGAACGGCTTGAGGATAGTCTGTGAGCTGATGCAGACGAACACCCAGCTCATCACCAATAAAAAATCATGGAAGAACCCCTGGAAGAAAGAAAAGATCGAGCAAATCGCCCTCCTGCTAAAAGGCGCTCTCCAGGCTGACGGTATGGTTGGCCTCAAAATGAACATCCCAAAGGGTAAGCTGCGGGGCGTTATCGATATCCTTCCCTGTCTTAACGCACCCACCGTTTCAAATCTCTACCAGAAGGATTGGTTCTCTGTGGAGACAGTGATTTCAGAGGCAAAGGTAAGGGAACTCATTCCCCGGCTGCAGAAACTCGGCGCAGAGGGGATTATTGAGTACTCACTCAATAAGGTGATTTAGGCTGCTGAAAAACGCCCATCTGCATCGTTCCCCTCGTCCTTCGTCGTTGCAGCGTACGTCCAAGTACGCCTCACTCCTCAGGATTTCGGGCGCCTTGCATCTGGGCTTTTTTTATCAGCCTTTAAAAAGTTCCCTTTTCAGGAAATTTTTAGGCGGCGCTTTAATTCTTCGATGGTGATCCCCCGGACGCAGAGCCTTTTTCTCCGTGCGGTGTGACCGGCGATGATCTCAATCGCGCCCCTCTTCAATCCGAGGGCGCGAGCTATGCAGTCAATACAGGCCTGATTTGCCTTCCCTCCAACCGGCGCAGAGGTAACCCTGAGCTTCAGGTAGTCTCCGTGCAGGCCGGCGATTTCATTCCTGCTTGCCCGTGGCTGGAGGAAGACTTCAAAAACGACCCCTCCTGCGCCCGCCTGAAGCTTGAGCACTACTGTTCATCCTCTTCCTGCATCTCCAGATCAAGCATCTTGAGGTGAGATTCCACCATAGATCTGAGGGCCGTTTCGAACTGAATCTTTCTCTTTCTCAGATCCAGGAGTTCTTGCCTGACCTGTGCCAGACGCTGATGATTTTCTGCGATAATCCTGTCTGCTTCTGCCCTGGCTTGAGCAACGACGAGCACTGCTTCCTTTTCCGCGTTTGCCTTGAGATCTCCAGCAATCTTCTGGCAGCTTACCATGGTATCGTTGATCACCTTTTCTTTGCTCCGGATGTCCTCTTCTGTCTCCCTGTGCTTCTTTATCTCCTCTTTCAGGCTGATATTCTCCCGGATGAGAGCGTCCATCTCCTCGGCTACGACGTCAAGGAAGGCATCAACCTCGGCCATGTCAAAGCCTCGAAACTTTACCCTGAACTGCTGCTGTTCAATATCTACCGGCGTAATCTTCATAGGTTCACCTCATTCTTATGGCGATATCCTCAAGGGTTCTCACCAGAAAGGCATCAAGAAAAAAAATGGCTAATAACACCACAACAGGGGAGAGATCAATCGGCATTCCCCCGATGGGGAGAAAACGACGGACACGGTAGAGCACCGGCTCAGTAACCTGATAAAGGAAGCGGACAACGGGGTTGTACGGGTCAGGATTCAACCAGGAAATGACAGCACGAGCGACTATCAGCCACATATAGATCGTAAGCGCCCAGTGGATAATGGCAGCCAAAGTGTGTATAAGGTTACCGATGATGAACATGCTCCCCTCCCTACATTTGGTTGCGCTGGTAGATGATCCACAAACCTTTTAGTGTAAGATTCTCATCTACCTCTTCAATTGTTTCTGATTCAGACGCAATGAGATGGGCGAGCCCACCGGTGGCAATTACTTTCGGGCTTGTCAGCACCTCCTGTTTCATCCGGTTGACAATGCCATCTACCAGAGCAATGTAGCCAAAGATAATACCGGCCTGCATGCCGGCAATGGTATTCCTGCCCACCACGGTCCCAGGCTTGACGAGCTCGACCCGGGGGAGCTTGGAGGTACGCTGAAAAAGCGCTTCGCCGGCGATAGAGATCCCTGGTGCAATCGCCCCTCCCATATATACCCCGTCAGGTGAAATGTAATCAAAGGTGGTAGCAGTGCCAAAATCTACGACGATCAGGCTCTTCCTGTACTTTTCGTAGGCAGCCACCGCATTAACAATCCGGTCTGCACCAACCTCTTCCGGGTTATCATAGGATATGGTCATACCTGTCTTGATCCCCGGACCCACGACGAGGGGAGTGAGGCCGAAATATTTTACCGTCATCTCTCCCAGCGTGGTGAGCATTGAAGGCACAACACAGGAGATGATAATTGCTTTCGTATCGCCCAGGGCTAAACCGCGGGCTGCAAACAGGTCTTTCAGGATCATACCATATTCATCGCTGGTACGTCTCTGTTCAGTCACAATCCTCCACTGGATAACCAGGCTATCGCCCTGATAGCACCCCAGCACGATATTCGAGTTTCCCACATCCATAACCAGGAGCATGGGGCTATCCCCTTTTCACCATGTTAACGATTTCGAGACTAAAGTCCCTGGCAGGAGCAGAGTGGGTAAGCGCTCCCATGGAGATAAAATCCACACCGGTCTTTGCCACTTCTTCCACAGTATCTTTATTAATATTTCCTGAGGCTTCAAGCAAGGTTTTATTTTTTACCATCTTCACTGCCTTTCGCATGGTATTGAGATCCATGTTGTCGAGCAGGAGAACATCGGCACCTGCCTCCAAGGCAGTCCTGACCTCGTCCAGGTCATTCACCTCAACCTCAACCCTCAGAAAACGGGAGGCTTTTGCCTTGGCCCGCGTCACAGCCTGTTTAATTCCTCCGGCAACAGCAATGTGGTTTTCCTTGATAAGGATACCATCAAACAGGCCAAAACGGTGATTATACCCTCCCCCAACCTTGACGGCGTACTTTTCTAAAGCCCTGAGTCCAGGGGTAGTCTTACGGGTATCGAGAAGCCTGACCGGATACTTTTTTATCTTCTGGGCGATCTCTCTGGTAAAAGAAGCAATACCTGAAAGGTGCTGGAGAAAGTTCAGGGCAACCCTTTCACCCTTCAGGATTGAGCGGGCATCCCCTCTCAGCTCCGCAACAACCTTGCCCTTCTTAACCTGCTCACCATCTTCAAAAAACCATGTACACGTTACCTTTGGATCGAGGGCTGCGAACACCTGGGAAAATATTTCTCTACCGGCAAGCACCAGGTCCTCTTTTGCGAGTAACCTGGCTTTCACCTCTGTCTTTTTTCTTACCATAAGAGAGGTGGTAATGTCTCCAGACCCAATGTCTTCTTCTAGGGCTGTCTCAATCAATCTTCGGATGTTGATTTGAGCAGCTGATCTTCTGTTCGTCGCTCGTGGTTTCAATGTTTTTGACCCCTGACACTTGACCCTTGTTTCTATTGTAATTGTTCTATCTTCCTGAGTCTCTCAGCGAGTTTCTCCCTCTTTTCCCTGAGCGCCGTTCCTTCCTCTCCAACCTTTTCAACCACTGCCCTTGGCGCCTTCTTGAGGAAATCAGGATTGGAAAGTTTTTTCTCTATCTGGCTGAGTTCCTTTTCTACCTTGTCCAGATCCTTCTTGAGTCTCTTTTTCTCCTCCTCAATATTAATCACACCCTCTAAGGGAACAAAGACCTCCATATTGTGGACAAGGGCAACCGCAGCAAACCGCGGTCTCTCGCCTTGTTTTTTCACCGTTACCTGATTCACCCTCGCTAAATTTTTCACATAATCTTGATACATCATAATGAGCTGTGATGCCGTCTCATCTCCGGTAAAAAGAATGGCATCAACCCTGTCTGACGGTGCAACCCCCATCTCTGCCCGGATGTTTCTGATGGCCGTGATAACCTCGATCAGCGCACCCATCTCCTGCTCCGCCCGTTCATCCAGAAATACCCAGTCGCACTTCGGAAAGGGCGTAACCATGATACTCCCTCTGCCCGGGTTGAACTTCTGCCAGATCTCCTCGGTAACAAAAGGCATAATGGGGTGAAGCAATTCTGTGACCGTGACCAGAACCTTCTTCAGGAGATACTGCGTGGTCACCTTCCTCATCCGGTCGTCTGCCTGATACAGGCTCAGCTTGCTCAACTCCACATACCAGTCACAGAATTCATGCCAGATGAACTGGTAGAGAGAGGTTGCAGCCTCGTTGAACTTATAGCTCTCGAGCGCTTCTTCCACATCTGAGATAACCCGGTTCAACCGGCTTACGATCCACCTGTCAGCAAGGGTGAAGGACTCCGGATCGAGAGTAAATTCCTCCGCTTTGAAATCTGCGAGGTTCATGGCGGTGAAGCGTGAAGCGTTCCAGAGCTTGTTAACAAAGTGCCGGTATCCTTCAATCCTTTCCTCAGAGAGCCTGACATCCCTGCCCTGAATAGCTAAAGCGGCCAGGGTGAAGCGGAAGCTGTCTGTTCCGAACTTATCAATCACCTCAAGGGGATCAATCACGTTGCCCTTGGATTTGCTCATCTTCTGTCCCTCGACATCACGAACCAGGGCATGGATATATACATCCCTGAAGGGAACTTTGCCCATGAATTTCAGGCCCATCATCATCATGCGGGCAACCCAGAAGAAGAGGATATCAAATCCGGTAACGAGAACTGACGTGGGGTAGAAGAGTGCAAGTTCTTTCGTGCTGTCGGGCCATCCCATGGTGGTGAATGGCCAGAGAGCGGAGCTGAACCAGGTGTCAAGAACGTCATTATCCTGTTCAATCGTCTTTTTTCCGCAATGGGAGCACTTCTGAGGGTCCTCCTTGGCCACGGTAATTTCCCCGCACTCCCGGCAATACCAGGCGGGAATCCGGTGTCCCCACCAGATCTGGCGGGATATACACCAGTCGCGGATGTTTTCCATCCATTCGAAATAGGTCTTCTCCCATGCCTGAGGGATAATCCGGGTTTCCTTCTTTCTCACCGCCTCCACTGCCCTTTCAGCCAGTGGTTTAACCCTTACAAACCACTGGAGCGACAGGTTCGGTTCCACCATGGTCTTACAACGGTAGCAGTGTCCCACCTGGTGAAGATACTCTTCAACTTTCTTGAGGAGGCCGTTTTCCCTCAGGTCCTCTAATACCTTCTTCCTGCAATCAAACCGGTCTGTGTGCTGGTAGCTGCCGGCTTCTTCGCTCATCAGCCCGTCATTACCGATCACCTTCACCATATCTAAGTTGTGTTTAAGGCCGATCAGAAAATCATTGGGGTCATGGGCAGGGGTAATTTTCAACGCACCGGTACCAAAATCGGTCGTCACGTACTCGTCAGCAATAACCGGGATCTTCTTGTTAACGAGGGGCAGAATGACCTCTTTCCCTATCCAGTCCCGGTAGCGCGGATCTGACGGGTTTACTGCCACAGCCGTATCACCCAGCATGGTCTCCGGCCGGGTAGTAGCGACAAGCAGGGCGCCATTTCCATCTGCCGAGGGATAGGCAATATAGTAGAGGTTTCCCTTGACCTCTTCATGCTCCACCTCAAGATCAGAGAGTGCGGTGTGGCAGCGGGGACACCAGTTAATGATGTAATTATCACGGTAGATCAACCCTTCCTCATAGAGCCGCACAAAGACTTCCCTTACCGCCTTCGAGAGGCCTTCATCCATGGTGAAGCGCTGCCGGCTCCAGTCACAGGAGGCACCGAGTCTCATCAACTGTTTGATAATAATTCCCCCAAATTCCTCCTTCCACTTCCAGACTTTCTCTACAAACTGCTCCCTTCCGATATCCTTCCGGTTCTTTCCCTCCAGGGCCAGCTGCTTTTCCACCACGTTCTGGGTAGCAATCCCGGCATGGTCAGTACCAGGGACCCAGAGAACATTGTATCCCTGCATCCTTTTGTACCGCACCAGGATATCCTGGAGGGTATTGTTCAGCGCATGGCCCATGTGGAGTGAGCCGGTAACATTAGGAGGGGGAATAACGATAGAGAAGGTCCGGTCAGACCCATTCTCATCCGCCCGGAAATATCCGCTCTCCATCCAGCAGGCATACCACTTCTGCTCTACTTCATGGGGATTGTACGACTTATCCATTTCTTGAGTCATGCAATGCCCTTTACTTCACTCTCAAATGGTTGTTTATAGGGTTCAAAGAAAATGTCAAATGCCAAAATCCAAATTCCAAATTTGATATTTGAGCTTTGACATTAGGATTTTTCACTATCGCCTATTGCCTAACCCTCATTCCCTTCGATCCTTCACAGCCAAAGACACTTCTGAAGATTATCAAGGAATAGAATCCAGTTGATCTAACATATGAAAACTTGTAAACTTTTATCACATGGTTCGTTGAATTGTCAAGGAACGCGGCAACATATATAAAGCATAAAAATAGGACTTTGAGAGCGAATCAAGATTTTTTCGGTAAATAAGACCGAAGGCCGGTCCATAAGAGCGAAGCCCGCTCTTGCGGTAAGGTTTCTCCCCGAAGACGGACCAAACGTCTTTTTGCAGTGGAGCGAGATTTAGCATTGTCGAAAAAATGTTGTTGAGCAACGAGAAGTCCTATGTATCCCTCTGAAAGGAGAAAAGAAGATCAAGACCATTGTTGTCTCCGGGGCAGTGAGCGGCACAGGCAAAACTTCGCTCGCAGAAGCACTGCTCTCCAACCTCACTCACTTTGCTGCCATCAAGATCACCATCCAGGACCTGCGAGCAAAAGTCACTGACCGGGATGAGGAGATCATGGTGCCGGGCAAAGATACTTATCGCCTCAAGATGAGCGGTGCTTCCAAGGTGGTCTGGGTAAAAAGCAGCGAGGAAGAACTGCCTGAAGTCATGGGACTTGCCTGGGGAATGATCGGAGAACCTGAAGGTGTACTCATAGAGGGGAACAGCGTCCTTGAACATCTCACCCCAGACCTCTCCTTCTTCGTGGTTGACAGAGAGATCACAGACTTAAAGCCGAGCAGGCTTTCAGCCCTTAAAAAAGCCAACGTGGTAGTAATTAACAGAAGAGAAGAAGGGTTAGCAGGAGAGAAGATTGAAAGGAACGTAAGAGCAGTTAACCCCCGTGCTGCGATCCTCACCCTGAACCTGAAAGAAGATAACTCTCATCTCCTGGTTCCAATCCTTACCCGATATCTCGGGCAGCCAGGGCACAGCCCATAGCCCCGATTATTTCCGGGCACCGGTATACTTTGATTTTCCTCTCAAGGACTTTTTCCAGCAATGAGCGCAGACAGGTGTTTCTGGCTGCACCTCCTGAAAACACCACATCGCCATTCACCCCGATTCGTAAAAGCATCCCCTTGAGCCTTTCCATCGTCGCCTGGTGCAATCCAAAGGCAATATCCTTCGGGTCTATGCCCTGAGAGAGGAGCGAAATCACTTCTGACTCAGTAAATACCGTGCAGACATTGGTAATCTGAGCAGGGCTCTTTGATTTAAGCGCCTTCTTGCCGAACTCATCGACCGAAAAACCCAGGACCCTTGCCATTACCTCTAAAAACCTGCCTGTACCGGCAGCACACCGGTCGTTGAGTTCAAAATTTTTAACCGTACCATCGTCCTCAAGGGAAATCGCCTTGCAGTCCTGCCCGCCTACATCCAGGATGGTACGGCACCTGGGGAAGAGATGCCGCGCACCCATGGCATGAGCCTTGATCTCGGAGATGATTCCATGGGCATAATCACCCTTTGCCAGGTTTCTGCCGTATCCCGTGGCCATAACCCGGGACGGTTTGTAATCCTTGAGCATCTCCTTTGATTTTTTTAAAAACTCTACTCCGGTATCCTCTACCTTGTAGCCAATTACCTTGCTGTCTTCTATCAATGCTACCTTGATAGTTCTCGAACCGATATCTATTCCTGCATAACGCTTCATATACGTATGAGTGAAGAATTAAAAATTAAGAGTTAAGAATGTGGAATGTATAGTTCTTTCTTTTTGACATTTGTCATTTTAGATTTGACATTTGGATTTTTTAGAGCTTGTCTACCCATTCCATAAATTTTTTGGTTCTTTCGTCCTCTTCATCTTCCCATTCACATCCACTTGCCTTTGCCATTACCTTGTTCTCAACAAAGATCGGCACATTCACCCTCAGAGCCACAGCAATGGCGTCGCTTGGACGGCTATCAATGGCAATCTCCCCCTGCGCATTCTTGGCATAGATCAGCGCATAATAGACATTATCGCTCAGGTCATTAATGACAACCCGGGTGATCGTGGCATGAAGTTCCTTGAAGACATTTGAGATAAGATCGTGGGTCATGGGCCGGTGGGGCCTTATCTGCTGCAGTTCCAGAGCGATAGCCTTCGCCTCAAACAGCCCGATCCAGATCGGCAATGTCTGTTCTCCCTTTACATCCG
>Ga0315282_10014584_pt1 | contig 11676 bp, 10 predicted proteins | sample YL17G07_20_MG_FD_203693 | JGI IMG/M metagenome (GOLD analysis project Ga0315282, IMG submission 203693) | Sediment microbial communities from Yellowstone Lake, YNP, Wyoming, USA - YL17G07_20 | ecosystem: Environmental > Aquatic > Freshwater > Lake > Sediment | place: USA: Wyoming | collected...
CGGCTGAGAAGATATTTGAGCACTTGCAGCCTTTGGATTTCGCTTGTCCCTTCGTAGATTTCGGTTATTTTTGCGTCCCTGTGATATTTTTCAACCCTGTACTCGCCAAAGTAGCCGTAACCCCCTAGCGTCTGTATGGCCGCATCAGTTACTTCCATTGCAATGTGGCCCGCGTAGTATTTTGCCATGGCTGTAGCCATCGCATCCATTTTTCCTTCATCTACCAAAGCTGCTGCCTTGTAGGTAAGCAGTCTGGCTGCTTCGATTTTTGTGGCCATTTCAGCCAGTCTGACTCCGATGGCTTCGTGTTGGAGTATTGGCTGGCCGAATGCTTCTCTTTGTTTCGAATATTTGAAAGCGATTTCCCATGCGCCTTGTGCCATGCCGACAGCTTGGGCTGCAACGCCTACGCGTGTCTTGTCGAAGAATTCCATTGAGTAGTAGAAGCCTTTGTTGAGTTCGCCGACAATGTTCCAGTCGGTTACTTTTACGTTCTCGAAGTTGAGTTCGCCTGTGGTTGATGCTCTTATGCCCATTTTGTTGTGCAGTTTTGTGGCTTCGAGACCCGGTGTTCCCTTCTCGACGACGAAAAGTGTTTCTCCCCTGTGTGTGGGCCTTATTTTTGGGTCTGTCTGTGTCAGAACAACGACGAAGTCGGCCATGGTTGCGTTTGTGATGAAGGTTTTCTGTCCGTTTATCCACCATTCATTCCCGTACTTGGTGGCTGTGGTTTCCATTTTGTTTATGTCGCTACCGCTGACATTTGGTTCTGTGAAGGCTGCTGCTGAGATAAAGTCTCCTTTGCATATTGGCGGTAGATATTTTTCTTTCTGTTCTTTGGAACCATGAGTAAGGATGAATTCGCTTCCAAAGTTGCCGCTTGATATGGCCACTCCTAGAGACGAGTCTCCTCTGCACATTTCTTCTATCACTAGACAGGTTTCGAATAGGCCGCCGCTTTGACCCCCATACTCTTCAGGGAAGACTATGCTTGTGAAGCCAAGTTTAGCGGCTTTTTTGTACAACTCCAACGGGTATTCTTCTTTCTTGTCAAGTTCTAATGCCATGTCAGCCTTGAACTCTTTTTGACAAAAATCTTTCACAGCGTTTTTTATATGGAGTTGTTCTTCGCTCAGTTCAAACTTCATTTGTAGAACCCTCTTCCTGTTTTCTTTCCCGTCCATCCTTTGCTTATGTAGTCTTCAAGTAGTGGACATGGCTTGTACATTTCCATGTTATACTTGGCATGGAGCTCTTTAAGCTTGTTCAGAATTACGTCGAGGCCTGTTCTGTCAGCGTATTCGCATGGCCCTGAAGGCCAGAATGTTCCGAGCTTCATGCCCGTGTCGATGTCTTCAGGATTTGCAGCATCATCTTGGACAATCCAGGCTGCTTCGTTTACAGCTACTGCCCATGACCTTTCTACGTCGTACTCATCCAGAAGGTCAAATGGGATGCGAGGTCTGCCTTTTGTCCAGTCGTAGAATCCTACGCCTGTTTTCTGTCCGAATCTCTTCTCTTTTATCAGTGGGTCGATGATTTCTGAGCAGGGTTTGAATCGTTCACCGTAGGCTTCATACAGTATTCTGCCTACTTCATACGCTATGTCTAGGCCTACGAAGTCTGCAAGTTCGAACCATCCCATTGGGAATCCGCCGGTGTATTTGACTGAGGAGTCTATGGCTTCTTTCGTTGCTTCTCCCCGTTTGAACGCCCAGAACGCCTCGTTAAACACGACTCCAAGTATTCGGTTTACGATGAAGCCCCGCACGTCTTTTCTGACAATCACGGGCGTTTTTCCCAGTTTTTTGGCAAGTTCGGTCAGTGTGTTGATTGTTTCTTGACTCGTGCCTGCTCCTTTGATGATTTCTACGAGTGTCATGAGCTGAGGCGGGTTGAAGAAGTGCATTCCAGCTACTTTGTCGGGCCTTTTGGTTGCTTCGCCCATTTCTGTTATGCTCAGTGTTGAGGTGTTGGATGCGAACAACGCATGTGATGGTGACACGGAGTCTAGCTTAGCGAAGATTTTCTTTTTTAACTCGATGTTTTCAGGTACTGCTTCTAGCGCCATGTCTATGTCTTTGCATGCTTCCTCGTAGCTGGTTGTCGTGTTGACCCGCGCCAAAGCAGCGTCAGCGTCTTCCCGTCTGATTCTTTTCTTTTCGACGAACTTGTCTAGGCTCCATTTGATTTTCTCTTTGGCTTTCTGGAGCAATTCGTCATTTATGTCTACGAGTACGACATGGTGGCCGGTCATTGCAAGCATTTCGCCGATTCCGTGACCCATTGCTCCCGAGCCGACGATGGCGATTTTCTTCAGTTTTTCAGCAGACAGAATCTTTCCTCCTTTACACGTGAAATGTCGTTGGAGAAGGGTAATAAAACTTTTGAACGGGTGATCCAGCTTTCTCGCTGGAAGGATCAAGGTGGATGGAAAAATGTTATGGTTGCCTTGTGAGGTAGTTGGCTATGGTGAGTTTCTGGATTTCGCTTGTTCCTTCGTAGATTTCGGTTATTTTTGCGCAGCGGTGGAATCTTTCGACGTGGTAGTCGGCTAGGTAGCCGTAGCCTCCGAAGATCTGGATCGCTTCGTCTGTCACTTCCATCGCGACCTTGCCTGCGTGGGCTTTTGCCATGGATGTGGCTATCGGGTTGGGTTTTTCTTTGTCGTAGAGCCATGCTGCTTTGTACATCATCAGGCGGGCTGATTCAATCTTGATGGCCATTTCTGCAAGTTTGAAGCCTATGCCTTGATAGTTGATTATGGGCTGCCCGAACTGTTTTCTGGTTTTTGCGTATGCCAATGCTCTTTCATATGCGCCTTGGGCCATACCGACAGCTTGGGCTGCGACGGTGATCCGTGTTCCGTCGAAGAGTTCGAGCGTGTAGTAAAAGCCTTTGCCGAGTTCGCCCACTATGTTTTTTTCGGGTACTCTCAGGTCGCTCATCGCGAGTGAGCCTGTGACGCATGGTTTGATACCCATTTTGCCGTGGAGCTTTGTGGCTTCTAGGCCGCACATTCCCTTTTCCGCTAGGAATATGGCTTGGCCTCTGTGTGGCGGTTGTGCATGGGGGTCTGACTGGCAAAGAATTATGAACGTATCTGCGATTGGAGCGTTGGTTATGAATTCTTTTGCACCGTTGACTATCCATTCTGTTCCTTCTTTTTTTGCGGTTGAATCCATTCTTGTTATATCGCTGCCGTGTTCTGGCTCTGTGAACGCAGCGGCTGCAAGCTTGTCGCCTTTTGCGAGAGGTGGGATGTATTTTTTCTTTTGTTCTTCGTTGCCATGTTTCAGCAGCAAGTCGGGGATCATGAGGTTACCGAGTGAGATGGCGACGCCCAGTCCTGGGTCTGCACGGCACATTTCCTCAACCACGAGGCAGTCTTCGAGCACGCCGTAGCCTTGTCCATCATATTCTTGGGGTATACGCATGCTTGTGAAGCCAAGTTGGGCTGCTTTTTTGTAGAGGCTTAGTGGGAAGTCTTCTTTCTGGTCACATTCTAGGGCGAGTTCAGGCGTGAACTCTTTTGTGCAGAAGTCGCGGACTGCACGTTTTATTTCTTCTTGTTCGTTGTTTAGTTTGAAGTCCATTGATTTTTCTCCTCTTTTATTTGCAGGTTTGTTGTGTTTTGCTTTCATATACTTTGTTCTTGAGTGGGGGGACTATTTTGAAGAGGTCTTCGACAACGCCGTAATCGGCAAAGCTGAAGATGGGTGCGTTGGGGTCTTTGTTTACAGCGATTATTAGGTCTGAGCTTTTCATGCCGAGTACGTGTTGGAAGGCTCCGCTGATGCCGAGTGCCATGTAGAGTTTCGGTTTGACGGTTTTCCCTGATGTGCCTACTTGCCTGTCTGAGGGGAGCCAGCCTTTGTCAACGATTGGGCGTGAACAGGAGACCACTGCGCCGATGGTTTTGGCTAGTTCTTCTACCATTGGGATGTTGGCGACGTCTTTGATCCCTCTGCCTACGCCGACGAGTTTTTCTGCGGCTGTTATGTCCACTCCGCTTGGCGGTGGGAATACGTACTGTATGAAGTGTTTCTCGGTGATTTCTTCTGTGAGTTTTGAAGGCGTTTCTATGATCTGACCATTTGCGGGTGGTGCTGGTTTTTGCGGCGCAAAGGTGGCTTGTCTCACGGTTACTATGTAGGTTTCGGCTTTGCGGACTGCAGCCTTGACGTTTACTTTGCCGCCGAACATCTGTCTTGTCAGCGTGAGTGCCCCGGTTTCATAGGCTAGGTCAATGCAGTCTGTGCCCAGCGGAACGTTGAGAGCTGTTGCAAGTCGTGGTGCCAAGTCGACGCCGTAGCTTGTGTGCCCAATGAGTACTAAGGTGGGATTATGTTCGTTTATGAGGCGCGTTAGGACTTTTCTGTAAGCTTCGGAGTTGAAGTTTTCGAGTTTCGAGTCTTGGATCAGGAGAACGGTCTTTGCGTATTCTGCCATGGTCTTGGCGTGTTCTCTGACATTTTTCCCCATCAGTACGGCTACAAGTTCTGCATTGGTTTTTTCTGCTAGTTCTCGGCCTTTGGTGAGCATTTCGAAGGTTACGTCTCTGACTTGTCCTTGGCGGTGCTCTGCTATGACGAATATTTTCGGCATTCTAGATCAGCCCCTTTGCTTTGAGTATTTCAGTAATCTTGACTGCTATTTCATCTGGTGTGCCTTTGAGGAATTCAGCCTGTTTCTCCACGGGCGGTACGTACATTTTTTCTATTCTTATCCATGAACCTGCCACGCCGACGTCGTTCTCTGTCAGACCCGTGTCTGCTAGAGTCATGACTTTGATCTCTTTCTGCATCGCTTTTCTTATGCCCATTATCGAAACGTATCGGGGCTCGTTTATCCCAGTCTGTATGGAAAGCAGTGCTGGCATTTTTACTTCGACCTGTTCTTCCAAGCCGCCTTCAAGTTCACGGTTTGTTCTGACGGTTCCTGCACCCAGCTCCAGCTTTTTGACCATTGTTACGTGCGGGATCTTGAGCATTTCTGCTAGGATCGGGCCTACGACGGCGTTGCCGTCGTCGCCTGCCTGCATTCCTGTTAGTATGAGGTTGAAAGGCAAATTCCTGATGACGCTGTGCAGAATCTTGGCCACTGCGTAGCCGTCGGAGCCGTCGAATTTAGGGTCTGTTAGGCGTATTGCTTTGTCTGCTCCACGCGCTAGGCATTTTCGTAGGGTGCTGTCTGAGTCGTCGGCGCCTACGGTTATGGCGGTTACCGTTCCACCTTGTTTTTCCTTTATTCTCACAGCTTCTTCCAGTGCGTAATCGTCCCACTCGTTGATGTCAAAGACCAGCCCTGTTCTGTCGATGGCTTTTCCGGTGCTGTCGATCTTTAATTCTGCTTCGGCCGTTTCAGGAACATGTTTAACACAGACAATTATGTCCAAGCGTTTATCTCTCCATGTGATTGAGACTTCATTCACGGTCGTTTTCATATAACTTTCGCTCCTGTTGTCTGTTCTCGAACATTGGTAAACATGAAAGCTGCTTAGATCCTTCTGTTCCTACAGAATAGCGGGAACAGTCGGTACAGATTAGAGTGTAATCTTAAGGTGTGTTCAGTTGCTGCGTTTTGAGTTTTGGAGCCATAGTCAGATTTCTTGGGGCCCCCATAATCTGCCACATCAGAACAACTGCGGCGACGATAGCAATATAGATTAGCAGTGCAAGGTTGCCACTTACTATTTCCTGTCTGAAAACTCTGCTAGGCGATGATTTTCTTATGATTTTTGACCTGCTTGTTTGCCTTGCCTGTTATCACGTTCTTGATTTCATCCCAGATTGCGCCAACCAGCGTTCGGGCTTCTCTGTCGATGGCTAGCAATATTGCCGTGTATATTGTGATGCCTAGTAGCACGGTTGCGAAGGTCAGGGTCAGGGTGGTTGTGTCTGGTAATACTGAGAGAACAGCCGCGGCGACTGCGGATGCGAGTACGTATTTTGCTATGTTTTTCCAAGGGATAGGAATTCGGACCGTGCTGTACATAATTGCGTACTGGATGAGTAGGATTATGCTGTGGGCTGCGAGGCTGATTGTCGCGACATAGAATGCTGCGCGGACAGGGCTGTCACCTGTGAACCGAGTAAGAATGATGAAGACTGTGGGCAGCGAGATGGCGGCTTGTATGTAGGGTAGGGTGAAGATTTTAAACATCCTGCTTTTGGCCAGTTTCCTGAGAGATATTGTTGCTTCCTCGTCCAGTTTTTCGGTGCCGAGTACGACGGATGCGTGGAATTGTTGGATGAGAAGAATGAATGCGTCTATTGCCAAGATTAAGAGGATGGGCTGGGCTTCGCTGTAATGTATGTTTAAGACGATTAGCAGTGAGGGGGATGTAGCCATTATGATGGTTGTTATGGGGATGGCGAACATTAGGACTATTTTGAGTGAGTTGGCTGCGTCTTTAAGGTTGTTTTCAGCGAGGAGTTTGGGGTAGAGTGCATACGAAAGAAACAGCGAATAGCCGATTATGTTTGTGAAGGTTATGGCGGCTTGATAGTTTCCTCTTGCTTCTTGACCGCCTAGGAGGAAAAGCATTATGATCGTGGTTGAGGCCAGTTGGCTTCCGACCGCGTTGTAGAGGTTGGCTGCTGAGCCTTTAAGCCACTCTTTTGCATATGCCCACTGGATTTTCTGTCTGAGCTCTTTCCTTGTTATGCTTACGTAGTAGAGCATTTGGACAGTAGCGGAGATTATGATGCTAAGGAGTGCACCTAGAAAAAGCTGCTGCAGTCTGATTATTAGCACATATGCTAGTGCGAGTTTTGTGGTTTCTTCTATGAGAAGGCCGTAGCCGACTGCTTGAGGTTTCGTTGCTCTGAGCACAGATTCGAGCATGAGAATTAAGTGGATGTTGATTATCTGGGCGAATGCGACTAGGTACATGAAAACGTAAGGTCCGCTGATATGGAAAGCACCTGTGAGGAGAGGCGCAAGTGAAATGTAGACTGCTGCTGAGACTAGGGAAATGGCGAGATTCGCGAGTAGACCTGTTTTGGCGGCTCCCTGTTTTCCACGAGCGACGAAGCGGATTGCCCAGAAGGGGAATATGCCGCTGAGAAGAAGAAAGTAGCTGATAAGGTCGAAGATGTTGGCCCATATCCCATATTCTTGTTTTGTCATGTTTCGGGTGAGCAGAAGTGTGAACGCGAGGCCCGTGATCACGCTGAGGATCTGGGCTGCGAATATTATGAAGCCAGAATATTGCAGCCGTATCCCGTTCTTTCTCAAATATCTTCACGTTTGTAGTGGCGTTGCGAGTGTTATGTTCTTATTACTATTGCGCCTGAGAGGTAATTGAATATTCTCTGTCTCTTTCCCGAGTGCAGGATCCAGCCGAGTATGAGGTCTACTGGGGTGAAGACATGCTTTGCCGACGCGCTCGATAGCCGCTCTGGCGGGACCTGCGTGGTCGCCGTCTAGGTTGGTTAGTCTTATTCTCATTATTGTTTTGCCGATTGATTGACCGTAGGTTCGTTCTGTTATTGTCCAGCAGAGGAAGTAGACGAGGTTGCTGATGCCGAAGTCGACGAAGGGTATCAATCTTGGAACCAAGGGATAAGTTAGTAGCCTGACCACGTCATTGAGAAGTTTACTGGGGCGAGAATTATGGAGAGGATTACAATGTCAACGGGCAATGCGATAAATCTTTCGCCCGATCTTGCGAGTGTGAGTTGGGTTGGGGTTTGGAGTGGTTTTCCGCAGGTTGGGCAGTAGGCTGCGTCTTCCGGGATCTTGTTTCCGCAGTTTTTGCAGTAGGGCATCGGTTTTTTCCTTTGATGGCATTACTGATGTGTCCCGTATTTATCTTTCTCGTGTTGAATGTTAAGAGGAATCTCGGGCCGTGCGTGCGTTTTTATATGTGCTTTTGTTTTGATGTATGGTTCTGCAGGGGTATTAACCGGATTGAAGCTTCAGAATTGGCTGTTGTTTGCTTCGGTTGTGTTGCTGTGGGGTTCTAACTGGTCGATTATGAAGGTCGAGTTAAATATCCTGCAGGCGCCTGTCACGTTTGTGCTGCACAGATTTCTGGTCTCTGTGGCCGTGTTGTTTCCGGGTTTTGTTTTGTTGCGTGGACGCTTGCCAAGGGACAGGGGTACGTTGGTTAAGCTTTTCGTGTTGTGTTTGATTTTCGTGTCGATCATTGTCACACAGGCCTTTGGTCTCATGGAGGAAAGTTCTGGAATCGGTTCGGTGTTGAGTTACACGCAGCCTTTGTTTGTGTTCTGTCTGGCTGTTCCGTTTTTGAGTGAGCAGGTTACCGCGGTTAAAGTTGTTGGGGTGGTTGTGGGATTTTTAGGGGTTGTTATTTTGTTTCTGGGCAGGCTGGCGGCGTTTCCGGTTGACTCGATTCTGGTGATGCTGCTTGGTGCTTTTCTATGGGCGGTATCTGTGCTGTTTTACAAGAAGTTCCTGACCCATGTGGACCCATTTGTTACGCATTTTATGCAGTTGGCTGTGGGCTCGGTTTTTCTGTGTGCTTATGTTTTTGGGACTAACGGGTTCGTTGTGTCAGCGGACGTAACTTATGTGGGTTTGCTGATTGTTTCTTCTACAGGCGCGTTGGCTGCTGGGAATGTTGTGTGGTTGTACTTGTTGAAGAGGGAGGAGGCGACGACTTTGTCAGGGTCGAGCCTCATAATTCCGGCGGTGGCGTTGCTTTTTGGCTGGTGGATTCTGAGGGAAAGCCCGGGCTTTGAGTCTGTTTTGGGTTCTGGGCTTACGCTTGCAGGGGTCTATCTGGTTAACTTGAGAAGGAAGAATGGTTCTCGTGTTGCGAGTCAAGGTAAAGCTTAAGGGCGTTTGCGGTTATTCTTAGGTTGTGATCGGCGTGGCTAAGGCGCTTTACTTGGACGATAGTTACCTGCGCGAATGTGACGCAACAGTTGTTTCTGTGAATGATGGTAAGTTTGTGGTGTTGGACCAGACTATCTTCTATCCTAGGGGTGGTGGTCAGCCGCATGATACGGGCAGGATGCTGAGGAATAGTGAGGTGTTTAATGTTGTTTTTGTAGGTAAGTTCTCGGGTGAGGTTAGTCATGAGGTCGACCGTGTTGGACTTAGGGCCGGTGACAAGATCCATTGTGTTTTGGATTGGGAGCGGAGGTACAAGTTGATGCGGAGTCATACAGCCGCGCATGTGTTTGCCTCCATGCTGTGTAATGATACGGGTGCGTTGGTAACGGGGAACCAGCTTGACGTGGACAAGGTTCGGTTCGACTTCAGCTTGGACAGGTTTGAGCCGCAGGTTCTGAGGGAGTATGTTGCGAGGGCGAATCAGCTCTTTCATACAGACACACCTGTCAAGTGGTATGAGCTGCCGAGGGATGAAGCGTTGAGGATTCCTGGCGTGGTGAAGATGGCTGAGGCTTTTCCTCCTAACATTCCACGTTTGCGGATCGTAGAGATTGAGGGTGTAGACAGGCAGGCCGATGGGGGGACGCACGTTCGAAGCCTCAGGGAAGTTGGGCAGATCGAGGTTTTGAAGACGGAGAATAAGGGAAAGAACAACAGGCGCGTCTACTTCGTCCTCAAATGAGCATGATCGAAGCGCATATGCTTGTTACTGAATTCATTTGTGAATTGGGTTATGCTTGTGACTTTGCTTCATTTATCATTAATAGTGGCTATTGGGATAACGATAAACATCCCTTAGAGAGCATGACCCGAGCCAATTACGCTTAAAAAAAGGAATTCAGGAACACGCTAGCGCGCCACCGATCCTTTGCTCTTCCTCATACTATATTACAGAAAATCAATCTACAACATCGGGGGCACGTCTTCTACTAATCTCCGCCCGAAAATCTGCGGTTCGATTCTCCTGTTCTTCCCGTTCAGTCTCCTCAAGCGCGGCTTCCATTAGACGCTTCATTCTACGCTCTTCGATTCTTTTCAAAATCTCCTCACGGGTTGAGTACCGAGACTGGGAGTTAGTTCCAGAAACGCCATCGAACCATTCGCCCCCCAGGTCCGTTCTTTGCTCCGCGTACATCACCATCAAGTCAGCGTTTTCCCGTGGAGTCTTCTCATGGTAATCGTCAACCGTCTTTATGCCGATCAGAATCCCTCGCTCGTCATGAACTTCAACTGTGCGAAAGTGGCGTTTTGGTCGAATTATATGGTAAGAAGTTTCAAAACTGCAATTTGGACAGTAGAAACGTATGTTCCCGAATTTCTTGTCGTGCCGAAGCCTGAAGACTTTTTTTCCGCATTGAGGGCAGCCATAGCGTGCGCACTGAGCCAGTGCGGGATTGTTAACACTTGCCCATTTCAGGTACAGAGCTTCATGCGAAGAATCATGCTCAATGTTGGGAAACTCAATCCAGCGATGTTTCCTTGTTCTTCCCCGCTTGTTCTTCGTGATGGTAAGCACCAGCCCGAGTCATATGCGTATGATTGATATTGAGAAAGAAAGTTATTAAGTTTGGGCGGACGCTGGCCATCGAAATGCCAGTCAGTCCAAAACTTTGACAGTTCATGGTCTGACCTCTAGACTTTCGCGTTCTTCATTCGATCGGACGTTATCCTGCTGATTTGACCGTAACGGAAGCAGTGAACGAGATGGTCGTTAACCATGCCGACTGCCTGCATGAAGGCATAGCATATCGTGGGTCCGACGAATTTGAATCCCCTCTTTTTCAGTTCTCTGCTCATTGCCCTAGACTCCTCAGATTCTGACGGCATGCCTGAGAAGTCTTTCAGATGATGGTTTACCGGTTTTCCATGGACAAACTTCCAGACAAAAGCGTCGAACGAACCGAACTCATTCTGAACCTGCGCAAGCTGACGAGCGTTGTTTACAGCCGCCGAAATCTTCGCTCTATTCCGAATCACATCAGGGTTACCAATAAGGCGCTTCATGTCTTTGTCGGTGTACTTGGCTACTTTTCTCGGGTCGAAATTATCGAAGGCTTTCCTCAGGGCTTCTCTCCTCCTGAGTATAAGCTCCCAAGTCAGACCCGCCTGAAAACCTTCCAGAACGAGAAACTCAAACAACGTTCTGTCATCATGGACGGGAACGCCCCACTCCTCATCATGGTACTTGACATAAAGGGGATTGTCCGTATCCCAGCATCTTATGAGCTTTTTACGCATGAAATACAGTGGCCAACTTGACAATTTAAATCTCATCTTAAGCACGCGTCGAAGCCATTTTCGAATACATGACTGATGAGAACAGCCAAAGGTCTGCAGAAAAAAGGAAAGGATACAGCTGATGCAGAATTTGGCAGTAGTCTGAGAGCCTGAGCCTGTTAGGGTTGTGGCTGTTTTCCAGCTCAGGCTTTCCCAAGTGTGGGGAAAGAAGCGGCTATCAATGATGATGTTATCATACTGCAAAGAACTGCTATGGCCTTTTTCCGCGTCGCCAAGTCAGCATTATGAATAGTATTCTGCTTGGACGTGCAACTTGGACATAAAACTTATGTTAGCTTCAACATGTGCGAGCTAGCACGGTTCCAGACTTTGGATAGTACGCGAAAGATTGAAAAAGAGTCTGGCACGTAGTAAGAAGTGGTTGGAGACTTTGTTATGCGTTGGAAGATGGCTCTGTTCTTGCTTGCTGTTGTTTTTCTTTTAGGTGTATATGTGGGTGCTACAGGGTTTTCGAGGATCCAAGTTGAGAGGGTTGATGTCTCTTATGTAGCGAGTCACCAACACACCAAT
>Ga0315282_10014585_pt1 | contig 11675 bp, 11 predicted proteins | sample YL17G07_20_MG_FD_203693 | JGI IMG/M metagenome (GOLD analysis project Ga0315282, IMG submission 203693) | Sediment microbial communities from Yellowstone Lake, YNP, Wyoming, USA - YL17G07_20 | ecosystem: Environmental > Aquatic > Freshwater > Lake > Sediment | place: USA: Wyoming | collected...
GGGTGGGATTGGAAGATGGTGAAAGAATCTATGATCAAAATTAAAAGACCGATACCCCTTAAGTCCGATCTACATCTTCACACAGCTGAAGATCCCCTCGACCGCGTACGATACACAGCCAAAGAGCTTATCTCAAAGGCTGCCGATCAAGGTTTTGACGTGATTTCCATCACCAATCATCACCGGATGACCTTCAATCAGGACCTTTTATCCTACGCTCGAGAAAGGGGAATTCTACTCATCCCCGGTATAGAGATGACGATCCAGAGACGCCATGTCCTTGTGTTGAATCCTCCCCCTCATAAAATGTGTTCAGATTTTTTATCCCTTTCAAAGCTGCGCCGTCCGGAAACCTTGATCATTGCTCCACACCCCTATTTTCCGGGGACCTATTCTTTAAATGGATACCTTTTGAAACACCTGAATCTCTTCGACGCACTCGAATATTGCCATTTCTATTCTCCAATGATCAACTTTAATCAAAGGGCTGTGGAAGTATCCCAATCCTTTGGATTCCCATTGGTCGGAAACTCAGATGCTCATTTCCTCTCTCAACTGGGGACTACCTATTCGTTGATTTATTCGGAGAAGAATCTTGAAGCCATTTTTGCAGCTATTCGACAGAATAAAGTCAAAGTCACTACCCGCCCCCTTAAGACCTTTGAGATGGGATCGATTGCAAATAGATTCCTTAGAATGAAGCTTCGAGCAAAAATAACCAAACGCCATCCACAGCAAAATCCTCGATTTAGGAAGTCTAAAGTAATGTAATATTCAACCAGAGTCTCTCAGAATTTTAGCCTCTTTGACCCCCCAACTAAAATCCGAGTCAATTTGATCAGAGATTTTCCAGGATGGCAGGGGCTATCGAAGGCAGAACTGAAGGTTTCCTCCCATTCATTTAAAAGTTATAGATGACAGGAGCATTCAGCGTTACGTGGTGAATACTGCAATAAGGATAACATTTCGCCAGGAATAGAAAGGAAACTTTTCCTTTAAGTCCTTTTTCTTCAGTCAGTGAATCGTAGTTGCCTCCTCCTTTGGATATCACCAGGTCTGATCTTTCTATCAGTATCTTTGATTCCGAGTCGATCCTCTTCAGATAAGTGCCAGGGATTGGCTCAGGAAGTCCATTTCCCATAACTTGGGCAACACTCCCTATGCCCATGGAGAGGGCATCCTGTAAGGTGGCATCATTGAGTATCGGAAGGGTTCGGGTAATAAAAGTTATTTCTATACGATACATTGCAAGAAGGACTTCTATCAAAAGTCTGTCGAAAACAATCTCGCCGCAATTGTCTCCGAGGTATACAAGCCTCCGGGTTTTTTTTAACCTTTCCTTTAAAATATTAAAATTTTCATTGTCGATCTTCAGTTGATTCCATCTTTTAATGATCTCCTCTGGCGACTCTCCTTTAACATCTGTCATGGCGTCAATGGAGTTTCCGGCGATGGCCAACTTCATGGCCTCGAGAAAGGGATCCTTGCTTTTCAAGACCGACTCTTTTGCTTTCGGGTAGACGGCTAAAGCCTTTTTATTTTGTTCATCCTTTATCTCTTTCAGGGGATCGGATTTTCCGGAGACCTCAATGACCTTTAACCAAACGTCCTTAATCACCTCTGGCGATGTCACCCTCCAGTCTTCTCCATTGAAGTACCTTAATCTTATAACTTGTTCCATAAATCTTCTGACTTGATCTTCATTTTTCATCACCACGCGAGCGATTCCCAACGACATCTTTAAGATGCAGGGAATGCAATCAGGCCATATTTGCATGGTGTCCCCTTTCTTTTTTAATAATAGTTTTATCCATTAAAAAGCTGTGTCTGTCAAGTAAGGGGGATCATCAAGGTACATAAATATCAAGGATGGAAAGATTAAAAAGTTATTTCCAAAATATTTGGAACTTTTCCTTCCCTTTCTTGTCTATTTATGTAAACCCCGTTAGAAATTCCAGTCGTTGCGACTCGAAACCGAGCGAGGCATTAAACCCCGCCGGAATTATTCTAAAATCTAACCCCCCTGCAGCCTCCGGCCCAGAGGGCCTCTGGCCAGGAGGGAGCAGCGAGGCATTATTTCTAACGGGGTAAAACAGAAAGAAATCGAAAGGAGGAGACCGAAATGCACTCAATTAACAAAATATTTTTATCAATTCTCTTCGCATTGTTAATGTTCATTGCCTCTGGTGCTCAAGGGCAACCTATGGAGGAAGCCAACAAAACACTCTCTCCCTACTTCTTTGTTAAGAGCGATGACCCCAGTGTGGATCAACTCCCTCTCAAATCCACATCGGCCGATGTGAAAGTGGTTGGTGTGATTGCCGATGTCATCGTCACGCAAGTCTATAAGAACGAAGGGAAAAAACCTCTGGAGGCGATTTACGTTTTCCCTGCGTCGACAAGAGCAGCGGTTTATGGGATGAAAATGACAATCGGAAAACGGACCATCATTGCCAAAATCCAGGAACGTAAAGAGGCACGGCGTCAATACGAGGAGGCGAAACAACAGGGAAAGAGCGCATCCTTGTTAGAGCAACAGAGACCCAATGTCTTCCAAATGAATGTAGCCAACATCTTACCAGGGGATGTGATTCAGGTGGAGCTCAAATATACAGAGCTACTGGTTCCGACGGATGGGATTTACGAATTTGTTTATCCTACTATTGTGGGACCGCGCTATTCTAACCAGCCCGCAGAAACAGCCCTCCCCTCGCAGAAGTGGGTTGAGAACCCCTACTTCCATCAGGGCGAATCCCCCACCTATACTTTTGATATTACGACCAATCTTGCGGCTGGCCTCCCGATTCAAAATATCGCCTGCGCCTCCCATAAGGTGGACATCCAATATGACGGGCCTTCTCGAGCCTCCATCAAACTTGATCCCTCAGATAAGAGCGGCGGAAACCGTGATTTTATTTTGAAATATCAACTCGCAGGCGGAAGAGTGCAATCCGGACTTCTTCTATTCGAAGGTGAAAAAGAAAAATTTTTCTTGCTTATGCTCCAGCCACCGAAAAGAGTGAATGTCAGCCAGATTCCTCCCCGGGAGTATATCTTCATCGTTGATGTCTCGGGCTCCATGTATGGTTTCCCGATCGACATTTCCAAAAAACTTCTTAAAGATTTGATTGGAAACCTCCGCCCCACTGATAAGTTCAATGTGCTCCTGTTTTCTGGTGGCTCCTCTTTGATGTCAGAACAATCCTTGCCAGCCACTTCTGAAAACATTCACCGTGCTATCAACCTCATTGACAGACAGCGTGGAGGAGGTGGAACAGAACTTTTGCCTGCTCTGAAACGGGCCCTCTCCTTGACAAGATCTGAGGGGTTTTCAAGAACAGTCGTTATCGCAACGGACGGATATGTCATGGTTGAAGAGGAAGTGTTTGACCTGATCCGAAAAAATCTTGGTGAGGCCAATATGTTTACCTTCGGCATCGGTTCTGCCGTTAATCGCCATCTCCTGGAAGGGATGGCCAGGGTGGGAATGGGTGAACCATTTGTGATCAGCAAGCCTGAAGAAATTCGAGAAAAAGCAGAGAAATTTAGAAAAATGATTGAGTCACCTGTATTAACAAAAATAAAGGTGGACTTTGGAAAGCTCAATGTCTATGATGTGGAACCGCTCAGCATTCCTGACGTGTTTGCTGAGAGGCCTGTTATTGTCTTTGGAAAATGGCGTGGTAAACCAGTGGGTGAAATTACCCTAAGTGGAATGACAAGCAGCGGTCTTTATGTGAATAAAATTGATATACGAAAAGAAAAACTGCTGAAGTCCAATTCAGCCCTCCGATACCTCTGGGCCCGCCATCGAATCACCCTCCTCTCTGATTACAACTTCCTGCATCAGGATGCCGATCGAATCAAGGAAGTGACCCAACTCGGTCTAACTTATAATTTGCTGACCGCTTACACATCATTCGTAGCCATTGATACGGAAGTTAGACTTGTCGACGGTCAAGCCGTAACCGTTAAGCAACCGCTTCCACTGCCTGAAGGTGTCTCTGATTATGCCGTGGGAAGAGGAAGCGTCGCCCAAAAAGCGATGTCCCCCCTTGCCGCTTTTAGATTCACCGAGGTTGAGAAGAGCCAAGTTAGGGAAGAATGCAAAGATGAGCGTTTAGTTTCTAAACCAGCACACGTGTCTGTTGAATTGGGCGAGATTACTACAAGCGGTGGTCTATCCAAAGAAGCTATTCAGAAGGTACTCGAACAACAGATCCCCTCTATTGAATTGTGTTATCAAAAAGCCTTGGAGAAGAAACCGAATATCCAAGGCGAAGCCACCTTTCAACTGATGATTGATTCGAAAGGCCGTGTCACAAAGGTAAATATGGTTTCAAGTAAACTCAATAATAAGAATCTGGAACAATGCATCATCCAAAAGATCAAGGAATTTACTTTCCCAGCACCAGAAGGTTCTGACAAAGTAACTGCCACTGTTTCATTTAACTTAAAAATATCTTAAGTGTGTCTGCAGATTTATAAACCTCAAAAGCCCCTCCTTCTATAGGAGGGGCTTTTTTGATATCCTCATTGACTTCAGTCCAGTTTGGAAATAGAATCATTTAAATTTCAGGAGAAAGGAAATATTATGGGTACAATCAAAATTATGCCATGTCTGGATATGAAAGAGGGTCGAGTTGTTAAGGGAATACACTTTGTCGATCTGAAAGATGCAGGTGATCCTGTAGAGAATGCGGCGTTTTACGAAAAAGAAGGGGCAGATGAGCTGGCTATGCTGGACATCGCCGCAACCGTAGAAAACCGAAAAACCAGGTTGGAATGGGTAAAGAATGTTTCATCCGTGATAAAAATCCCATTAACCGTGGGTGGCGGCATCTCTACTCTAGAAGATATTGAACTGGTTTTGAAAGCTGGTGCTGATAAAATCTCTATGAACAGTGCAGCAGTGAGGAACCCGGATTTGGTAAGGCAAGCATCCAAGAAGTTTGGTAAGGAGAAGGTAACGATTGCGATCGACGCCAAAAGGAACAAAAAAATGCCATCCGGATTTGAGCTGGTCGTTTCAGGTGGCACCAAGCCTGTAGGCAAAGATGCTGTTGCCTGGGCCAAACAATGTCAGGAACTAGGCGCAGGCATCATCCTTCCAACCAGCATGGATGGGGATGGAACCCAGACTGGTTACGATTTAGAATTTACGAGAGCTATTGCGGATGCTGTGGATTTGCCTGTGGTCGCCTCAGGGGGAGCAGGAAAGCTGGAGCATTTTTATGAAGGCGTGGTTAAAGGTGGTGCCCAGATTCTTTTGGCTGCTTCCGTCTTTCACTATCGAATCCTAAGTATCAGGGAGGTCAAAGAATATCTTAGAAAAAAGGGGATGCAGGTCAATTTATAGAACTTCATGATTTCCCAACTCCCAGAAATAGAAGTTTAGCTCCGCCTCATTAAGGGGGTCATTTTGTTTGAGAAGGATCGTCCCCTGCCCTACAGGCTGGTATCAAGTCTAATATTGACTTCTTCCTGTACTCGTGATTTTTGAAAATCCCCCTTCCATACAACCTTTCAAACAATAATCAATAATTCTTGTTGAAGTTTTCATTCAAAATTAGTAAACTCTTATCAAACGATAGACTCTTATTAAACTATAGTGTTTTAAACCAACCTCCCGACTAACCCTTGGGGGATTCCATGACCACACAAGAAGTTAAACGCAAACTCGCTGCCATCCTCAGTGCGGATGTAAAGGGTTATAGCCGCCTCATGGGGGAAGATGAGGAATGGACCCTACGGACACTGAATGCTTACAAGGAGGTGATGGGAAGCCTCATCCAGCAACACCGGGGTCGAGTCGTCGGCACAGCAGGAGATAGTGTGTTGGCGGAGTTTGCCAGCGTGGTGGATGCGGTGCAATGTGCCGTGGAGATTCAGCAGGTGCTGAGGGCGAAGAACGCCGTGGTGCCCGAGAATCGCAGGATGGAGTTTCGGATTGGGATTAACCTTGGGGATGTGATTGAGGAAGGAGATACGATTTACGGGGATGGAGTGAACATTGCAGCCCGCCTGGAAGGCTTAGCCGAGGCGGGCGGGATCTGCATCTCCGAGAGTGCTTATCAACAGATTGAGAACAAGCTACCGCTCCGATACGACTACTTGGGGGAGCACGAGGTGAAGAACATTGCCAAGCCGGTGCGGGTTTACTGTGCACGGATAGAGGCGGATGCTGGCCCCTCCAAATTGGGTAAGGAAAAAAAGCCTGTACCGAAACGGTTACCCAAGGCAGCTTTGGCTATAATAGCTGTCATTGTGATAGTTGGATTGGTAGCGCTTTATCAGTTTGTCCTTCGTCCCTCTCCTTCTAAGACAGAGGTTGCCTCCAAGGAGAAGATGGCCTTTCCCTTGCCCGACGTGCCTTCTATTGCTGTGCTGCCCTTTGTGAATATGAGCGAGGACCCAAAGCAGGAATTCCTCTGCGACGGGATGAGCGAGGCAATCATCACTGCCCTTTCCAAGGTACCCAGGCTGTTTGTGGTCGCCCGAGATTCAACCTTCACTTACAAGGGAAAGCCGGTGAAGGTCAAGCAGGTGAGCGAGGAGCTGGGTGTCCGGTATGTGCTGGAGGGGAGCTTTCAGAGGTCTGGCGACCGTGTTCGGATCACAGCCCAGTTGATCGACGCTCTTACAGGGAATCACCTTTGGGCAGAGCGTTACGATCGTGATCTAAAAGACATATTTGCCCTGCAGGATGAGGTCACCCTAAAGGTCTTGACGGCCATCCGAGTGAAGTTGACGGAGGGGGAACTATCTTCAGGCTACGTAAAATATTTCCCAGGGAAGCAAGGTCTCGATTGCTATTTGAAGATAATGGAAGGGAATAATTTAGTGTCCCGTCGTAATATCAAGGATAACAACCTGGCTCGGCCCATAGCAGAGGAAGCTCTTGTAATGTGCCCAGAGGTTCCAATGGCTTATCTCCTCATGGCTTCTGTACACTCGCTTGATTATTGGCTTGGCTCCACGAGGTCCCCCCGGGAGTCTGTTGAGAAAGCTATTGAACTAGTACAAAAAGCCCTTGCCATGGATGATACCCTTGCCGAGGCCCATGGTTTTTTGGGTTTTCTCTATACCCAAAAAAGGGAGTATGAAAAGGGGATTGCTGAGGGGGAACGGGCTGTGGCCCTCTACCCCGGTGATTCGACTGTCCTTTACTATTATGCCACGAGTCTAAACTTCGCGGGCAGGTCGGAAGAAGCCATTCCATTGTTCCAAAAAACAATCCGACTCAACCCTGTCGGTTCGTACTATAACCATCTCGGCAATCTCAACTTGGGCAACGCCCTCATGTTTACGGGGCGGTATGAGGAGGCGATTTCGGCATATAAGAAAGCAATTCAGCGTGCGCCTAATTTTATCTGGGGTCACATGATGTTGACTGCTACATACAGTTTGATGGGTCGTGAGAAGGAGGCCAGGGCTGAGGCTGCAGAAGTTCTCAGGATAAATCCCAAGTTCTCAGTGGATTTCTTCGCAAAGACATCCCTAATTAAGGAACAATCACTAAGAGATAATGTTTCCAACGCGTTGCGCAAGGCTGGGCTGAAGTGAGGGTAATCCATTTAAGACAAAGTTCTTATTCATTTATGTATGCACATTTCTACCAGTAATCGTCAATTTTATAAATGTATAATTCTCACTCTTTGTAGGTGAACTCGTTATTTCTCCCCATCGGCTCATTTTGAAAAAATGTTAAAGGAATATTTCGTTTGCTTCTTCCTGTATTTAATAATTGACGGATACCACCGAAAGCTGTAGACTTCTTTTCGTAATCCCCATAAATTAAAGAATTGAGCTGAACCTGAAAATGACAAGATCATTTCTGACCGATGGCTGGTTTTCCTCTTTATTTCAACCCTCGATCAAATTTATTAGTAATTTTTTTCCAGGATCCTGGCTTAACTCTCTCTGTAGGTGTCGAAAAAAGAATGAACCTCCTCGTGGTTTATCAGAATGCTATGTACTGGTACGTTTGATTTTGGGAGTTTTATGGCTATCGCTTATTAATACCGTCCCAATGCCCTTTATGTCTTCTTATTCCGCAAGGATAGTCGGGGCTTGGTTTGCCGTATACTTAATGATAGATATTTTCGTTTTCACCGTAAAGTGGATATTCGTTGATACCGTAGGGATTGAAGATGCCAAAAGGTCTCTTTTTTTCTCCTTCATTAATATCTTCGAGATTGTATTATTTTCTTCTATAGCGCTGATCCTTTTCCGCTGTACAAGCAAATCCCCTTGGTGTGCCGTTTATGAAAGTTTTCGTTCCATTTTCAAAATTGAGCTATTTAAGATCCCTGATCATTGTACGGATGCTGGTAAATTTGTAATACATTTTCAGCTTATTGTTGGTGTGCTTCTCATCCTCATTGTCATTGCAGGCTTGGCTGGTTCAATCAGGAAAGAGAAGGATGAGAAGGGGCACAAGATCGATTGAGGGAAAAACTGAGTTCAGTGTATTTGTCAATTTCCCCCGTGGTCGGGTTGCCAAAACGATGACTCATAGCGTAATCCCCGCTTTCAATCGGAAATCATTAACCCTTGGCTTTGACTAATTTCGACACTTTGTAGGTGAAGTTGCCAATCAGGAATAAATCGAAAACCGTCTGCTGTGAGACATCAAATTTTTCATTCATAAATCTTTGTATCGATCCTGACTTTAGAGACATAAAAAAGCTCACAGGAACCATTGCCCGTGTCTTTTCTGGATAAACTTGTATTCCATGTGACCGGTTGCCCCTTATAAGTTCCCTTTATATTTACCAAAAAACCTTCTAACACGACCACGTCTTTTTTCCCAATCGTCTTTACAGCCTCATGAATATTCTCATTGGCAGGTATAATATGATTGTTTGCAGAATGGGAGATCACAAAAGAATTGTCAAAAGGACTTCCTGATTTATATTGATAAAAATACCATCGATTCCTTTGGCTATAAGTAATATATTGGTCATACTCGGATATTGCCAGTTTTCCCCAGACGATGGCTAAATCAACGGGTGAAATCTCTCCATCCCATCCTGTGGAATAGGTCTCCTTGCCGACCACCATCCCCGATATTTTATATTCTGCTACGGGAGTCATCGTGAAATGACCGTCTTTAATTTCTTTAATGATGGGCTCATCGGATTTGTAGGATGCCTGGATGGGATCTTGAGATGTATCAATTTCATCAGATTCTACCCCTGTCAACTTGGGTCGATTGCAACCAGATAAAAAACATAGAAATAAGATTATTAAAATGAACCAAGAAAATGATCTTCTCTTCATGCGAATAAGGGGTACCTCCATCGTGGATGGAGGTCAATATAGTTTTTCTCCATGGTTATGTCAATAACATGAAAACCGTCATTCCTGTGAATGCGGGAATCCAGATTCAAAAGAATGGATTCCGGATCAAGTCCGGAATGACACAATGTGTAAAGTCATTTCTGAGACACTATGCTGAAATCGTTTTACTAATTGTTCGAAGGTCATGAATATGCTAAATTAGGCCTTGATGAAAAAGACCTTTCCCATACATGGGATCTTTGGAATCCTCCTTCTCCTTCTCTCCGAAATCTTTCTCTTTAAAAAGGTCGACCCCTTCTACAGTTGGTTTTATTGTTTTGCCTGGTGGTCCTATATCCTCATCATTGATGCAATGATCTACCGTCTAAAAGGAAACTCCCTCATCCTAAGCCGGACCAAAGAATTCTTCTTGATGATTCCCTGGTCGCTCTTCATCTGGTTGATCTTTGAAGCAGCCAATTTCTCCTTAGAAAACTGGTATTATATCAACCTCCCCCACTCCAGCGTGGAGAGGTGGTTGGGTTATGCCATGGCTTACGGGACTGTTCTTCCTGGAATGTTCGAGACGACGGAATTGTTGGAGGCATTAGGCTTTTTTAAAAGAGCAAAGATAAAAAAGACCAAGATTTCTCCAGATGGATATACCGTCCTCATTCTTTTGGGAACTCTCTGCCTAGTGTCTTCTGTGCTTATCCCTGAATACTTTTTCCCCCTCATCTGGGTTGGATTCATCTTTCTTCTAGAACCTTTCATCTGCCGATTCGAAGGAAAATCTCTCTTGAAGGATCTGGAAGATGGAAATCCACAAAAAATATACCTTTTACTCATTGCTGGATTGATCTGCGGTTTTCTCTGGGAGTTCTGGAACTTTTGGGCTCTCTCAAAATGGGTTTATACCGTTCCATTCTTTGCGGATGAGAAAGGTTTTGAAATGCCTGTCCTTGGCTTTTTAGGATTTCCTCCCTTTGCCGTTCAGGCTTATGTGATGTATAACTTCATCTCCCTATTTCGATCTGGAAGGGGATGGGAGGAGTCCACTTATCGCCTAAATCTTGAGAGGAAGACAAGATTTCTTACTATGGTCTTAACCGTCATCCTGATTGGCAGTTTCTCTGTTCTTATCTTCAGGGGCATCGATATCAAAACTGTTGATTCTTATTATCCCAGGCTCAAAGATGCTTACTGGATTGAGCTCCGGTATCGAATGGACCTTCCGAAAGTAGGGATCGCCACTCTCGATGATCTTCTCATAAAAACCGGAGAGAAAAAAGAAAGGGATGAACTGGCACTCCGTCTCCTCATCCCGAAGGAAGTACTGATCCAATGGGTGGAAAAAGCTCAATTGGTTCAGTTAAAAGGATTGGGGATTGAAAACCTTCGCTTATTAGAAGGGGTGGGTATCTGTTCGGTTTCTGCCCTTGCACAAGAGGATCCTGAAAAACTTTATGAAAAGATCGGACAAGTTTTTCAAGGAGGAGTTCCTCCCCGAAAGGCAAAGATAAGAATCTGGGTGAGAGACGCAAGAAAAGAAGTTCGGAGTTAAGAGTTCGGAGATAAGAGAGGTAGCGTTCCGACATTATCGGAACGAAATAGCTCGCCCTCAGTAAATGGGGGCGCTACAAGCACGATTCACGAGTCACAAGTCACCCATCACGAGGTAAAACCATGAAATATGGGGCAATGAATTTTCCGATTAAACCTCTTCTGAGGGAGATAGAAGAGATTGGAGAGATGGGTTTCGATTATGTGGAACTGACCATGGACCCTCCCGAGGCCACCCCACAAAAAATGTTAGGCCAAAAACGGGCGATCCTGGAGATCCTTCATCGATATGGAATGGGCATCATGGGACATCTTCCTACTTTTGTTTGGACCTCAGACCTCTACGAAAGTTTGAGGAAGGCTTCCCTTCAAGAAAATTTTGAAGCTTTAGAGGCCGCGTCAGAATTGGGAATTGAAAAAGTCGTGCTCCACCCTGGATTCATTACCGGCTTAGGAAAATTTCTTCTGGATAAGGCAAGGGGGTATGCCATGAACTCACTCGAAGCCATCTTGAAGAAGGCGGTGAATCTCAACATCACCCTCTGTATTGAAAATATGTTTCCCCAGGCTCACTTTCTTTCACAACCACATGAATTCCAATCCGTCTTCGAAACCTTCCCAGAAATCCGACTTACTTTAGATATCGGCCATGCCAATCTGGGTGGGGGGAAGAATAGATCCTCAGAGTTTATCCGTCTCCATGGATACCGAATCGGTCATGTCCACGCCAATGACAACTTCGGAAAAGAAGATAGTCATCTGCCAATCGGGGCCGGAATCATTGATTTCGAAAAGATTATGAAAGAAATTAAAGAAACTCAATACGA
>Ga0315282_10014586_pt1 | contig 11674 bp, 11 predicted proteins | sample YL17G07_20_MG_FD_203693 | JGI IMG/M metagenome (GOLD analysis project Ga0315282, IMG submission 203693) | Sediment microbial communities from Yellowstone Lake, YNP, Wyoming, USA - YL17G07_20 | ecosystem: Environmental > Aquatic > Freshwater > Lake > Sediment | place: USA: Wyoming | collected...
CTGCCCTGTCGAAATATTCCTCCTGCCAGTTATGGTTGCCAAAGACACCCAGGGCATTGTTGACGTTGACCAGCACCGGGGTCCCGTACGTCGGGAGGATATTGGAGGTAGCCGGATGAGTCTTGAACACGGTGAGTAATTCATCGATGAAACGGCGGAACCCTTTCAGATCAGGAACTTCAACTGAACCGGACCCCCGCACTGCAATAGCCTTGACCTTCTTCGAACCAAGCACTGCCCCGATACCGCCCCGGCCGGTAACCCTGCAGCCAAACGTCAGGCAGGCGAAACGGTTGAGCATCTCCCCTGCGGGTCCAATTGCCGCAGTATGAATCTCAGGGCTCCCCAGTTCATCCTTCAAAAGTTCCTGGGCTTCATAGCTCATCTTACCCCAGAGATGGGATGCCTCTCGAATCTCAACCAAGTCGTCATCAATCCAGATATAGACAGGCACCGTTGACCGCCCTTCAATAATGATTCCATCATAGCCTGCATACTTCAGCTCTGCACCAAGGTTACCCCCGGCAGTACCGTGGAAATATGAATTGGTCAGTGGTGATTTACAGTAGCCACCTACCCTGGAGGCGGTAGGGATTAATGTTCCGGTAACCGGCCCGGTCATGATCATTACCTTGTTTTCCGGGCTGAAAGGGTCAACGCCGGGTTTCAACTCATCATAAAAAAGCCGTGCTCCGAAACCGGCACCGCCGAGATATTTTTCCACCCATTCCTCTTTCAGAGGTTCCTCAGTAATTTTCCCCGAACTCAGATTGATTCTCAACAGCTTTCCCATGTAACCCTTGTAACGAAACAGCTTCACAATCTTGTTCCTCCAATTTCATTGAAAAATTATCACCAAATTTATAACATATTCTCCCACGTTGAACAACCTTCTTGTGAGCAGGCAATGGACAACAATCAATATGCAAGTTGCAAGTTTCGAAGTCTTTTATCTTGCATCATGTATCTTGCATCAATTTTACTGACCCTTGACCCTACGACCCTTGACCCTTCTTAACCAAGATCCCTAAACAAGGAGCTTTCCGCCTGCCGCTAAATCTTCCAGCACCTTACGGTCCAAGAGCTTAATCCGCCGTCCCTGAACCTGGATAAGTCCCTGACCGTCCATCTTGCCGAGGATACGGGAGAGGGTTTCCGGTATCGTGCCCAGCAGGCTCGCCAGTTGCACCTTGGCGATATCCAGTTCCAGTTTATCTGAGCTATGATCGCGGTCACTCAGGTAGAGGAGATAGGCCGCAAGCCGTCCGGAAACTTCTTTCAGTGACAGATCTTCAATGAGGCTGGAGAACTGCCGCAGGCGCTTTGAGAGAATGGAGAGCATATTCATGGCAAGAGAAGGTTCTCTCCTGACCAGTTCCATGAAGTCAGCCCTCGGGAAAAAGAGGATTCTACACTCCTCAATGGTTTCAGCATTGGCAGGGAATTGCTCACCTGCAAACATGGGCACTTCGCCGAAGGGTTCTCCGGGCCCGATGATATGGAGGATCTGCTCTTTCCCTTCAGAGGAGAGCTTAAATACTTTAGCCCTCCCTGAGAGCATCACGTAGAACCCCGATGCCTCATCCCCCTCGGAGAATACCGCCTGGCCACGCTTGAGAGTTTTATTCAGAACAACAGTGGCAAGTTTTTCAAGCTGTGCCTTCGGTAGCCCATTGAAGAGAGAAACCTCTGCTATACATTTAACGATTTCCATATTTTTTTGCCTTGCGTTAAAATAACATGTATTTCAGTCAGTGTCAAAATACGACGGTGAATAGTTAACTATAAAGAATTCAGGAGTCAGAAGATCCGCCACTGGCGGACCAAAGGCGGATTATTCTGAATTCTGACTTCTATATTCTGGATTCTCTTTTCACTATTCACTTTTTTGCGGTGGAACCTTCGCACCTTATTGCACAGGAAATTTTTACGTTTATTGATTTATGTCAATGATAGTTTTTTCAGCCTGATTACAATGGGGTGCAGGAAACAAGGACATGTAATAAACGGAGTCTTTATCGAAAGGGGGAAACTATGTTCTGTTATCAGTGTGAACAGACAGCAAAAGGTGAGGGCTGCACCGTTGTTGGCGTGTGCGGGAAACAACCCGGCGTAGCAGCCCTCCATGATCTCTTAATCCATTCTCTTAAGGGGCTTTCACTCTATGCAGTGGAGGGAAGAAAGGTCGGGGTGATTGACCGGGAGGTCAACGTATTCACGGCCGAGGCACTCTTTTCCACCGTAACCAATGTGAATTTTGACCCGCAACGGTTTGTTGCCCTTATTAACCGGTCCGTTGAGCTCCGGGAGCAGTTGAAAGGGAAGGTAAAGGCTGCCGGAGACAAAGTAGATTTTAAAGAGGATGCAGCCACGTTCAACCCGGACTCAACCCTGGAAGGCCTGGTCAAGCAGGGGGAAAAGGTAGGCTTGAAATCAGATCCTGCCATTGATCCTGACATCCTCTCCCTTCAGCATACTCTTCTCTTCGGGCTTAAGGGTATTGCAGCTTATCTGGATCATGCCCAGATCCTCGGACAGGAAGATGATGCCGTCTATGCCTTCATCCACGAAGCGCTGGCAGCAATGTTAAGAAAAGACCTGAAGCTGAACGACTGGCTGGAGCTTGTACTCAAAGGCGGCGCCGCGAGTGTTCGGGCTATGGAACTTCTGGATGCAGCTAACACCGGTACCTACGGTCACCCTGTTCCTACCAAAGTCCCGCTCGGTGCAAAAAAGGGAAAGGCCATTTTGATTTCAGGACACGACCTCAAGGACCTTGAGGAACTCCTCAAGCAGACTGAAGGCAAGGGTATCTATGTATACACCCATGGAGAGATGCTTCCTACCCACGGGTATCCCGGCCTTAAGAAGTACTCTCACTTCTATGGCCATTACGGAACTGCCTGGCAGAACCAGCAGAAAGAGTTCGCCCAGTTCCCCGGACCTATCATCCTCACGACGAATTGCCTCATGAGAGTCCAGCCTGCTTACCAGGACCACATTTTTACCATGGGTAATGTTGGATATTCTGGGATTCCTCACATCTCAAACCGGAATTTTAAACCGGTGATTGACAAGGCACTTGCCATGTCCGGCTTCCCTGAAGATACCAACGGCAGATCCGTCATGGTCGGGTTCGGGAGAAACGCTATCCTGGGAGTTGCGGACAAAGTGATTGATGCGGTCAAGAGCAAGAAGATCAGGCACTTCTTCCTCGTAGCGGGCTGCGACGGCGCAAAGCCTGGAAGGAGCTACTACACTGAATTTGTGGAAAAGGTTCCCAAAGACTGCGTGGTGCTTACCCTCGCCTGCGGAAAATTCAGGTTCTTTGACAAGGATCTCGGGGACATTGACGGCATTCCGCGACTCCTCGATATAGGACAGTGTAACGATTCCTACTCAGCAGTGCAGGTGGCGCTGGCCCTGTCCAAGGCATTCAATGTGGGAGTGAATGAATTGCCTCTCTCTCTTATTATTTCATGGTACGAACAAAAGGCAGTGGCTGTTCTGCTCGCCCTGCTCCACCTGGGAATCAAGAATATCAGGCTCGGTCCATCACTCCCGGCCTTCACCTCTCCGAATGTGCTGAATGTACTGGTAAAGAACTTTGACATTAAACCCATTTCCACACCGGATGCAGACCTGAAGGCGATCTTAGGGTAATGTCACGATTGCGGATTGCAGAGTGCGGATTGCAGATTAAGGAATGAAAAACCTACCGCAGGAGCGGCCTCCGGCCTGACGGCCTGCGGTCTTCTGTAGGGGCAACCCCCTGTGGTTGCCCAATTAAAGAATTATCGTAGGAACGACCAAATGTTTTTTGTAGGGGCGAGGTTACCTCGCCCAGAAGAATTACCGGAGGACCGGCCTTCGGTCTTATGGAGATCACAGTGAAGTGCCCGGGACAGGACAGCTGCTTCTGGAAACCTGATGCAATCTTTGAAACAAAGTGCCCCCAGTGCGGTGAGTCTGTTGAATTCTTCAAAGATGAAACAACCAGGAGGTGTAAAAAATGCGGGCACAAGTTTGTCAATCCCCGGATGGATTTTGGATGCGCAGCCTACTGCAAATACGCTGAACAGTGTCTCGGGAATCTTCCCCCCGAGCTGATAGCCCGCAGGGAGGACCTCCTGAAAGACCGGGTGGCAATCGAGATGAAGCGGTTTTTCGGCAGAGACTTTAAGCGCATCGGCCATGCCACTGATGTAGCCAGGTATGCAGAGCAGATTGTGAAAGAGGAAGGTGGTGATCAGGCAGTTGTCCTGCTCGCTGCCTTTCTCCACGACATCGGGATTAAGAATGCCGAGCAGAAGTACAAGAGCAGCGACGCCCTTTATCAGGAACAGGAAGGCCCCCCTGTGGCGCTGGAGATTCTCACCCGGATCGGAGTTCGAGAAGAATTGATTGTAGAGGTATGTGATATCATTGGCCATCACCACCACCCACGGGACGAGGAAACCCTTAACTTCAAAATCCTCTTTGATGCCGATCTCATCGTGAACCTGAAAGAGCAGCAGAAGGAAAAGCCTGTGGATCAGGAAAAGCTAACAACCCTGATCGATCAGACTTTCTTCACGGATGCAGGTAAAAGATTGGCGAAAAATACTCTCGTGCACTAAGACAAAAGAACGATAGTTAAGGTGTTCAAAATACAAGATTGCTTCGCTTCGCTCGCAATGACACCTCTAATCACTCTTCTTTCCCCGTCATTGCGAGGAGTCTCCGCCATAGGCGGGGACGACGAAGCAATCCCCAGATAAAGGCTAACGGTTGGACAGGCATAACAAAAAGAGGTGTTTCTTAGATGAACATTAACAAATCTTTACGAAAGATCATCCATATAGATGATAAATTTTGCAACGGATGCGGACAGTGTGTCCCCGCCTGTGCCGAAGGAGCAATCCAGGTTGTGGATGGCAAGGCACGGCTAATATCAGAACGTTTTTGCGACGGACTGGGCGCCTGCCTGGGCGAATGCCCCCAGGGTGCTATCCGGATCATTGAAGTGGAAGCAGATGAATTCGATCCGGAAGCAGTAGAAAAACACTTACTGGATAAGGACAGGCAAAAAGAAGACACAGCAACTCTTATGTCTGCCGGTTGCCCGTCGGGCCGGGTACAGACTTTTTCTGTATCATCCGGGGAAGATTCTTCTGAGGCTTCTCATGGAAGAATTTCTTCGGCCCTGTCCCACTGGCCGGTTCAGATCAGGCTGGTACCTCCTGCTGCACCTTTTCTGAAAGGAGCAGACCTTCTCATAGCTGCAGACTGCACACCAATAGCTTATCCCGGCTTCCATAACGATTTCCTCAAAGGGAGGGTGGTCTTGATCGGGTGTCCCAAATTTGATGACGTGCAACTGTACATTCAGAAACTTACAGAAATATTTAAAACTGCCAACATCAGGAGCGTCACCGTGGTAGTCATGGAGATCCCCTGCTGTCAGGGCCTCCTCATGATCATAGACAAAGCGCTTAAATCAGCCGGTAAGAATATTCCTGTGGAAGAAATCACCCTCAGCCCGAAGGGAACGATCATCAAGAAGCGAAGGCATATAAAAGGATTGCAACTATGAAATATAAAAATAGTGAAAAGAGGAGGAGATGAAACCATGGAATACAAGATTCCTCAGCCATTAAAGGAAGAGCATCAAGAACTCCATGCCGAACTGGTGTGTGCTACGCAGGAAAGTGGTGAGATAGGAGAGGCTGCACGAGCTGTGGCAGAACTTTTACACCCCCATTTTGTCAAGGAGGAGGAATATGCGCTGCCTCCCCTCGGGTTGCTCCCCCTGCTGGCAGAAGGGAAGGTGACCACTGATATGGAGAAGGTTTTTGGGCTGACTGATATCCTGAAAACCGGTCTCCGTCAGATGCTTGAAGAGCATAAGGCAATTGTCACTGCCCTCAATAATCTTTCTGAAATCGCCAAAAAGGAAAACAAAGAGGAGTACGTCCGCTTTGCTAAGAAACTGATCTCGCACGCGCAGACCGAAGAGGAAGTTTTATATCCGGCTGCAATTCTGATCGGCGAGTATCTGAAGCTGAAGCTCAGAAAGTAAGAGCGGTTTTTGTTTTTGACTACATTTTTTCTTCTATCTTCTTCTTCAGTTCCTCTTCAGACGGGACATAACCCATGAACGCTACCTTGCCGTCTATGACAACTACCGGGGTCATCAAAATGCCCATCTCCTCAGCCTTTTTTGCGAGGGGCATGAGGAGTTCGTCCAGCTGCACCCTCTCATACACACACCGTTTTTAATGGTGCTAACAATCTCCTGCTCCTTAGCTTTGTTCAAGGCGATTGTTCAGCAGCCCGTCTTTGAGATAATAGACTCGATCAAAGCCCTCGATCATGCGAACATCATGGGTCACGGTGATCACTGCGGTTCGATTTTCCCGGGCGATCTTCTTTAACATTTCCATTACCTTCTTGCCCCTCACGCTGTCCAGGGCGCCTGTAGGTTCATCCGCCAGCACCAATTTGGGGGCGCTGGCTAAGGCACGGGCAATGGCCACCCGCTGCTGCTCCCCTCCCGAAAGCAGGGCCGGCAGATAATGGGCCCGCTCGGCGATTTCCATGTACTCCAGCAGTTCCATGGCGTGCTTATGAGCCTCGTTTCTCTCGAGACCCAGCAGGTCCAGGGGCAGCAGGACATTCTCCAGGGCCGTCAGGAAAGGGATAAGATTGCGGGACTGAAAGATAAAGCCGATCTTGGTGAGGCGCACCTGCCGGATATCCACCGCTGTCCACCCTTGATCGTAAATGGTCTCCCCATCCAAGCGGATTTTTCCGCCGGTGGGGTCCAGGATCAGGCTGATACAGAGCAGCATAGTAGTTTTCCCAGACCCGCTGGGGCCCAGGAGGGCTACCAGCTCCCCGGCATTCACAGTAAGGTTGATGTCCTTTAAAGCCTCAACTGCCAGGCGGCCGCTTCCGTAGGTCTTGCTCAGGTTCTCAATTTTCAGGATTTCATCCATTTTCACTGTTCTCCCAGGGCCAGGGCGGGAGGCGTCTTGAGGGCTCGCCAGATGCCCAGCAGGCTGGCGATGATACCTCCCGACAGCGCCAGGCCAAAGGTCGCCAGATCATCCCCGGGGGTGAGCAGTACCAGGCGAGGCCACATTTGATAGGCGTTATGAATGATAATCCAGCCGATCAGATAACTGCACGCAGTCAAAAGGATGGACTGTTCCATGATCAGCCGGATGATCACCCGATTGGGGGCGCCGATGAGCTTCATTACTGCAATGCTGCGGATTTTCTCCAGGGTTAAGGTAAAGATCACCATGGCGATAATCACCACGGAAACAATCAGGAGCAAGATACGAAAAAGCAGCAACTGCTTCCGGGGGCGGTTCAAACGCCCCTTGAGCATGATGTCAACCTGCTCCGGGGTGCTGAAGACGGAGAAATAGAGGTAATCCTCAATCCTCCGGGCCACTTCCTCCGTCTTCGCCCCTGGCGATAATCTCACCAGAACGGCATTTATCCGGTGAGTATCTATAGAATAGTGGGAGAGATATTTCCCCGCCTCCTGAGGGGTGAAAAAACCAGGCTTTACCAGATTTTGATAGATTCGCAGCCGCTGGTTCCGCACCTCTTCGTTGTCCGGCTGAAATATCACCTCCTGGGCATCCGGCAGCGCAAGGTAAAGGAGGGGCTCGCCATCAGATGAGGTGCCCTCCCGGGTCAATCCCACCACCGTGTAAGTGTGAAGTCCCAGGTGAAATTTCTGCCCCAGGCGTAAACCCAGCTTTTCGTGGGCCACAGCTTCATAATGGGCCTGGGATATGGGCCGACCAGCCGAAACCTTTTTAGGTCCCCCCAGTCCGGTAAAGACATCGTAACCAATGATGGTGAAGCGCCGGCGTTCCTTGCCGATGCGGCGTTCCACCGGATAGACGATAAAGGGGCTGGCCTTGTCCACCCCGGGGATGGCGGCTACGCTGTAATGGATAAACTCCGGAAGGATAGATTGCTCGTTAATGGGGCCGCCCCGGTAGCGCTCCACTACCCAGAGGTCGGGATTGGTGTTCTGGATGAGGGAAAGGCCTTCGAAGACGAACCCCCGGTAGATGCCGTTCATGGAAAGGACAATGGCAAAGAGCAGACCGATGCCCACCACCGTGGCCAAGAACCTTCCCAGATGCTGCCTGATGTCCCGGATGGCCAGGTCCATAGCCTCATCCCCCGAAGACGATTTTGGTTCGAACCTTCTGGCCAGGTTTGGCCTGGGAGGGTGCCACCACAACCAGATCGCCCTCTTTCAGACCTTGCTCCACCGCCACCTGTCGGCTGTCTCGCAATCCCGGCTTGACAGAGCGAAATTTTACTACCCCCTTTTCCACCACCAGCACCCCTGATTGGCCATCTTGTTCCAAAATAGAACTCCAGGGAACCGCAACTGCCCGGGTACGGTCGGTGAAAACGACGACCTCTGCTTCTTCGCCGATCACCAGGGGATGAGGTAGAGACGCAAACTTTACATCCACTTCCACCTCCCGCGTCACCATGTCGGCTTCCTTATTCAGGCGAACCACCGTTCCCGGGAAACTTCGGCCTGAGCGAAGGCGGATCAGGGCTTCCTGACCCTCTTGGAGGAATGCTATCTGAGTTTCATCAATCCAGGCAGCCACCCAGAGCAAATCCAGATCCACCATTTGAAAAATAGGCACGCCGGGAACCACCGTATCCCCCACTTCACTTTTCCGCACCGTTAGCAGGCCGTCCATGGGGGCCAGGATGCGGGTGTAGTTCAGGGTGGCCGCTACCGCGTGCACCTCTGCCGCCGCTTGTTTGAGGACGGCTTCAGCCGCCGCCAAATTAGCCCGGGCTTCGGCCTCCTCCCCTTCCGCCACCTTCAGGGTGGCGCTGGTGCTATCAAAGGCCGCCTCGGAAATATAGCCGGGTTTGAAGACTTCCAGGTCCCGATTGTAATTGCTCTGAGCCAAGGTCAGGTTGGCCTGGGTCTTGGCCAGCGTAGCCTTGGCGCGGTCTAAATCACGCCGTGCTCGGTCATGGGCAGCCTCAGCCGCCACCATCCGGGCTTTGAGTTCCGCAGTATCCATCTCCGCCACGAGCTGACCTTTTTTCACCCGGTCACCCTGATCGGCATAAAGTTTTTCCAGAATCCCGGTGATCTTGCTGCTTACGCTCACCGGCACCTTGGACTGGACAGTGCCCGGACCCCGGACTTCGCTCTGAACTTCCACCTTCTTGACCGCCATCACTGACACAGCGGGCCTGGAGAGGAACAGACGATAACCAAGTATAAGCAAAACGATAAGGCCGGTAGCGGTCATTATGATCTTTCTCCAACCGTGCAGGCTCTTCACTTCTCTTCTCCCTCCTTTTGCTTGATGGCCATGGATGCTTCTCCCTCGCCCCCAACAATCTGCTCGACTTTGGCCTGCCCGATCTCGTACGCCACCTGATAACTGATCAGACTCAGGCGAGACCGGGTCAACTCCACCTGGGCGGTGAGTACGTCCAGACCGATGGCCTTGTCGGTCCGGTAAAGGGACAGGGCGCTGGCGTAGGCTTCTTCGTTGGTGGCAACGTTTTGTCGGGAGGTGACCACCCCCTTGCGGGCGTTTTCCTGCTCATTCCAGCCAGTCATGAGATCCACCCGCAGTGCATTTACCCGCTCCCGCAGTTTTTCCTGCATCTGCTGGTATTGAGAGGAGACCTTGGCCACCTGGGCACGGGTCAGCCCCCCCTCGAAGAAGGGAAATTCCATGAACACACCCCCTAGCCACTCGTCTTTCGTGCCGCCAATGTCGTGGTGGCGCACTCCCACATTGCCCTGCAGGCTGACCTCGGGGAAATAGCCGGCCTGGGAGGCCTTGATGAGGGCCTGGCTTTGGGCCAACTCCAGCTTGAGCATTTTGATTTCGGGGTTGGTCTGCTCCACCTGATTCCAGAGTGAGTTAAACTCCGCGGCCGGAATAAACTCTTCCGGTAGTCGGCCTTGAATATCCATCCCGGCCTTTTCCTCCAGTCCCAGGGTGCGGGTCAGAATCTCCCGGGCTAAACGCACGGCGTTTTCTGCCTCCACCTGGGCCTGCTCTGCCTCCAGCGTCTGGGACTTGGCTCTGAAGGCATCGAGCCGGGTAGCCTTCCCGGCATGGAAAAAGGCGTCGGTAATTTTCAAGAATTCCCGCCGCTCTTTCAATGCTTCGGCAGCTACCTGAAGGTTCTCTTTGGCTTCCAGGAGGCGGTAAAAGGCCTCCTTAACCTGATAAGCCACTTCATCAGCCGTTCGGGCCACTTCTTGTTGCTGAGCCTGCCTGCCCAGCCGGGCCGCGCCGGTGTTGTAGTAGGTCTTCAGGCCGTCGAAAACGATCTGCTTGCCGGTGAGGCTGGTGAGACCTTCCCGGGCAAAGAGATTCTGAGTAGAGGCACCTCCCCCAGAAGAAAGACGGTTAGGGTCTATCCACTGAGAGTAAGACAGCAGCGCCAGCCGGGGGAAGAATTTGGATCTGGCTGCATCATAATCAGCCACCAGCTCCTTCACTTTTTCCCGGGCGCCACCCAGGACAGGGTTCTGCTCCCGGGCCAGGTCCAGACACTCCGCCAGGCTCAAGGCCTGATAATCCTGCGCCCGCAAGGCAGCCGGCAAGGCCAGGAGCATGAGGCTCAGGCACGCCAGTGGAAGAATCATCCGAAAAATACCAGTCAAAAAAGTTACCACGAAAGCAATGAAGAAACTGATTGCATTCCTCATGATAGTTATTCTCGCCCCAAAATATTCTCTTTCTACCAGATAAGTAATGACCCCTACCATCATTAAAATGGTTGTAAAAGCTGATATAATCATCTATGGAACTCCTCCTTAGAAATAGGGACGCCTATTTTTCTTCCATTATTTTATAGTTTCTTTTCTCCATATAATCTCCTAACCATATTGAAGTAATGATTACCAGCGGTAAAGATACAAAAAATCTTATGGCGGTAAATTTAATCCCCATAAAAGAAGATTCAAATATCGCCATGGGGACCCTGCAAATTGCAGAAGCACTTATGTAGGTAAAAATAATGCTGAGCCTTGCCCCTTTACTATATAAAGAATAAGCAACTGGAAAAGTCACATACAGACCACCCACAGTGCTTCCTGCAAGCAACACCGCCCATATATATCCTCGAATACCTGATTCTTCCCCGAAATGCCTTTCAACCGCCTCTTTTTTTACCCATACTTCAAACAAGCCTATCAGGATGAAAGCACAAGGCAATATTTTAAGCATGGTTACGGAAAAGGTGATGAAATTTTCGACCATTTTCTTTCCCGGATCGAATCCTTTTAAGAAAGAAAAAAGGGCAAAGGCAATATAAGCAAATAGCCCTCCTATTTTGATGAGGTTATTACGCTTCATCAAAATATCTCTCTGAAGAAAATACCCGTTATAAAAGCTACCACGAGGGCAATGAAGAAACTGATTGTATTCCTCATTATGGTTATTCTCGCCCCAAAGTATTTCTTCTCTATCGGATAAGTAAAAATTCCTACCATCATTAACGTGGTGGTAAAAGCTGACAAAACCATGTAGGGGATCCCTCCTTTCAATAAGATGCCACATAAGGGAAAGGCGATGAATCCAGGCATCAGGGTTATGGAACCAAAGAGGGAGGCAATAATCACGCCGGTGAATCGATTGCCTTTACCCAGATA
>Ga0315282_10014587_pt1 | contig 11674 bp, 12 predicted proteins | sample YL17G07_20_MG_FD_203693 | JGI IMG/M metagenome (GOLD analysis project Ga0315282, IMG submission 203693) | Sediment microbial communities from Yellowstone Lake, YNP, Wyoming, USA - YL17G07_20 | ecosystem: Environmental > Aquatic > Freshwater > Lake > Sediment | place: USA: Wyoming | collected...
TCAAAATGGTTACTGGATTAGGGCAAGCCCAGATGGCATCATATATGGCCATCCCTTCGGTCCAGTAGCCACCGCAAGTTTTCATATGAACCAAAATTGGACGCTCGGGGTTTATACTGGACAATATCTGCAGATTCTTAATAAGTCTGGTGCTCATCTGATATTCTACGCCGGGCTCATCTCTGGGATTCTCGTCATCGACATCATATTCAATCGGCTCCCCAACCAGATAAATATGAAATTGGCGAGGATCTAGATTCCACTCCTGCATTTCCCAGTGGCTTTCGTGATGCTCAATACCATAGATTCTTGGCTTGACCCTCTCTCTCTTTGTCATAATCTCTCCTTTTTTTTAAGGAACCGGGGGATGCTCATAGTATACGAGTAAAAATAAAAGTTTCAAGAGGCCGTTGATTTTATGAAAAATCTCCAGAGCTTATTTTTATACGATCCCGCATAATCTACCCCTATTCTCTTGGAACGGCCGATTTGCGCCGGTTTTAATTTCTTGCCTTCCTCAATCCACAATCTCCTGCTCTCAATTATATCTTCACCGTTGAGGGTTTTGTCTATTTTTAAAAATCGGCAGAGCTTGCCAGGTCCTGACACCAAACGAGCAGTTGCGGCTTCGCCGCATAGCTTTTTGAAGGCTTCTGCTCGTTCTGGTGTGAGGGCAGGGCTGTTTAAATTAGCGTTTAGCGTATAGGGTTTAGCGTTTAGAAAATTGCCGGATTTTAAATTTTTACTATACCCTAAACGCTCAACGCTAACCGCTCGTATTAGTACTGCCGCCGGATAGCCCTCGGCTTCGGTAACGATATTCAAACAAAAATACATGCCATATATCAGATAGACGTAGGCAAAGCCCGGCGGACCAAACATAATTTCCGTTCTTTTTGTCCGCCCTTTTGATGCATGGCTCGCAAGGTCTTTTGGCCCGCAATAGGCCTCGGTTTCGGTAATCATCACTCTCATAATTTTCTGCCTCGCCCTTCGTAGCCTTGGCGAAGTAGGGCCTATTTTACGCACTAAAACCTTACCCAAAAGTTCCCGGGCTACAATTAGTGTCGGGCGGACAAAAAATTTTCTTGAAAGCCGGCGTCCTTGCATGTTATACTTTTTAACATGGAAAATATTGAAAAACAAACAATAGAAGCGGTAAAAAAGGTCGGCCCGGCAGTGGTCAGTATTGCCATTTCCAAGTTTATGCCCAAAATCAGGCAAATGCCCTTTGCGCCGTTTTTTGGGCCATTCGGATTCGGCATGCCTATGCCGGAAGAACCCGGAGAAATGCTCCCGGATGAACACGCGGGGAAGGCCAAGGGCGAAAAGGTAAAAGTCGGCGGCGGTTCAGGTTTTATTGTTCACCCCGACGGTCTGGTCTTAACTAACAAGCACGTGGTTTTTGATACCGAAGCCGAATATACGGTAATTACGAGCGATGAAAAAGAGTACACGGGAAAAGTGATTTCCCGTGACCCAATGAATGATGTGGCCGTTCTGAAAATTGACGCCAAGGGCCTGCCAGCCGTACGGCTCGGCAATTCCAATAAAATAGAACTGGGCCAGACGGTCATTGCCATCGGCAACGCACTTGGTCTTTTCACCAACACGGTGTCCAAGGGGATAATTTCCGGCATTGACCGCAAAATCTCGGCATCAATGGGGCAGGGCGGGCAGGTAGAAAACCTGCGCAATATTATACAAACGGACGTAGCCATTAATCAGGGAAATTCCGGCGGGCCGCTGATCAATCTTGACGGCGAAGTTATCGGCATCAACACGGCTATAATTTTTGGCGCGCAAAATATCGGATTTTCCCTGCCTATTAACTGGGCTAAGGCAGATCTTGAAGACATAATAAAATTCGGCCGCATTGTCAGGCCGTTCATCGGCTTGAGATATGTGATGCTGAACAAGGAACTCCAGCAAAAATATTCCCTACCGGTGGATTACGGCGCGCTCGTAATCAAGGACCATATCCCCGGGACGGAAGCCGTGGTTGCCGACTCCCCCGCCGACAAGGCAGGCATAAAAGAAAACGACATCGTACTTGAAATAAACGGCGCCAAGTTAACCGAAAAGAACGAACTTGCGGATATAGTACAGACGGCAAAGGTCGGCGACGAATTGGAAATGACCGTCATGAGAAAAGATAAGACGATGAGGGTAAAGACGAAACTGGAAGAAAGGAAGTGACGCTCAACCACAATGCCTCTCTGGGCACGCTCCGCCGCTCCAGCGGCGGCTTCGCTATTTCATCTCCCAAATTTAATTTTTGATGAAGAAATATTATATCAAAAATTAACCGAGCAATTTGCTCGCTGGAATGCCCAGAGAGGCATTGTGGTTTCGCTTTAATTTTTCTTTAATTTACTCGCCTGCGGAGGTCGCGGAAATGAGAGAGGCCCGCTCCAACTCGTTTAATTTTAAAAGAAAAACCGTCATCTGGACGGAATTATTGCTTAAATTTCTCAGTATATTCACGGGTCCACCCGGGAACATTGGGAAGTATGACTAATACTTTTCTACCTAATTTCTTTAATACTGTTACTACCTCCGGCTTGTCGCTGTTTTTGTCAACCTCTTCACTAATAAGTGAAGTGAGATGTTTTACATCATTTTCTCTGGTTATGCTCCCTAGTAAGCTCATAAACTCCTCCTATAGAAAGTGCTGAGAACATAGTAAGCTGAAAAAGTAAAAAAGTAAAGAAAGTGCTTTCTTAATATCTCAAATAGTAGCGGAGCTTTGATTTTTTTGCTTCCAAGAACTTCCGGCAGAAATTGGCTGCTTTTTGGGGATCAAAGAACTTGCAGCTGAAAATCTCTATGAAGGCGCGATTTTGCGTTTCATCAAAATGCAAGGTTATGGATGAGGTTTCAATAAATTGGACGGCGGAGTAGCCAAATAAATCGCCGTTACCGAATTTTTTAATCATCGGCTCGCCGAACCTTTTCATTTTTATAAACGCACAAAGCCCAACGATAAGTTCCTTTATTTTTCTCGGTTGCCGGATATATTTAGGATTACAACCGCGCAAATCTAGAGAGGCAAGCAGTCCCCAGCATTTGAGTTTCTTGTATTTTTCTTTTAGATTTTTTAGACCAGAATTTGTACGATTGCTACTTCCCAACTTTTTTCAAAAGAATTTTTTTGATTCGCCGCCGATGATGTTCGGCAAACTCTTCTCAATACATCCGATTATCAACTCTCTAATTTCATAATAAAGTCATTGGAAATTATTACAATAAAAATTTGTTGATAACTCAAAGTCGAAATCCAAAGGGACGAAACATATTGACTAAAAAAGCGAAAAAGATTACACAGGATCCGGCTATTTAATATTTGAGGGGGTAAATATGCGGCATTTGCGCGTTTTGCTAAAAAGCCTGAATCCCTTTATCTGGCTTTCTCAACTTTTTTAATTACCAGGCCCATTTGGAAACTTTTCGCATTTGTAATGCTCCTTACGAACCATATGACTTCGACAGAGATATCAAGTATTTTTAGCTTAGCCACCGATCACAAGATCGGCTTTTTTATTTCGTAATGGCTGATATACTGAATCTATGAGCGTTTACGCCACAAATGAGAAAGCCCATTTTGATTACCATATTCAGGAAACACTGGAAGCGGGTTTGGTTTTAGCCGGGCACGAAGTTAAATCAATCAGGGCCGGCAGGTGCTCAATAAAGGGCGCCTACGTCAAAATAGTCGGTGGTGAAGCGTGGCTTTTGGGCGCCACGGTCTCGCCCTACCAACCCGGCAATGTCCCGCCCGATTATGACCAGCAAAGGAGCCGGAAACTGCTTTTGAAAAAGAAAGAGCTCAATTACCTAATGGGGAAATCGCAGGAGAAAGGATTGACATTGGTGCCGATTAGGTTGTATAATAAGAATGGTTTAATAAAACTTGAAGTAGGCATTGGACAAGGGAAAAAGAAAGCCGACAAGCGCGAGAAAATTGCCAAACGTGAGGTTCAAAGAAAAATAGAGCGGGCTCTAAAACAAAAGATTTAAGGGGCCTGCCCCGCCCTTGAAAAGGATTATATTGGACCCGCGCCATTGGCGCCGATCCTTTTCAAGGGCGGGGATGACCGGCTTCGATGGGATTTCTTTTAAAATCTGCGCAAGTAGTGGATGGGTGATCACCACTAGGGAACTGCCCGAAGGTCTTTTTCGTAGCGAAATTGTATATCTTCGAGCGAGAATCAAGAAAATTTCCGAGGCATAGCAGATACTACGTTGAGAGAATTTTCGAAGGTTCGCAGCCGAAGATATACAATTGCAGTAGAAAGGAGGCCTTCGGGCAGTTCCCCGAATCATTTACCCAAAATCATAATTGCCAATTACAACAGCAATTACGCTTTAGCTTACGCTTAAGGCGCGTCCTCCCGGTGATTTCTGCTAGCCGGATCAGGGCGTCAACAGCAGGATAAGGCCTTATCGCCTTTTCAATGTTTTAGCGATAAGGCACGAAAAACACAAAACAGGTCTCCGGTTATTTTGTCGGGTTTTTAACCGGGGTCTAATCAATCCGGCTAAACTTGTAGTGCAATTTTAAATCATTTTCCAGACGGGGGTTCGATACCCCCCATCTCCACAAAATAAAACAGCCGTAACGGCTGTTTTATTTTGTGGGAAATCTTAAACTTTGCGCGAAATTTCTTTGAGCAAAGACGAATCAGAAAAGCTTCGCCAAAAACTCATCTAATACGCCCAAGCGGCTCGCTGACCGAGAACGGTCTTTTTTGTTTTTAATAGGCCAATGAAAATTCATTTTGCAGAAAATACTGATATATTTTGACTTCGCCCTAAAATGGCGTACGATTTTTAGGAAATATTAGCATTCATTGAAATTTTGACAGATATACTTAATGAACGATATGCTATTATTATCATGGAACAAGTTCTAGAAAGGGCTGAGGGCCAGCAGGAGAAAAAAATGGAAAAGAAAAGACTCCTTATTATTGAGGGGCCTGATGGCTTTCGTGTTTCTCTTGACGGAAAGCCCGAAGTTTTTGGTTGTGGCAGAGAACTGGGAGACGCATTAATAGGATTACTGAACATGCACCAAACAGATCTTGGCCTTGAGATACGTTTGAAGGAAGATGAAGGGGTCCCCGTCGAAGAAGTGAAAAGTCGACTAGAAATAAAGATAATATGTTTTTTTACACAACTCTCTAAAAGGCCGGGGTTCTGTACTAAGATAGCTAGGTCAGACGGCCATTATTCCGAGACCCTGGGTTGTGGCGAAAATAAAAGAGAAGCAATTGTAAATATGTTCAGTTCGCCGATATTCCAAAAAGAAACCGGCATTGAACTTGCCCGCTAACTGCCCCTAGGCAGTTTTCATTTTCCCGTGAAACTTCTCGTGCACCTCGCGCACCTCAGTACTAGAACCTTCCGGTTCGGTACGGGGCAAGGGTATTTATCTACTCTTGCCATGAAAACGTTGATGAACTTCGCGAAGTTGCTTATCCGTAACATGCGTGTAAATCTGGGTCGTGGTAACGGATGAGTGGCCGAGCAGGGCCTGCACCGACCTGATATCCGCGCCGTTTCGCAAAAGATCTGTGGCGAAGGAGTGGCGAAGCGAATGAGGCGTAATCTTTTTGCCCACGATGCCGGCGGCGACGGCATATTTTTTTATAATCCTCTGGATGCTCCTCGGAGTCAGTCGCAGATTTTCTCCGCCGGAGGCGCCCGCCTGCAACGTTTGAGGCGTAGCCTCTGCGGGCAGGGATCCGCCTTTGGCGGAAAAACGTTCATTGCGCGGCACGCCCCCACACCTACGGGCTAGGTGTGGGGGCACGCGTATAAAGAGTGCTTCATCGACATCGCTACGTTTTTCCAAATAAGTAGCAATTGCCGTTTTGGCCTGTCCCGACAGGAAAACAAGGCGCAGCTTGCTCCCCTTACCCCTGACCGAGAACTCCCCCCTGGCCAAATCAATATCGTCCTGATCCAGCGAGCAGAGTTCCGACACGCGCAGGCCGGTTGAAAAAAGTGTCTCCAAAATTGCCCGGTCGCGAAGATCGCTTAGCGACACGCCCCGCGGCGCCCGCAAAAATCTTTCCAGTTCTGCTGGCTCCAAAAAAGTTACTTCCCGCTCCTCCTGCTTGCCTAGTTCAATCTTTTCGGCTGGGACGGTTCTGATGTCGCGTTTGGCGAGATATTTGAGAAACGAGCGCAGGGCGATGACGTGGTAATTTTGGGTAACTTTCTTCAGAGGTTTCCTCCGCTCGTCAGTTATTCTGTTCAGCTGGAGGCGGTATTTTCGGACGGCCTCTTCCGTAATATCTCTCGGGCTTTCAACCTTCGCAAAGTTGATAAAACGCGTCAGGTAGTGATTATAATTTTCAATCGTTTTAGGCGAGCGGTTTTTTTCTATCTCCAGATATTCCAGAAATTGTGATTTGAGGTCTTTTATGGTCATCCCGTACGAAATAGCTGTTGCACAGTGATACACATAAGTTATGCCTGCGCATCATACTATTGAATTATGCCTTACTGTTAACCCCGAACCCGACAGGGCTATTTCGTTCGGGATCATCGGTTACATTATACCACATACCACTGGTACTATATTTTGCGACATGATTAAATAGCTCGGCAAAGTTTTGGCAAACCCCCACACCAAATACCAAAGGCATTGTGGTGTGGGGGTAAATTAAAAGACCGGGCCTGTGAGGGAGATAGGACCGGTCTGGGAAGCCCGAATTGGAGCCGCTGTGTTGGGTACTGCGGGTCATCGTACGACACCAGCATTTATCCCTCGCATGCTGGAGGTACAAAGAGCGAGCCCCGGGCTTTTTGGCGGCCACGGGGGTACTACCATCGGTGGGGATTTCCCCCACGATTATCTTATCATGACCGGTAAAAATTGCAAGGACGCATAGTTTATGCTATTATAGTCCGATGCCCGGTAATACAACTTTCAATGGATTTCTACGCCGATAAGTTTGTATGTTCTGGGTTCTCCTAAAATAACAACGGCTCTCAATGCTCAATGATTTAACAAGAAATCATAGAGGCAATTGAAAGTTGACATACCGGGAATGTTAAATCCCAAACAAAAACAAAAGGTCGTAACGCAGCACGCCACGCATGAAGGCGATACCGGCTCGTCGGAGGTCCAGATCGCTTTGTTTACGGAAGAGATCGGGGCCTTAACCAAACATCTCAAAAAACACACCAAGGACAACAGCTCGCGCCGGGGGCTTTTGAAAATGGTTGCCAAGCGCAAGCGGCTCCTAGATTATTTAAAGAAAGAGGCGCCAACGAGATACAACAAAATAGTCAAAGAACTGGAGCTAAAAAAATAAAGACGGGGAAGAGGATGATAAGTTCATTCTCACATTCTCAAGAATGTGAGAATGTCAGAATAGATGGCTGAAATTAAAAAAACGAGGGCGGGAAGCGTCGGCTCGGAACACCAGCGGGTGGGGGTTTTTGTTGACGCCCAGAATATGTACCATTCGGCAAAGAATCTCTACCACGCCAAGGTTAATTTCAAAAAAGTGCTTGAGACCGCCGTCGGCAAAAGACGCCTGATACGCGCTTTTATTTACGTCATCAGGACGGAAACGGGCGAGGAAAAAGCATTCGTTGAAGCGCTTGAAAAAGGCGGGTTTGAAATAAAAGAAAAGGATTTGCAGATATTCCCCGGCGGGATGAAAAAGGCCGACTGGGACGTCGGTTTGGCAATGGATGCCGTAATTCTGTCCGACAAAATTGATGTTGCGATTATAATGAGCGGGGACGGCGATTTTATTCCTCTGGTTGAATACCTCCGCATCTCAAGAGGATTAAAAGTTGAGGTGGTATCTTTCGGCCGCTCAACCTCGGCCAAACTCAAGGAAGTCGTTGATGTTTTCACCGATTTAGGAGACGACCCTAAAAAATTTCTCATCTATTGATGAGAAACTTTCGGGCGATTATTTACGGACGCAAATGATTTAGCCCTAAAAAGTTTTTAATTTATTAGATTTTTCTTGAATTAAGCGTTTTAATGTTGTGTAGTCGCTCTATCTCTATGAAGAAAATGCCATTCATTTTTATGTTAGTCGTAGTCTTGGCGGTTTTTATTTTACTAAGCGCTAAGATTTTTAAAAGTTCGGCCTCTGACTTGAATAACTGCAAGGTCTATATGTATGAAGATAAGTTTATAAAATGGAGCGACCAAAAATGTCTAGATAAGGTTTTATTAGTTGGGGTATATTTCTTAGCAAAAGATCAAGTGGATGCGATTCCAAATTGGTCAACAAGCATTACTGATATTATGAATCAGCTCAAAACATTCTATGAAGGCCAGTTTTACAATAAAATTTCGATAATGCCCAGTGGCCCGTATATTGTTCATGGTGATAAAAATTGGGATGCTTATGTGAACGATCTACATTGTAATTTTGCATGTGTGCTAATGGATGATATTAAAAACAAAATAAGCTTTACTGTGCCGAGTGGTTATGTACCAATTTATCTTATATATCCCAAATATGGCGGGCAAGCAGTAGCTGGCGTAGCTGCTTTACAAACTCACGACTCGCTCGATCCAGAATCAACAGGAATGCCTAAAAATTATGGATATAATGTTTCGGCGCATGAGCTAGGGCACACATTCGGGATTCCTCATCCATGGGAAGAAGCAATTAATAAAGACGAGAATGGGAACATTATTAACCCACTATATGGAAACGACTTCAATGATGAAACTGACAAGAGCAATGTTATGAGCTATGCAAACGATAAAAGCCGTCCTTTATCAGAGAAAATTATTACACAGGAGGTAAAAAATCAGATGATTGTGGCGTCAGTCTTAACTCCAACGCCTACCCTTACTCCCACCTCCAGTCCTACTCCCACTCCAACCCCGACTCCAAGCATAACGCCAACCCCAACACCGACATGTTATTGGTGGATGACGAGTTGTCAGCCAACTCCAACCCCGACGCCCACACCAATAACATCCAAAGTTGAAGCAGTGAGATTTAGTGGTGATCCGAAGGTTTATGTTGTTCAAGGAACTCAAATAAAATGGGTGCCGAACCCGGATGTTTTTAATAGTTTGGGATTAAATTGGACATCCGTTGAGGTTGTCCCAACAAGCCAAAAAACAAATTTCCAAAGAGCTAAACTGCTTCGGGCCGAAAATGACGAGAAAGTCTTTTACATAACCGAGGGCGGCCTAAAAAGGCATATTCCAAGTGTTGAGGCCTTTAACTCTTATGGCAATCTGTGGCAGGATGTCGTTGTGGTAAAAGATTTTGAATTATCGGCCATCTCGGACAACCAATTGATAAGACAAACCGGCGATAGCAAGGTTTATAAACTTGAAAACGGCCAAAAACACTGGATTGAAACAGCCGAGACCTTTAATCGTCTTGGGTTGAACTGGGCTCAAATAGCTCCGGTTAATTCAGTAGAAATCAATAGTTATCCCGAGGGAAGTATGATCGAATAGATCCGGTAGACCTAGGATTTGATTTACCAAGTTTATCGTGTTAATCTCCTGGATATATGCCGAAGCAACCAAACAAAACTGAATATGCGACAAAATCGGATTTAAAAGGATTGAGAAGGGGTATTAACCAAGATATCAAAACCCATATGGGGGCGCTGTATGAGAAATTTTCCGATGATGTGAAGGTTGTTGCCGAGGCGCACTTGGATACTAATCGAGAACTAAAGAAACTCGGGGGGAGAGTAGGGGGCCTTGAAGGAAGAATGGGAAGTCTTGAGGGCAAAGTAGATATGCTGGTCGACACTGTTGGCGAGATAAAAATTGATGTCGCTGAAATTAAAGAGGGCCTCAAAAACAAAGCCGACCTCAAAGATCAAAAACTACTGGAAAAGCGAGTCACGACCCTTGAAGCAACGGCATAGTTTGCTAGTAGCTGGCAAACACAATCAACATAGGTAAATTTTTTGACAAGATGGTACAAGTGGTGCTATCTTGTTTTTATCTTCGGCCTTTGAAAATTTAAAATATAGGAGAGAACATGGACAGGAGAAACATCCTAAAACTTTATCGGGACGCAAAGGAATTGACTGGTTTTAGGGAAAGTAGAAAAGAAAAAGGGTGGATGCCTAAGCTAGGACCGAATGATTTCAGGTCTGTAATCAAGCACGGAACTTTTGAAGGCAGAAAAGCTGTAATGCAGGTTTCTCCTCATGAAAATCTGGTTAAGGTTGCAAATGATCTTAAGCGTTACCAATCAGCTGCCGCCGGCAAACCAATGGTTCTTCAGGTACCAAAAATTCTGCAATTCGGCAGAATCGCAGAAGCTTGGTTTCTTATTCAAGAATCGGCGCCAGAGGGTGAAAGGATATTGATTGACTACCCGATGTCCTTCGGTTACCAAAAAGAAGAAGTTGCCGAGTTATACTGGAATACGGTGGTTAATTTTCCGAAATTTGATTTTGGCGATTGGTACGTCTCTGACTATTTTATAGAACGGCTTGATAAATGGTTTACTCTTGGCAGAGAAAACGACAGTGTAAAAAACGGGTTCATTACTCAAACAGAAAAGGAGCGGGCAGGAAGAATTATAACTTCTACCGTCATGCCATCTTTCAAAATAGAACCATTCTTTTCGCATTTCTCCAACACGGATGTAATAAAAGTCGGCGATACTTATTATATCTGGGGAGCCGAAATTGTTCCAAAACCGGAAGCGGCGGGAATTGCCCACTGGCTTTGGGGAGCGACACTATACGCCTACCAACGAAATCCAAAATGGTGGTTGGGCGAGCTGAACAAGTGGATTGATGCTTTTATTGAATTTGCGCCTGAAAATCTGAATCTGGGTCTAGTGAACCTAGGAGAAAAAATGAGAGAAAAAATAAGGGTCAATCTACTTGAAAGATTTCTCGGTTCTTTGCTTGTTGACCTGCCGTTAAGACGAAGCCCGTTTGATAAACTGTCCGAAAGAGAAATTAAGAAAGTCAAAGAAGTCATCCGATTTGCTTTCTTGCACTTTTTGAGATAAGCGGCGCCAGCCGCTTTTTTGTTGGCTTTTTTGTTTGGTTGTGGTAGAATAGCGGCATATGGCTAAAAATATAAAGAAAAAGGTCTATAATTACACCGTCATCTTTGAACCGGCGGAAGAGGGCGGTTATGTCGTTTATGTTCCAACTCTCCCCGGTTGCGCAAGTCAGGGAGATACTTTTGAAGAAGCCGAGATTATGGCAAAAGACGCAATTGAGGGCTATTTGAAAGCGCTGAAAGATTTAAACGAAGAAATCCCCGTTGAACCTGACAGGGTTATCATCTCAAAAATCCCGGCTAGCTTGTAAATTTATGCGCTTGCCCTCTTTAAAATCTGGCCAAGTCATAAAAGTTTTGATTAAGTTGGGATTTCAGGAGATTCGCCAGACCGGCAGTCATTTAATTCTTGCTCACAAAGGCAGCAAGAAAATAATACCGGTTCCGATACACAATAAAAATCTCAAGCGTGGCCTTTTGCGTAGCATAATTAAACAGACCGACCTGACGGTAAAAGAATTTTTAAATCTTCTATAACCTCGTCGTATGCGACGGCAGAAAGTAAATATGTATAACCAAAAAGGTTCTGCGACAATTGTTCTACTAGTAGTTTTAGTCGTTGTGCTGGCGGCGGCCTTGGTGTATTTTGCTTTCCTCAAGAAACCGGGCGAGGTAGCGGTAAAC
>Ga0315282_10014588_pt1 | contig 11674 bp, 11 predicted proteins | sample YL17G07_20_MG_FD_203693 | JGI IMG/M metagenome (GOLD analysis project Ga0315282, IMG submission 203693) | Sediment microbial communities from Yellowstone Lake, YNP, Wyoming, USA - YL17G07_20 | ecosystem: Environmental > Aquatic > Freshwater > Lake > Sediment | place: USA: Wyoming | collected...
TTTGGCCCGCAGATACTTCCACCATTAATCGCAAACCTCATCGCGCAAAACCTACTACTTATCCCAGCAAAAGCACTGACGAAAGAATAGCCAATAATGCGCGGTCATTTACCTTAGCGCGCGCTCTCTACGGAAGGGCGTATCTGTATTCTTTCATGTCTTCGTGGAAGACCAGTTTTAGCTCTCCTGCCTTAGCCAGCTTCTTCATCGAAATCTTACCGAATAGATGCGGAATCTTTAACGCTACATTGCCTCATGACGGAGTTGTGACAAAGCTAAGTCACAAGTGAGCCTCGAATCTCTATGAATAGATTTAAATCAGTTCTATCAGTTTAGTATTGTGAGGTCAGATTTTGAAGGTAGTGTCGTTTATCAATTACAAGGGTGGCGTCGGAAAATCCACGACAGCCTACCACATAGGATGCGCCTTGGCATTAGACCACGGAATGAAGGTGCTTATGGTAGACGTAGATCCACAAACAAATCTGTCATTCCTATGCGCTATACCAGAACGCTGGCAAGAGTTCAAGAACGCTCATGGCACCTTGGCTTCATTATATCAAGCATATTTGAACAATCAACCATTTAATGGCGAAAGTATTTTGTGGAAGGAACCCATAGAAAAGGCAGGTGCCAAAGTTGTTCATGGCTTGGATCTAATCCCATCTGACGTCGAATTACTGGGAATAGATCTAGATTTAATGCTCAAGACGGCTTCTTCTAACGACCTCTCCATAGTAGCCAGCCATTATGTAAAGCAGCGGACTATATTGCGAAATGGCCTTGAACCTTTTCAGGAAAACTATGATTACATCTTGATCGATTGTCCGCCGAACTTGTATCTCGTAACACAAAACGCCTTGGCAGCGAGTGATTGCTACGTTGTTACTGCCGTACCTGACCATCTTTCCACCATAGGCCTTAGCATTCTGGAAGAAAGAGTCAATGACAACAACAGGAAATTAGGGTATGCGGGCGGAATCATCCGAGAAGAATTGGCGAAATCAGAACTTGGAGGAATAATCTTCGTGAAAGTAAGACTTGGAGGCACCGTCATAACAAATGTTCACGCAAGAAAAATGGCTGAGGTCTCGGGCAGGTATGTTAACAAAGCTTTCGAACATTATACCACAGAAGGCATAGGATATAGTGAAGCGGCAGAAAGTGCTTTGCCCGTTTTCCTTATGGACGGAGCTAATGCCCGAAGAGTCGCCGATCAATATCGAGAAATCACAGCAGAATTCCTCAAGAGGATACCATCATGAAAAAGCCAACGGACAAGATAGAGCATTCAATTTTAGATTTCCTTGATCAGACAATCGATAGATTCCCCAGTGACGCTGAGCGCGAGAAAATGATTAAAAGTCTAGATGTTATTATCGGGTATTTTAGAGATCTTCGGGAACATGTAGAATCCTTACCACCCGACCACAACCAGAAGGAAGTTCTGTCCGCAATTAACATCATTCGAGATTTCCTGCAATCAGCAGAAGAAAACCCATCACTGGCAGCTGCGCTTGGTCTTCACTTCGAAAAACCAATGGCAAGCAGGAAGCCAAGAAGACGGATATCGCAAGCTGAAGGCGAGAAAATCTTCAATGAACTTAAACAACTCACGACAGAGCAGATTCAGCAGAGACTTCTTGATTTCAAAGTCACGTCAATGAGTGAACTGCAGGGGTTGGCAACGTATCTGGGCATCAAAGAAGCAGAGAAGATTAGTAGACAAACTCTAGTTGACAAGATCGTGAAAATAGGTTTCGCAAACGTAAGAGGCTATGAGATATTGCGATCAAAAGAATAGAACAATGCCGAATGAACATTTTCGCGCCCGCGCTCTCTCTCTCAAAGCCTTCTCACACACTTCTCAGAGACTTCTCACACTCAAAACAGCCAAAAAACCCAAAAAACGAGCTCTCAGAAACATTCTAACCCTCAAACCATGGGAAAATTGACGGTGTTACCGTGTTAGTGAAAAAAGTTTTTGGCTCCGTAACGCAAGGCGAAGCGCGCGCGAGCGGAAATCAGAAAGGAATCATAGCGAAATAGAAGAAAAAGAGTCAAAAGAGAACCAAGGAAGAAAGAAGAAGAGACAAGAATAGTCTTGATGCTCTCTTTTTAATCATATTTCCCTGCTATTTTGAGTGGTGTTGAGTGCTGTTTTGAATGGTTAGGGTTTTTCAAGTGCTATTTTGAGCGGTGTTAATTGCTGTTTCGAGCGGTATTAGGTATACTGATTAGAGAAGGAACTGTCACAGCCAAAATAAGCAACCTAACGGTCAAGAGCGCGCGCTAGACAAACGTCAAATACTGGTGGTATCAGGAATGGCCGAATCGGGCGGACAACAAGATTGTAAATGCACTGGGAAAACAAGGAACGTTACGCCGAGTTGATGGAAAATGGTTATGGAGTTATCTAATAAGGAAACTTCGCTAAATAACCCTATACTGGATCGGGGGATCCTGCAGAGGCGTCTCAAAGATGATCGCTGAAAAGTTTCGACTAGATCTTTACCACGGGAAATTTGTTGAATTGGATTATGAGGCACTAGATCGTATTTGTGATCTGATCAGGACAGGAAAAGCGTTCAAAACCTATAAACCGTATCCTTGGAATGACCCTCGCTATTGGCCCGACGAAAGTGAAGAAAAATGGACAGTGTCTCAATACTTTGCAGTTGGCAATGCGATAAATTTCGGGTACTGGCAAAGGCAAGAAAGGGGAGGCATTACGTATTGTCAAGGGACGAAAGGAGGCATACAAACAAGCGGTGCTCTTTATCTATGGAGAGCATTAAGAACGTGCTATGAGAACGGTACTTTTCCGATCCTTGATTCACAAAAACTTGCCAAGATTTCAGTTCGGGATCTTGAGAAAATCTTCAAAGACGATGCGGGCAGGACGCGTTTACCACAACTTGAGGAGAGAACTAGAAATTGGCAAGACCTTGGTAGTCGACTGTGTGAATATTGGAACGGCGAATTCTACAACCTGCTCCAAGATTGCAGTAACTCGCTATACACCTTTGTTCAATATTCCAGGCAGTTCAGGGCGTTCGATGATCCTTTGTGCAAACTGACAATGGTTAACGCAATTCTACATCAAGGCAGGGGACTGGTAAAATTCAAAGAACCTATTCTGCCAGGCATTGACTATCAACTGATGAAGCAGCACCTGAGAATTGGTGTTTTGAAACCAAAAAGAAGGATATCAAAGAAACTCGTCAGAGAGAATCTGCTCTCCGTAGAAGAAGCGAGAGAACTGAGAAATGCATGTCTCGAAGCATTCATCTATATAATGAACAAAACAGGAGTTGCAGGAGACTCTCTTGACAACAAATGGTGGTTCAATAGAAACAACTGCAGCGATGATAAACCGGTATGCGAAAATAGTGAGACTCTGAGCAAATGCCTCTTCTCACAGGTTTGTAAAAAAAACACGCGTTATAAGCGACCACTAGAAAACACAAGGTACTACTAAGGACCGGGTTCTCAAGCTAATTCGGTGACTTCCCTGGAGCTTCCTTTTTGAACTTTTCGTACCTAGCGTGCATTGCTGCACCGTACCAGATGGTGAAGAGAACACCGAATGAGAATAGACAGGCTATGAGGACTTGCTCCGTGCAGTTTAGTTTTTGGAACATAATGCCAGTGACTATGCTGCAAACTGAGAAATAGACAAAAACAAAAATCCACCATGGTTCACTATTTATGAACGGGTATTTGTCACCGAAATCTCTTGGAATAAGTGAGTTATAGTCTCCTTTCTCTAGAAATTCCTTTTCGAGATTCGAAATGAGACCAATGTTCCTCACGAACCAGAGGTTTGCATTCAACGAAATAATAACGCTCAAAAAGCTGAAAGGGATAAAAACCGCTAAGAAACCTGCAAATCCGATGACGCTAATGCTGATCGAAAGTCCCGCAATCAAGGCAGTGTAGGCTGCAATCATCTTCCAACATGCATCTTCTGCACGTGATATGTTGTTCCAATACGCTTCGTGCATTTGAAGGAGAAACTTTGTTTTGTCCCTTCTATCGCTCATAATGCCTAACCTCATTCCGTATTGTATTCTATAGATATCAGATAAAGCTGTTTGGGAAGCCGGTGCACAGTGGGTGTGGTTATGCGAAGTTCTTATTGTTATTGTGCCTGGATTTTGACCTTACAGGAGTGATTATCTATGTGCTCGATCCGTCTGCTTCCGTCGCACGAGTGGGGATCTCCACACGTGGTATCTAGTGGATGATGGGCTCCATAAATCCTTTATACGTAGTGATACGTATGATCACGTATGCCAGTCAAAACCAAATTGACATTGAGTATCAATAAGGACGTATTAAGAAAAGCGAAGAAAGCAGCCGAAGAAAAGAACGTATCACTTTCCAGAGCAGTTGAAAACTTTCTGGAATTCCTAGCAGAACCTCATGTCTACTGTTTTAAGTGCGGAGAAAAATTCAACTCAGCAAACGCAAGGTTATGTCCTAAATGTGGTTGGCTAATTTGTCCAAAATGTAAAACATGCAGATGTGGTCTGAATGAAGAAATAGCTACTTCAGTTTTTCATATGAGAAGAGTCTACGAAGATCTGTTATCTGGGAGGGTAAAGTAAGTTGAAACAAAACATCTACGAACTGAAATCGGTAAGAACATCCAGGATTGGAATACTTGCCGCACTCTACGCTGCTACAAGCTTCATACCTATCAGTATGTTCATAGGCGCGCCAAGTTTCTTAGCTTTGAATCTTATAATCACTCCTGTAATTGCCATTATTCTTTCGCCCATAGATGCTTTTCTGACATCCTTGTTTGGAGGATTATTGTCTTTCTATGCAGTTCCTTCTCAAGCAATGTTTGGGCCGTACACTATTCTGCTTCCTATCTGTGGGGCAACTTTTGGAAGTCTAGCTTATCACAAGGGAAAAACTGGTGCCCTGATCGCCTCATTGTTCTTGCTTGGATCGATTTCAGCATACCTAATAGTCAACTATCCTTTCCCATACTTTGTAGCACCACATTCGCTGGCAACTTTACTAACGATCATTTCGTTGATAAGAGGTATGACTCCTGCCAAAGTAAAAGTACCAATTTTTGTCTTCATTACCACTATGAGTGAGCAAGGAATGATGATGGTATTAGCTGTGCATTTGCTAGGCCTTCCATGGGAAGCATTCGTTGGCATTTTGCCGCTAATGTTGTATGAAAGAATAGTTGCAACAACAGGTGCAACACTACTAGTTTTGGCTCTAACTAAGTCAGGTTTTATGCGATTTATGAAGATATGACATAGGATCTGACTGCGGATTATTATAAAAGCCGTAAAATTGTTTACCTTTGGAGGTGAATTATTTGACTGCAGAAGAATCTAACACGGTTCTCTTCAGAGTTGCTAAGGAGCTTCAAGACAAATCTAAAGAATTTGGTCTTGATGTAGCTGTCGGAGGCGGTCTAGCGGTTCATATTCTTGAAGCAAGTGTTGGAAAAGAGCCAACAGACTGGAAACATAAGGACATTGATCTTGTTCTTCCTGTTAAGCAGATATCTAATTTCATTGGGTTAATCAAGAGTCTTGGATATATTAAATCTCCTCTTTCTCCGAGAGACGAGAAATACTTCGTTTATCAAAATCAAATCAATGGAAAGAAGGTTTCAGTAAATTTTGCAGGTGTTATTTCTGCAAAAACCATTATGGTGGAATATAAGGGTCGTGTTTATCAGATTTTGTCCGCTGATATTCTGTTAAAGAATATAAAAGAAAAATGGATCGCACTTAATAGAAATCCTAAGATTGAAAGATCTGTCAGATTTCTTGAAGAATACATGAAGTCACATTCTGGGAAGCAAAAGCAATAACACAGGAGTACCCATATCATTTTGCCGTTTATCGATCTAGCGTACTTCATACGTAGTTGTCATGAAAAGAGTTGTGTTATCCCATCGTTACATTTTTCGATGCCAAGTTTGCCTTCTCGCATATTTGTTGAGTTAGATTATCTATTGCTTGCCTATTGCGATTCGCTGTTCTCCGTGGCATAAATCGCGTGTATTTACGGCTGAAATCCTTTATTAAACGGTGGCATTCTTTTTTCAATTCCGTCGGAATAGTTTCCTTTGCTTTGCTAAGTATTCTTGGGTTTTTTTCAACTATTGATAAGTAATGTGCTTTTGTTAATTTGATTAACGAGTTTTCCATAGCTCTTCTAATATTAGAACAAAAAAGTTCAAAATCACAACGAAATTGGAGTTGATCAAGAAATATGACGGAATCTTGTATTATAGGAAGTTCTTGCAGGCATCTATCCAAGAATCTTGCAATTTCTCTATAATCTCCTTCGGATAGCTTAAGCTTCGCGTAATTACTAAGCAAAAGGTCTATGTAATTCTTAGGTAAAATATCTTTAGCTGATTGACTGCTAAGGAAATCAATCATTGTAAAACACTTATCCCTTGAGTATAGAAACCTTGCGCCCGCGGGGATTCTTATAGTCTTATCAAAAACTTCTGCTAGCTTTTGAGAATGTATGTCATCGCCAAACAACACCATAGTCCGGCAATCATAATTGATTGTTTTACACTTTTCTACTAGAGTCGCCAGCAAGATAATTTCTGTCTCCTCATCGCTAGGCCGTATCTCTCCAAAAACACTCGCCGATCGGATTTCTTTTACAGTTTCCTTAAATCTCTCTTGTAGATTTCCTTCAAGGCATTCATCAATCTCATCCGTAAGTTGAGTTTCAAGAGCTGCACGCAAATGTTGTCTTACCATGTATGTAAGGCGATCCATATATTTGAAATCAGGACAGTATACTTCAAGTTTTTTCCATTTTCCTAAGTGCTCATCCTTCCAACAAGAATCGGTTACAAAAAACCCATAACCGTAATTTTCGAAAATTTCCCCTAAACTTTTTCCTATTGGTAAGTATTTGCAGAATAGAAACATATAGGGAACAGTGTCTAGAAAAACTACTTTAGCCACTTTGCTCAAGTGCTATCACGTAGGAGTCAAGATTTTCTTTAGCGTATTGAATTCGATCGGTTTTTCAGGGCTAACTTCAAACTGTGCTCGCCTAAGACTCGCCAGAGCCTTTTCAAATTCTATGTTTATGGAACGCGGTGGGAGTGCTTCAAACTTGTCTTTTCCATGCCGAAGAATTTGTTCAACACATTTTTCAGTGAATGGATAGAATGGGGAGACATCGGCTCCTTTCACTCGGAAAGCATCCAACAATTTACTCACGTATTGCTTTGCGACAGATTCATTATTAAGAAGCTTCATTTGATAGAAATATGCTACTCTGTCCATTACAGGTTTGTACAAGAAAGCTCCAAGATCACCGCGGTCCGGTCTTGCTGTAGTAATACATAAAAACATAGTAAGTTTCACTTGAATGCGATCCACGCAGTCTCGGAAGAAACTATTGTTTATTGTCCTTTCTACAAATGGCATATCCTCGAATCTTTCAACTTCGTCTATCCATAAGAAGACTCTATCAAAGCCATAGGTTGGATGCGTTAGCATTTTCATTGTGAAAGTAAATACATCTAGAATATACGGTAATCGTGTCAGATCAACTTCTGTTTCTCCGGGTAATCGTTGTTCAGAAATACCTTTAAAAAACTGGTCAGGCTTGATTTTGCTTTCAAGCATATTCTGGATTTCGAATGACATGGAAAGATTTTGAATTATAGACCTTGTATATTCATCCGTGTTTCTTTCTTCAAAGGCTTTAGCGAATATTTGGCTAGCCTTTGTATTCTTTCGCAGGCTTAAACCTATTGTTTCCATAATTTTGTCTAAAAATTGAACATCTCGACGACCGCCGATTGCTGTAACTACCCTTGGAAAAGATAAGACTTGAAAATCTTTTTTGAGAATTTTCTCCTTCTTAAAACGAGTCATAAGATTCTCAGTTCCTTTATGTATGAAATAGTTTGCAGCATAGGTTTTTCCTGTGCCAAGTTCCCCCCAGATGATTCCAAGAATTGAAGACTCGCTAACAAGTACGTTCCCCATTATCTTCTCTAGATCTTCCTTTATTTCCTCAGAACTAGCCCAGATTTCTGGCTCGTCGGGGGCACCTACTTTGAATGGGTCACCTTTAAGAAGTAATTTTTCGCGTAGATAGTCAGCCATACTGATCCCAGTTGTTTATTCTTGTATACATATTTCTCTTTTAAGTAATTTTCTCAATATATCCAGAGTGAAAATCATATCTCCAATTTAGAACGTACCCAAAGGACTCAATCTTATCACTGAAAATATTCAAAAGATTGCTGAGAGGCAATGTAAGCATGTTCTGATGCAAGAGTCGAAATTGTGCAAATACTAGAAATGCTAAAGCTGGAATACGCTGGCCAAACTGGTAGGGTTGTAACTTCGCAAACTTGTCCCATTCAGAATTTAGCATGTTGATTATTTGTGAAGCAATTGTATCCCCACATTCTCTTTTCGGAGAATGGGCATTGATGCCAAAGATCTGTGAAAATAGCTCAGGAAATTTCTCATCCACAATTGAATCTATGGTATGATCCAGGTCAAGCTCTTCTAAAGATTTTTTAAGTTCTGAAAATGTTTTTGCATAAACGGTATCATAGTATCCTAAAAGATCAGGCCGAGGTTTAAAGAGACTTGATGTGGAGATTATCTCAGTAAGCCAAAAAATCAGCGAAGATAATCGATGATTGAGAGTTCTTTTTTTCATTTTTTCCATCTTTAAGGCAACTTCTTTGCCTTCTAAGCCCAAGTTCAATCCTGATATAATTTCCGCAATCTCCGTTTGAAAAGAATCCCTTAATTTTTCAAGTGAAGGGCACCTCGATTTTCGGAATATCGATCCAATAATTTGGCTGTCTTCTCTTGATTTTGATAGGCTACGCAATAAAGCCAACAAATAATCGTAGTCTTTTCTAATTACTAACTGCAAATAGATATATCTTTCAAAATTTGTTAGAAGGTCTGATTTGATATCGTCATCATTGAGTACGGTCGCAATGCAGAAACCATAGTCCGTCAGACCATAAGCGGTCTTTGATACGTGAGTTACTAAATTTAATGCCTCAGCTGTCAGCATGTAATCCTCGATCATGCTCTCTTCATAATGTTTGTCAAATGTTTTTGCAATTAGGTCAGCAATTTTGCTTGAATCGACCTTTACGAGAATTTCGCCCTTTCTTTCCAGTGCAAAACGACAAATATTGGAGAAAACTTTCAAGTGCCGAGTATGACTGAATGCCGTTGATATTCTTATTAGTTCTCGCAATTTGTACCCAGTATAACAAGAAAGCTTTGGCAATTTTAATATTCTCATCGAGATAATCTATACAATGAGTTTGCGATGGAAATCAAAAAGCCCACATTGTTTGCTGTTTACAGCGTTTGGGGGAATCAATGGCTAAAACTCGCCATGTTTATGCATAAATGGTGTGAAGACATTAACTTGCTAGTTAGTACTGACAGCATACTCTGCAGCGCTAACCGGAGATTTGAGGTAATCACACGTCATGGACTATCTAAGGGGCTTCTCAAAACAAGACGAGAATATCAGACCTTCATGACAAAAAAGAAAAAGGATTTTCCTTATTTGTCACAGTACCTCCATGAATTTGAAAAGCCTCTTCGAAGAGTAAGTTCCAAATTTATGCTAGACAGCGGCGGCTATGGGTTCACAAAAATCTTTGAAACAAACAATATTCCGGCACAATTGAACGCACGTGTTCCTAATCTTGACAAATATTGGAATAATGATGATGACGAATCTCAGAACATAGTTTTAGAAAAGCAATTACCATTGAAGCCAGATATACTCATAACTTTGGATAAAGTAGTCTCCCCCAACGAATCTTTTCTTGAAAAACGGAAGAAAGTCGAATTTAATCTGAAATGTGCAAAGGTTGCGTTAGTTAATAAACAAGAACGCAAAATTAGAAATACAAGCTTGTTTGCTGCAGTTCACGGTCACGGTTCCACTAGTTTGAACAATTCAGAGGAGTACTATGCTAACACCAGAGAGTATATGCATAGTTTGCTCCAGTTTGAGGATGAAACAAACGTTAAGTATGATGGGTTTTCCATAGGATCACTCGTTCCAATTTCGGATGAAAATACATTGCAAGCGATAGCCTGCGCAGTTAGGGACACCCTCAAGAGCGAAAGAAGGAAGACACCAATTCATGGACTTGGTGCTTCATCAAATAAAAAGATCGCATTACTTTATAGATGTGGGGTTCAGATTTTTGATACAAATCTGCATATGAAAAACGCTAGAAATCGCTTAGTTTATCACCCTTACAAGCAAACCTACATAAGTACTCATAATATTAGCAAGGACGAATGGAATTGCGACTGCAAGATCTGCAGTAACTATCCCTGGGAAATAATCACTGAAAATAGGCCGGAAGTTCGTGAAGTCTCCACGGTCCTCATCTCTCTTCATAACCTCTATTCAAATCATCTAAAATTTCTTAAAACGTTGCGATGAACTGTAAAACGTTTTTGGCACTCCAGCCTTTCAAGATTGCATTTTATCTGGAATCATGGATATCTAAGAATATTCATCTTTATATTTGGATCAGGCAATTCGCCTTCTTCTATAAAATCAAGTACACTTGATAATTCGTTTATTCCACCCATATTTCCATACCCTAATACTATTAAGACTCGTTGAGCACGTTTACAAGCTTCCCGGATACAATCAAAATATTCTTTTCTTGCTCCTCCTTTAAAGAAAATCACACACTTATAGAATCGAACTTTGGTCAGTATATGCAGTACAAGTCTTTTAGACTGCTGATTCGTCATAATCTGCTCATACGGTGAAACTATCTGATCAGCATCGATTAATCCGTACTTGGCGCTCAATATGGCAAAATGGGCAAAATTGTATTTCTGAACCCTATTGTGCACTGCCCTTATTCTTGGAGATTTATAAAGCTTCCATGCTGGCATTGGCTCGCTATTTTTCTTCCGTCCACAAGCGGTAACAACGAGTGCCAGTGATTTCTTCAGTTTCTTCATAGCGTCAAACTCGGAATCTTGCTTGTTTGAACCCAATTTTTCAATACCTCTTTAGTTATTATGCTTTCTCAGTCCATAGCAAGTTTAAACCTCAGTTAGAAGCTTCAGTATTTGGCATTCGTCCTTTTCCTTCGTTCATCTTGTATCGCGAATCATATGATAAAACTTTCTCTACGCCAGAGCTCTTTTGTAGAGTATTCAAAACCTTTGTAGGAAAAAGCTTAACCTCCTTCAACCTGTTTTGCCGATACTTGAAATCCTGTTCATCTCTCTGCTCTATCTTCTGCACCAGAGCAAGAAATTCGTCGAATATAGGTTCCTATTCAAGTTGGTGACATCAATAACATCAAAATCAAGGATTATGAGTCGGAAACCGGACTTAACACTCTGGAGAAAGTGTTAAACCTATGAAGGATTTGCTGGCAGAAGGGAATAGCGTTCAACTTTCTTCTTGAAAACGTTTGAACCAAGGAACGATTTGTTTCTCTTCCAGTATTTCTGTTTCCTCAAAGTCCAAGCCTTTTTCTGTTATTTTCCGCAAACAATGAATCTTAACCAGAGATTCGTCGCTTGACCAAATCAGTATATAGAGTGGAACAGTAAGCTGCTTTCTCATTATGTCAAGTGGTTTCCAGCGATTTACGTCTTGGGAGAAGTAA
>Ga0315282_10014590_pt1 | contig 11673 bp, 9 predicted proteins | sample YL17G07_20_MG_FD_203693 | JGI IMG/M metagenome (GOLD analysis project Ga0315282, IMG submission 203693) | Sediment microbial communities from Yellowstone Lake, YNP, Wyoming, USA - YL17G07_20 | ecosystem: Environmental > Aquatic > Freshwater > Lake > Sediment | place: USA: Wyoming | collected...
CGGTTGAGCTTACCGTCATTGACGATAAATCGAATGCTGCGGAAAATGCCAAATTTACGGAGAGGTTGATCACCGAGGATAAGGTCGATTTGATCCTGGGTGGGTTTGGAAGTGATTCCGTCTTTGCAGGGAGCGCTGTGGCAGAGAAGCATAAATATCCTTTGATCAGCGGAGCAGCCAGTTCCAACAAGCTCTTTGAGCGGGGGTTCAAATACTATTTTTCCACTCTGGGAAAGGCGACCGAGGAAGTCCGTGGCTGTGTGGATATTGTTCAGATTCTTTCCCCTAAGCCGAAGACGGGAGCCATCATTGGATCCGACATTCTATTCACCTCCCTCGCCGCCGAAGGGTATAAAAAATACGCCGGTCAAAACGGAATAGAGATTGTACACTTCGAACTCTTTCCCATTACCCTTCAGGATTATAACTCCATGCTTGTTAAGGTGAAGCAGAAGAATGCGGATGTCCTGTTTGTAGGATCCCATCTGATGGTGGCTATGAAGACGATCAAAGGGATGAAGGAAATTGATTTCACCCCGAAGATGGTCACCTTTAGCTATGGTCCTACCGTCCCAGATTTTATTAAGAATTTAGGAAAAGATGCAGAATATGTGGTGGCCGCCTCTGAATGGGCCCCCAATTTGCCATACAAAGATCCTTTGTTCGGAACGGCTCGCCAATTCAATGAGAAGTATCTCAAGAAATACGGTCGCTACCCGGACTATGTCGAAGCCGCCTCAGCAGCAGGCGCCTATGCCATGCAGGTCGCCGTAGAAAAATTGGGCATTACGCCTCCTGTGATAGAAGAAGATCGGGTTAGATTAATGGAGGAGCTCCATAAGCAAAGTCTGACGACTTTCTATGGAGTCGTCAAATTTGGAGCAGACGGGGCCAATGAAGCTCATCCCCCGGTAGCCGTTCAGATTCAAAACGGCAGGCTGGTCAATGTCTTTCCGAAGGAGGCAGCGGAGGCAGTTCCGTGGTATCCTATGAAGCCGTGGAAAGAGAGATAAAGGAGAAATTTATTTGATATGTTCGTATTAGAGTCAATTTCCCCGACGAAAGCGCAGAAGTGATGCTTCTATTTTTGCAATCCTTGATGAATGGTATTCTCCTCGGAGGGATCTACGCCTCCTATTCAGCAGGGTTTTCATTAATCTTTGGCGTGATGGGAGTGATCAATATCTTTCACGGCGAGATGGTGATGTTGGGGGCCTTTCTGACCTATTGGATTTTTACTTTATTTCACATCGACCCATTTTTGACCGTCCCGCTCTCCTTCTTCTCGCTCTTCATCTTTGGTTATTTGATCCAGAGATTCGTGATCAACAGGGTGGTTGAGGCGCCCCCAATGATTTCTTATCTCCTCACCTTTGGCATTCATTTGATTATTGCTTATACGGCTCTTGGGATCTGGACAGCAGATTTCAGAACGGTGACAACCGGTTATTCAGGAATGAATGCAAACATTGGTGGAATAATCATTCCTTATGCTAGGCTGGCTACCTTTGTTTTGGCTCTCATTGTCGTGGCCGGACTTTATTTTCTTTTGTATAAGACTGAAATTGGAAGGGCGATTCAGGCGACGGCCCAGGATAAAGAGATCGCCCGGCTGATGGGAGTCAATATCCGGCAGATTTATGCCATTACGTTTGGGGTCGGAGCCGCGATTACGGGTATGGCCGGTTCGTTGATCTCCACCTACTTTATCATTTTCCCGCAGATGGGACTCTCGTATACGATCATTGCCTTCTGCGTGGTCGTCTTGGGAGGCATGGGATATATCCCGGGAGCGCTCTGGGGAGGGCTGATTCTGGGAGTCGTCCAGTCTCTTACGGCCACCTATCTGAACGCAGGGTTGTCAGGAGCCTTGACCTTTATTTTGCTTTTTATCATGTTGATCCTGAGGCCAACAGGTATCCTGGGAAAAGGAATTGTGGAATAAGGACATGCCGAAGAAATTATCGCGGATGATCCTCATCCTCATCACGATGGGTCTTCTGATCGTCCCTTTGGGTGGATTTTCAGAATATTTCATCCGGCTTCTTGCCATGATCTTCTTATGGATTGGAAAGACAGGCTGCTGGAACATCATCTCCGGATACACGGGTTACATCGATTTTGGAGCGGTAGGATATTATGGAATCGGTTCTTATGTCACAGCATTGCTCATGTCAAAAGGACACACCCCGTTTCTGGTCTCGATTTTGGTCAGCGGCCTTGTTTCCGCTTCGATCGCTCTGCCCATTGGATTACCTACGCTTCGATTAAGGGGAGCTTATTTCGGGATTGCCACCCTTGCCTTCGCTGAAGCGATGAAACAGATTATTCTGGAATTCGATAAAACGGCCGGGGTCAATTTCTTTGAGGGCCCCCATGGGATTACCTTACCCATGGGTCCGAAAAACGAGTTTTTTTATTATATTGGATTTGGAGTCATGATGGTCGTCATCGGGATTGCTTACTGGATCAAACGATCCAAATTTGGGTATGCCCTCCGGGCCATCCATGAGGCGGAGCAGGCCGCAGAGCTGTCGGGTGTGGATACGTTGAGAAACAAGGTGAAGGCCTACATGATCGGTGCCTTTTTCTTAGGAGTGATCGGCGGAGTCGAGGCCTACTGGCTAACCTATATTACCCCTCACATGGTCTTTGATGTCCTCATTACCATTCAGATGGTGGTGATGTCCTTACTGGGAGGAATGGGGACGGTTTTCGGACCGGTCGTCGGAGCTTCCTTTTTAACGACCGTTTATGAACTGCTTCATAGGGACTTTCCTTATACCTATACGATTATTGTTGGGTTCATAATTGTCGTGGTCGTTCTTCTTATGCCAAAGGGGATTGTCGGAACCTTGAAAACAAAAGTAAAGACATAAGTTGCATAAAAACAAGGGTGGAGGGGTGTGCTAAGGAAAATTTATAGCGGCACCTTTGATTTTTCCGCTGCTCCGTTTACAGACATTTTGGAAAAGCACCATCGGGTGAAAGCGCATGTTCCCCACAAATATACGAAAGAGCGGCTTCATAAATTTTGGGAGGCATATCCGTCTACCAAGATAAAAGATTAAAATATTTATTGAACGAAGTCAGATCGAGAAACTCGTATGGCCATACTCGAAGGAAGGCATTTGACCAAATATTTTGGAGCTCTGGCAGCGGTTCATTCCGTGGACTTCTCGGTCGAGAAGGGCGAAATCTTAGGGATGATCGGCCCCAATGGCGCAGGGAAATCTACCCTCTTTAGTGTGATCACGGGGGTCTACAAGCCCGACGATGGTGAAGTGGTTTTCAAGGGAAGAAAGATTTCAGGACTAAAACCTCACGAAATTTGCAGAATGGGAATTGCTAAGACCTCCCAGATCGTCCAGCCGTTTACGGAGATGACCGTTCTCGAGAATGTGTTGGTGGGTGGACTACATGGAAGGAACCTTTCTCTTCGTAAGGCCACTCAGGAGGCTGAGAAGATCTCAGAGTTCGTCGGGCTGGGAGCCTTGAAAGGGACGGCCTCCGGCACTATCACCGTTCCGGACCGAAGGCGATTAGAACTGGCAAGGGCGCTTGCCACCGGGGCTGAAGTGATCCTTCTTGATGAGAATATGGCAGGGCTTAATCCGAGTGAGATCGAAGAGGTGCTGAAGCTTTTGAGAGAGATTCGGGACCAGGGTAAAACCCTTGTTGTGGTAGAGCATATTATGCGCGCCGTCATGGGAATATCAGACCGAATCCTTGTCCTCAATTATGGAGAGAAGATTGCGGAGGGGACACCCGCTGAGATCGCCAATCATCAAAAGGTGATTGAGGCCTATTTAGGTGAAAAGCATGCTTCGCATAGATAAAATTAACGTTTTCTACGGAGATGTTCAAATTCTATGGGATGTCTCTTTAGGGGTGGAGAAGAGAGAGATCGTCACGGTCTTGGGACCCAATGGTTCAGGCAAGTCAACCCTCCTTCGAACCATCGTCAACCTTACCCATCCTAAGAAGACCGACCGATTGGATGGAGGGATTTTTTATCAGGGGAGCAGGATTGACGGGCTCTCGCCTGAAGAAACTGTAAAACTCGGGATTTCTATCGTGCCCGAAGGGGCGAGGGTTTTTCAAGAGATGAATGTGCTCGACAATCTAAGAATGGGGTCCTATACCAGGAAGGCGAAGGAGGTCCGGGAGGAAACCCTGAGGGAGGTCTATACCCTTTTCCCGAGACTGCAGGAGAGGAGATCTCAGAAAGCGAAGACTTTAAGCGGGGGAGAACGAAAGATGTTGGCTTTGGGAATGGCACTCATGTCAAAGCCCGACCTTCTCCTGCTGGATGAGCCTTCCTTAGGCCTTCAACCCAATTTTGTCACTCGAACGTTCCAGACCATTCAGGAGATCAATCAGAGAGGAGTTGCTGTCCTCTTCGTTGAGCAAAATGTCCATTATTCCCTTGAGATCAGCAATCGGGCCTATGTCCTTGAAAATGGGAAGATGATATTGGAAGGGATAGGAAAGGAACTTCTTGATCATCCGGACATCAAGAGAGCCTATTTAGCCCTGTGATGGATTTAGACCTTACGAATCAAATCGCTGATGGTGGTTGAGCTCAGGTCTTTTAAAAAATCGTAGAGTAATTCTGCTGTTCTTTCCACATCGGACCATTTCACCAGTTCGGCTGGCGAGTGGCTATAACGACGGGGGATATAGAGCCCGCCGCACGGAATACCTCTTCCTGAGGTATGAATGGTGGAGGCGTCCGTCCAGGTCCTGAAAATATCCTTCTGATGTGGAATTCTATTTTTGACCGCTGTGGCCATTAGCCTCTGCCTGATTTTTTTTGAATAGAGGGTTCCCCATCCCAGGGCATTGACGTCCATGGACCGGATGACCGGTCCCTTTCCGCATTCCGACGTCGCTTGTTGGGGGGGAGTAATAGGATCGGAAGCAGGGACGGTATCAATCACGATCGCCATGTTGGGTCCGAGCATCCGGGCAGCCACCCCGGCTCCCCGTGAACCCACCTCTTCCTGGACAGCCGCAACGAAAAACAGCTGATAATCTATCTTTCTCGCCTTCATCCTCTCAGCCAAATCAATCAGAATCGCGCAGCCTGCACGGTCGTCAATGGCCTTGCTGATCACCGTATCCTTGCCAACTTTTTGGAAATTGGAATGGAATACAATGGGGTCCCCGATTTCAATTCCGCGCCTCCCGACTTCTTCTGCACTCTCAGCACCCACATCAATCCAGAGATCTGAAATGCTGATCGGACGCTTAAGGTCTTCGGACGTCAAAAGGTGGCGGTTTTTCACCCCCACCACACCCGTATAAATTCCCCTGTCTGTGCAGACATCCACCTTGGTGCTGAGAAGAACCCTTTCGTCAATCATACCATTGAGGTCAAAATAGATATAGCCCTTCGGGTCAACATACTTGACGAGCATACCGACTTCATCTGAATGAGCGCAGACCATCACCGATTTCTTACCCTTTCCGAGCTTTCCGATAACATTCCCCATGGGATCCACAGTGACATCAGGAAGTCTTCTTTTCAATTCCATGGCCATCAATTCGATCACTTTTTCTTCAAATCCACTCCCTCCGGGAATCTGAGCGAGCCTTTCAAACATTTTAAGCATGGTTTTCTCCTTAAGGCGAAATTTAATAACCTCCCCGTTCCATACAACTTTACCGCATCCGTCAGGCCAAAAAGGTTGAGGCTAAAATTAAGTTGATAATCGCCTCTTCTTCAAATAGAGCCATGCGTTTAAGCCGCATAGCAAAAGCGTGAAGAAGAGAATAAGAGTTCGAGAAAGTTCAATATACACTATTCTTTCTACATAATGAATGATGAACGAACCAGCATAAGTCAGGGCGAAATCGTGCTTCGATCTCAGCCACACTTCGAGATGTGTGAGAGGACAGTACCAATCAAATACCTGGATAGCAAAAGCAAAGACAAGGCCGAAGAGGTGGAAGACCTTTACAATCTTATTCTTGACCCCCCAAAAGGCACCGAAAAAGAGAAAGACGATCCAAAGAAAATGGGTCAACACCACGCTATCTGCAAGAATCTTGTAGAACATTTCCTAAGACCGTTCCCGTGCGGGATGATTCTACAGTCTACCACAGGATGGTATTCTTTTCGTCCTTCCCCTCTCCCCGTAGAGGCTGTGTCGCAATTAACAAGAGACCACTTCGGTCGCAAGACGGAACAGGCGGTCAGGTGACGAAGCTTTAGGGCGGAAACCTATTATTGGTCAGCTACTGGCCTGTAAGCCCATGAAAAGATCGGATTTGGAGGAAGCTCGATTACCCATAACTCTAAATGACCGTATTCTAAAGCTGAGGAGCCTGACTGTCTGTTCCGTCCGTGTCTACCCTCCATCATGATTGCGGCACAATCTCGTGGGGGAGAGGGACGGCCTGCCTGTCCTGTGCCATGCTCGGTTCAGGGCCAGCCGGTAGGCAGAGGTGAAGGGGCTCCATTGGAACTCAAACTTGCTTCGACGTTTGCTATTAACTCTTCTTCATTGCCTTGAGGACTGTTTCAGGAATCATTGGCAGGTTCCGCAATCGGATCCCCGCCGCCTTGAAAACGGCATTCGCCACAGCAGGAGCAATAGGAGGAAGACCCGGTTCTCCAATCCCTCCCATCTCTCCTTTACTCTTTACAAGATGGACCTCAATTTCGGGGACTTCACTCATGCGGAGTTCATTATAGTTGTAGAAATTGGCCGTTTTCACGGCTCCCTGATCAAAATCTACCCTCTCTTTTAATGCCGCACTCAATCCCATAATGATTCCACCGGTCATCTGTGCAGTAATGATGGCTGGGTTCACCACAGGTCCGCAATCCACGGCACAGACCACCCGGTGTACCTTTATCGTTCCATCCTTTTTATTGACGGAAACTTCGGCAACCTGCGCGACGTGGCTTCCGAAGGAGAAGTGATAGGCGATACCGAGACCTTGTCCTTTCTTGAAGGGTTTTCCCCAGGCGGACTTTTCAGCCACCGCTTCCAGCACGCGGCGGGGCCTCGGATGATTTTTCAAAAGATTGAATCGAAATTCCAAAGGATCTTTTTTAGCGGCATAAGCCAATTCATCGACAAAACTCTCTACGGTAAAGGCATTATGGGAACTTCCCACAGAGCGCCAGAAGCCCACGGGGATAGGGTTATCGATCCTGACATACTCCACATAGAGATTCGGGATCTCATATTCCATGTTGGCAATTCCTTCAACCGCTGCGGGGTCAATTCCGGATTTCATCATCTGGGGAAAGATGCGGGCAAAAATCGACGGGACAACGACCTTGTGAGACCATGACGTCAGTTTCCCGTTCCGGTCTATTCCGCCTTCAATCCTGCAGCAGTTCCCCGGCCGGTAAAAGTCATTTTGGATATCCTCTTCCCTTGTCCATATCAACTTCACAGGTTTTCCAATTGACTTGGATATCTGAAGTGCCTCCTCAACCACATCTGTTTCAGACCTTCTTCCAAACCCCCCGCCGAGATAGGTTGTGTGGACATGAATCTGCTCCGGTCTTAATCCGGTGATCTTCACAGCCGCCTGAAGAACTCCTGACTGATTCTGCGTAGGCACCCATACATCGCATCGATCTCCCAAGACATGGGCTGTGCAGCTCATAGGTTCCATTGTGACATGGGACAGATAAGGTAACATATAGGTGGCCCCGATCTTTTTGGCGGCACGACTCAGGGCGTTCTTCACATTCCCTTCGTTTCGGGCGATGACGCCCTGTTTATCAAGGTGCTGGGTGAAATTCTTTTCCAATGTTTCATTGTTCAAATCAGGATGGGGGCCTTTATCCCACTTCACGTCGAGGGCTTTCTTCCCTTTCCAGGCGGCATCGATGGTACTTGCGCTGACAGCCATGCCGCGATCGACGCGTACCACTTTATATACCCCCGGCACTTTGCCGGCAGCGTCTTGATCGGAGGAAATCATCTTCGCCCCGTAGGTGGGTGGACGGGCTACGGCCGCATAGAGCATCTCCGGAACAAATATATCTGTTCCAAAGATTGCCGATCCATCGACTTTATCCGGCACATCCAGTCGCGGCATCGGGGTGCCAATGAACCTGAACTGGTCCTCTTTCTTCAATGGAGGATTCGGCGGGATAGGAAGTTTCGATGCCTTCTCACAGAGCTGGCCGTAGGTCGTGGTCCGGCCACTTTTTATATGCCGCACCATTCCTTGACGGGCCTCACACTCACTTTGAGGAACTTCCCACGCTAGGGCCGCCGCGGTCAGAAGCATTTCACGGGCTGTAGCGCCTGCTTTACGCAGAGGCTCCGTCATGTGCCTGACGCTTGTGCTTCCTCCCGTAAGTTGCATTCCCCAGGCCGGATCGATATATTTATCTCCTCCCGGGGCCTCTTTAAATCGTATTTGTTTCCAGTCTGCTTCAAGCTCATCGGCTGCAATCATCGGAAGGGAAGTTGCGACTCCCTGACCCATCTCAGATTTATTGACCAGAACGGTTATGATATTATCGGACGTGATCTCTATCCAGACATTCGGGCTGAACATACTCTCTGTCTTTTTTTTCAGGTCTTCTGCTTTCGAAATCTTGATTCCAGACGGTGTCATCGAGGCCGCCACTGCCAGACCGGCACCAACCAGAGATTTATGTAAAAACTGACGACGGGTGATGTGTTTGTTCATCATTTTTTCACCTCCTTGACAGCCTTCTTGATGGCCTGTTTGATATAGGGATAGGTGCCGCAGCGGCAGAGATTACCGTCCATGGCTTCTATTATTTTTTCATCGGTAGGATTTGGGTTTTCCATAAGCAAAGCGGCAGCCTGCATAACCTGGCCTGTTTGACAGTAACCACACTGGGGGACCTGTTCTTCGATCCAGGCCTTTTTTACTGGATGATCTTCAGGAAGTCCTTCGATGGTCGTTATCTTCTTCCCCTGGACACTCCCTACTTGGGTGATACACGACCTCTGGGCTTTGCCATCCACATGGACTGTGCATGCCCCGCACATACCGATCCCACAACCAAATTTGGTACCCGTGAGTTTTAGATGTTCTCTGATGACCCATAACAGTGGGACATCCGAACCAACATCTACCTCATACTTTTTCCCGTTTATTTCGAGAGAGATCATAAGGTCCTCCTTTGATACGATTCTCATCAAAACAATTAAATGTAGCCTACAAGATTGGCATGAAAAGTAAATGGGGTGAAAACTGTATTTCATTGACAGAAATACGGTACTTGATCTTAGGCAGTTATGAAGTTCGGGCTTAAATGGATATGAATGGTGCTTACGGCGTGTGAAAATGCATGACATGAGGCGGATTCTTCACGTCGATATGGATGCCTTCTTCTCCTCCGTGGAACAAAAAAGGCATCCAGAACTGGCCGGCAAGCCAGTGGTCGTTGGAGGAGAAGGAGATCCCACAAAAAGAGGTGTCGTATCCACGGCTTCTTATGAGGCGAGGGAGTTTGGAATCCATTCTGCCATGCCTTTGAGGACAGCCTATAAACTTTGCCCGAAGGCGATCTTCCTGTCGGTTGACTATGAAGAATATTCAAAAGTCTCTAGAGAGATCAAAGCTATCCTTAAAGCGTTTACTCCGATCATCGAGGACGTGGGAATTGATGAGGCTTTTCTTGATATCTCATCCATTGACAGACCCTCCGAGGAGATTGCCAGGGAGATCAAAAAGAAAATCAAGGATGAGGCAGGCCTTACCTGTTCTATTGGTATCGCACCGAACAAGCTCCTCGCCAAGATGGCTTCGGACATGCAGAAACCCGATGGTCTCACAGTCATCATGGAAGATGGTATCCAGAGCCGTATCTGGCCTTTATCGGTGAGAAAACTCTGGGGGGTTGGGCCAAAGACGGAAGCCTATCTCAAGGAGATGGGCGTTCAGACGGTTGGAGACCTTGTCTCATTATCCCGGGATAGACTGATTGAGGAATTCGGCCAATCTTACGGAAGTTACCTGTACGAAGCGTCAAGAGGTATTGATGAGAGTCCCCTCATTACCCGTTGGGAGCCAAAGTCGATCAGCAGGGAGACCACCTTTCAAAGAGATGTGGATAACTGGCAGGTCATCGCAAAAACGCTTGCGGAACTGACAAAGGAGGTTGTCATCAATATGAAAGAGGAAGACTATCAAGGGCGGACCGTAAGCTTGAAGATAAGATTTAACGATTTTAAGACCTACACGAGGGCAAAGACCCTTAGCAGACATTCAGATTCGGAAGAGGAGATCAGGAAGGCAGCCTTCGATTGCCTCGGCAGGATTGAGTTGAAAAAGAAGGTCCGGCTCATCGGGGTAAGAGTCAGCCATTTGGAAAAAGTTGGAGAAGCTACCCAGCCCTAAACAGACACTGTCACATTACCTATCGACTCAGGTTTAACCATCCGATGGCCACGTTGCCCGGATTACAGTTCCTGCCCCCTTTCTCGACTCAATCGAAAAGGATCCCCCAGAAAGCTCAACCCGCTCCCTCATGCTGTCAAGCCCCAATCCCCGGGGAACGTCTTTCCGAGATTGTGCCTCCGCCAGGTCGAACCCCTGGCCGCTATCCCTGATGACCAATTGTATCGCCGGATCTGTTTTCTTTAAGGAGAGTAACACCACGGGTGTCTTGCTGTGTTTGGCGATGTTATTCATGGCCTCTTGTAAGACCCTGTAAATGACGATCCTCAGGGAATCGGGTACTTCATGCTCCTTAATATCGATCTCCTTCTCGATACGGATAGAAGGATAGATGGATTCATATTGTCGGCAAAACCAGTTGATGGTCGCCAGGATCCCAAGGTCATCCAGGATGGAGGGCCTGAGAGACATCTGCATTCTTCGTGCTTCCTCGATCGTTCCCTGAAGGATGGGGATGATAGTTTGCAGGGCGGCCCTCGTTTGAGGACTGTCGTTACCCATTTCCGTAAGTGCCGCTTCCACCTTGAATTTGGTGGCCGCCAGGGAGGCTCCCATGCTATCGTGGATTTCCTGGGCAATCCGCTTTCTTTCTCTCTCCTGAGCGCCGAGGAGTGCCGCAGACAGTTCCCGAAGATGGTTTTCCGACTCCCGCAGTTCAATTTCTATTTTCAGACGCTCTTCATTTTCGGTCTTCAAATCTTCATTGATTGTTCGCAGTTCTTCCGTCCGTTCCTGAACTCGCATCTCCAACTGATCGTGGGACCTGCGGAGTGTCTCCTCCGCCTGCTTGCGCTCGGTGATGTCGTGCGCAATGACCAATGCCCCCTTAGGTTTTCCATCCTCATACGTGAAGGTCACATTCAAGACGGCATCGTATTCGCGCCCGTCTTTGGCTTTCACTTTGTATTCCACAGAATCGTCGACTTTTTCTCCGTTTAGCTGCCTTCTAATTCTTTCACGGAAAAGAGTCGCGTTCTTTTCATCCATGATGTCAAAGGGGTTCATATGAAGCAGTTCTTCTCTGCTATAGCCGAGGTACTGACACATTACGTCGTTTACGCTGGTGTATCTGGGTATGCGGAAATCTACTTCATAGATGGCGGAGGGCGCATATTTGATCAGGTCTCTGTATTTTTCCTCCGATCTCTTTAGTACCTCCTCGACGCGCTTGAGGTCCGTTAAATCACGGGAGACAACGAGGACATTGGCCACGGTCCCATCGACTCCGTATTCGGGAACGCAATGAGACTGGTAGAA
>Ga0315282_10014591_pt1 | contig 11672 bp, 10 predicted proteins | sample YL17G07_20_MG_FD_203693 | JGI IMG/M metagenome (GOLD analysis project Ga0315282, IMG submission 203693) | Sediment microbial communities from Yellowstone Lake, YNP, Wyoming, USA - YL17G07_20 | ecosystem: Environmental > Aquatic > Freshwater > Lake > Sediment | place: USA: Wyoming | collected...
TCTGCGCTAAGAGTCTTTCCAAACTCTCTGTCATGATCGCCTCCTTATCTGTTAGCTTATCTACTAACAGATTATAGCGCAAAAAAATGTGTTTTGCAAACTCTTTCATATTTTTGTCGCAGACCCGGTTTTACATCGAAAAGGGGAATCACACCCTTAACGTCATCAACGGTGTAAAGTGGAAGGACAGGAGATTTCCCAGCCCTGATAGCCTTTCTTGTGTGCCACCCTGCATCACTTTCCTGTATGTGTGCAGAGTCATAAAGCATTAATTCAAGGAGATCCTTTGTTGCGGACGTTGTGATGATTTTACCTTTAAAGCCATCCCTGACAATCCTTGGAAGCATCCCTGAGTGGTCAAGATGTGCATGTGTGATGAAAATATAATGAATCTCTTCAGGCTGAAAATCAAAGACAGCCCTGTTAATCTCGTCAGCGTTTTCACCTTGATACATACCAGATTCAATAAGAATCTTAAGCTCGTTGCACTCAATATAAAAACAAGAACCTGTAACTGTTTTTACCCCTCCAAGAAATTTGAGTTTCATATTCTTACTCCTTTAACACAGCAGTTCTTGGGAAAAATGAGAGGATTGCTTCGTCGCTTTACTCCTCGCAATGACAGTTTGCAGAAAATGATCCTGTCATTGCGAACGAAGTGAAGCAATCTCAAGCATCGAACTCATCGAGCACTTCTACTCTGCTTGTTTTTAACTTGATTGTTCTGTAACCTTTTCTCTTACAGTTATCTCTGGCGTTAACATCCATTCAAATGACCATACTACAGCATCATCTCTTTTAAGGCAGACGATTCCACCCATTTTGAATCCAACAACATTTTTATCTGCATTTCCGCAGAGTAATAAAGATGCGAGTTTAGCGAGATGTGGGAGATGCCCTACAAGGATGACATCATCTGGTATGTCTTTGAGGCGTTCTGCCCATATATCAGGATTATCAAGAGGTGCCAGCCCTTCTACTTCTGATACTCCCTTTATAGGTTTCACATTTTCAGATAAGACCTCTGCTGTCTGTTTCGCCCTTAATTTATTGCTATGAAATATCTTGTAAACCCTGATATTGAGGTTTGATACATAGGAAGCAACCCTATTTATGTCCTGCAGGCCTTTCTTAGAGAGCGGCCTTGTAGGGTCTTCCTCTTCTCTCTTTGCATCTGCATGCTGTACAAGATAAAGAAACATCTTTTTTAACCTCCTTTATTTTTTGTTTTCAGATCCGATGGCTACCTTTTGAGAATATTGAGGATCTTCTATACGTTCTTTTTTGTATCTGATGTACTCAACAAGGCCTAAAATGCTACCTATAGCGAAAGTGATAAACCAGGCGAGAGAAAGAGCAGTTGCAACTCCTGGCTTGATCCCAACCAGTCCGAAGAATAGCACAAAAGCACCTTCTCTTACACCAAGGCCGGATATTGATATAGGGAGTGTTGTAAATAAGATTACAAGTGGCAAGAAGATCAGACACGCAAGGAAGGGTATATGTTGACCAATGCCGAGTGCAAGGATATATACGGAAAAAATGCCAGAGAGTTGTATAAACGCTGACAGAAGGAGGGCCTTTCCAATGACACCTTTCTGATTTCGATATGCGTGGAAATAGTCATAAAAACCTGAGACTATCTTTATCCTTTTGCCAAGACGCAGGCCAAAGATTAAAAGGCTTGCGATAATGAACGATAACACGATTATCGGGAGAAGCCATTCTATACGTGAACCCTGAAGGTATGTATACCCAAAAGGGAAAGCAATGGTACAGATTGCCATCAACACTACAAAGCCGAGATACCTATCCATAAAAATAGAGGCAAGGGTGAGACTGCCTTTTCCTGTTGCCTGATAAAGATAAAAACCCTTAACAGCATCTCCTCCTATGACACCTGGAAGAAAAGTATTGAAGAAGGCACCTATCATGTATAAGGAAAATAGCTTTCTCATCCCAAGCACCCCTGGAAGAAGGAGTTTCCATCTTAGCGTGGATATTAACTGGGCAAGCATATAGAGGAATATGGCTGAGATAAAGGCAGGAAGGCTCATATCTTTGAGTATCGAGAAGACCTGCTTAAGTCCTGCTTTTGATAAAACAATATAAAGAAGTGCAGAGCTTATAGCAAGTTTAATGATGAGAAAGTATATCCTATTTACTTTCAGGGCCAATGACCCTCTTAATTACATAGATAGGTTTTTTCTGGCTTTCGTGATAGACCCTCACGAGCATCTCTCCCAACAGTCCCATCCCAATAAGTTGGATTCCAACAATAATTAAAAGTGCTCCGAGCAAAAGAAGCGGCCTTCCACCAATATCGTGGCCCTTAAAGAGTTTATCGATGCTCAGGTAGAGTAATATGAGGAAACCTAAGAAACCGCTTAGCATACCAACTGGCCCGAAAAACTGAATCGGTTTTGTAGAGAAGCTCTGGAGAAATTTTACCGTAATCAGGTCTAAAACTACCTTGATTGTTCGTGATATGCCATATTTTGATCTACCCCTCAATCTCGGATAATGGAAGACTTCGACCTCTGCGACTCTGACACCATACCAGCTTGCAACAGCAGGGATAAATCTATGCATCTCTCCATAGAGTTTCAGATTTTTTATTACATCCCTTCTGTATGCCTTGAGAGAACATCCATAGTCATGAAGTTTTACACCTGTGACATTGCTTATCAGCCAATTCGCTATTATGGAAGGGAGTCTTCTTGTAAAAAACGGGTCTTTTCTTTTCTTTCTCCAGCCGCTCACGAGGTCGTTGTCTTTTATCAGTTCAAGAAGTTTCGGGATATCAGCAGGGTCATTCTGGAGGTCACCGTCCATTGTTACAATAACATCTCCACGTGCAAAATCGAATCCAGCTGCAAATGCTGCAGTCTGGCCAAAGTTACGCCGCAGACTGAGTACAACTACCCTTTTATCCTTTGCCTGAATCTCCTCGAGGATAGGAAGCGTTCTATCGGTGCTACCATCATCTACAAAGACTATTTCATATTCTTTCTTAAGAGGATCGAGTGCCTCTTTCAGCTTCTCATAAAGAATCTGGATGTTCTCGTCTTCATTATAAATGGGTATGACTATAGAGAGTGTCATTCATAGTTCCTTTTTTCTTCTTTTATGCTTTTCAATACATAACGAAGAAGTAAAAATATGTTTAAGTATATTCTATCTCATTATCTGTGGTAAAGGCCACGATTACTTGCCCTCTACTTGAACTACAAGAACCTCCTTATTCCTCAGTGAATCTCTGATCTTGAATAATTGGCGATATGTTACATTGTTTAAATCTATAAGCTTATCCTCGGTACCTATCAGTAAAGATCCTTCAGGCAGTAAAGAAGGTTCATCTATCCTTATGATCTTTTTCCTGATGTAAAATTCGAAGGCCGGGTCATAATACTTGTAGGAATAAACAGCATGAATAAGTTCCCCCCCGGACTTCTTGGTTTGTTCTTCTATAATACGGCCAATCTTTTTTGGTATGAAGTATTTTTCTGTCTTAGGCATAAACCATCCCGAAACAAGAAAGAGAAAGACTAATGTTGAGACTGCAATTGTCTGGGGGATGTGTCTGTCTCGTAACAGGACAATAACACCTCCTATTAAGAAAGGAAGACCGAGAAACGTTATATAAGGCATCAATTCTTTGGCATATTTATTGCCGAGGATAGATAAGGCAATGCACGCTGACAAGCCAAATATACCAATAAATGCAGCAGAGGCCTTCCTATATGACATGTCTCGAGAGAGATATTTTGCGGTGAGAATTGAAAGAGCAGGATATATGGGTATAAGATATTGGGGTAGCTTTGTTGCACTTATTGAATAGAAAACTAAATACAGAACAACCCACAGTAAGAGGAAAAGTACTAACGAATCCCTTTTTTCTTTATAAGAAGAAACCAAAACCTGTATGGTAAAAAAAGACCACGGGAAAAAGCCCATAAGAAGAAAGAGGAAGGTAATAAAAAAAGGTCCCTCAGGCCCTTTTATAGAATAATATAAGAATCTTCCTATGTTGTGATATAAAAAGAAGCCAGATGCAAACTTCCCCCCTGTTTTTATCGAGACAATTATATACCAAGGGATTGCAATAACAGCTACTATCAGGTATCCAACCACATGCCTTGATGTTAAGAATACCTTAAGGGCTTTCAGTCCTGAGAATAAGAGATGGCGGGTTCCCTTATTGTCATTATGAGGGTGCACAAATATTTCCCTGAAGAATGTGAAAGCAAAAGCTATGCCGAATGGCAGGATAAAGCCAACAGGTCCTTTTGTAAGGGTTCCCAATCCCAAGCATATGTAAAAGACATATGTGTAAACAGGTTTAGAGGTACTAAGGTAAAAAGAAAAGAGTGCCAACGTATTGAAAAACACAAGGTAAGGGTCCGGGACAGCCATTCTAAAAATTAAGAAACTATACAGACAGGTGGGTAGGATTAAAGCTGAAACCAGAGCGATTTTTTTATTTAAGATGCGGGCAGCAAAAAAGTAAACCAGTAAGACGGTGGCAACCCCAATGATAGCACTACCAATCCGGCTGGACAGCTCATTTACACCTATGAGTTTATAAGCCAAGATAAAAATCCAGTAATGTAAAGGGGGCTTGTCTGTTCTTAATTCATAATTATACGTAGGTACTATGAAATCTGATCGCTCTAACATCTCCCTGGCCGCCTCTGCATTTCTGGCTTCATCCACAATATAGAAAGGGAATGTATCTAAATTATAGAGGAATAAAACTGCCGGGATGAGAAGGAGGACAAGAAGCTCATTCCTATATTTCTCAAAAAATCCGATGTATTTTACAGAAAAATAGCCTGATAGATAACCTATTATTCCTCCTGCCAGAACATCTATTGGGAAATGCGCACCAATATAGATCCTTGAGTATCCTACTGCCAGTGCAGAAATCATTAAAAATGTCTTTAATGGTATGCTTTTCCCTTGTGTTAACACATAAAAAAGCATAAAGGCTGTTGCAGTATGGCCGGATGGAAATGATGCTGCTTTTAGAGTCTCTCCCACGATATGAATATTGTCAAATAATGCCGCCGGTCTCGGAACATTCCAAAAGTATTTTATTACCTGAACTGCGATACTCAATAACAGGTATGAAGTTACTACGGGCAGGATTTTCTCTTTTCTTATTGCATACAGAACAAGGACAATTGGTACGAGTATCAGACCACTTCCTAAATAAGTTATCAGATAAAAGACTGTGTCAAAAAATGGATGGTTCAGTCCATTGATTAACTTAAACAGTTTGATATTAAAACCAATAAATTCTATGTTAGGCATATCAATTCATCTCTGGAAATCCCTTCAATGTTGAGGGAACGGATCAACTATTTATTATCAATGTCATAAGATAGTCAGAGACCTCATCTTGTATGCTTTAGTTTACAAAAAAGAGTATGGCAGTGCCAACTAAGGAAAGCTTCATAATTTTTTATAATTTAGCATTTTTTAATCAGTAATACAATCATAAGCCAGGACAATTATCGACTAAAATGAATAGTTGTTTTATACTCTTAAAAACATGAAGATATCGATTATCTTTAAATACATCTTTAAGGAATTGTTTTTGACCTTCCTTCTTGGTCTTGCCTTTATTAACTCGATATTGATGATGAATAATCTATTCAGTATCAGCAAGAAGTTTCTGGGGGTTGGCATATCATTCATTGATTTTTTTACACTGGCTTTACTTTTACAACCTCAACTAATGCTCCTTACCATTCCAATTGCGTTATTATTAAGTATCCTCATTACCTATGGAAGGCTTAGCATCGACAGTGAGCTCATAATACTCAGAGCATCGGGTATGTCTCTCGTTCGCATTGGAAAACCTGTATTCACAACAGGTGTTCTGTGCTTTGTCCTGGGACTTTTTATTAGCTTCTATCTCGGTCCTTTCAGTGTTTCAAAGCTCAGGGAGAAAATCAACGAGATCATGTCAACAAGGTTATCACTATCAATTAAAGAAGGTATCTTTAATACCGCTTTTGAGCATATTGTTATCATGCCACGTGAAAAAACTTCACAGAATACATTTGAGGGGATATTTATTTATGATGGCCGGAAGAAAGATCCAGCAGTCATATGGGCTCGTGAATGTATCGTTGCTTTACAAAAGGACCTCGGCAGCATAAACATACAGTTAAAAAATGGCACATTGCATTTTATGCATTTGGTGAAAGAGGATACTGTGACAGAAATAGCCTTTGATAAATACACGTTATCTTTAAAGCTTGATTTACCAAATACAACGAAAAATATCCATGAATTGTCCCTCAGAGAACTATTGCATCGAACCCAGGAAATGAAAGATGTAGGTGCTGCTCTCGAATTCCATAGGCGTCTGTCACTCCCGATAGTTTCTCTACTGTTGATGTTCGTTGGCCTTCCACTTTTGCCGATGACCGGGAAAACCGGTCGTCTCTGGGGTCTCAGCATTGGCCTGTCTGTGTGTGTAATTTACTATATGGCTTCCATCTATCTTGATAACATGGTAAGAGCCGGGAAACTACATCACATCGTTGGTGGTTGGGCACCAACAGTTCTGCTCGGTATAGGAGCAGTGGCTGTTTTTTACAGGATGGCAAAAAGATTATGAAGATTTTGAAGAAACTTTACATAAAGGAGTTTCTAACATTACTGAGCATTGTAGGGATTGGCCTCTCTCTTATATTGAGTCTGATTAACCTCATAGAAAAACTGGACGATTTCATGAAGTATAGCCCAACTATTGAAGATATTGCACTGTATGTCGTTTTAAACATCCCTAAAAACCTTTTTTATCTCCTTCCAATGGCTGTACTCATTTGTGGCCTTTTTGTTTTTGCCCGTGCAACAAAGAGTATGGAAATGGTCGCTCTCAAGGCAGGAGGGGGAAGAATAAGATCCCTCCTTATAACCTTTATTTTCATAGGGTTAATACTGAGTACTTTTGCCTTTCTACTTGATGAACTGGTAATGCCACGTGCTATGGAGAGTGCTGAGGAGTTAAAAATAAAAATGACCTCCCCGATGCAACAAGATATCTCAAAGAGTTCGTCCTATCAAAGACCATTCTTTAAAGAAGGCATAGTATGGTTGAAAGGGAAGGATGATTCAATAATCAGGATTGGACTATTTTTATATGAGAATGAAATTGCACATGACTTGGACATCTTTCTTTTTGAAAAAGGCTCTTTGAGCGGACAGATAAAAGCAGAAAAGGCTTTGTGGAACGGGAAGATATGGACACTTGTGAATGTTACGAGATACTTTTTCAAAAATGGGAAGATAGAAAATATAAAAGAGATGCCATATCCAAATCTTGAAGCACCAAAATACTTTAAGGCAGGCCTCAAAACAACAGCAGAGATGAGGATAGGAGAATTGTTACGATATATAAAACGGATGAAACAGTCAGGATATAGAAACCCAAAACTTATTGTTGATCTTCATTCAAGACTCTCATATCCCTTGATAAATTTATTCATGCTCATTTTGGGAGTCTCCCTTCCCTTAGAAAGTTATATTAGCAGGGGGTTGATTGCAGCAGGTATCGGGCTTTCTATCAGCCTACTGTACTGGATGGGTTATATTTTAAGCATTTCTATGGGTAATGCAGGCATTATACCTCCTTTTCTGGCTCCTTGGCTTATGCCGGCACTATTTGCCGCCATTGCAATACATTTATTCAGAAAAATACCTGAGTAACAGCAAGACTGTTAGCCAAAACTTACTATATATATGTTGGTTTATTGATTACGTTTTTTGAACCTTTCATATGTTTTGGTATACAAGACATTCACAAATATTGCTAAGGCAACTCCTGTCACTCCTCCAACGATAACATCGGAAGGATAGTGAACACCAACATAGACCCTCGAAAGACCTACAAAGAATGCAACAACAACGAGGGCATATCTCATCCTATTTTTGAACATGATAAAAAACGGGGTTGCAAAGGCAAAGGCATTTACTGCATGGTTTGAAGGCATGGAAAAGGACGACGGGTTACAATCTACAAGAAGCCTCACGCCATTGAGCTCATTACATGGTCTGATACGCTCGAAGCAATGTTTAAGTGTATTCGCAGACCAGTCAGCAATTAACAGCGAGGCAAATGCAAGCACAAGGACTATCAAGGCATTTTTTCTGTTTTTAAAAAAAAACCACAAAAAAAGGGGCAGAAAAAATAAGTATGCCCTTTTTGTAATAAGAGGCATTAAGATATCAAACAAGCTGTTCTGCAGGTCTCTATTTATAAAAAAAAAGGAGAGTTTATCTATTTCAGGTAGGCTCATCGATTATTGCACTCATGTTCTTTTTTACTTTTTTATCTTTCTCTCCTATCCATTTAATGATCTCTTCTGCCATAGCCTCAATGGTTGCCTCTGTTGGCTTGATGTCAACATGAAGTCCAGCATCCTCAACAGCCTTTGCTGTCACAGGTCCAATGACTGCAATGGCTACTCCTTTAAGGAGGTCTTCAGCATCTTCACCCATTATCTCCACGAAGTTATGAAATGTTGCTGCACTTGTAAAGGTTGCTATTGAAATCCTTCCCTCTTTTAAAAATCTTCTCAGTCTTTTCCCGTGGGATTCCGGCTTTATCGTCCTGTATGTTACAGGCACATCTATCTCTCCACCGAGTTCTCTTACCTTTTCCGGAAAAATTTCCCTTGCCTTCTCAGCCCGTGGGAGTAAAAATCTTATGCCCTTTAAACCTTTAACCCTTGAACCTTCAAACTCTTGAATTAATTTAATTAATCCCTCAGCACGGAATTCATCAGGAATTAAATCAACCTTCAAGCCATATTTTTTTAGCTCCTCTGCTGTCTTAGTACCTATGGTACAGATCTTCAGCCCTTTTAAATCTCTGATGTCTCTTTCTTTTCCAAAGTATCTTTTGAAAAAATATTTCACGCCGTTTCTACTTGTGAATATCAACCAATCATACTTCCCTATCTTATCTATTGACATATCAAGTTCGTCGTAGCTTTCTGAAGGTACAATCTCTATTGTTGGGAATTCGATTATCTCTGCACCGAGCTCTTCTAATGGTTCAAATCCTACAACATGCTCTCTTGTAATAAGTATTCTATAACCGAACAATGCTTTTTTTTCATACCATTTCAGGGATTCCCTGAGCTTTACAACATCTCCGACCACCATTACTGCAGGTGGTTTGATATCCCTTTCTTTCACAAGTTTGGCAATATTGTTTAATGACCCAGTAATTGTCTTCTGATCAGGTCTTGTGCCCCATCTGATTACAGCGACAGGGGTATCAGGAGAACGACCATGCTCGATTAATTTTTGAGTAATCAGATCCACATTTTTTACTGCCATAAGGAATACGAGTGTCCCAACACCGGTAGAGAGTTTTGACCAATCAAGAGCGCTCTCATTTTTTGTAGTATCCTCATACCCTGGGATGACTGCAAATGATGATGAATAAAGTCTGTGAGTTAACGGGATTCCTGCATAAGCTGGTGCTGCGACACAGGAGCTGACACCTGGTACGACTTCAAACTCTATTCCCTCTTTTGATAGCGCCTCTGCCTCTTCTCCACCGCGACCAAATACAAATGGGTCTCCACCTTTCAGTCTGCATATAATCTTTCCTTCCTTTGCCTTCTCCACAAGGATATTATTGATTTCATATTGAGACAGGGTATGATGTCCGCCGCGTTTTCCAGCATATATGAATTCTGCATCGTGGTTTATATAATTCAAGATCTGTGCATTGAGATGAAAGTCATAAACAACCACATCTGCCTTCTTAAGACACTTAAGACCTTTCACAGTCAGAAGCCCGATATCACCAGGCCCTGCGCCGACTAAATAGACCTTGCCTTTCATAATCCTTTCTCTAAATTGGATGTTTAACCATTTTATCATAAGAGGCTCTTGCAAAGTTATTTCTTTGCGTTGCAGTCGCTCTGCGGGTTAGACTTTAGTTCGCATCATTTGCTGATTTTCAACGTCATGTAAACCGAAGGCTAAAGCCCGTGGTCACTCCATAAGATGTAGAATCCGGTTATAAATTGTGTTAAGATGTGACATAATTTAAACTTCTTTTTTAGAAAGAAATTAAAAGGTAAATATGGCTCGATATCTGATTATCTTGTTGACAATTCTACTTTATCTCATCCCCTTTTATCAAAACCACCTTGTTCTTAATAAAGGAAGAATCTGGGATAAGATAAAAGTAGCCGATTACGACAATATTTTTCCTTTTAGTGATAAACCTTTTTATTCAGAAGATTTTGTATATCAAGCAAAGCCTGGCACTATGTGTCATGTTTCTTCTATCTGCCCTATAGGCAATAATAAGATGGCCTGCACATGGTATGCTGGATCCAGAGAAAGTGCAGAGGATGTAGCAATTTATTTTTCAATTTTCGATGAAGAAAAGGCCAGCTGGACTAATCCAATCGTCTTAGTTGATCGCGAACAATGTTCAAGAGAATTGAACAGGTATATCAAAAAGGTAGGTAATTCCCTTATTTTTGATGATAAAAATGGTAGGCTATGGCTTTTTTATGTTTCGATTGTCATGGGGGGGTGGTCAGGAAGCACCCTTAATTACAAGGTCTCTTCGGATGGTGGATACACATGGAGCAAAAGCAGAAAAATGATATTAAGCCCTTTTTTTAATCTTACTCATAATGTGAAAAATAAGGGGATTAATTTCGATGATGGATCTTTTCTCCTTCCTGTCTATCATGAATTTATCAAGAAATTTTCTCAGCTGGTATGGGTTAGGCCGGGAGAAACTGCTGTTCAATATGAAATAAGAAAAATGAGTCGTGAGAAGAAGGCTGTACAGCCTTCTTTGTTGCATACTGGAGAAAAGGACTTAGTTGCTTTTTTCAGGAATATGGCATCAGGAGAACGAAACTATATCTTAATGGCGCATAGTAACGATCTGGGACAAACATGGTCTGAATTAAACAACACTCCTTTGCCGAATCCGAATTCAGGGTTTGATATGATCAAACTCAGTGACGGTGCTTATTTAGGTGTGATTAATAACTCTTTTTATGATCGAAGTAATCTAACCATAGTCGTATCCTGCGATAAAGGAAAAACGTGGAAATCGTTAAAAATCCTTGAAAACACCCCTGGTAAGAGGTACGCCTATCCTTCCATCAGTCGGAGTGGACAAGAATTTTATCATATTACCTACACTTTCGAGAGTAAAAAAATTAAACATGTTGTCTTTAACGAGGCATGGATAAAACAACTCAATGGATATTGCAATTAGAGGATATTTTGAGTTTCTAATTCCTTTACTGCTGGTAACATGGGCGATTTTAGGGATTGCCCGTTTCACCAAAACACTCGATTTAATGGGAAAAATAGGCAAGCCTGTAGTTATTGCATTCTCTGTTCTTATCACCCTGTACCCTTTTACAAGATTATCCTTAGCAGAGTATCTTCTTTCACTGAATCCAAATTATTCTATTGGCAGCATAGTGTTTTTTTTTATCATCGTATGGAAGGAGTTTGGCCGGAAACCACTCTCGTCTTACAAGAATTTGCTACAGTTTTCGATCTGGAATGTGGGTATCTCCCTTTGTTTATTCGCATCCTATCTTGGATTTGTTGATTTTGACCTGTATGCCCTGGGATATGGATTTTCGTTTTGGTTT
>Ga0315282_10014592_pt1 | contig 11672 bp, 9 predicted proteins | sample YL17G07_20_MG_FD_203693 | JGI IMG/M metagenome (GOLD analysis project Ga0315282, IMG submission 203693) | Sediment microbial communities from Yellowstone Lake, YNP, Wyoming, USA - YL17G07_20 | ecosystem: Environmental > Aquatic > Freshwater > Lake > Sediment | place: USA: Wyoming | collected...
ATGGTTTTGAAACTTTTCTCCCAGCATCGGAGTGATAGCTTCTTCAAGAATGACCTCCCCTTGAGTATTGATGGCTACTTGGGTAAGCACGTTTTCCATTTCCCTCACATTGCCAGGCCAATCGTACTCCATTATTCTCTTCAACGCTTTCTCTTCAATTTTTCTTACACCCTTGTCTAAATCGTGGTTAATTTTTCTCAGAATATGTTCAACCATGAGTGGAATGTCAGACTTCCGCTCCCGTAAGGGGGGAACCTTTATGCTGGCTACACTGAGTCTGTAGTAAAGATCTTCTCTGAACGACCCAGCTTGAACCAACTTCCAGAGATCCTTGTTCGTCGCGGTGATGATCCTTGCGTTCGATTTAATCTTCTTTTCTCCCCCGAGACGTTCGAATTCTTTTTCCTGCAAAAACCTTAAGAGCTTCGACTGAAGTTCAAAAGGGATCTCCCCTATCTCATCAAGAAAAATTGTCCCCTCGCCGGCGAGTTCAAATTTCCCCTTCTTTGAACTGGATGCACCGGTGAAAGCGCCTTTCTCGTGACCGAAAAGTTCACTTTCCAAGAGAGTTCCTACGATGGTGGAACAGTCAATAGGCTGAAAAGGATGATCCCTGTGAGGGCTATTATAATGGATTGCCCTTGCTATGAGCTCTTTGCCCGTACCCGTTTCACCCTCGATAAAAACTGTGACCCGATTCTCTGACAGCACGCCTATAGCCTTGAAGATCTCTTTCATCCCCCTAGTTTTGCCAATGATTTTCCCCTCCTCATAAGTTGAAGAAGGACCTATGGACACATCCTCAGCAATTCGGCCTGAATTTAGGGATTTTATAGCTTTGTCAATAGCCCTATCGAGTTCTTCCACGTCTATGGGTTTTGGAATATATTCGAATGCACCCAACTTTATCGCCTTAATTGTTATATCCATATCATGATATGCCGTAATGATGATAATATTCTTTCTACCATTGCGAATTAGGTCTTGGAGCACATCGAGACCATTTATGTCGGGGAGACGGATGTCCAGGATGATCACATGGGGATCAAAGACATTGCATTGCTTCAAACCCTCTGTTGCGGAAACGGCACACCTCACCGCATAGCCTTTCTCGACGAGGAACATCTCTAAGGTTTGAAGGAGGGGGCGTTCATCATCAATGATAAGAATTCTTTTTGGCTTCATGTTTTCTCCATAAAAGGAATTGTAAGACTGACCCGGGCTCCGTGTGGCTTAAGGAGCATAACATTCCCCACACCTCCGTGGGCTTCTATAATCTTCTTCATATTGAAAAGGCCAAGGCCTGTACCCTTCTTCTTATTGCTGAAAAACGGGTCGAAAATATATGGAAGGTCTTCCGTGCTAATTCCGGGTCCGTCATCGCTGATTTCGAGTTGGAAGGCCCTGCCATCCGTCGTTAACTGCTTCGTGAGGATCTCTATGTGTCCTGCCTCCGGTAACGCCTCAACCGCATTCAGTAAGATATTGATCATCACCTGTTCTATCTTTTCAGGATCAAGGAGGATCTGGGGTAACCTCTTGGCATAGAGCTTTTTCACAATGATATTCTTTTCTCTAATCCTGGCATCCATGATTTCGAGACAGGAATCCATAATACTATTGATTGAAACAGGCTCAAGATTCAGTTTGACTGGCTTTGCGAAGTCAAGCATCTCGTCGAGAATTCTCTCCAAGCGGGATATCTCGTTGACAATGATCCCCATGCGTTTCTTATCGTTGCCACTAAAATGTGAATTCTTCAAAATTATTTGGCTGTTCATCTTCACTGATGACAGGGGGTTTCTTATTTCATGGGCAAGGGATGTCGTGAGTTTTCCTATATGGGCAAGACGCTCAGATTCTCGGATTCGTTTCTCCGTTTCTATCCTCTCCGTGATATCCCTGCAGATACCGGCCACTGCATACTCACCCTGGTAGAGAATCCGTGTTACCTTATTCTCCGTAGGCACGGCCTTGCCGCTCTTGTGGCGACGTAGGTAAATATAAAGTTCCCTCGAATCTTCACCGGCCATTCTCTTCTCATAAAGGCTCCGCACCATAGGGAGTGATTGGGGGGCGATAAGATCCGTGTAGGATTTTCCAAACATTTCCTGGGGAGAGTAGCCGTGGAGGTCGCAATACGCTTGATTTGCAAAGACGATACGGCCATTCTGATTGACAAAATACCCGTCGTTTATCTCCTCCACCAGAACCCGATATTTGGATTCTGATTCGACAAGTTCCTTTGTTCTTTTCTTCACCTCCCCTTCAAGATTTTCGGCATAATCTCTCAAATGTTTTTCATGCAACGACTGGAAATAATTGCTGAATTCCGTAATGGTATAAAAGAGGCAGTAGTTCATATGCCTTAAGGCATCATTAAGGCCACTCTCATCTAACTCGTTTGGGAGGATAGGGAAGAGAACTGTTCGATAGAGTTCGTACGCGCTCTGAACTTCCGAGAGGGAAAAATCTCCTTTAAGGCGTAAATTGGTGATCCACCGAATATGGTCGTTTATTTTCGAAAAATCATTATGGATGAGTACTGCAAAATTTGCTTCATTTGCTCTTGACACAGTGCGGAAGAGTTCGTCTACTGGTCGACCACGATAGCGTTCACTCACCTCTGTGTGGAGCCGATAAATCCATTCATCTACAATCTGTTTACGGTACTTTTTTAGGATTTCTACAAGATTCATTTGAAAAAAAAGGTATCACTTTCATCATAAATGGTCAAGCCAAAGACATTTGTTACCTTCCAACAGAGATGAAGCTTGTATGTCGTGAGAGCTTTCCGTCTTTGACGATAAAGATCCTGGATTCTACACTGGGACGATGATCTTTGGGGGTGATGGTAAGAGGCGGGATAAGCCCCCCTGTAACGAAATCTTTAAACCTTTCCAGGGTGAGCTTCACCTTCTCGCGAGAGAATCCTTGTCCTGGAAGGGACCTTCTTAAAGCCTCTGAGATTACCTGCGTCGTCGCCCACCCTTCAACATAAGAAAGTGTATGAGAATCATAGGGGTGCCATCTCTGATGGGCCTCTTTGATGGCGGCCATCCCTGGAATATCTTCACCAAAGGGAGAGATGGGTTGCACTCCAAAAACTCCGCTGAAAGGGATTAGATTCTCATCAAAAGCCCTCATGCTGCAGATCCATTTGGTTTTGAGATCCATTTTCTTAACTTCCCGCAGGAGGAAGGAGGCTTCCCTGGAGGGAAGGCTCACGTAGGCGAAATCGGGGTTGTAGGCTTTGATTGCAGCGAGGGCAGGAGGGATCTGTTTCTCAACCTGGTCTTCGGACTGGGGCAGGTCGGAGATCCAGACATCCGGTCCGATGTCAATTCCCAAGGCTCTACCGTATTCCTTCGTTTCGTCCAAAAAATGGCGGCCGAAGGGGTCAGGGGATCCAACGAAGATGACTTTAGGTCTTCTCACCTGAAGGCCGGATTTATCCGAAACAAAATTCATTGCAATTCTTGCTAAATCGAGAGGGGTTGGGGTGATTGAAAAAAGATAAGGGTATTTGGATGCGTTGGAAAATTTGGAAGGCAGGGAACTGACGAAGGTGGGGATTCGGTCGAGATGGAAATGGGGAACCAGGGCAAGAGCTGTTCCCGTGGAATAGATGTAGAGAACCAGAATACGATCTGCCTCATTCAATTTTCGGTAGGCCGCCAGAAACTCAGTCGGCTGTGAGGTATCGTCAATGAGAATGATCTCCAATTTTCTTCCAGAGATCCCCTCCCGCTGGTTTAACCATTTGGCAGCATCAATCATCCCTCTGGCACACTCCCTTCCTGGATCTCCCCATCGACCGGAATGGGGGATCAAAGCTCCAACCTTGAGAGCGGGTAGGCTGAAACTACTATGAGGAAGCATTAGGACCAGGAATAGCACGGCGAGAAAAAAGGAAGAAAGCGGTTTCATGGTGCCTTCTACTTTCCGGCCTTCAAGTACTGGCTGCATAGAGTACGGCCAAAATTCTTGTCACCTTGCCTTGGTGGCATTGGACTCGATGGGGAACATTCGAATCATAATATATGGAATCCCCAGGGTAAAGGACATCGGTATGATTCTCCAGAATCACTTCCATTTCTCCTTCGAGAACGAAGATAAATTCCTCTCCATCGTGTACGGAGGTTTTGGAAGTTTTAACAGTAGCTGGTTCCAGAGTGACGATGAAAGGCTCCATATGGCGGTTCTTCTTCTCAAACCCCAAAGACTCGTATGAATAACCATACTTCACTCCTTCCTTGGAGGCAAATCGAGAGATCGTCTTTCGTTCGTCCTTTCTCACAATCGCAAAAGGTTCCCCCTCTGTTTCACCCCAAAAATCTCCCACCCTGACCCCCAATGCTTTGGCCAGTTTGATGATGGTTCCGAGAGATGGAGAAACAAGATGGTTTTCCATCTGGGAGAGCAGCGCCGTGGAAAATCCAGTCATGTCGGCCAATTCTTTGAGCGAGAGGCCTTTCTGTTCTCTCAGGGCCTTGACTTTTTCTCCAACGCGGATCTCTTCAGGAACCTTTTCTTCTTCCATGACTCTTCCTTTCGTCCTGTACAGCCTTCTCTATGAAATGGGCTCCGGCTTTTTTATGGTCCTTTCCATTCTCTTCGCTTCATTCGTTCGGCTTGAGGCAACTCTAACGCAAAGGCTCGGATACGTTATTTCTCACAAATTCAGCTCCAATTTCAATAGCCTCGATATTGGACGGAATAAGATGACGATATCGTTCATCCAGTACTTTTTCTAACGACTCGAATAGAGAGGTCATCTGAACCAGCTTGGTTTTTTGATTAAAAGCGCCTAAGGCCACCATATTTGCCAGCTTTGGGTTTCCATGATCGATCGCAATCTCGTTGACCGGGATGAAAAAATTTTCGATGTCTTTCCGGTAAGTCTGCTTGGGGTCGATGAGAGAGGAATTGACGAATAAAAGCCCATTGGGCAGGACAAGAGGTCCATATTTTGTCAAAGAAGGCAAATTCATCACCAGGGCCGCATGGGGTCTCCCCACGACAGGAGATCCGATCTGGCGAGTAGAGACCACGACCGTGCAATTAGCGGTTCCGCCTCGCATCTCAACTCCATAAACGGGGAGGTAGGTGACACACTTGCCTTCTCTCATGGCCGCGTAGGCAAGAAGATTTCCAATGACCATGACTCCCTGCCCTCCAAATCCGGCCACGATCAAATCGTAATAGAATCGGTTGTTGTGCATAAGTGAATCTCCCCGCCCACAGGGCGGGGCTTCCCGGAAACGAAATCTCATTTATATGGTGCCCCTCGACCCCGCTACAACGCGGGGCTTGCGGGGTACTCGCCGGTCATCTCACTGTATACTAAATTCCGATATCCAAATCCGAAATCACAAATGAGTTCAAGTAACCAATTATCAAATCAACAAACACCCCATCCGAATTTTGGTCATTATCTGGGGCTTGCTATTTGGCATTTGGAAATTTGTCATAAATAGTCTGCCATCTTCCGTTCCTTTAAAATACCCAAGGGGAAGTAAGGGATCATCTCCTCTTCGACCCGCTTATTCGCTTCTAAGGCCGTCATCCCCCAATTGGTGGGGCAGGCCAGTAACACCTCGACAAAAGAAAAACCCATTTCTTCGATCTGCATCTGAAAGGCCTTACGAATCGCTCTCTTGGCTTTCATCAAATTGGCGGGATTGTTTACAGCCACCCTTGCGACAAAGGCGCTTCCTTCTAAAGTGGCTAACATCTCAGCCATTCGGATGGGGTAGCCATCATAGGTGAAGTCTCTTCCATAAGGGCTCGTGCTTGTCTTTTGTCCGAGAAGCGTGGTGGGGGCCATTTGGCCTCCGGTCATTCCGTAAATCCCGTTGTTGGCAAAGAGGATGGTGATGTTTTCACCGCGGTTGGCCGTATGGATGCCCTCTGCAATTCCAATGGCGGCGAGGTCCCCGTCCCCCTGGTAGGTGAAGACGATTCGGTCTTTCCGGGCACGTTTCACTCCGGACGCCACAGCCGAAGCTCTTCCATGAGGCGCCTCCAAGACATCGATATTGAAATAGTCATACATAAAAACGGAGCAGCCCACAGAGGCGACCCCGATGGTCTTTTCTCTGATCTGAAAATAGTCGATGGCCTCTGCCACCAAACGATGGGCGATACCGTGGTGACACCCGGGGCAGAAATGGAACGGGATATCAATAAGACATTCCGGACGTTTGAAAACAAGCTCCATTTTTTAAACCCTCCAAATTCTAAATCCGAATATCGATATCCGAAACAATATCAAAATATGGATGGCCAGATTATCTAGCCCGTTTCTTCTTCTAGTTTAAATTTTGGTCATTTGAACTAAACTTGTTTCGAATTTCGGATTTCGTGCTTCGAAATTAAAGTCTCTTCAGTAGTATTTCTTTATCTCTTCCAGTACCTCTTCCGGGGAAGGGAGGGAGCCTGGAGGCCTTCCATAAAAATAGACATGGGCACCGTGGTCAACCGAAAGCTTTACATCCTCCACCATTTGTCCTGTATTTAATTCGACTGTTAAAAATAGTGTGACCCTTCGGGAGAGGTCATAAAGAGCCTTTTCCGGAAAGGGAAAGAGCGTGATCGGTCGGAGGAGTCCCACCTTCATGCCTTCCTCCCTCGCCAACTCGACAGAAGTCTTCGATACCCTGGCCATACTTCCAAATGCGACAACGATGAGTTTGGCACCGTCAGTTAAAAAACCTTCAAAGCGGACTTCCTCTTTTTTCATCCGTTCATATTTTTGATGAAGTTTCCAATTATGGTCCGTAAGTTCACCCTCCTGGAGATAAAGGGATTTAAGCCGGTTGGGTTTTCTCCCTGTCGCTCCGGTCAGGGCCCACTCTTTCGGGGGAAGGTCCGCCTTGGCGTGCGTTCTCCGGAGGAGGGGCTCCTTCATCTGTCCGATCAGGGCATCTCCAAGAATCATGGCGGGGTTCCGGTATTTGTCGGAAAGGTCGAAGGCAAGACAGGTCAAGTCATACATTTCTTGAGTCGAGGAAGGAGCAAGAACGATCGTTCGATAATCCCCGTGTCCTCCACCCCGTGTGGCCTGAAAATAGTCTCCCTGAGAAGGCGAGATCCCACCCAGTCCTGGACCGCTCCTCGAGATATTAACGATGAGTCCCGGAAGTTCGCTGCCTGCCATGTAGGAGATTCCCTCTTGCATAAGGGAGATTCCAGGGCTCGAGGAAGACGTCATGGCCCTTGCGCCAGTGGCCGAAGCCCCCAGGAGCAAATTGATCGAAGCAATCTCACTTTCTGCCTGGATGAACTCTCCGCCCAAAGGAGGAAGATGCTTGGAAAGGTACTCCGGGATATCATTCTGGGGAGTGATCGGATATCCAAAATACAGGAGACATCCCGAATCAATGGCAGCCATGGCTATGGCTTCATTCCCTTTGGCCAATATTCTTTCAGACTCTTGACTCTCCACGATCCCTCCACACTCGGATGGCGACATCAGGACAGGTCTCCCCGCAGAGGGCACATCCCGTGCATTGTTCCTCTGCCTCCCAAACCACATAAAAATACCCCTGCCGATTAATCTCTTCTCCAATCCGGATCAGTGCCTTCGGGCAGGCTATCGTACAAAGTCCGCACCCCTTACATCTCTCGCGATCAATTTCTATTCTGGCCATCATTCGTTCTAAATTAAAGGGTTCAAGGATTCGAGCCTGCCTGCCGGTAGGCAGGGGTTCCTGGGTTCAAGGGTTTTTAGATTTTCGCTAGAACCCTTCACCGCTTGACCCCTTAAATCCTATTTATCCTAAATTGCCTTGACTTCCTTAAAATGGTTGATCTCTTTTCCTGAAAAGCCAGCCGCTTTCAGAATCTCGATCGTGTGTTCCCCCCATGCCGGTGCAGGGGTACCGATCTCGAAAGGGAATTGGGATGATTTGATGGGATTTCCCAACTGGCGAATCTTTCCTTCGATAGGATGCTCGACCTCCGTCACCATCTGTCGATGGAGTACTTGCGGATGCTGAAAGACCTCTTCAAAAGTTAAGACGGGTTCGCAGCATGCATCCACACTCTTGAAAAAATCAACCCATGCCTCTTGCGTTTTCGTCTTAAACAGATTTTGGATCTCCTTGATCACGCGAAGCCGCTCCTCTCCTTCGATGAACTGCTTATCGATCAGGTCTCTACGGCCGACCGCTTCACAGAAGTTCTTCCAAAATTTAAGCTCCAGGGCTCCCAGAGACATGTGCCTCCCATCCTTTGTCGAATAGATTTGATAACAAGCATATCTTCCTGTCAAAGGCATGTCCCCTCGTTTCACAGGTTCCCCATCCATAAAATATTTTCCCGCGTGGATGGATAGCCAGGAGACAACGCTATCCATCATGGAGATATCCAGGAATTGCCCCTCACCTGTCTTTTCCCGGTGGATGGCCGCAGCGAGAATGGCGATGGCAGCCATCATTCCCCCTCCACCGATATCGGCGATTTGAACTCCCGGAAGGACAGGGTCCCCGTTTTTCGCTCCCGTTATCTCGAGCACACCTCCCAGGCCGATGTAATTGATATCATGGCCGGACCTCTCTTGATAAGGTCCGTCCTGCCCGTATCCCGAAAGCGAACATAGAATGATACCGGGGTTTCTTTTTTTCAGTTCCTGATAGCCGATGCCAAGGCGATCCATCACCCCTGGCCTGAAACTCTCTAAGATGATGTCATAGGATTGAATGAGCTTATAGAAGATCTCCTTTCCTTCTCTTATCTTGAGGTTCAATTTAATGCTCTTTTTATTTCGATTCAAAGCAAGAAAGATAGCACTGTCCTTTTTTCGAATGGGGCCTGTCATTCGCGTATAATCCCCCTGCTCAGGGTCTTCGACTTTCAATACCTCCATCCCTAAATCGGCTAAGAGGAGAGAGCAGTAGGGACCTGGCAATAGCCTTGAGAGGTCAAGCATTTTCAGTTCTTTCAGGAGCCCCACCCGTATCACCTGTAAGATAATTTATAAAAAAATTAATAACATATTAAGCTGAAAAATAAAAGTAATTGGCTTGGAGGCGAAGGAGTGGATCATCTTAACGGTAGACGCTATGCGCTTGCAAATTTCTTCTCGTCCAAATCTCGACCAAATACTTCTTGACGGAAAAACTTAAGAGTGATATTCAATGGGGGTCAATCCGCGGGATTTCTATTTGAGGAAGGAGGAATTTATGAAAAAACCGTTGAAAAAGACTTCGAAAAAGCCCTCAAAGAAGACCTCGAAAAAAACATCAAGAAAACCGTTGAAAAAACCTTCGACGAGGTTATTGAGGAAGCCTTCAAAAAAGCTTTTGAAAAAAACTCTCAAAAAACCTTCCATCAAACTTTCAAAAAAACCGAAAAGGCCTGCGAAGAAGCCACCGAAGAAACCTGCCATAAAACGTTCTTTGAAACTATCAAAAAAACCTCTTTGGATACCCTCCCAAGACCGGGTCAAGAATGCCAATATGATGCGATTCATCGAATTCGTTAACCGAGGGTATGGGAAAAAATTCAGAACGTATCGTGAATTGTATCAGTGGTCCGTTGATTCGATTCCTGATTTCTGGGCAGCCCTGTGGGATTTTGCAGAGGTTAAGGCGTCAAAAAAGTACGATCAGGTGGTAGATGATTTGAAAAAATTCCCGGGGGCAAGGTGGTTTGTCGGGGCGAAGCTCAATTTTGCAGAAAATCTCCTGCGGTATCGAGACGATCGGTTGGCTTTTATATTCAGGGGAGAAAACGTCAAGTCTGCTGAGATGACCTACGCAGAGCTTTACGCGACCGTCGCCCGATTGGCAAAATCCTTGCGCGAAATTGGGGTTGTGCCGGGAGACCGGGTGGCAGGCTATATGCCAAACCTGATCGAAACCGCCATTGCGATGTTGGCTGCCACCAGTATCGGGGCTGTCTGGTCTTCTTGTGCCACGGACATTGGTGCCGGGGCTGCGCTGGATCGACTTGGTCAAATAGAGCCCAAAGTCTTGTTCACCGTGGACGGCTATTTTTACAAAGGGAAGGCCTTCAGCAGCCTGGGGAATGCGGCGGAGGTCGCCAAGGCCATCCCATCCCTGAAGAAAGTGGTCGTTGTTTCTTATACGGGGTATAAGCCGGATCTCAAGGATATCCGTAACGCCGTCCATTACGAGGACTTTTTGGCGGTGGAAAAGGAGCCTGCCCTTGAGTTTGAACAATTACCCGCCGACCATCCCGTATTCATCATGTTCTCCTCTGGGACGACGGGTAAGCCCAAGTGCATGGTGCAGGGTGTGGGTGGCATCCTACTCAACCACCTGAAAGAACTCATCGTGCATACAGACCTTAGGCGGGAGGACAAAATCTTTTACATCACGACGTGCAGCTGGATGATGTGGAATTGGCTTCTCAGTTCTCTGGGCGTCGGGGCGACGATTGTCTTGTACGACGGCAATCCGAACCATCCCGATGCCGGGGCAATGTGGAAAATGACGCAGGATGAAAAGATAACCATTTTTGGCCTCAGCGCGAGCTATGTGAACTATCTCCGGAGTGAAGGGATCCGGCCCGGGAAGGATTACGATCTTTCCTCCCTTAGAGAGATTTCTCAAACCGGATCTCCTCTTTCAGCCGAAGGTTTCGAATATGTCTATCGGGAGATCAAGCAGGATCTGCATTTCAATTCCATCGCCGGGGGGACGGATATCAACGGCTGTTTTGCCGTAGGCAGCCCCATCTTACCCGTCTATGCCGGAGAACTGCAAAGCCCCGGCCTGGGCATGAAGGTGAAGGCTTATGACGAAAGAGGGAAACCCGTATGGGATCAGCAAGGGGAGCTGGTATGCGAAGCTCCAGCTCCTCCCATGCCTCTCTATTTTTGGAACGATCCTAATGGGGAGAAATATAAGAGCGCTTACTTCGAACACTATCCGAACGTATGGCGCCACGGCGACTATATTGTCATGCACAAGGACACGGGAGGCATCACTTTCTACGGGCGTTCTGACGCCGTTTTAAAACCCTCCGGGGTCCGGATCGGCACGGCTGAAATTTATAACGTGGTAGAAAGGATAGAAGGGGTTTCTGATAGCCTGGCGATCGGACAAAATTGGCAGGGGGATCAGCGTGTCATTCTCTTCGTGAAGCTCAACCCGGGTGTCACTCTGGCGGAGGAGTTAAAGAGCAAGATCAGGAAGACTTTACGGGAAAAGGCCTCCCCACGCCATGTTCCGGCGATCATCCTCGAGATGCCTGAGGCACCCTATACCTTGAATATGAAAAAGGTGGAGAGCGCCGTGACCAATATCATCCATGGGAGACCGGTTTTGAACAGGGATGCCTTAATGAACCCGCAGGTTCTCGACTATTTCGAGAAGATCATCCCGGAGCTTCAAAAGTAAGAGAAAAATGGTTCAGGGGGTCAAGTGGTCAAGGAGCTGGTGAAGAAACCTGAAAAATAAAAACCTTGAACCCTGGAACCCTTGAATCCTCGAACCCTATCCATGAAATTGACCCGTCAAGAGTTTGAGGCGTTAGTGGTTTTGGCACTGAAGGGGCTTCCTAAATTTTTTAAAAAGAAAATGAAGAATGTGGACGTTGTGGTGGAGGACAAGGCCTCACGAGATCTTCTTTCGGGGATGGGGCTGCGATCCCCTTTTCAATTGTTAGGACTTTACCAGGGTGTCCCTTTAGACCGAAGA
>Ga0315282_10014593_pt1 | contig 11671 bp, 5 predicted proteins | sample YL17G07_20_MG_FD_203693 | JGI IMG/M metagenome (GOLD analysis project Ga0315282, IMG submission 203693) | Sediment microbial communities from Yellowstone Lake, YNP, Wyoming, USA - YL17G07_20 | ecosystem: Environmental > Aquatic > Freshwater > Lake > Sediment | place: USA: Wyoming | collected...
GATGTGAACGAGGAGACGAAAGTCAGGAATGTGAAGGCGGTCAAGGAGCAAGAGGTCTATTTCGGCGAAATTCCTCTCATGACAGAAAATGGGACATTCATCATCAACGGAACGGAACGGGTGATTGTCAGTCAGCTTCATCGCTCACCTGGAGTCTTTTTCGATCAGGATAAAATCAAACCTCATACCGGAGGGAAAATTTTCTACTATGCCCGTATCATTCCCAATCGTGGATCCTGGACCGATTTTGAATTTGATCAGAAAGATCTCCTCTATGTTCGGATTGACCGAAGACGCAAGATTCCCGTCACCGTTCTTCTCCGAGCCCTGAAATACACCCGTGAGGAACTCCTGAACTATTTCTATTTTAAAGAGAGGATTCTCCTTCGGAAGGGGAAAATTCAAAAAGAGATATCGAAGGATGTATTGGTGGGACAGAAGGCGACCTCTGATATCCTCGACCCCGAGACCCATAAAGTGATCCTGAAGAAACATCGACGGATCACCGAAGCCTCATTCAAAAAATTGGAACTGGCCAAGATCAATACCATTACGATCGAACCCCAGGAACTGATCGGAAAATATATAGCAAAAGATGTGGTCGACCCTGAAACCGGTGAGCTGATCGCTGAGTGCAACGACGAGATGACGGAGAAACTTCTCAACGAAATGAGAGAGAGGAAGATTGAAGAATTTGAGATCCTTTTCATTGATAATATCAATGTCAGCTCTTCATTACGAGATACCCTGGTGGTGGATAAGATTGAGTTGGGCCGGGAGGAAAGGGAGAAACTACCTATTCAAGATCATGGGAAATCCGTTCGGGAGAAGGAATCCGAAAGGGCGATGGTCGACATCTATAAAAGGCTTCGACCTGGGGATCCTCCCACCATCGAAACAGCGATTGGGCTTTTCTACAATCTTTTCTTCAATCCAGAACGCTATGACCTCTCCAAAGTGGGAAGGATGAAGTTAAACCTTAAACTTGGTCTAAAAGGAAATCCTCCAAAGGTATTGGTTTTTACAGAGAAGTGGAAGAAAGAAGCGCTGGAAGCCGGTGCCGCCTATGCAGGAGGGAAAGAACTGGTTGATCGTATCTTAGAAGGATGGCTTGATTTTGATGAGGCGATCGCTACACCAGAGATGGCCGATGAGCTCCAGCGGTTGGCCAAGATCCTTTATCCCATTGGCTTGATGCCTTCTCTAAAGGATGGGACCATCACCGATGATGTTCAGGGAAAGGTTCGAAAGATTCTGGAAAATGAAAAGGTCACCCTGCGAAGGCGAGATATCTTGGAAGTGGTCAAATACTTGATCAAATTGAAGGATGGTCAGGGCACGGTCGATGATATCGACCATTTGGGAAACCGACGGGTGAGGACTGTGGGAGAGTTACTGGAAAATCAATATCACATCGGACTGGTGAGGATCGAAAGGGCGATCAAGGAACGGATGAGCCTTCAAGAGGTAGAGACCTTGATGCCCCATGATCTTATCAACTCCAAACCTCTTTCTGCTGTCATCAAAGAGTTTTTCGGCTCTAGCCAGCTTTCCCAATTTATGGATCAGACGAACCCACTCTCTGAGATCACCCACAAGCGTCGACTCTCTGCACTGGGCCCTGGAGGACTGACCCGGGAGAGGGCAGGATTTGAAGTGAGGGATGTCCACCCCACTCATTACGGTCGAATCTGTCCGATCGAAACTCCTGAAGGTCCCAATATCGGTCTGATCACCTCGCTCAGCACCTATGCCCGTGTAAACGACTATGGATTTATTGAGACCCCTTATCGGGAAGTGGTCAATGGAAAAGTCACCAACAATATCCGGTTTCTCTTCGCCCTGGATGAGGAGGAAGAGATCGACGGACAGAAACCCGCCATTGCTCAAGCGAATGCTCCTATTGATCGGGAGGGGAAGTTCACTGCTCCTTTGGTGTCCGCCCGGAGGGGAGGCGAATTTGTGACGGTGAAGCCTGAGGAAATTCGCTATATGGATGTTTCCCCCAAGCAGTTGGTGAGCGTGGCCACTTCACTCATCCCCTTTTTGGAGAATGATGATGCCAACCGTGCCCTTATGGGATCGAATATGCAACGGCAAGCTGTTCCCCTTTTAAGAACAGAAGCACCGTTGATTGGAACTGGAATGGAGGCCATTGTGGCGAGGGATTCTGGAGTGACGGTGGTGGCCAAAAGGGATGGGGTGGTCGAAGATGTTGATGCCTCCCGAATTGTCATCCGTGCAGATGAGGATGGACAGAAAGAGACCGATCCTGGAGTCGACATTTATACATTGATCAAATATAAGCGGTCCAATCAAAATACCTGTATCAATCAACGGCCCATCGTCCGCGTTGGGGAACGGGTCAGGAAGGGAGAGGTGATTGCTGATGGGCCGGCGACGGATATGGGTGAATTGGCATTGGGGATGAATGTTCTCGTCGCCTTCATGCCCTGGGGAGGATATAACTTTGAGGATTCGATTCTCATCAGCGAAAAATTGTTGAAAGAGGATGTTTATACCTCTATCCATATCGAAGAATTGGAGTGCATGGCTCGGGACACCAAGTTGGGAAAGGAGGAGATTTCCCGGGACATCCCCAATGTGGGGGACGAAGCCTTGAAGGATCTGGATGAAAGCGGCATCATCCGCATTGGAGCAGAGGTGAGGCCCGGTGATATTCTTGTTGGCAAAGTGACTCCCAAAGGGGAGACCCAGCTCTCCCCAGAGGAGAAACTTCTTCGGGCCATCTTTGGCGAAAAGGCAGGAGACGTTCGAGATACCTCCCTGAAAGTTCCTCATGGAATCGAAGGGATTGTGATCGATGCGAAGGTCTTCTCTCGAAAGGGGCAGGAGAAGGATGAGAGGACAAAGTCGATTGAGGATCAGGAGAGAGCGAGGTTGTTGAAGAACCAGGCGGATGAGATTCGGATCATCATGAACAGCACGCGGAGGAAGATTGGGAAATACCTGATCGGTAAACGGGCCGACCATCGTATTGCCGATGAGAAGAAGAATCGCGTCTATCTGGAGGCCAAGGAACGAATCAAGGAGGAGCATCTCTCTACCATTCCTTTTGATCGTCTGAAAGAGATCAATGTGTTAGAGGGGAAGAAGGTCATCCCCGAAGTGCATCGGTTCCTGATGAATGCAGAACTCCAGATCAATGTGGTGAAAGGAGTGTTTGAAGATAAATTGGCCAAACTGAAGAGAGGGGATGAGCTGGCTCCGGGCGTCATCAAAACCGTTAAGGTTTACATCACCATGAAACGAAAACTTTCGGTGGGGGACAAGATGTCTGGTCGCCATGGGAACAAAGGGATCATCTCCCGAGTTCTTCCCTTGGAGGACATTCCTTACCTGGAAGATGGGACGCCGGTTGACATCATCCTCAACCCATTGGGAGTTCCTTCACGATTGAATGTGGGTCAAATTTTAGAGACACACTTGGGATGGGCTGTGAAAGGGTTGGGCTGGAAGATTGAAGAGTATTTACAGAGACACTCCAATCCCAAATTGCTTCGGAGAAGGATCAAAGAGATTTACTCTTCCAAAGAGATGAATGCCTATCTGGATCAGGCCACTGATGATGAGATCGTCGAGTTAGCCCGAAAATTAAGCCGGCAAGGAGTCTTCGTCTCTGTGCCTGTATTCGATGGTGCCTCGGAAGAGGAGATTAAAGAACATTTAAGAAAAGCCGGACTTCCGATCACTGGGCAGACGACCCTTTACGACGGAAAGACAGGGGAGCCCTTCCACCAGAAGATTACGGTGGGCTATATGTATCTCCTCAAATTACACCACTTGGTGGATGACAAGATGCACGCTCGCTCCATCGGACCCTATTCTTTGGTGACCCAACAACCCTTGGGAGGGAAGGCTCAATTTGGAGGCCAGCGGTTAGGAGAGATGGAAGTTTGGGCGTTGGAGGCTTATGGTGCAGCCCATTCTCTCCAGGAATTCTTGACTGTGAAATCCGATGATGTGGCGGGAAGAACCCGCGTCTACGAGGCGATTGTTAAAGGGGAGCATATCTTGGAACCTGGACTTCCGGAGTCCTTCAACGTTTTGGTTAAGGAGTTACAGAGCCTTTGCCTGGATACTGAATTGATTGAAGAGAAAAAGGAAGAAGGCTAAAATCGGAAAAGCGATTTCAAATGTCAAAGCTCAAATTTCATGGTTCGACAAGCGTTCGACTGAGCTCACGCCGAAGTCTCACCATGATTTTATCATTCAGGATCTTCATCACACCGTCCTGAGCCTGTCGAAGGATGGCATTTGGATTTTGGCATTTGACATTCCCTGGATGCAAAACCAGGGCAAAGGAGGAAGACCTTGGAAGACTATTTATCATTCTTTGAAAAGACAAAGAACCCGATCAATTTTAGTGCCATTAAGATCTCCATTGCCTCTCCAGAAAAGATCGAGTCATGGTCCCATGGAGAGGTGAAGAAGCCGGAGACCATCAACTACCGGACCTTTAAACCTGAGAAGGATGGGCTTTTCTGTGCCAGGATCTTTGGGCCCACCAAAGATTATGAATGCAATTGCGGCAAATACAAGCGGATGAAACATCGAGGGATTGTCTGTGAGAAGTGTGGAGTGGAGGTCATCCAATCCAAGGTTCGAAGGGAAAGAATGGGCCATATTCGATTGGCCACGCCAGTAGCTCATATCTGGTTCCTCCGAAGCATTCCCAGTAAGATCGGGATCCTATTGGATATGACGCTCAGGGATTTGGAGCGGATCCTCTATTTTGAAGCTTATCTGGTGATTGATGGAAAGAAAACCCCTCTAAAGAAAGGGGAGATCCTCTCGGAAGAGCGATACCGGGAGAGCAGGGAAAAATATGGGGATGAGTTTGTGGCGGCTCAGGGAGGGGATGCAATTCGGGAGCTGTTGAAAAACACAGACGTGAAAGAACTTTCCCAGAAGCTCCGGACAGAGATGAAAGAGACCTCCTCTGAGGCCAAAAAAAGACGTTTGGCGAAACGATTAAAAATTATCGAATCCTTCCTCGCATCCGAAAATAAACCGGAGTGGATGATCTTAGAAGTCATCCCGGTCATCCCTCCTGATCTTCGGCCCCTGGTCCCTTTGGATGGAGGTCGGTTTGCCACATCGGATCTGAACGACCTCTACCGGAGAGTGATCAATCGGAACAACCGCCTTAAACGACTTCTTGAATTGAATGCGCCTGAGATCATCATCCGTAACGAGAAACGGATGCTTCAAGAGGCAGTGGATGCCCTGTTCGATAATGGGAAGAGAGGAAGGACGATCTTAGGAGCGAATAAGAAGCCCCTTAAGTCCTTGAGCGATATGCTCAGGGGAAAGCAGGGTCGTTTCCGGCAAAACCTTTTGGGAAAGCGGGTAGACTATTCCGGACGTACCGTCATCGTTGTTGGCCCTGAGCTGAAGTTACATCAATGTGGACTCCCCAAAAAAATGGCACTTGAACTGTTCAAACCCTTCATCTACCAACGTTTGGAGGAAAAGGGTCTGGTTACCACCATCAAGGCCGCCAAGAAGATGCTGGAGAAGGAAAAACCTGAGGTCTGGGATGTTTTGGATGAAGTGACCCGTGAACATCCGGTGCTCCTCAACCGTGCTCCCACGCTACACCGTTTGGGCATTCAGGCCTTTGAGCCTATTCTCATTGAGGGCAAAGCCATTCAACTTCACCCGCTGGTCTGTGCTGCCTACAATGCGGATTTTGATGGAGACCAGATGGCCGTCCATGTCCCCCTCTCGGTCGAAGCTCAGGCTGAGGCAAGGATCCTGATGATGTCCACCAACAATATCCTTTCCCCTGCTAATGGGAAACCCATTATTGTTCCCACCCAAGACATCGTCCTTGGGATCTATTATATGACCCGAGAACGGCCTCATGTGAAGGGAGAGGGCAAAATGTTTTCAAACCCTGAAGAGGTGCGGATTGCCTATGATGCCAAAGAGGTTGACCTCCATGCCCGGATTAAAGTTCGGATAGAAGGGGAATTGGTGGAGACCACGGTAGGTCGGGTTCTCCTCAGAGAGATCCTTCCAGAAGAGGTTCCTTTCACTTTGATCAATAAGGTGATGAAGAAAGGCGAACTGGCCACTCTCGTCGACTATTGCTATCGAGTTGGTGGAGATAAAAAGACAGTCATTCTTTCGGACCGGTTGAAAGATCTGGGATATCACTATGCCACCTTAGCCGGCCTTTCCATCTCCATCGATGACATGTTGATCCCTTCCAATAAGGAGAAGCTGCTCAAAGAAGCTCAAAAAGAGATTGAGAGGGTTCAAGAACAGTATACCGAAGGGTTGATCACAGATGGGGAACGATATAATAAAGTGATCGATATTTGGGCCCAGGTGACGGAGAGCATCGCGGATGTGATGTTAAAGGAATTGAGGGATGAAGAAGTGGGGCGTCCTGATGGGAAAAAGGAAACCATCGAGAGTTTTAACCCCATTTACATGATGGCTGATTCCGGAGCTCGAGGCAGTGCCCAGCAAGTTCGTCAATTGGCTGGGATGCGAGGACTGATGGCCAAACCCTCTGGAGAAATCATTGAGACTCCGATCACGGCGAACTTTCGAGAAGGCCTCACTGTTTTGCAATATTTCATCTCCACCCATGGAGCCCGCAAGGGACTTGCTGATACGGCATTGAAAACGGCTAACTCCGGATATCTTACTCGGCGATTGGTGGATGTGGCTCAGGATGTGGTGATTACCGAACACGATTGTGGCACGATGGATGGGATCAACGTGACCTCTCTTGTTGAGGGAGGGGAGATCATCGAATCAATGAAGGACAGGATTCTGGGCCGGGTCGCCTTAGAAGACATTGTTGACCCCTTTACCGAGGAGGTGATCGCCAAAGGGAATCAGGAGATAGACGAAAGTCTGGCAGAGCGCATTGAGGATGCCGGGATTGAAAAGGTGACGATTCGATCGGTCCTCACCTGCAAATCGAAACGAGGTGTCTGCGTCCTCTGTTATGGAAGGGATCTGGCCCGCGGACGGCTGGTCAATGTGGGCGAGGCGATTGGAATCATCGCTGCCCAATCGATCGGTGAGCCAGGGACACAATTGACGATGAGGACCTTCCATATCGGTGGAACAGCCAGTCGCCGAGCCGAACAGACCACTTTGGAGTCTCGAATCGATGGGAAGGTCAAATTCATCAACCTCAAGTCGGTGAAGAACCGTGAAGGGAACCTGATCGTCATGAACCGGAATGGTGAGATTGCTGTCCTGGACGAAAGTGGAAGAGAACGACGACGTTATTCCGTGATTTATGGAGCCAAATTGAAAGTCAGGGATGGACAAAAGGTAAAGGAAGGGGAGATGCTGGCTGAATGGGATCCCTATTCCATTCCCGTTTTGACTGAAGTCTCGGGTCGGGTCAAATTTGGGGATATTATCGAGGGAGTGACCATGCAGGAACAGGTGGATGAATTCACCGGTCTTTCCAGAAAGGTGATCACTGAGTCAAAAGACACTGAACTTCGGCCAAGGATTTCGATCAAGGATGAGAAGGGTAGGACCATGAACCTGCCTGGCCCGACCTCTCAGGCCCGATATCTCCTTCCAGTCGGGGCGCACATTTTCGTTTCGGAAGGGGATATGGTCGAGGCTGGAGATATCATCGTTAAAATTCCTCGGGAGACGACGAAGACGAAGGATATCACTGGAGGTCTTCCTCGAGTGGCTGAACTTTTTGAAGCGAGAAAGCCCAAGGAGTTTGCGATGATCAGCGATATCGATGGCATGGTCCAATTCGGAAAGGACCAGAAGGGAAAGAGGACAGTGATCATCCGGCCAGATGTCGGTGAGCCGAAGGAGTATATTATTCCCCGAGGGAAGCATGTCAGCGTCCATGAAGGCGACCTCGTCCGGGCAGGGGAGGCATTGATGGACGGCCCTTCCAATCCTCATGATATTTTAAGAGTGTTGGGAGACAAGGCCCTGGCTCGGTATTTAGTGGATGAAATCCAAGAGGTTTATAAACTTCAAGGTGTGAAGATCAATGATAAACATATCGAGGTGATCGTTCGCCAGATGCTCAAAAGAGTGAAGATTAAAGAGGTCGGGGACACCCACTTGTTAGTGGATGACCAAGTAGAAAAACATGCTTTTGAGGAAGAGAATGAACGAGTGTTGAAGGAAGGGGGAAAGCCAGCTGTTGCAGACCCCCTTTTCTTAGGGATCACGAAAGCCTCTCTCATCACAGATAGTTTTATCTCTGCCGCCTCCTTTCAAGAGACCACCAAAGTCCTCACCAAAGCCGCTGTAGCGGGAAAGATAGACTATTTAAAGGGGTTGAAAGAGAATGTCATCATGGGACGCCTGATCCCAGCTGGGACGGGTTTACCCAAATATAGGGAATTAGAACTTTGGGTGGAAGGATATACCGAAGAAGAGGCGGGTAAGGAAAGTAGAGAAGCGATGCCCGCCGAAAGCACTGCTTAATCTTTGCCGCAAAAATAGAAGCGAAAGAGAAGGGTCCATTCTTGCAGTCCGCAGAATGGGCTCTTTTTTTGTGTACCCGGTGCGTCTGAGTGCAATTTGACGTAGAGTAAGAGAATGGGTAGAATGGCCCCATATGCCGAGGCAACCAAGGCTGGGCACCCGGGCGCTTGCGATGAGGGAGTTCGGGTTTACGGGAGCAAGCGTTGCACGATTTTTGGGGGCCACGACCTCTCTGGTTAATCGGTATGCTGTCTACGGTGAGCTTCTTTAATTGAGGAGATATGCTTAGGTTGCGTTTGCACGTTTGCAAATGCCTTCCTCCTGACCACTTCCTTGAATTTCCTTGAATTTCCGTATTGACAAAGCTGAGGGTAAAATTATATCGTAAGTTGGTCTATAAAAATTGCATCTTGTCGCAGAGTCCCTTTTGTGGATTAACTTAATATGGGAAAGAAAAAAAGGAAACAAAAGTTCCAAATTCCTATTACTAAAGAGGGAATTCAAAATGACAGTTCGACCCTAATCCCTTTGCCATCTACAACTGCAAATCTGGCAAAGTTGGGATCGCAGAATGTCTCGTTGCGAATGAGGTCACGTTCACGTAAGGTCAGCTTGACAGGCAACTTCGTTCCGTATGGTATTTTCTTTTGTTTCATTTTTTATAGCTAACGGCCAGCGTGAGCCGCGCGGTCTTCCGCGTCGGCTCCACGCTATTGGTTAGACGCCCTCATTCAGCTTTCCCGGGTTGAGATTTGTATAGCGTCTCTGTCCAAGAAAACTCCATGGCGGGTGTGCCGTTCTCTTTCACACCACATCGAAAATCGCGAACACCCAAGATCTCCGGGTCCTCTACCCAACGCATCTCAGATCTTTCTCCGTAATATTCGAGGTGAGGTCGATCGCCGACGAGATCCAAATTCTGCAACGACGTCTCGATCACAGCCAAATCTTTCGACAGTTGATCCCAAGTTGTATTCGACTGCGCGCCGTGGGAGACATCGTTGCGCCGTTTTCTGATGGAATGAAGGTCGTCAGCATTGTTTAGAACGCCGGCGTCGCAAAGAACAGAGATTCGCCCCTCTAGTGAATCTCTGTACTGGCTGCGCGGCATGGGAATATCCTTGATCTGGATACAAAGCTCCAAACTTTCATCAAGGATGGAGGCTGCCCTTAGGAAAAGGAGGGATGGTAACAGTTGATCGAGCAGGGGGTTCCGGTTCGTGCGTCTCATGTAAAGTAGGTAGGGGAAATGATAGTGCTTTGCGGCCTCCCATTCTAGTAGATAGATCCGCCATGACTTCTGGAAATCAATTGCATCTGTTGAACTTAGCATTGACTCATTCATCATGATATTCCTGAGCGTTTACTTCAATTCAGACATAAGGGATAGACATCTATGAGAGATAGAATTAGAGGGGGGGAAGGGAGGGGTGTGGATGACAAAATGGTTAAAAATTATAGTTTTCTATATTTTTTTCTTGACAAATAACACCTAATATGTATTATAGGTGTTATGTACCTTGAAAAGATTTCTCTTCATCGGAAAAAGGTTCAAATCTTAACGGGGAAGAGGGATCAATTGGAGAGGATGGCGATGGGGCGGTCTCCGATGGTCGCCGCCTCCTTTATACCCCGTAGAATTAGGCCCGGTGGCCCTGTGGGGTATTATCTTTCCGCCTCGATAAAGGGGGAGAGCCGGCATCGCTATATTCGGAAGGGGGAAGTGGAACATTGGCGCAAACGGGCCTTTGCCTGGCGGAGGTTCATGAAGGCGATGGCCTCGTGGGTGAAAGTGAATAAGGAGATGGAGAAGGAGTTAAGGGAGATCGGAAGGCTTCGGTGTGAGGCATTGCCTGGAGGGGAGCGGGGGTGATGGAGAAGCTGATTGTCCTTAAGGAGAACAAGGTCGAGGTGAGGAGGAGATTGAAGGATGGGAGGATTGACTATTTAGATCTGACGTCTTGGAGTTTTCAGGACAGGCTATTTGGATTTTTGATCGAGGAGAGATTTTTTGAGTGGTGTGGATCAAGTTTCCCCACACCACGGGAGAGGGAGAATATTCCTGTATGGTTTTTATTAGGGTGTGCCCTTCAAATGAAGCTTCACAGGACAGCCGCCTTTCAGAGGTTACACTATATCTTACGTTCTGGCTCCATCCTGACGAGGGTGAAGTTCAATGTGGGATTAACAGGAGGGGGATTTAACTCGAAGAATAAGAAAGAGCGAGAGAGTCCGATTGATCCGGACACGGCCCGTAAATTTTTTACCGATACGGAGGCTTCCCAGGTCGAGCAGTGGTATAACACGGATGTCCAGAGATGGTTGAGGCGGCATCGCGGACATTCGGACAAGGAGGGGATATTTATCTTAGACCCCGCCTTGATTCTTCTTCCTGATAACCCCAATTACCAGGGGGCGGCCCTCTTACCGTTGGATAAGGAGGGGAAGTATGTCGATGTGAAGAAACTTCCTTTAGCCGAGAGAGGGAAGTTTAAATATACCCGGGCTTATAAACTGACGATGTTACTTCACTATAGTCGGCAGGATGATTATTTCATGTTTGCGGGCGGTCAGTTAGGGAGGGGGGATGAATCGGGGCTCAAGCGGGGAGAGGAGTTAGTCGGCCATTTCGTTTCACAGGTTGGCAAGGGGGTGATTAAGCTTCTGATTATGGACCGGGAGTTTATCGATGGGGCGATGATCACTCGTTTCAAGAAGATCCATAGCATCGACTGTTTAGTGCCATTAAAGTCCAATATGCATGCTCTGATGGATGCCTTGGGGATTTCAAGGTTAGAGGATGCAAAATGGGTGATAGACCATGAGGTCAGAGATGAGACGGGAAGGGTGGTTGAGGTGGAAGAGGTCGCCGGGGTTGGGAAGGTAGAATCGTGGCAGAGTTGTGAAGTACCTCTTTATATTGTTTTAGTGAGGACGAGAAAGAGCAATGGCAAGCAGGAGCTGTGGGCTTTGGCCTCTACAAAGATCTTTGATGATCCCAGGTCAGCAAGGAAGTTGTACACGGGGCGCATGCAGATCGAGGAGAGGATCGATCAGATCAAGAACTGCTGGTGGGTGGGTTCCTTTACCACCCCTAATTTTAATGCCGATGCGGTGCATGTCTTTTTTGTTTTGCTCACCTATACCTTGATTCAGTTATACTTGAAGTCTACCCATCATGAGGAGTTCGCCACAAAAACCATCG
>Ga0315282_10014594_pt1 | contig 11671 bp, 11 predicted proteins | sample YL17G07_20_MG_FD_203693 | JGI IMG/M metagenome (GOLD analysis project Ga0315282, IMG submission 203693) | Sediment microbial communities from Yellowstone Lake, YNP, Wyoming, USA - YL17G07_20 | ecosystem: Environmental > Aquatic > Freshwater > Lake > Sediment | place: USA: Wyoming | collected...
GCAAAACCAGCAGCATATATAGCACATGAAAGCCGATTCGTAAAGGGTTTTATCCACAGAATCCGCGTTCTCTTTCGGCAATCCGTCCGAGGCCCCGTCACATTGGGCGACCACGAGGGTCGCCCCTACAATTGCGGGGCGTCGCTCAGGACAAGCGGGAGCCAGTCCCCAGCGGGAGCCAGTCCCCAAGCAAAAACGGCCCGCGCGCACAACGGTACGACAGGCTTGTCCGTCTGCGGCGGGAGTGCATCCTGTCGCCGCGGTCGGCAGGTTGGATGCGCGCCCCGCGATGATACGGTCACGCCGTATGATTGTGAAACCAACCACACAGCCCACGCGCGCCGATCTCCTCGCCCCGGCAGGAAGCCCCAGCGACCTTCCCGAACAAGGTTGCGACCTTCCCACTCATTACGGAGGCACTCATGACCAGTGATCTGGCAAAACGCGACGACGTCTCACCGCTGCTGCGCATCTTCGTCCCCGGCCTCGCCGAATGGCTCGGTTGGGGCATACGCGGCCAGATCGGCCACGAGACCGGCGCGATGATACCGGGCGCACTGGTCGGCCTGTCATTGGCGGCCACGGCCTCCGACCCGGAGATCCGGCGCCGCGCCGGGCTCCTCGGCGCGACCGGCGCCATGGGCACCTCCTTCGGCGGCACCGAGACCTACGGCCAGACCCTGGGCCTCACCATGGGGGAGACGCGCGACCAAACCTACTGGTGGGGCATGCTCGGCATCGCCATCAAGGGCGGGGCGTGGATCGGGCTCAGCGGCGCCTACCTCGGCATGGCCGCCAGCGACAAGGAGTATACGCCGCTCGAACTGCTCTGGCTGACGGGCGCGATGACCGCGCTGTGGCATCTCGGGGTCGAGACCATCAATCGCCCCCACGAACCGCCTGACAACATGCCGCGGTGGTACTTCTCGGGCGGGCCGGGGAAATCCCCGCCGCGGCCGGAGGTCTGGGCCGGGCAGTGGTTCGCGCTGCTGGGCTTGCTCAGTTATGTCTCGTTGGTCAAGCGGGACCAGCGCGCGACAATCATGACCGCCTTCGGCATTCTCGGCGGCGCGGCGGGCTTCAGCGGCGGGCAGGCGATCCAGGCGTGGGCGCGCGGCAAGGGGCTCGGGAGGAGCGACGGCCTCTACCGCTACCTCGACTGGTGGAAGGTCATGGAGACGACCTATGGCCTGATCGCCGGCAGCTATCTCGGCGCGGGGATGATGGTGGCCGAGGCGGCGGGCGATCCCCTGCCCCCGCGCAGGAATCTCTCGCTGCTGCAGAGCATGATCGGCCGCGCCGCGGGCGGGTACGCGCTGCTCTCGGATGTGCAGGGCCGGCCCTGGACCGAGCAGGCGATGGACTCGATGGTGATCGGCAACGTCGCGATCGCGAACGCCTTCGCGTGCGATGTCTCGGCGTGGATGGAGGCGCTGCCACTGGTTCACACCTACACGATGAAGGACACGCTGCGATATTACGGAGAGGAGGGCCTAGAGGCGGCGGCGCCGGCGGTGAAGTGCGGGTCAACTATTGCCGGGATTGCGCTGGGCATTCTGTCGCCGGTGTTGGCGCGGGCGCAGCACAGCGGGAGCCGGTGGGCGCCTGCCATCGGATTGCTGTTGGCGGCGTGGGGACAGACCACCCAGTCGCACGTGAAGATGCTGCTGGATCGCAAGATGCTGGAGCCGGGTGAAGGGGAAGGGGAGGCGAAAGCGTTGCCCCCGTGCGAGGTGGTCAAGCGCGTCGTGAAGGGATCGAAGGAGCGCCTGCCGGGGCAATACGGCACCGAAACCGCATTCACCGTTGCGGCGCTGCTGCTGACGGGACTGGTGGCGTACATTCTGCGCAAGCGGGAGTAGGCGGTGGCAGGCGCGCTGCGCCGGGAAGATCTCGCGCCCGAGGCGCCACGTTGGGGGTTCAGTACGCTTTGCTGCGATGCAGGACGCGGAGCACAGTGACCACTCCGGCCGCGTCATCTATCTCGTAGAGGATTCGCCAGTCGCCGACGCGTATGCGCCAGACTCGCCGTTGCCAACCCTGCAGCAGGCGACAGCCGGGCGGGCGCGGGTCATGCCTGAGAGCACGCAGCGCTGTGAACACGCGCTCGGCCATCTCGGGTGAAAGCCGGTCGACATCCCGATCCGCCGTCGAAGAGACGATAACCCGCATCAACGCAGCTTGCCCTCAGCGCGGAGGCGAGCTTCGACGACCTCAAACGGTATCGCCTCCCCGCCCTCGGCGCGGGCCTCGTCGGCAGCGCGGAGGTCCTCAAGATCCTCCATCGCCTCCACCAGCTTGCGGTACTGGCGGAGCGGCAAGACGACGGCGATGCGCCGCCCGTTCTCGTCCACCACATATTGCCTCGAGTTGCGCGACACCGTACTGGGCCTGCGGCGCGTCCGAGGGGCCGGCGTGTCTGCTTTTCTCTTTGCCTTCGTCGTCATGATAATGCCATTGTATTCCGGCGCGTGTCGCGCGTCAACCGTGCCGTGGCCCGAATGGCTGTTGCGGTCGTGCGGGCGCCGCGCGATGTGACCTTGCCAGGTCGCGGATGCCATTCCGGCGAATGGGTTTGCGACGTGCCCGGCCTGCTTTCACAGCGTTTGATTGTCTCATGCAGCACTGCTGGCATGCCGACGTGAGGGAAATCGTCCCATGACCTGCATCGCCACCGTCACCCGCGAAACCTACATCCCGTCCCCGCGACCGCACGCCGCGGCGGTGCTCAGCGCAGGATACACGGGCACCGGCCTGCGCCGCCGCGAGAGCCTGTCCGAGGAAGCCACCAGCGATTGGTGCGAGAGTGAGCGCATCCGTTATTCCGACGACAACGGCCGCAGTTGGTCCGGCTGGCAGCCCAATCCCGAGGAGCACCCGACCCAGGGCGAGTTCGTCATGGAGGAGATCGAGTTCGCCCGCGCCTACGACCCCGCGGCGCGGCGCATGCTGCGCATGCTCTTCCAGCGCATCCTGAAGGGCGCGCCTGACGAGGCCCTCGCCCAATCCTGGCAGGGGAAGGAAACCTACTGGGATCACATGTTCTGGCAAGTGTCCGATGACGACGGGCTGACCTGGGGCGACAAGCATCAGGTAGTATATGAAGACGGGCCGGAATTCGATGAGGTGAACTGGGGCGCTCCGCAATACCTGGCTCGCAACACGATGTACGGCGGGTATAACCTCGCGCTGCTGGAGGGCGGCGGAGTTGCGTATTCGGGCACCATCCCTGCGCAGCTCAGAAATGAGAGCGGCGAGGTGGAGCAAGTCGCGGGCGTCGCCTGTCTGATCGGTGCCTGGGATGACGCGCGGCGCACCTACGATTGGGCGGCGTCACCGCCGGTCGCGGTCTCGAAGCAGGTCTCATCGCGCGGCTTGATGGAGCCCTGCATCGTCGAGCTGTCGAACGGGAACCTGATGCTCGAGATGCGCGGGTCGAGCACCGACCTCACGCCCGGGCGCAAGTGGATATCAGTGTCGCGCGACCGCGGCCGCACCTGGAGCGCGGTGACCGACCTGCGATACGACGACGGCGGGCAGTTCTACGCGCCGTCCACGTTCGCACGCATACTTCGCGCTACCACGACGGGGAAGCTCTATTGGATCGGCAACATCAGCGCGGAGCCGCCGCAGGGCAACTCGCCGCGCTATCCGCTCTACATCGCCGAGGTTGACGAGGAGATCCCGGCGCTCAGGCGCGATACGCTCACCATCATCGACGATTACGACCCGCAGCGCGACACGCCGCTGCTCCAGCTTTCCAACTTCAGCGCCTTCGAGAACCGCGAGACGCACGACCTCGAGCTGTATCTGACGCGCTACGGCGAGCGCGGCGATGGCCGCTCCCACACCGGCGACTTCTGGACCGCGGACGTGTATAAGTACGTGGTCAGATTGGCTTGATCCAGACTGGTCGGGCTCCTTCCGGCAGCGAAGCTGAACCGCAGCCGCGGCGCGTCGGCCGATGCGCCACGATTGCTCGGCGGATTGCCCGGTGGAGAGAGGCCGCACGAATCGATCAGAGTTCCGCAAGGCGCCTCATCGCCTCGCGATGCTCTTCGAGCCAGCGATCTGCCATCTCCTCCAGTGTGGGCTCGGGGCGGAGCACCTTCGACCGCGTGGCGGGCCGTTTGGTGGTCGGGGCCGTCGCCATCGCCTTCGGGGTCTTGCTCCTCACAGCGCATCTCCTTGTGTGCGAAGGTGTCATGACGATGTGGTTCCAACTGCCGGGGTGGTGGGGGTCAAGCCCGATGGACTACCTGCCGCGGGCGCCAGCGCATCGGGAGTGTGCCGATCCGATTCGTGAAGGCAACCGGATGCGCAGTCGCCTCGGCTGGCGGCACGCTCGCCCGCGCTCCGAACCGTGATCTACGCGTCTATGCGGTAGGCGTCAGGGTTAAGCAGTTCGCCGTCCTTGAGAACCGCATAGATCGTGACGGTGCGGATCCGCGCGTCCACCACGTATAACAGACGGAAGCGCCCGTCGTCGAGGCGGAACGCTCCAGACGGCGGACGGCTCAGGCGCCTGGCCTCCGACGGAACGGGCTCGTCGGACAACGAGAGGATACGGCCCACGACGCGCTTGCGCTCGGCCTCAGGCAATGACCGGAGACCTTGGGGCACCCGAGGATCCCAAAACACCTCGTACCGCATTGCAGAGCCTCCACACTATGAAGTTGAGAGCCCCCAGGTGCCTTATCTGCGCGCAGCCTACAGTGGCGTGACCTTCTCCGCGCCCCGCGAGGTCGCTACCGCCTGCTCAAGTATACGCGCCGCGTGCTCGTCCTCCAGAGCCAGGTAGTGCTCCAGGTCCGCCACGCTGACGATCGCAGCAAGCGGCTTGCCGCGCTTGGTCACGACGATCGTTTCGCGACCGTAGCCTGCACGATTGCACAACTCAGAGAACTCCCTCTTGGCCTCGGCAACCGAGACCTTATGCTCCACCTTCTCGTCCACGGCTCGCTCTCCTCTCCAAGGGAAGGCAACATAGACAAAATAGCGTATAATGGTCATCTTGTCAATAGAGTCCTAATATACCGTTGATAAACATTATCGCCATTCAGATCATCACAGTCCAGCGCTCAAGTGCTTTGGCGCCGCCGCCGTAGCCTTTGCCGGGTGCGCTATTTCCGGTGACTCCGAGGTGCGCCCACGGGGTGCTCTTCTTCGCCAGCCGAACTACGCGGCCGGGTCCGCCTGCTCAAGATGGATGTTGGTTTCCCCCGCCGCCAGGCGGTCGAGGATTTCCTCGATGATGGGGACGTGCCAGAAGTATCCCGCCGCAGCGACCTGGTACTCGACCACGACGCAGCCCTGTCGCCGCACCGCGCGGCCGCGGAACGATCGGTGCCGCGTGCGAACGCCGCGCACCAGAACCGGCATTCCCAGCGCCTGCTCCGCGCGCCGCCGCTTCGGTTCGAGCGCGGGCGGAAGGTCATCCGGCGTTCGCTGCGCCCGTCGAGTCATGCACCAATCCTCGCCCGCAGGCGCTCGATCAGCGCCTGCATGTCCGCAGGCGGGTCGGCCGTGAACTCCATGCGCTGCCCCGTGCGCGGGTGGTCGAAGGCGAGATAGTAGGCGTGCAGCGCCTGACCCTGGAGCGCGGCGATGAGGCGCCGAGCTTCGGCGTCCAGCCCGGCCAGTTCAGCCTTCTGCCGCTTGCCGCCGTATGTCGGATCGCCGATAACGGGGTGACCGATGTAGGACATGTGCACGCGGATCTGGTGGGTGCGCCCGGTTTGCAGACGCGCCTCGATGAGACTGATCGGCCCCAGGCGCTCGCGGAGCGCCACCTCCGTGACCGCCTCGCGCACGCCCGGCCTTTCCGCGCGGTCGGCATCGAGCACCGCCATCATGACGCGATGTGTCGGGTGCCGCCCGAAAGCGGTCCGAATGACAAGGTGTTCCTTCTCCGGCCTGCCCCACACCAGCGCCAGGTATCGCCGCCCGGCCGTACGCGCCTTGAGTTGCGCCGCGAGCGAGGCGTGGGCGACATCGTTCTTCGCGGCGACGATGAGGCCTGAGGTGTCTTTGTCCAGGCGGTGGACGATTCCCGGCCGCAGCTCGCCGCCGATGCCTGAGAGATCTGTGCAGTGCGCCAGCAGGGCGTTGACCAACGTATCGCGGCTGCGGCCCGCGCCGGGGTGCACGACCATGCCGGCCGGCTTGTTGACGACGATGAGGTCGGAGTCTTCGTAGCGCACGTCGAGGGGGATGGCCTGCGGCTCGATGCCGGCGGGCTGCGGTGGGGGGATGTTGACGGTTATCCGTTGCCCGGGCGTTACCGCGAACCGCTGCTTCACCGCGCGGCCGTCAACCAGGATCTCGCCCGCCTTGATGAGCCGCTGCGCCTGCGCCCGCGACAGCTCGGGCACGCGCTTGGCGACGACCACATCGAGGCGCTCACCGACCTCGCCGGGCTCGACCTCCAACGTTGGCACATTGCGCCTCAAGACCGTCAAACATTACTCTGCCGCCGATTCTCGCCGATAGAGGCGGATTTCTTTCGAGAATTGCTGAACACGAGTCGCTTGAACTCGGCCTTCGGTCCGAAGTTGAACAGCAGCCCTACTTCGCGATCTGCTGTCATCCGCGGTCATCCGTGGCCAGTCCTGTGCGCACCCGCCAGCGCCTGGAGCCCGAACCAGCCGGCGATGCCGAATACCACCATCCCCACGCTCACGACCTGGGCCAGCGTCAGCGGGCCGGCGACCGCGGGCCCGGCGGTGTAGCCTTTGCGGAAGATCTCGGGGATGAAGCGCACCACGCCGTACAATCCAATGTACGCGATGAAGAGCTGGCCGTGGACGCGCGCGCGCGGCCTCAGCCACAGCAGCACCCCGAAGGCAGCCAGGCTGCACAGGCTGGCGTAGATTTGCGCCGGATGGCTGGGGGGCGTGAGCTCGCCGGTGGTCTCGTCGTGAAAACGCACCCCGCACGGCAGATTGGTTGGGCAGCCGTAACAGCAGCCGTTGAGGAAGCAGCCGATGCGCGCGACGGCGTAACCCAGCGCCATGGAGGGCGCGCCCGTATCGTAGATGAGACCGAGGTTGACCTTGACCGCGATGGCGTAGAGCGCGACCAGAAGCATCCCCCCGACGAGGCCGCCGTGAAACGACAGGCCGCCGCGCCAGATATAGGGGAGGTCGCGCCAGCCGAGCACCGGATCGAGCGCGACGTAGAGGATGCGGGCGCCGATCAGCCCGCCGATCAGCGCCGCGAGGCCGGCGTCGATCATGCGCTCGGGAGGCAAACCCCGCCGCCGCGCCTCGCGCATCGCCCACAGGATGCCCACGGCGAACCCGAGCACGAGCATGACGCCGTAAGCGCGGACGTCGACAAAGAAGTGGAACAGAACAGGTCGCACAGTTCTAGTTTACCCGCACGTAGAGAGTTTCGTGTATTAGCGCAATACTGCGCTGATACCGCAAGGCGCCAAGGGCGCCTTTCCGGAGCGCCCCTCGGACCCTGAAAGGGCCTCTCGGGGTCCTGAAGGGCGGCTTTGGCCGCGCCAAGGCGCTTCCGGACGTTTGTCGCGCGCAGCGCGACTCCGGAGCGACGCCGCAGCGTCGCCAGGGTGCGCGGAGCGCAACTCCGGGGCGACGCCGGAGCGTCACGAGGTCGCGCGTCGCACGGCTCCGCAGTAAACGTAGTGTCACCAGGTTCGTTCGGGACGCCGTCAGACAGCATTGGCGTGTCACTCTCGTGTACGAACCTCGTTGGGCTCGACGGCATCGCCGTCCGGATGCCGCTTGGTCGACTCGTCACCGGTGGACTCCGCCGCCGGCGTCTCGCCCGCCCCGCGCGCGGGCAGCAGCGCCGCGAGCACGATGAGTCCGACGCCGGCCGTGATCGCGATGTCGGCGACGTTGAAGATGGGCCACACGCGCAGATCGATGAAGTCCACGACATGCCCCAGGCGCAGGCGATCGATCAGGTTGCCGATGGCGCCGCCGAGCAGCATCGCCACCGCGCTGGTGAGCAGCGCCGAATGTGCGACCGCGACGCGGGCATAGAGCAGGATTGCCACGGCGAGGATAGCGGAAGCGGCGGTGAGGTAGACGGCGGCCTGGGGCAGGATCCCGAAGGCGCCGCCGGGATTACGCGCCAGGGTCAGGTAGAGCCAGCGCCCGGCGACGGGGTACGGCTGATGGTCGGAGAGCAGGTGCACCGCGGCAATCTTGGCGGCCTGATCGGCTGCGAGCGTGGCGACGGCCACCCCGGCCAGGAGCGGCCAGCGCGCCCGGGACATATCAGATATTCTCCCGCCTCCCCTGGCAATCGACGCAGAAAGTGGCGTAGGGGAGCGCCCGCAGGCGCTTGAGGCTGATCGCTTTGCCGCAGCTATCGCACTTGCCGTAGGTGCCCCGCTTGATCTTGGCGAGCGCGTTGCGCACCATCGCAAGCGAGTCGCGGGTGCTCTCCAGCAGCGCGTGGTCCTTCTCCTTCTGAAATGTTTCCGACGCCATGTCCGCCGGGTGGTCGTCGTAGCCCGAGATCTCCATGACCACCTCCGCGTCGGCGGTCCGGGCCGCGGTGCCGGCTATCTCGCGCAGCTCTTCGAGGAGGTTCTTCTCCTCCTCCTCGAGTCGCTTGCGGAATCGCTCAAGTTCAGCCGCTTTCATCCGTGGCTTTCTCCCGTGATCACATCGGCACACCGCGCGCACAAGGCGGGATGCTCCGCCTTGGCGCCGACGCTCGGAAGCACCAACCAGCACCGTGCGCACTTGCACCCCGGCGCCGCAGTAACCTCGACCGCCAGACCGCTCACCACTGCGCTCGCGACCGCGCCCGCCGGCACCGCGCCGGCAGCCTTGACCTCGGCCTGCGAGACGATCAGGACTCGCGCCAACTCTTCGCCGAGCCCCCGCAGCAGCGATGCCACATCGTCCGGCGCGTAGATGGTGACCGCCGCGTGCAATGGCTGATCCACCACGCCGCTGGTGCGCGCCTGCTCGAGCGCCTTGTTCACCTCATCGCGTACGCGCAGGATCTGCTCCCAGCGCTGCCCCAGCTCCGGGTCGAGCCAGCGCGCATCAGGCATCCCCCACGCCGCGAGCTGCACGCTCGGCTCACGCTCACCCGGCAGATGCTGCCAGATCTCCTCCGCCGTGTGGCTCAGGATCGGCGCCAGCAGCCGGGCCAGGCCGTGCACCAGCCCGTACAGCGCCGTCTGCGCCGAGCGCCGCCCGCGCGATGCGGCAGCGGAAGTATATAGCCGATCCTTCAACATGTCCAGATAGAACGCCGACATATCGACGGCGCAGAACTCATTCACCGCGTGGTAGACGCGGTGGAACTCGAACTCCTCGTAAGCGCGGGTGCTCTTCTCCGCCAGATCCTGGAACCGGTGCAGCGCCCAGCGGTCGACCTCGAGCATGTCCTGTGAAGCCAGCGCGTCAACCGCCGGGTCGAAGTCATACAGGTTGGCCAGCATGAACCGCGCCGTGTTGCGGATGCGCCGGTAGGCCTCCACCACCTGGTCGAAGATCGTCTCCGACATCGGCATGTCGTACTTGAAGTCCACGTACGACACCCACAAGCGCAGGATGTCGGCGCCGTAGCGCTCCGCGACGGCATTCGGATCCACGATATTCTGGAGCGACTTGCTCATCTTGCGCCCGGTCTCATCGAGGAAGAAGCCGTGAGTGAGCACGCACCGGTATGGCGGCCGGCCGTTGCGCGCGATGACCGAGGTCCACAGCGACGCCTGGAACCACCCGCGGTGCTGGTCGCTGCCCTCGAGGTAGAGGTCGGCGGGGGAGCGCAGATTCGGCCGCGTCTCCAACACCGCCGCATGGGTGGAGCCGGAATCGAACCAAACGTCGAGGATGTCGGTTTCCTTGCGGAACTTCGTCCCGCCGCAAGGGCACTGCGTCCCGCGCGGCAGCAGCTCCGCCGGCGGCATCGTGAACCACGCGTCGGAGCCCTTCTCGGCGACCACGACGCGCACCGCCTCGACCGCCTCCGGCGTCAGCAGCAGCGCGCCGCAATCGTCGCAGTAGTACGCCGCGATCGGAATGCCCCACACCCGCTGGCGCGAGATGCACCAGTCGGGCCGCTCGGCGACCATGCCCGTGATGCGCTCCCGCCCCCACGGCGGCACCCACTTGACCTGATCGATCGCCGCCAGCGCCTCGCGCGTAAACTTGTCCACCGCCACGAACCATTGCTCCGTGGCGCGGAAGATGATCGGCTGATGGCAGCGCCAGCAATGCGGGTACGAGTGCTCCATCTGCTCGCTTGCCAGCAGCGCGCCGCGGTCGCGCAGCTCGGCAAGGATCGCCGGGTCGGCCTGGTCGTAGCGCATCCCGGCGAACTTGCCGCCGCCCTCGGTGAAAACGCCGCGGCCATCGAGCGGGCTCAGCACCGGCAGATGGTATTCCTGCCCGGTCTGGAAGTCCTCCTTGCCATGGCCGGGCGCGGTGTGCACCAGCCCGGTGCCTTGCTCCAGGGTCACGTAGTTCGCCAGCACGACCTCCGACTCGCGCTCGACGAACGGGTGCTGCCCGCGCATGCCTTCGAGCTTCTCGCCGGGACGGGTCTCGATGACCTCGTATTCCCGCCGCCCGATGGCTTTCATCACCGGCGCCACGAGATCAACGGCGACCACGAGCAACTCGTCGCCTGCGGGCGCGCAGGCGTGCTCGTCGGCCGGCGGCTTGGCGCGCACCAGCGCGTACTCGAACGCGGGATGCGCCGCGATGGCGACGTTCGCGGGCAGGGTCCACGGTGTCGTGGTCCAGATCACGAAGAACGCGGGCAGCTCCCGGGGCGCGGAATGGAAGCGCTCGTGGACATCGCTCAGCACGCGGAACTTGACGTAGATCGAAGGCGATGTCGCCGGCGCGTACTCGATCTCCGCCTCGGCGAGCGCGGTCTCGCAGGTGGCGCACCAGTACACCGGCTTGAGCCCGCGGTACACGGCGTCGTGCGCGACGAGATCGCGGAACACCCCGAGCACCGCCGCCTCGAACGCCGGGTCCACCGTGAGGTACGGGTGCTCCCAATCGCCGCGCACGCCCAGCCGCCTGAACTGGCGGCGCTGAATCTCCATGAAGTGAACCGCCGTCTCGTGTGCGCGCCGCCGCAGCTCCATGGGCTCGATCTGGTGGCGGTCGATGTCGAAGCTCCGCAGCGCCCGCATCTCGGTGGGCAGCCCGTGCATGTCCCAGCCCGGGACGTAGGGCGCATCGAACCCCTGCATCGACTTGAACTTGACCACGATGTCCTTGAGGATCTTGTTGAGCGCCTGGCCGAGGTGGATGTCGCCGCTGGTGTAGGGCGGGCCGTCGTGCAGGATGTACTGCTCGCGCCCGGCGCTCTGCGCCTGCACCCGGTTGTAGAGATCGAGCGAATCCCACCGGCCCTGGATCTCCGGCTCCCGCTGCGGCAGGTTCGCCTTCATCGGGAAATCCGTGTGCGGCAGGTTCAAGGTGTCGCGGTAGTTGGGTGTAGTGTCGTCTTTCATGGTTTCTCGTTGTTGTGGTGCGCAACACGAAGGGCCGCGCGGCGCCGTCAGGAGGACGCGCTGGCCGCCCCGGCTGTCATTCAGAGGCCCGACTTGCGACGCGGCTTGAGTGCGGTCACCGCTGGCGCCGCGAGCGGCGCTCCGGAGGCCCGACCGATCGGGGCCAACACTTCCGGAGGCGCGATCATATCGCGCCACAGC
>Ga0315282_10014595_pt1 | contig 11670 bp, 7 predicted proteins | sample YL17G07_20_MG_FD_203693 | JGI IMG/M metagenome (GOLD analysis project Ga0315282, IMG submission 203693) | Sediment microbial communities from Yellowstone Lake, YNP, Wyoming, USA - YL17G07_20 | ecosystem: Environmental > Aquatic > Freshwater > Lake > Sediment | place: USA: Wyoming | collected...
GCTCGGTCCGCCGCAGGATTTCGGCGCCGCCCAGGATGCCGCGATGCTCCATGCCGCGCTGGCGGATCGTCCCGTCCGACGCCACGAACAGGCACGTGACGACGGCGCGGGCGCCGGCCGTCCGGAGGAGCGTGCCGGCGGTGTTGGCGAGGACCTCGTCGCGCACGCCGTCGGAGTAGCTGACGATGGAGTTGACGACGGCGTCGCCGCCGACAGAGCGGCCGCTGTGCTCGTACTCCAGCAGCCGCGCGATCTTCTCCTTGACGGGCATCGCGCCGGTGGCAATCTCAGGCAGGCGCCGGTCCTCGGCCACCACGGGCGCCGCCTCGGCGATCATGGCCGGGTCGCTGACGAACTCCTGCGACGCGCGGGCCAGGGCCAGGGCGTCGTCGACGCACTGCTCGCCGCGGCGGCGCTCGAGGCTGTCGGCCGAGGCGAACCCCCAGCACCGGCCCACGAGCACCCGCACGCCGACGCCGCGGTCCGTCGAGGCCGCCAGCTTGTCGGCGCGGCCGTCCTGCACGAGGATGCTCTCGGCGCGCCGATGCAGCGCGCGCACGTCGGCGAACGCCGCGCCGCGGCGCTTCGCCAGGTCACACAGATATCGTGCGAGGTCTTCCATGGTCAGGCGCTCGGGCCATTGTTTATCATAGGGCGCTGAGAGTCGTCACGGCCCGCTACGTCTTCTGGGTGCAGCCCTCACGCTGTCACCCCGAGCGAGCGAAGCGAGTCGAGGGGTCTCGCCGTGCGGCTGTCCGCACGGCAACGACCACAGCGAGATTCCTCGACTCGCTTCGCTCGCCCGGAATGACAACGCTTATATGGATAGTCGCCGCGAAGCTGCTGAATCATCGTCGTGTTATTACGGCTTCGCCGGGGCCTTCGCGGGGCCGGGCTTCGCCGGAGTTGCCGGCGTGGCCTCGGGCTTCGCGGGCGCGGCGGGCGGCTCGAACAGGAGCCGCACGGTCTCAAACCCCTTGGATTTCGGCATCGTGAAGACGAAGGTGCTGAGGGCGCGATCCCGGGGCGCGGCGAACGTGTATGTCGCGCCGTCGGCGCGGTAGTGCCCCGAGGGGGTGCTGGCGCGCTCGTTCCGGAACTCCGGCTTGATCAGGACGGGCTGATCCGCCTTGTCGGTCCGTGTGACGCCGTAAATCAGCGGCGGTTTGTGGATCTTCTCGCCCAGGTTGGTCACGAGAAGGAAGTCGGCGCTGTCGACCGTCCGCGGCGGCTTGCCGACGGTGATGAGGAGGGTGATCTGGACGAAGTCCTCGTCGGCCGGCGGTTTCACCTGCGGGAAGCCGTCGAGCGTGTCGCGGCGCACGACGCCGAGCACACGCAGGTCGACGTCATCGACAACGCGCATGCGGTCCGCTATCAGCGCGAGCCCCTTGTCCTCAACCGTCGACACGCGCCGCGGCAGCGGGCCGGCCATCCAATACTGCCGCCACCGGACGGCCTGGTACCGCCGATACCAGTAGTAGTAGAGAATGTCGTCCACGGAGCCCGTTCTCGGCAGCTTGGAGAACTCCGGCGGCGGATACACGTCGCCGTAGCGGCGGTGGAACGTCGACGTCTCGGACCCGAGAGGCGCGGCGGAGAGATACCCGAAGAAGGTCAGTGCCCCGCGGTCCCAGGAAAGCCACAGCGGCTCGCCCTTGTTGAGGCTGTCAAGGTGCGCCTCGTTCTCGGCGGGGGTGTAGTCGAACGGCGAGTAGCCCAGGATGTCCGGGGCCAGCGGAAGCATCTGGGCGAGCACCAGGCAGAGGCCGACGCACAGGTACCCGGTCGCGAGGCCCACGACCCCTCCGCCCGGGAAGTTGATGTAGTACGGGAACGCAGGCTGGTTCGGCAGGAACTGATCGCACGCCATGCGCAGGCCCATGAACACCAGGCAGAACACGAGCCACAGGAAGAACGCATCGCCGGCGTAGTACCAGAGGCTGGCCTCGCTGGTCGAAGCGCCGATTCCCGCCAGCGGGCCGCACAGGCCGAAGGCCAGCGTGCCTGCCACGATGCACGCGATGAGGATCTGAACCGCCCGGTACACGCCCTGCACGGCGCTCATGTACGCCACACCCACCGTGGCCGCAAGGGCCAGAATATTCAGGAGCACGGTCGTTGCCTTCCCTATCGCCTGGTCCCAGGTCCCCTCGTTGCCGTCATTGACGTATCGCCTGCGGTCCCCCGCCAAGAAGCTGTTTCAGAATCGCCCATCAGCGCTGCATAGCGCGGCGGGCAGTCTTGCCCGCCGCGAGAATGCGGGCGCGTATGCGCGGTGGGCAAGACTGCCCACCGCGCTATCGCCGGTTCTGAAACAGCTTCGCAACGGGCGGTCACGTTTCCAGCTTGATGGCGCGGAGCACCTCTTCGATGCTGGTCCGGCCTTCGATGACCAGCCGCAGGCCTTCTTCCTGGAGGTTACGCATCCCCAGTTTGCGGACGTGGGTCCGCAGGTCGGTCAAGGCGCTGCGCCCGATCATCTCGCGGGCATCGTCGTCGATCGGCATCAGCTCGAAGATGCCCGTCCTGCCGATGAACCGGTCATTGTGGCAGCGCGGGCAGACGACCACCTTGCCGTCCTTCATCACGGCCCGCGTAGGCGCGCGGTAGAGCACGTCGACCTTCTGGTTGCCGAGGTTCGCCTTGCGGACGAACTCGGGGTTCGGCCGGTAGGCCTCGCGGCACTCGGGGCACAGGAGGCGCACCAGCCGCTGGTTCAGAACGATCTGGAGCCTCTGGGCGAGCGGGTCGCGCGAGCCGAACAGGCCCCCCACGCGCGTCAGGGCCTGGGCGGCGTCGGCCGCCCGGATGCCGATGACGACGGTGTGCTCGTTGGCGGCCTCGGCCAGCATCTGGGCCACGTCGGCCAGGTAGAGCGAATCGATGCCGATGACATCGGGCTCCATGCGGATGCGGCTGCGGACCTCGGCGGTGGCCGCCGGCGGGTCTTCCTGGCGGAGCGCCACGTGCTGGACGTTCTCGATTTCCACCTCCGGGTGCGGCTCGAAAATGATCACGTTGTTGATGTAGCGGTCGAGGCTGCGGAGGCAGGCGTGCAGGGTCATCGTCAGGCCGGAATCTTTCGGCGAGGACAGGAGGACCAGCCCCGGCTTCTGGGCCAGCGCTTTCCTGAGGGCCGCCTGCTGCTCGGACGCCAGGCCCAGGTCCTCGAGGCGCCGCTGGCTGGTCGCCAGGTCGATGATGCGGACCGCGATCTGCTCGCCCTTGACGGTGCCGGCGGTCTTGATGCGCAGGTCGAACGTCTGCCCGGAGAGAACGGCGCGGAGGCGCCCCTCCTGGGGCTTCCGCATCTCCTGGGGATCGAGGCCCGCGAGGCGCTTGATGGCCGCCGGGAAAAGGTCGGCCACGGGCGGCTCGACGTCGCCCCCGGCCACCATCTCGCCGTCGATGCGGAACCGGACGTCGCCCTTCTTGCCGTGGGCGACGAAGGCCGCCATCGACGCCCGCCGGACGATGGCGTCGTACAGCACGCGCTCGACCTCGGCGTTGGCCTGGCGCTGGAGCTCGTTCTCGGCGAGCGGGCGGATCGGCAGGTCGTCGAGCCCCATGAAGATGATGTCGCGGCCGACGCCGGTGTAAACGCCCGCCGCCTCCTCGACCGGTTTCTTGCCCTTCATCCGCTGCTTGATCCTGTGGATGTGGGCCGACGTCAGCACCCGCAGGGGCGGCGTGACGAGGCCGTTGCGGTGCTTGGAGTAAACCACGGCGGCCCCGCCGAAGAGGATCACCCCCAGCGGCAGACCGATCCAGAACAGGGGGACCAGCACGGCCACCGCCAGCCCCGCCACGGCGCCCGCCAGGAGGACCGCGCCCCAGAGGATGGGGCTGGCGTTGACGAACCGAATATCGAGAAATGCCCAGTTGTCGACATAAAAGACGGCGGCCGCGAAGAGCGCCAGGAGCACGAGCCTGACAACGCTGCACGCCACGAGGCCCGGCTCCGCGAGCCGGGGCGGGTCGATGCCGATGGCGAAATCCGTCTCCCTCGGCGCCGCCAGCGCGCCGGCCGACGCCGCCAGGACAACCACGGCCGCCAGGGCCAGGGCGCCCCACATCCGCGCCCGCGGCCCAAGGCCCGGCAGACGTCGAGGCCGGGCGTTCCCCGCCGCTCCCGCGGCGGGCTCGAATACGGCGGGTGTCACGGCCGTAATCATCGAATCGTTCCCTTTTTGACGGCGATGCCTCGGATGGCCAGGCGCAGGGCCTCGGGGTTCGGCGCCATCTCGTAGGCCACCTTGGGGTCCACCCATTCTTCCCGAATCAGCCGCGCGAGGTCCTGCGTGAAGTCGTGCATCCCCTGGTCGTTCTCGGCCTGGATGATGGTGCCCAGGTGGGCGTTGTCGCCCTCGCGGATGGTCTTGCGGGTCGTGGGGCTCGAGAGCAGCACCTCGGTGGCGGGCACGCGCGGAACGTCCGGCCGGCACGAAGGCACGAGTTTCTGGACGATGACCGCCACCAGGTTCGACGCCAGCGACTCGCGGACCAGCGGCCGCTCCTCGGGCGTGAACCAGTCGAGGATGCGCGTGATGACGCCGGGGGCGCTGCCCCCGTGCACCGTCGTGAAGACCAGGCGCGTCGTCTCGGCCGCCCGCAGCGCCGCCTCCACCACCAGCTTGTCCCGCAGCTCGCCCACCATGACCACGTCGGGGTCTTCGCGCAGCAGGAACCGGAGGGCCATCTCGTAGTCCGGCACGTCCGGCCCGATCTCGCGCTGGTTGATAAAGGCCAGCTTGTCCACGAACAGGTACTCGATGGGGTCCTCGACCGTCACAATGTGGCACGCCCGCGTTTCGTTGATGTACGCCAGGCACGACGCGATGCTTGTCGACTTGCCGCACCCCGTGGTGCCCGAGAACACGATCAGCCCGTGCCGGACCTTGCACATGCGGCCCATCGTGTCGCCGGGGAGGTGCAGCTCGTCGAAATTGGCGACGAACCGCTGCACGCGCCGCGCGGCCACGGCCGTCTCGCCGCGCTCGCGGAAGACGTTGATGCGGAAGCGGTCCCCCTCGCGCAGGGTGTGCGAGAAGTCGGCGGCGCCGGCCTCCTCCAGGTGCTGCCGCGCCCGCTCATCCATGATCCCCAGGCACATCTCCAGGATGTGCTGGGGCGCCAGGGGCGGACCATCGACCGTCTCGATCGCGCCGTTGATCCGCAGCAGCGGCGGCCGGTTGGACTTCAGGTGAAGGTCCGAGGCCCTGTGCGCCACCGCCAGCGCCAGCAGGTCATCCATCGTCTGCCACGGCCTGTTCGGATCGGCGGTCATCGCTGGACCTGCTTCTGATTGAGGGGTCGCATGGTCGCGCGCCTTGGCCCGCCGCGGCGGGCAGGCGGCGGCCGTGCCTTCCCCGTTGTCATGCACGGCCACCCAACGGCGGGTGGCCGTGCCACGCATGCTCGCCGCCGGCCGACGGGGCGGCACGGTCCCTCACCGGGACCCCCGCGCGGGCCATCGCCGCCTTCGTCTCGGCGATCGAGAACTTCCGATAGTGGAAGATGCTGGCTGCCAGGGCCGCGCTGGCCTTGCCCGCCGTCAGGACCTCCACCACGTGTTCGGGGGCCCCGCACCCCCCGCTCGCGATGACGGGGATGCTGACGGCCTCGGCCACGGCGCGGGTCATCGGAATGTCGTATCCATCCTGCGTGCCGTCGGCGTCCATGCTCGTCAGCAGGATCTCGCCCGCGCCGAGGGCCTCGACCCGCCGCGCCCACGACACCGCCTCCAGGTCGGTCGGAATCCGGCCGCCGTTGATGTGGACCCGCCAGACCTCGCGGCGGTCTTCGCGGACGCGCTTCGGGTCGATCGCCACCACGATGCATTGGCTGCCGAAGCGGTCGGCCGCGCGGCGGACGAAATCGGGGTCGCGCGTGGCCGCCGAGTTGATCGAGACCTTGTCGGCCCCGGCCGTCAGGAGATGGCGGATGTCATCGAGCGTCCGGATGCCCCCGCCGACAGAGAGCGGCATGAAGACCTGCTCGGCCGTGCGGCGGACGATCTCCACGAGGATGTCGCGCTCTTCGTGGCTGGCGGTGATGTCGAGGAAAACCAGTTCGTCGGCCCCTTCGGCATCGTAGCGGGCCGCCACCTCGACGGGGTCTCCGGCGTCCTTGAGCTCAAGGAAACGCGTTCCCTTGACCACGCGGCCGCGGTCGACGTCGAGACACGGAATGACACGCTTGGCCAGCAACCGTCTTCTCCGGCGCGGCAACGCAGGGGCGCGGCATGCCGTGCCCTGCAAAATGCCACAGTTGAACCGGCGATTATACGACGGGTGGGGTGTGTCCTGCAAGGGAATCGCGACCCGCCGTGCCGGGCTTTTTGCTTGAACCCCGCGCGCATCGCCCGCATAATCCAGCGGGAGCAGGGGTTGGCGTGCGCCGGGGCGGGTGGCAGTTTGCGTTGGCAGGTTTCTCGCACCCGGTGCTGCACTACCGCGCCACTTCACCCCGTGCGCGGTGGGTCTCCTGACCCACCGCGCAGGAATTGCCCCGCAGCGGTCAGGAAACGCATGCGCGCGGCGGGTCAGGAGACCCGCCGCGCAACGTGGCGCTGTAGTGTGCTAACATGCCCACGGCCAAGGCGCCGTGGCCAGGCCACCCGGCCCACAACGGTGAGGAGGTACCATGGCATCCCGTACGGCCAATCCAATGCGGAATGCGGAATGCGGAACGCGGAATGACAGAGCAAAGACAGGCGGGGGGCCGGCGGCGGTGCCGTTCCCGCAGCCTGCCGCCCACAGCCTGCGGCCTCATTCTTCACGTTCCGCACTCCACACTTTGTTTCTGCTGGCGGCGGTTCTCGGGGCAGTTTGTATGGCGACCGGTTGCGAAGACCCCAGCCTCAAGTTCAACAAGGCCGGCTTGGAGGCCTACCGGGGGGGCGACTACTCCCGCGCCCGGGCCGGGTTCGAGGAAGCCATCCAGCAGAACCCCGACGTCGGCGAGTATTATTTCAACCGCGCCATGGCCGAGCAGGCCCTCGGGAACCTGAGGCCGGCGATCTTCAGCTACGACATGGCCACCCGCCTGAGCCCCGGCATCGTGGCGGCGTACCAGAATGCCGCCACGTGCCTCATGCAGCTCGGCGAGCCGCAGAAGGCCCTGGCGGAGCTCGTGAAGGGCACCCAGGCCAACCCGTTCAACGGCCAGGCGTTCATCAACCTCGCCAAGTTCTACCTTAGCCAGGATGATATCTACAACACGAAGCTCGCCCTGGCCAAGGCCGCGGCCGCCGACCCCGACAACGCCGCCGTCCACCGCGAGTACGGCCGCTTCCTGATCCAGACGGGGGACCGGAAGAAGGGCCTCGAGGAGCTCCGGAAGAGCCTGGAGATCGAGCCCCTCCAGCCGGCCCTGTCGGCGGAAGTCTCCAAGCTGGCCCCCCCGGGCGATCAGTTGCCGCCGCCGAAGCCAATGACCAAGTCGAAACCGTGAAACCCCGCGCCGCGCGCCATCAAGGGTCACTTGCCGGGTGGCATGGCCACGCGCCGTTGCGTGGCCGTGCAGACGCCGAAGCGCGCGAGTCCTCATGGCCACGCAACGGCGCGTGGCCATGCCACCCCGCGATCCCGCGCTATCGGCCGACGGCGATGATCGCCTTGGCCGCTGCAGCGCTCCTGGCGCTGGCCCTGCCGCCGGCCGCCTTCGCCTGGGGCGACCGCGCCCACGTCTTCATCACCGACGAGGCCGTCGAGCGCCTCCCGGACCCGCTGCGGGGCCTTTTCTCGAGCGAGGCCGACCTCAAGCGCCTACGCGAGGCCACCCTCGCACCCGACACCCGCCGCAAGAAGGACACCCAGCCCGAGTGGGAAGAGGAGCACCCCAAGCACTTCTTCGACATCGACCTGGTGACGCAGGAACCGTACCCCTTCAAGAATTTCCCGCACGAGCGCCTGGCCGCCGAGAAGCAGTTCGGCCCCGAGGTTTTCAAGAAGGCGGGCACGGCGCCCTGGGCGGCAGCCGACGCCCTCGACGCCCTGGTCGAGTCCCTGACCGCCGGACGCACCGATGACATCTTCACGCACGCCGGCGACCTCGCGCACTACGGGGCCGACCTCCATCAGCCGTTCCACGTCTCGAAGAACTACGACGGCAAGATGACGGGCAACGACGGCATCCACAAGTCGCTTGAGATCGGACTGGTGAACCGATATGTGGACTTCTACAAGGCCGAGGTCCGCAAAGACCGCTACGAGCCGGCCTACCTGGCGAAACCGCTGGACGGCCTCTTCGACTGGCTGGCCACGGCGTGGAGCCGCCAGAAACCGATCCTTGAGGCCGAGACGATCGCCCGGCAGAAGGCCAACTACAATCCGTCGAAGACCCTGGCGGACCTCGACAACCTCGACTCGCCGGAGGCGAAGACGTACTACACAACCTTCAAGCAGGAACTGGAGGCCCGCGGGTCGCCCGAGGCCGCCGCCATGCGCGACGCCGCCGGCCACGTCGCCGAGCTCTTCTACACGGCGTGGGTCCGGGCGGGAAAACCGCTGGCGCTGACGCCCGCACCGGAGAAAGCGCCGGAAGCCCAGCCGGTTCCGTATTGGCTCATCGCCCTCGGCGCCGCGTTACTCCTCCTCCTCTTCTGGCCCCGCCGCAGGCCGGCGTCCATGTAGGCCGCGGCAACACCGCTCCCTCATTCCTTCTCACCGCGGAGGGCGCAGAGAATGCAGAGAGAAAAAGAAACGGAAACAGCCTGCACCACAGAGAACACAGAGAGCACAGAGAGCAGCACTACACTGATATAACAACATATGGTAAGACCTTGTCATGGGCCGGTCGTACCTCACTTCTACCCTCTCCTCCTTGTCTGTCTCAAGCCTCTTCTGTCTCAAGCCTTTCCTTTCTCTGTGTTCTCCGCGCTCTCTGTGGTGAATCTGTTCTTGCCTTTTCTCTCTGCGTTCTCTGCGGCCTCTGCGGTAAGAAAGAAAGGGAGTCACCCACCCGCCCTTGAAACCCCGCGTGCCTGCCGATACAGTCGAACGGCCATGGCGAGTGAGGCAACCTTTCAGGTCGTTTCGTTCGGCTGCAAGGTCAACCAGGTCGAGGGCGAGACCCTGGCGGCGAACCTGCGCGAGATCGGCCTTCGCGAGGTCGCGTGCGAGGCCGAGGCCGAGTTCGTCATCGTCAACACCTGTGCCGTGACGGGCGAGGCCGCCCGCCAGTGCCGCCAGCGTATCCGCCGCGCCCTCCGCAGCGGCGCCGGGGTCATCGTGACTGGGTGCGCGGCGCACCCTGCGGCGGAGGACGGGGCGATTCAAGGCATGCCCGGCCTCGCGCTGGTTGAGCCGGAGAAGGAGCGGATCCTCGGATTCCTTAACGGCCGCGGCATACGTAGCCTGCGAGTTCGGCGCGGGCCTTCCGCCGCGCCCGCCCCCACGACGTTCGAGCCCGGCGCCACCAAGATCGAGCCCGCCGCGGAAGCGGCGGGAGACTCCCGAAATGTCGCGTCTCCCGCCGCTGCCGCGGCGGGCTCGGGCGAACACCTCTCCGCACCGGGCCGCTCGCGCGCGCTCGTGAGAATCCAGGACGGCTGCCCCGCCGCCTGCGCCTACTGCATCGTGCCCAAGGTGCGGCCGACGGTCTGCTCGACGCCTCCCGAGGCGGTGCTCGGCCAGGTTCGCGCGCTCATCGCGGCGGGGTTCCGCGAGTTCGTCCTCTGCGGCATCCACCTGGGCCTCTACGGGACGGACCTTGAGCCGCGTGCGGGCCTCGCCGACCTCCTGGAGCGCCTCCTCACCGTGCCGGGCCTGGGGCGGGTGCGGCTCTCGAGCCTCGAGCCGACGGAAGTGAGCGATCGCCTGCTTTCGCTCCTGGCGGCCGAGCCCGATCGCCTTTGCCCGCATCTACATATTCCGCTCCAGTCCGGCGACGACGGCGTCCTCAAGCGGATGGGCCGGCCGTACACAAGCGCGGGCTTCCTGGCCGTCGTCGAGCGCATCCGCCGGGCGATCCCGCAGCCGGCCGTCACGACCGACGTGCTGGTCGGTTTCCCCGGGGAGACCGAGGCGGCCTTCGGCGAGACGCTCCGCGTGTGCCGCGAGGCGGCGTTCTCGCGTCTCCACGTGTTCCCGTTCTCGAAGCGCCCCGGCACCCGCGCTGCCGCGATGAAGCCGGAGGTCCCGCGGGCGACCCTCCACGAGCGCTGCCGCCGGGCCGCCGAGCTTGGCCGCACGCTGGCCGAGGCGTACCGCGCGTCGCTGGTCGGGCGCGCGGCGCAGGTGGCGATCGAGAAGCTGCTCCCCGGCGGCGGGGCCGAGGGGCTCTCGGAGCGCTACGTCCGCGTTCGCCTCCGCGGCCCCCTCCCCCCCGGCGCCGAGCGGCGGATGATCGTGCCGGTGCGCCTGCGACGCCTCGATGGCGAGTTCATCGAGGCTGAGGCCGAGGGCAACGCCGTCTAGCCGTCGCCATCGTTTAGCCGCGGCCGCATACGGCCGCGATTATTGACCGTCGCCGTATGCGGCGACGGCTAAACGATGCAGTGCGCGCGGCCCACTTGCGTGGCGGCGGCCGGCTGGATAAAGTGCATACATGAGCGTGCGCGAGATCATTCCGGCCCCGGGGCCAGTGTGCGGCACGATCCGCCCGCCGGGTTCGCGGAGCCTGACGAACCGGGCGCTCGTCGTGGCGGCGCTGGCCGAGGGCGAAAGTTGCCTTGAGTCCGTCGGCCTGAGCGACGACACGCGCGTCTGCGCTGAGGCCCTGCGCACGCTCGGCATTCCGGTGGAGATCGACGAGGGGCGGGCCCGCATGGCCGTGCGCGGCTGCGGCGGGCGCGTGCCGCCGGGGCCGAAGGAGCTAAACACGGGCGACTCGGGCACCGCCACGCGCTTCATCGCGGCCCTGGCGGCGGCGGGACGCGGGCAGTACCGCATCGACGGCTCGCCGCGGATGCGCGAGCGGCCCATCCAGGACCTTCTGGACGGCCTGGCGTCGCTGGGCGTGCGGGCTGAGAGCGTGGCGGGGACGGGCTGCCCGCCGGTCCTCGTGCAGACGACGGGCCTGGCGGGCGGGCGGGTCCGCGTCGGCGGCGGCGTCTCCAGCCAGTACCTGTCGGGCCTGCTGATGGCCGCCGCGGCGGCGGCCGGGCCGGTCGCCATCGAGGTCGCGGGGGACCTGGTCTCCAAGCCGTACGCCGACATGACGCTGGCGGTGATGCGAGCCTTCGGCGTCGAGGTGCGCCGCACGCGCTACAGCCGCTTCGACGTGCCGGCGCCGGCCGTGTACCGCGCCCGCACGTACGCCATCGAGGCCGACGCCTCCAGCGCCAGCTACTTCCTGGCCGCGGCCGCGGTGACGGGCGGGCGGGTGACCGTCGAGGGTCTGCCGCCGTCGAGTGCCCAGGGCGACGCCCACTTCGCCGACCTCCTTGTGGAGATGGGCTGCGAGGTCACGTGGACCGACCACAGCGTGACGCTGGCGGGGCCGGACCGCCTGCGGGGCATCCGCACCGACCTCAACGCCATGCCCGACATGGTGCTGACCCTGGCGCCGATGGCCCTTTTCGCCAGGGGGCCGACCGTCATCGAGAACGTGGCGAACCTGCGGGTGAAAGAGTCGGACCGCCTGCGGGCGCTGGCGACGGAGCTGACGCGGCTGGGGGCGAGGGTCGAGGAGCGGGCGGACGGCCTGGTGATCGAGCCGCCG
>Ga0315282_10014596_pt1 | contig 11669 bp, 7 predicted proteins | sample YL17G07_20_MG_FD_203693 | JGI IMG/M metagenome (GOLD analysis project Ga0315282, IMG submission 203693) | Sediment microbial communities from Yellowstone Lake, YNP, Wyoming, USA - YL17G07_20 | ecosystem: Environmental > Aquatic > Freshwater > Lake > Sediment | place: USA: Wyoming | collected...
GACCTCTTCCGAACGTGCCGAGGTCGCCACCTTTCTTCCCTGACGGACATTGTGACTTCTCCATCGCCAGCTTGGAGAAGTTCGCTCCCTTGTTGAGCTGTTCGAGCACGGCTCTTGCTTCCTGCTCCTTCATTACCAAGATATGCGCACAGTGGATCTTGTCTGCCATGTCACTCGGGCGATTCGATTGATTCTTAAGCGTTTGAATGAACAACGTAGCAACACGTATAGGATCTGGGAACGGAACCGCCACACTGCGAGCCATGCCTTTCGATGGCCGTGCTTACACCAGCATAGCTTTTGTAGAGATCCGAGCGATCCTGACCTACTACGTTGCTGGAGTACCAGTGGACGGAGTCAGCGGTAACAATACCTAGGCACCGAAGCTCAGGAGTATTCCGATCGATTGGTTCCACGAATAGTGACCTTCGCGTGCAGAGAAGTATTAAGAGTTCAGACGCCACCTGACTCAGCGTTTTCGCGATGGGTCTAGACATATGGTTGAGCGACATGAGCAAGTGCACGCCAGAATCGGCACTTGCATTCAAGAGGAGAAAACATCACTGGCAGTTGATAGAATACGAGGCCGAGGCGGTCAAGGGTACGATGCTTTCGGCCGGGCCGGAAACCGAGGCGCCAGATGTGATCTACCCCCTGCACCTCCAAGGTTGGCATGCCGTGTGCGTTGGAATCTGGGGCATGTCTTTGGCAGCAGGAGTGGAGAACATGATCGAGGTGCGCTTGACGGACGACCCGTGCTTCACGACCTTCACGCGGGAGAAGCCAAGTCTGTTCACTCTGGAAGAAGGCTTCTGGAAGCACACGGATCTAACCGCTCAGGATCTGGTGATTCGACATCATCAGTCGGGCTTTCCCACAACAGCGTCGCTAGCCTACGTCAGGTTGACTCCGCTGGCTGATGACGAGGCCAGGCGAATTCAGGAGGACCGACGAAGTGAGGAATCGAAGAGGCTGATCGCAGCAAACGATGGGGACTCCGACCTCTACATGAAGCGTCCGACTACAAGGGAGGGCCTACTGGCAAGGATAGAGCCCTACAGGAATACGGACTTCAGGAAGATTTTCTGGGAGATCGGCTATGGAAGCAATGCGCTCTATCGCAGCATCCACGGCAAGATGCTGGGCGAAGGGATTGAGGATTTTCCACGCATCGGGGATCGATACACAGCGGAGAGCATTCACATTCTGACGACCGAGGGCGTAGATCCGCTCAGGACAGTGATGGAACATGCGCACAGCATGGGCTTGGAGTTTCATGTCAGCCAACGGATCGAGCAATTCTGCACACCACCTCCTTGGGAAGAGCTCTACTCGACGGACTTCTATCATAAGCACCCCGAGTTGCGATTGGTGGACAGAGATGGAACAGAAGTTGCAGGATTGAGCTACGCCTATCCCGAAGTGAGGGACTTCTATGTTTCGGCCTTGGAGGATGCCGCAAGTTGCGGGGCTGATGGGGCTGCCGTAATCTATGCCCGGGCCCCGCCGTTCATCCTGTACGAGAAACCTCTGATAGACGGCTTCGAAGCTGAATACGGGACTGGCCCTAGGACACTCGAGGAGAAAGATGAGCGGTGGCTAATGTACAGGGCGACCTTCGTGACACAGTTCATGCGAGAGATGAGACAAGCGATGGACGCGGTAGGCAAGAAGCTGGGGAAGAGGCTTGAGACTTCAGCCATAACATTGGCGAGCCGTAAGATCAACCTGTTCTATGGACTAGATGTGGAGGCATGGGTGAAAGAAGGTCTGATCGACAATCTGATCCCGTATCCGTCCGACGACGGGCATTCCTTTGATGAGACCGACATGCACTACTACGCCAGCGTGACCAAGGATACGAAGTGCAAGCTGTTTCCCAATCTGATGCCGCGACGGATTCCGCCGAAGGAGTTTCGGAAGAGGGCACTGGCCTATTATGACTCTGGCGCCGACGGACTCTTCTTCTGGGACACGAATTTCCGTCATGACATGACATCCATGTGGGCTACCATCAGGCGGCTGGGTCACGTCAACGAACTCAAGGCATTGGCCACAAGCGCAAAGCAGGAAGAGGAACCACGAACGATGAAGCTGTTGAAACTTGGCGGCTATACTATGGTAAGATATTCCCCGTACAGAGGAACGTGACCTCAGTCGTGGCAACGTGTACGAATCACATGATATCCTCTGAACATCCCAAGCAGGGCAATATCAGCGATGTGCACGGCGCCGACACAAAGGCGCAGCATTAGTATCTTCCATGAAACGCTATTAAGACTAGGTCTCACCAGAGAGGCATGACTAGACATAGTAAGTCCATATAGGACTGTCGGTACCATTCAGTCAAGTGTTTCATGCATTCGTGTACTCTCAATCGTGTCAGAGGTCGGAGTATTCCTTCGACTCTTCAGACGTAATCACTCAACAGATAAATATTGGAGCTCTGACGGAAACAATCAAGATCACGCTTGAACCTAGGATATCTTGGGAACCACATATCTCCTCTAGATTAAGGGTAGCTGGTTCTGCAACTACAAGTGCAACATATCTCGCATGGTCCGAATTTCGCTCCCTGTCCTTCGATGTAGCACCCACTGATGATTACCCTCTGTCTGTTCTACTGACGGAGCCCGAAATCATCTGGAAAGATCTCAGCTTAGATATGAGACTGAGGGTCGGGGCTATGGGATTTGCATTCACATTTCATGATTTCAACGTTGTTTTGTCTACATTCGGTGTTGTCTTGCCCGGCGAGTTTATGCTAGCCCGCCTCGAACCTGATCTAGAGGACCTGTTCTCTCGGTGTGTTCAGAGCCAACAGGATCTGCGACAGACACTCGTCTCTGTCAACACAACACTCCGTCAACAGATCAACACCGTAGGTGGAGCAGTCAAGGACATGGAAACCTCCGTGGAAAACCTTAGTGCGTTGTATGCAAGCGTATCGCAGGAGTTCAACAGAACCCATCTAGATTTGGATCGGCTAGACACGACCATCGACACGCTGACGATCGAACTTGGGATGTGGAAAAACATTTCCATCTTGGAATTGGCAGTGTTGCTGTGCGGTGGGGTAGCTCTCGGTGTCTGGTGCTGCCGAAGAACCACTAGCTACAAGAAAGTCAAGCCAACCACGCAAGGACAGCAAGATGAACCTCCTCTAGAACAGGCTGGCTCCAAGACTGTCCCAAAGCGTCGGGATGAACCCCAGTCATTCACAGACTCATGAAATTGCCCAACTAAGCGCTACCGCCTCGTGACTATGGAAATCCATCGGGTCGTCTCCGTTAGAGAGATCGATCTTCGGATGAACTCAAAAATCGAACCGCACTTGTAGCGCGCGCTACATGACGGGCAAGCATTCGGCACATTATGGAACGTGGCATCAGTTCTGGCCATCACATCTCACCCTCACTGACAACTAATCCCCGCTACCACAGCCAAGACGAGACCAGCTCAAACTCGCGAACCTCTTTTCCTCTCTCGAATATTCCCAGATCTCCACTCCTCTTTCGGGAGGGACACAATGACCTCTCAGTCGCAAGCTTGGAGAAGCTCGCCCCCTTGTTCGGCTGGTCCAACAATGCCTTAGCCTTTTGCTCCGTCTTGACCAAGATGTGGGTACTGAAGTAGGCAGGTGGTCACGTGTCCCGCTCTCGACAGAGGAACGCTACCGTCACTGAAAGGAAAAACCTACACCACCTTCATTATCCGTGCCACAATCAGAACAGATGCCAAGATGAGTAACGACACTATCACACATAACGAAGCAGGAAGGCCAAAGAAACCCGCCAATTGCCAGACTTGGGTGGCTCCGAACAAAGCGGTCAAGAAGATCAGAAGTTGATCGACTCTAGTCTCATAACGAGCCCTGAGGTTTGACTCTAGGAGGAGAAATCTATCCCGTACGGAGTCATGAAGCTTGTTTATGCCCATAACCTCTTGGCCGTATCTCGTCCATTCTCTAGCAGTTAAGTGTGGCCGGACCCTGACATCATAGTATTCGTCCAACCCTCTCGATAGTGAAGCCCTAAGGTCTAGCAACTCTAGGGTGGAGGAGAGCGACCTCGTACTGAGCATGAAGTCATATGTTCTGAGCATGATGCTCTGAAGACAAAGACCCTCGACCAAGTTTACTAGGTCCATATCAATCTGCCTGTACTGCATTTCCAGAAGTTGCCCCAGATCGCTCTGAGGAGTTTTTCCCCAGATTCTCACGAACCTACCCCTGACACTGGGGGCGAGTAGCATCATTGACACTGAGGGCCCTATGAACACAGCCCAGTCATTTCTCCACGACAGGTTGTGACGTAATGCATCGTCGACCCATCTTTTGTCCACCCAATCCCAGAATCTCTCTTTGGCTAGAATTCCATGTAGCTCTAGTCTGTGGCGCCCAATGAAATGGAGAAGATTATGGCCTCCGATGTTCCTCATTATGACAATAGGATAGACGCCGGCAGGAGGATATCTGAGACTCGTGTTGAGCTGTTCGATTGACTGGATTTCTCCAAGAACCCCTTTGGCTTGAACAAAGAGCATGTATAGCTTGCCTATGTTCTCGATGTTGGTTGTTATTGAGATAAGTCCATTGGAATCACTTCTGACCCTAGTCAGAGCCTCTCGTTCGGCTGGCACCAACTTGGCATGTTCTTCAGGTAGGTGTGGCCAGAGTCTGCAGATCACAGCCAAATCACGTGACGCCAGCACACCCACCAGGTCAGTCATTTCGAGTGAAATCCGTCTCAGCAATACCCAGATTGTGAGAATCGCAAACCCTGAGCTATGGATTAGCAGGTATACCTCGGCCTTGGACGACTCGGGGATTTCTGTCTGGAATCCTTGGAAGGAGACATCGAACCCCCTCAAGCAAAGACGGAGATACCTTCGACCTGCCAGGAATTCTTGGTAGAACAGAGTCGAGTCTTCTTCACCCATTATCTGCAGCACGTCCATCTCTCTGTCCGGAGAGGAACCCGCAGAAGACTCAGCCGAAGTCCTATTCGTCAGTGCATCTTGGCATGCGACTATGGCCCGCCCACTCTTGTCAAAGGAAAGCTTGCCATGAACAACTCCTGACTTGACAAGACGGTCTGCTACCTCCTCGGGGTCACAGGGACGACCCAAATCAAACGAGAACACCCATACGAGATCCAAATCGTGTAGTCTTGTAGCCACGGGATCTCTATTGAAGCGAGACGCAATAAAAGGCTATTGTCCCTTGGTGAACCCGAACCTGAGCTCAGTCGTCATACAAGAGTTCACTGCGTTGATCTGATGAGTTTCAGCATGAACTGCTCATGGAGAGAAAGGAGTCTATTCCAAGTCAAGTCCAAGTAATCTGAGGCTCGTTGCCCATTAGGCATGGTGGGATAGTGGATCACAACATGGTCTCCACCCCTATATGGTTCCTCGATGAAGCAGTTGAACCCCTTAAGACTGGAGTAGTGTGTAACCTGATCGCGCATATTCACCAACTCCCTAACCCACGCCTGATTCTCCCTCACAACTCGTATCAGTGATTCACAAGTGGACTTGGTTACCTTCGGACAGTTGTTCTGCAGGGCTTTGATGATGTCCTCTCCTTCGTTGCCGAAGGTGGTCAACCTGATGCCGAACAGCGGTTCCAAGCATTTCACTAAGACATCTAGACTACTCTTGACTTGGAAGAGGAAAGCTTCCGTTTCATAGATGAGTCTTGGATCCGATTCGGTCGCTCCTACTCCCGTCCAAGCGGAGTAATCCTTCCCGAACGACTTGACCTTCTCCTGCTCTGCAACAGCATAGTTCCTGAAGTGATAGCGAACAGCATACAGCTTGTGTCTGCAGTTTGACAAGTCCTCGGTGAGCTTGGACCTCATATCGCTTGGCATTGATGACAGCATTCTGTCAGTTGCTTCTTTGAACAGTTGTTCGACATCTGAATCGAGATTCTCAGGAAGTTCATAGCCAATCCGGGCGGCCAGCAGCCCCGGTCGCTTCTGCCAAGTCTTGCCTCCATTGGAGGACGTGAGATGGTGATCTATAGGTTCAGGAGCCACGGCAGGCCTGACGGCGAAATACCTCTCGGAACGAAACCTTTCTAAGCAACAATTCTTGAACTTCTTGCCACTACCGCAAGGACACGGGTCATTCCTTCCGATCTTGGCTTTCATCTGCAGTCGGAATTGCCGATTTCAATATAAGGAAATGCCTTCTTCATCGCAGAGGAAGTTCGACCTTCCTTCGCGTTCGATCCCGTGCACCGTGGGAGTAGCGAAGCAGACGAGGAGAGACCACTTCTGCGAACAATCTGTTGTTGGGCACTGACACTACTAGTCTTCTTGAGTACACTTCATAACGGGTCTTTCTAACGCAACGTTATATCCTATCTGCAGGATATTAGGTCAATGCTCAAGCATATCCTTCGCCTTGCCGTTTCCGTCACGTTAGGCCTTGTGATATCGCTTTTCCTCTATTCTATCCTTAGCCCGATCAATGAGCAGTTGGCGAACCTAGTGGCGTACGGAACGCTTCTCTCAACTCCGCTTCCACTGGTCCTAATCCTGTACGGAAAACTGAGTTGGGCCATGACCCTCTTCGTCGGCTCTTGGCTGGCCTATATTGCTGCCATAAGTGCCCTTGCACTTTGGACAGGCTTCGAGTTCCTCTTTGCCCAAGGTTGGCCTCTAGCCTTGCTGGTCGGCGGATCTGTGTTCGCCTTGTATGTCCTGTACAGAACCGGCAAGTTCGAGGAGCTGCTGGAGTTTCTAGGCCAAAGAGTCAAGCCAGAGCGAGAATCAGAAACGGAGCTAAACGACCTCGGAGTCGGGCCTGTGACATCTCCCATGTTCAGACATCGGAACGAACCAGAGGCGGAACTTAGACTCAAGGTCTCAGAGCCAGCCACACTGGAAACCGCTCAAGCCCAGGAATTGGATCTTGATCAATCAGTAGGATCTCTAGATGGCTTGGAATGTAAGATACTCCAGACCTTGCTTACTACTGAATCGGCCTCCTCAAAGAAGGACCTGCAGCTGGCAACGGGCGTGACGTACAGGAGGATCATTGCCTCCACTAGAAGGCTCAAAGACGCCGGGCTAATAGAAGTAAGGAAGGAGATTATCAGAGGGAGGAGAGGAGCAGTCATTAGGCACTCGGTTCACATCAGTTCGAAGATCGGGCCAGACAAGAGGCAATTTGAATCACTACTCAGGAAAAGGATGGAGCAGCTGGAGAAATGGGGGTTTGCAGAGGCCTGAACCACTGTACTGTGGTGTCGCGTTGTCACTGTGAGGGCCAGAGCGAGGCTAAGTCCGAGCGATGCGCAAGCGATATGCAATGCGACATTACATCGAAGTAACTATGTTCCCCCGGCACAGTATGTCCGACTGATCTAGGAGATGGGGGACGAGGTCGAACGCGAGAGATTACTGATATACGAACGAACGAGGCTCAAGGGCAGTGGCGCCCAAAACCCGAAGCTGAAGTACACCGCCAGAACGCTGGGTCGAACAACAGAATCCGTTAATTCGATCTCAAGCCTTCAGAACTGGTCTGGAAGTACGACTGGCTCAGCGTTGCTTGGACTGGCGACTATCCTCTTCATTTTAGGACTCGTAGTCGACTCAGGTACCGGGACGGTGTTATTGGCACTGGCTGCCATTTCTTTCTCGTCGGCAAGGCTCCTCAGAAGTCTATACTACAATCCGCAGGTCAGATCGCTCGAAAGCCATCCAGTTGTCCTGTGTTCGGGAAGGCTGATCAAAACTGGCTATCTGTTCATGAAGCCCACAAACTCGACCACGCTAGCCGGGAACTGCAATCCTGGGCTGTCAGCGGCTCTTGTTAATATGGGACTCAACGGTGGAATGATCTTGACCAAACGACAGCTGCTCTACTTCATCAAGACGAGATCACTCACCATCAACGGTCTGTTGGCTGGGCTTAGATCCAAGGCAGCGGGACTCGCGAAGGCATATGAGGCAGTCTACAATGTCAGACTTGCTCAAGTTGATGCCCCAACGGAACTGATTCAGGCACTCAGCCTGAGAGCTATCGGGTTCAGTACATCATCCAATGCCAGAGGTTCCACCGTCAGGGCATCCTCGCTCTCCGGGCGCTACCACATTAACCTACTTCCCAGACTGCCACTCCTCAACAGGCTTGGACTGAATGACAATGGTGTTGCCCTCGTCAGCTTCGCTCCTGTTGGCGGAATTCTCGGTTGGCTGAGGACTTGGTGGTTGAAGTGGTCTTTTGCCAAGGAAATGGAACAGACATCACTCTACGACAACGAGTCTTCGGAGAAGGGTCATCTTGTTGCGTCCGCAAGGAGAGTGTTGAGTTACGATAAACTGTTCACCTTGTGTATTGTTGTCCTCACCTTCGGCAGGGATCCTGCGCTGCACAGCCAGAACGTTGAGAGCCTTGAGACGAGCATGGGTATTGAAATGGAGCAACACCCGCACGATGAAGAGGAAGGGCGTGAGTTCATCAGAGGGTTCAGGATATCCACACCAAGATCCGTGGAGTTGAAGGGTGCGAACCCGGTCTCTGCGGTCAGAAGGCTATTCTCATTTGATGGGATAGCGGTCACTCCTGCGGACCTCGAGTACGTGATCTATCCACCGCCCAGCCTGAAGGGCTACACAATCGTTCCCGTGCCGAAGGAAACAACAGGAGATGTTCTCATTGGGAACTCCGTAGACCAGACGTTTAGAGACGTGTACCCGTATCGCTTAGCCACGGGCGATTTGGTCGGAAACGTACTTGCCATAGGGACAACCGGTAGTGGAAAGAGCGTGACCACGGCCACACTCGTCACGAATCTGCAGGGCAACGTGCTGGTGTTTGATTGGAATGGTGAGTACTCAAGAGCGCTCGGCCCTGAAGGGTTCAAGGTCTATCGCATAGGCGACCACAGCTACAACCCATTCGAGAGGGTGGGCGTGAGCTCGGAAGAAGCTCCTCTCAGGCTCACCGAACTCACGAACAATCTTATGGCGTATGCGTATCACCAGCCCCTGACACCAACCCAGTATCGCCTGTTGGCGGACGCCTTGAGGGAGATGGAGAACTACAGCCTCAGGATACTAGTCAAGAAGATCAAGCAGAAGATGGAGGGGGAGACTAGGGCAGACGTCCTGAGGGCTTGGGAGAGTTTGTATACTAAGCTCGTCCCGCTTGACCAGAAGTGCTTCATCCCCTCGGGGGACGTTGTGCATTGCGACCAGCTCCTTCTCGGCAAGAACGTTGTCAACATACAGGGCATGAGAGATGACGGGAAGCTCTTTCTCATAATGAGCATGCTGGAGAATCTGTACCGGATAGCTACCCGTGGTGAGTTATCCGAAAGGTTGGTGGTGGTAGTCGATGAGGCGCATAGGTTACAGTATAAGGCGAGCAGAGAGATGGACTCAGAAAAACCAACAGTGGGTCTCCCCCCGCCGATAGTTGAGAGAATAACCAGAGAGTGCAGAAAGCACGGCCTGAACATGATTCTGATCACTCAGACCCCGTCAGGAGTCACGGACGAGGTCCAAGCGAACCTTGGCGTTGTGATCTGCCACAGGATGAAAGGAAGGGAGGCAGAGGTCGCGGACTCGATAATCGGGCTGAGCAGGAGGTTCGGCAGGGAGGCAACTGCAGGGTTGCTGACTCTCCCGACTGGGTACGCGTATGTGGAGACGACTAGTACTCCATTGCAGCTTGTTCACATGGCGGCAACCGAGCGGGCGCTGATCTCGTTGATGGAGGTGGGGACTAGGGACTAGTGAAATTCCAGTTCAACTGCGACAGGAGTCATCTCCTGATGTGACATGAGGCCCTCAACGGGCTGATGTGGGGCGCAGGTGCCACCAATAGCCTTCTCCCTTTTCCTTTTTTCCGATCCCCACCCCTCTCATACGCAGTACGATTGCAGCTATCTATGAGTGATTGTGGGCGTCGGCTGAGGCGCATGAGGGGGGTATGGATATGATTCCCCAAGAAGGGTGCACGAGTCAGTCCTTGCTGATCGTCGGAAGATCGGGGATTGGCGAGTCGCCGGACTTGAGGATGACCCTATTGGGGTTTGGAGAGTAACCTCTCGGTGCAGTTGACCATTCACCAGACGAACAACTTCGTCGTCTTCACTCGCCCTCGTGATTTCCTCTGTCCTTAGCGGGACTGAGTCGGTTCGACCCCGAGCCTCCCCACACAATGAGGGGAGGTGATAAGCGAGGATGAGTGAAAATGATGGATTGTTCCTGTCGGAAAAGGCACGCGAACTGTATAGCAGGTTCAAGTTCAGTCCAGAAAAGACAGCGGTGATTGTAGGTAGTCTGTTCGGTGACGCTTCGTTGATCATGGGTCGCAAGGATCGCATCCCAAGCTTCTACGAGAACCACTGCATAGAGCAACTTGAGTATCTAAAGTGGAAGTCCTCGACGCTTGGCATGCCCAACAGTGTCAAGCTCCGCCTGATGACACAGGGATACAGCAAAGGGAAGCTTGTACCCTATTTCCAGATGAGACGGGAGGCGCTCTTGGATCTCGAACCACTGTTCTACATGAGAGGAGCTGACGGAAGAAGAAAGAAGATCGTGACGAAAGAGGGTCTTGAACTACTAGTTGGATCGTCGCTCGCGTTGGCCGTGTTTTACATGGACGACGGAGAGTATGGCGCATACTCCAACCAGTCTATGCTCCACACATGTGGATTCTCTCTGAAGGAAAATGAAGTGATGGCGGATAGACTCCAAGAGCTGCTACACGCGCCCGTAAGAGTGAAGATGAAACGCGGGAAATATCCTAGGTTAGCCCTCTCAGAAAAGGCCACCAATGAGTTCATCAGGATCGTGCGTCCTTTCATTCACCCCAGTATGGCCTACAAGATAGATCAGGACATAGCGCATTACCTCGACGAAAACGTGGCGAGCAAGCTAGAGCAAGAGTACGGGACGAAACCAGCGAAGCAACTCGCCGCCGAAACTGGCCTGACCGTCTCGGAGATATATGTGGTGACGAGTCGGCTTCGACTTTCCGGAAGGCTGCATTATCAGAAACCCTCTCCAATTGCGATCGAACCGATCCGTAGTCGCTACAGGCGTTTCACAGAAGAAAACAGGAAGTACCTCTTCTGGAATTATGGAAGAGTGCCGGTAAGAGAAATCGCTATGAGACTGAACACTAGTGTCTCGTATGTGAAGAAGCTTGTGAAGGAAATGGGCGTGGCAGTTGACAACCACGAAACCGAGGGTCAGGGAGAGGCTGGTGAAAGCTCCAGCGGCCCCGCAGAATAGGCAAATCCCCACCTGAAGTGATGGAATCGCTTTTCCAAAGCTATGGCTGTGCTAGACTCACCTGCACGACCCCCTCCTTCTGCGTCCCTGATGAAAGAAGCTACGTCTACACGTGGCTGGCTTTTGCGGTTCCTGTATGTTCAGTACCTTCAGAATGCTTGAAGTGAAAGCCTTGGATCCAAAGAATCAAGAAAAGCGTGCTTCTGCTGCTCATCTCAGAGAATAGGTGGTTGTTTACCCCAATTAACGAGATTTTCGGTTTTTAGCGAAGAGGTACATACATCGAGCTTCTACTCGCTCCGACTCCTGGCTTGCCGTGCTGGACCTTCTTGTTCGTTATCGCGAACTCGCCCAGGAAGTGACCTATCATCTCGACGGTGATGTCTGCGGCCACGTACTCCT